>Ga0213833_1002560_pt1 | contig 11678 bp, 10 predicted proteins | sample SWATP21_FD_160575 | JGI IMG/M metagenome (GOLD analysis project Ga0213833, IMG submission 160575) | Coastal seawater microbial communities from Marineland, Florida, United States - SWA TP2 #1 | ecosystem: Environmental > Aquatic > Marine > Coastal | place: USA: Florida | collected 2016-08-14
CAAGGCTCCAAAGCCTGCTACAGGGGACCAAACTCCCCCCGGCCACAAGGCCAGCGCATAGCGAGCAGCAGCAGTTGTGTGTGTGTGTGTGTGTGTGTGTGTGTGTGTGTGTGTGTGTGTTGTTGTTGGCCCCTTGTCCAGTACATGTTTGTTTGAAGGTTTCGTTTGCTGCTCCATTTCGTTGTTGCCCCCTTTGGCTCCGCCACATGACATTGCGGCAATGTCACCACGCCGCGGCTGCCCACGCTGGTAGCCGTCGCAGAGAGCAAAGCAAGAGCATGGTGTGCATGTGTTTGTTTGTTTCGTTGAACTGAAGCCCATGACGGCGGTGAGGCGCGCCACTTCACTTCACGTCACGTCACGCACAACAACAACCACCATCACGTGCAAACAACCAGCAAGCTCCCACATACGGACACGGAGCCCACTCTCCAGACGCAAGGCCCACCTGACTGAACGATGGGCATCGGCGGCGCCAACGCGCTTAGTTCACGCCCGGCCAGTGGTCCACGTACGAGATCTTGTAGTCCCCAAAGCAGCTCACGATCTTCACCTTGTAGTCCGGCCAGTTGTCCACGATTTGCCACTTGCCGGCCGCGTCCGGCCAGTGGTCCACCACCTGCACACGAATGTCAGCCCAGTGGTCCACCACCTCCACCGTCACGTCGGGAAAGTGCTCCACGATCTGGATCTTGCCGTACAAGGCGCCGGGTGGCGGCACACGACTGCCACCGCCGGTGCCTGTGGGCGTGCGCAGCTTGGCACGCAGGGCGGCTGCGGCTTCTTCTCGACGGCGGATCTCGGCGCGTTGGTTGCTGATGATCTGAAGGCTCGCAGAGTACCTAAGATAGCGAGAGAGAGAGAGAGAGAGAGAAGAGCCACGCCCACGCCCACGCCACCACACCACACCACACCACACCACGCCACGCCACACCGATGAAAGCCAGCAACAACACAACAAGGGCACGAAACCAAAGAGCACGGTCAGCAACCCATCTTGGGATGTGCAGGTGCCGCACAGTTGCGGGCGTGTGCGTGCTCGCAACTGCGACAATCAGCACCAGATCAACACAACACAACGCAACACACGTACATGGAGACAAACAGCGCAATCTGGGGTGGCACGCTACCAGTGACGCTGGACGCTGAAATCAAGCCGGGCGCCTTGTTTTCAGTGGCGGTCAGCGTGCCATCGGCAAAGGTCCACGCGGTGGGATGCCCAGCACGGGTACGCGTGTCGTCACTGTGACCACATGAACACAGACAGGTACGCGGATCACAGAAAGCGTGATGAGAACGTGCGCACACCCAGGTGTCGAGGCAACAGTTCGAGGCAACAGTTCGAGCCAACACCGGCACACTGCAACAATGCAACTCCGCAACGCACTCCTTGACAAAGTTCCCGTCGTCCGCAACGCCGTATGACATGGCACAGTAGCGTGACACGGGGCTGGTCCACCAGATGCACTTGCCGTTGAACAACCCGCGGCCTGGTACAAACGGCACGCCGCGTCAGCAAACCACAGCCACAACCACCCCACCACCCCACCACCCCACCATCCCATCCCAGCGCCAGCGCCTTGTGGCCAGCACCCACTCATTCACCACCACCGCCAACCATCGCATTCCACCTCCCCACCTTGCTCGGGGTTGCCATCCAGCGCCAACATGCCACGCTCCACGTCCTTCTGCCACAGGTGCTTGGATCCAGCGGCGGGGCCTCGTACACACACCAACGCGTGCTCCTCTCCCGACACCACATACTCCCACGCCGCGTCGCCGCAGGCAATGGTGCCGCCAGTGAAGGGCACACGGTGGGCGGCATCCAGACGCTCGGCGCGGGCCTTCTTCTCGGCAGCAATGCGGGCGGCCTTCTCGCGGCGTTCTTGAGCTTCGCGTTCCTTCTTCGCCTGTTTGTGAAAGAGAAGCAGCAGAGAATTCCCCCACACACCACACACCACACAACACACACACACACACAAGCGCGCACCAGCACGCGTGAATCTGGGGGTCCTCTAGCCAGTCGCCAACCATCCATGGCCACCACCACCACCACCACCACCACCACCACCACCCACCTTCCACGCCGCCAGCGCTGCAACGCGACGCTTCTCCAGCTCTGCCTTTTCCTCCGGGAATGCTTGCAGCGCGTTCAAGTACCGCGCATCAGGGGCCTCCCCATCACGGCTCTTCACGCCCCACTCGTAGTTCAACTCAATGTGCATGGTGCGCGCCGCGGCGGCCGTGTCACGCAGCTTTTTCACCCACGCCTCGCTTTCCGCCGCGTTGCGCCCGCCGCCCTCCAGCTTGTCCGCCAGCTTGGTGGCCTTGTCCATCACGGCCTTGAACGCCCACTCGTGGTCGTAGTACTTGCCACACACGTCCACGCCGCGGCCGTACGCGTGTTCCGCGCCGCCCTTCGCGTTCTCAAAGCCCTGCAGCACCAACTCCACGGCGCCGGCGGCCTTGGTGGCAGCCTTGGCGGCCTTCCACGTCTTGTGCCACCCCTCGATGCACGCCTCCAACGGCGCCTCCGCCGCGGCAATGGCCTGCGCCAGCGCCGCCACTTCACGGTGCTCCGTCGCAGACGCTGCCGCGGTGTTGCCCTTCTTGTCGTCCTCGGCGGTCGCTTCACGCAGCTCGGCCAGCGCCGTCTTGGCCGCCGCCAGCTTGCGCTGCATCAGCTTGCAGCCAAAGATGCTGTCGCCGTCGAAAAAGTAGCCCCAGCTCCACCGCACGCGCTGGGGCTGGTGGGTGTCCAGGTACTGCTTGAACGCCATGGGATCGTGGGTGGGGAACTCACGGAAGAACCGCGCCGTCACGAGGCAGGCCTGGTTGAAGGCGCTGGCGGCGGCGTTTGCGTACCGCAGCGCGACGATGAACTTGAACGGCAGGCCGCGCGAAAAGTCGATGGGCTGCACCGGCAGCGACGGCGGCAGCTCTTCGTATGCCTCCGCGGGTACCACGCGCGTGAGGGTGATGGTCTCCCCACCCGCACCCGCACCCGCACCCGCACCCGCACCCGCACCCGCACCCGCGCCTTCGCCTTCGCCGCCAGGTACGGGCATGGCGGTCGTCTCCACCTTGAACCCCGTGAGATCGGGACCCCCGGCCTTGCCCAGGATAGGGGGGCAGTACTCGCCGCCCTTGCTCAGCATGGCGTCGCGCAGCGGCTTGGCCTCCTGCAGCACGTCCTGGATCAGCTTCAGCGTGCTCTTGGCCTCGGCCAGGTAGCCGAACTGGGCCTTGAACAGGGTGTAGAACTCGCGCAGCGCGTCCATGTGGCGCACCACCTGGCGGAACTCCTTGGTGGCGTCCTCCTCGTCCCACCGTCGCTCCACACCGCTGGCGATGCGGCGACGCAGCCACTGCACCTCGTGGTCCAGACCGTACTCCAGCGGCGACCCCTCGTCGTCACGATCGTGCAACGCCCGCGCCCGCATGACGGCCAGCTTGTTGCGCACCGCGACACCCTTCTCGATCCAGATGCGCAGCGCCTGGTCGATCGCCAGCGCCGGCTCCCGCGCCGCCTCGTGCACGCCGCACTCCTCGACGAAGCACTTCAGCCAGTGGCGGATGGCCACAAAGTCGTTGCTCACCTTGCCCGTGGTCTTGTCCACCTCCTCCCGCCGCACGGAGCGCGGGAACTCAAAGTCCTCCGGGTCCTCGCCGGCGCTCTTCAACAGCTTCTGCACCGCGCCGCCGAACCGGTCGGCGTGCCAGGTGCCGCTGTACTCCAGCACGTCGTAGTTCTTCTTGTCCTTCACAAACTTCACGCGCTTCGCGCCCGCCGGGTCATTGCGGCTGGGCGTGACGCGCACACCCAGCACCGGGAGGTCGTACGACTCGCCCACCCAGCCGTCGGTGCCGGCGGCCATGGGCGCGTGGTAGCCAAACTTGGAGAAGCACGCGCCGCACACGCCGTAGTTGCACCGACGCTCGCAGGCATACCACACCGCCGACTCGCGGGTGTGGCACTCGCTGCAGCTCCACCCCGAGGCGCTGCCCTCGTGCAGCTTCTGCGCGCAGTCGTGCTTGGAGATGTAGCCGCGCCGCAGCACGCCCGCGTACGGATCCGCCGGCGCCGCCGGGGCAGCCACACTGGCGGCGGCGCCCTGTGGGATCGGCGCCGTGGCGGAAGAAGGCGGCGCGCCACCCGGCACAGCACCGGCACCGGCACCAGCACCAGCACCTGCGCCCGCACCTGCACCTGCACTTGCCGCCGCCGGCTCCGGGCCAGAGTGCTTGAGGAAGCACGCGTTGCACAGGCCGTAGTTGCAGCCGTCCTTGCACTTGAACCACGAGGACGTGCTGCGGGTGCTGCAGCCGTCGCAGCTCCAGTTGGAGGTGTTGCCCAGGTTGATGACGTGCGGGTGGGGGTGGCAACGCACCGCCACTCCCGTCGCTGCCGCCGGGTGGTCGGCGCCCTTGGTCGCCACGCAGGCGCCGCACGCGTCCCAGTTGCAGCCGTGGGAGCACTTGTACCGCTGGCCCTCGTTGCCGCCGCACACGTCGCAACGGAAGCCGCCGGTGTGCTTGCGCACCGGGTGGGCGTGCTGCGGCAGGACGGACATGTCCACCAACGCCGCGGCCGCGGCCTCACGCACACACGCCTCGCACGCGTCCCAGTTGCAGCCGTCGGCGCACTTGAACCGCTTGCCGTTCGAACGGCCGCAGACGTCGCAGCGGAAGCTGCCTGACGTGTGCGTCAGCGCGTGCGCGTGCTCGGGGTGTCGCACTTCCACCGCCACCGGCGCCGCGCCGTCCTTGCGCACGCACGCCTCGCACGCGTCCCAGTTGCAGCCGTCGGCGCACTTGAACCGCTGGCCGCTGCCGCTGCCGCACACGTCGCACCGGAAGCCGCCGCCCCACTGCTTGAGGTCGTGTGCGTGCCGCGGGTGGTGCATCACCTCGCCCAGTGGCGGCACGGCAGCGGCAGCTGCCGCCGCCGCAGCCTCCACCTCCGCCGCCGGCACGCCCTCCTTGCGCACGCACGCCTCGCACGCGTCCCAGTTGCAGCGGTCTTCGCACTTGAACCGGTCGCCGCTGGAGCCGCCGCACACATCACACCGGAAGCCGCCAATGTCCTTGGCCAGGAAGTGCGCGTGCTGCGGGTGTTTCATGCGGTCCGGCAACGCGGCGACGGGCGCGCCGACCAGGTGCTTCAAGAAGCAGTCGTTGCACAGGCCGTAGTTGCACCCCGCCTCGCACTTGTACCAGCGCTCGGTGCTGCGCGTGCGGCACATGTCGCAGCTCCAGTTGCTCGTGTTGCCGTTGTTGATCACGTGCGGGTGGGAGTGGCAGGACACCGGGCCACCGGGGCACGGCGGCGGCGGCGCCACACCCACCTTGCGCACGCAGTTCTCGCACGCGTCCCAGTTGCAGCCGCGGGCGCACTTGAACCGCTGGCCAGAGCCGCCGCTGCACATGTCGCACCGGAAGCCGCCGGAGTGCTGGCGCAGGTCGTGGTCGTGGTCGGGGACGTGCATGAGCTCGGGCAGGGGCTCCGGCGGCGCGCCGTCTTGGAAGTGCTCAACGAAGCAGTCGTTGCACAGGCCGTAGTTGCACCCCGCCTCGCACTTGTACCAGCGCTCGGTGCTGCGTGTGCGGCACATGTCGCAGCTCCAGTTGCTCGTGTTGCCGTCGTTGATGACGTGGAAGTGGGGGTGGCAGTCGACGGCGCCACGCGGCAGCGGCGGTGGCGGCACCGTGCCAGAGGCCAGGACGCACGCCTCGCACGCGTCCCAGTTGCAACCCTTGGCACACTTGAAGCGCTGACCGCTGCCGCCGCCGCAGACGTCACACCGGAAGCCACCCGACTCCTTCTTCACGTTGTGGTCGTGCTGTGGCACGTGCATGATGTCCGCCAACACAGGCGCAGCCACGGCGGCGGGGGCAGCCATGGGAACGACCCCGTCCGAGCGCACGCAAGCCTCGCACGCATCCCAGTTGCAGCCGGTGCTGCACTTGTATCGCTGCCCGCTGCTGCCGCCGCAGACGTCACACCGGAAGCCGCCGGCTTCATGCTTCACATCGTGTGCGTGGGCGGGGTGGTGCATCACGGGCGGAAGCGGCGGCGGCACCGCGACCGCGGCGGCGGCGGCGGCCATCACGGCAGCAACTGGGGCACCGCCTGGAACAGCAGCGGCAAATGGGAGCATGGAAGCCGCAGCCGCTGCAGGCATGGCAGCGGCAGCGGCAGCGGCGGCGCCAGCACCAGCGCCAGGCACAGCGGCCGCAAAGGGCAGCGCTGCCGAGGCTGCAGACGGCGGCGGAACGGGCACACCCTTGCCGCGCACGCAGTCTTCACATGCATCCCAGTTGCAGCCGCCGGAGCACTTGTATCGTTGGCCGGCGCTGCCGCCGCACACATCACACCGGAAACCACCCTGGGACTTGCCCAGGACGTGTGGGTGCAACGGCACGAACATGAACTCGGCTAGGGGGCGCACGGCGGTGGCACCGGCGCGGACACAGATCTCGCAAGCATCTGGGGAAGGGGTGGGGGCAGCACGACAGCGACACAACAAGAAGGGGAAAAAATGTCAGGAAAATGTCACCCAGCCAACCGTGGCTGAGCCACACGCCCAAGCACCGGCGCAGCAAGCGCTGTGAGCCGTGCCACGTACCCCAGTTGCACCCATGACTGCACTTGAAGCGCACGCCAGAGCCTCCGCGGCACAGGTCGCACACGAAGCCGCCCACACCCGCTGGCTTCAGATTGTGAGGGTGGCTCGGATGGTTCACTTCAGACGGCAGGGGTCCAACGATCGGGGGAGTACCGGCCATGGGTGACACACGAAGGTGGCAGGGAGCAGCACGCCAGGGAATCAATCACCAGGGAGGGCACCGAGGTGGGAAGCCGAGGCGGTGCGGTGGGTGCTGCGCGTGTTGCAAACTAGGCGGCGTTGAGGACACCAGCACAGAATGCTCCACCCACCACGTGGATTGCGCACCCATTTTGATGCCGCAAATCGTATCAAAACTACCACAAACCTCCCCTACTTCAACTCACGCACCGCGAGCGCTGCATGCGACGGGTGCGCCCCGCTGCGTCGCTGCCACGGTCACGGACGTGATGTCCGGAACATACGACCACCAAATGCGCTTGTTCCCGCGGCGGCACAAACGCCTCACAGCGCAGCATGCCTCGATGAAAACCCACGTCAGCCCAACGCTGCGTGGCAACGCAGCCAGTGGCACATGCATGCGCGAGCTTCACGTCGTTCCGGTGGCGCACGTTGCAACTACCAACACCCGGGCTGCCAACAACATACACTGGTGGTGCTTTTTGCACAGTGAAAGATCCTGACAACAGTGGGAGGGGGGCATCGGGAGACCCTGACTCAGCGTCCTTGAGTGGCCCGGTAGTAAAATAGGAGGACATTCGGCCACGCAACAGGAGTGAGAATTCAATAGTCTCACAAATAGTAAGCATCTCCACCCCTGCGCGACGCGGCGCGTCACGCTTGCCTGCCCGCGGTCAGGAAGCGGTGTCATGATGGGGGTCCTCAGCTCCATATGGCTGGGTATCCATCTCGTAGGGGTTGGTCTTGCCATATTGGTGCTGAAGCTATCCAGTTTCTTGATCACTGCGTGCTACCAGCTTCTTCCGAAGCCGCTGCTCGACCCTGTGTGGCGGCACTCGAAACGGTTGCGGAGCATGTTTGCGTTTCACTTGGCGGGCAACTCGTCCAGCATTATGACCGCCCCAGACCTGATCCAAGATGCTGGTTATCCTGTGCGTGTGAGCGGGATGCAAGTGCTCGTGCTGGGGCAGGCCCTGATGCTGCGTTGGGAAACCGCGTTGCGCGTTGTTGTGCCAGGTGGAGGAGCACCACTGTGTGACACCCGACGGGTTTGTTCTCGGTATTCACCGTATTTCGGGACCGCACCGCCGCTCTCCCCGCGCAAGGATTCCTCGCACAGAGTTTGCAGGTGTGTGCGTGCGTGCGTGTGTGTGTGTGCGTGTGTGTGTGTGTGCGTGTGTGTGTGTGCCTTCGGTGCTGACATCGCTTCGCAGCCGCGTCGCCTGACAAGTCCGGACTGCGACAACGCGCTGGACTTGGCAAGTCCTCAGGCAAGCCGGCAGTGTTGTTGATTCATGGCCTCATGATGTCGTCGGATGTGTGGGTTGTGTCCGGTCGGGAGCGGTCGCTTGGGTTCGCTCTTGCTGACGCCGGGTACGGGAACTGTCCGGGTGTTTGGGGCAGGATATCAAACCGTGTTGTTGGTGAGATCCCTGAGTCATACAGTATTATCCATGCACTCACACATTGGAATCTCCTTGCTCGGTGTGGTGTGCGTCTCCCAGATACGATGTGTACATGGGCAACAATCGTGGGAACCGCTACAGCTCCAAGCATGTCACACATAGTTGCCGTGACAATGAATACTGGGACTTCAGTCTCGATGAGCTCGCTCGCTTTGATATCCCCTCCATGGTTCAGGTGTGTGCACGCGACTTGGGGAAGGGGGCATCAATGCCACGCAACACCGCCGGTTCCCGCAAGCGCTGTCGCCGTCATCCCATCGCTGCAGTATGATGACGATCTCTCTGATGTTCTTGGTGTGCGCCGTTTCCTGTTGCTGGTTGGTCTTATTGCGGCAACAGAAAGTGTTGGATGTGTCTGGGCAGTCGCGTTGCGCGGTGATCGGCTTCAGTCAAGGCACAGCCCAAACGTTTGCAGCCTTGTCCCAAGACCACGAACTGAGCAGCAAAGTGTCTGCCTTCGTCGCACTGTCCCCTGCAGTCACTGTCAAGGGTGAGCACATGAGGCAATGTGATGCGGCTCCACCCACATGGGATAACCACCGCCGCACTACATCTGAACAGGCTTATCAAGATCCTCCGTGGCAGCCCTTGTGTCTGCGAACGAGAATTTCATTTACCTTCTGTTCGGGCGGCGGTGCGTGTGCTTGCAAGCACATGTGCGTGCCATTCGTTTCGCTCGTTCGTTGTCGTGCTGACCTTTTTTTTGTTTTTGTTTTTTTTGTGGGGATCTCCCACACAGGCGCATCTTTCCGTCAACGCTGGTGTGGCAACGCATCATGAGCACCAGCTTCTACGTCCGCGTCATTGACGCTTCCATGAAGTACCTGTTTTCTTGGGACGTCTCCACGGTGCGTGCCCCATCGGATGCGGGCGCGCCGTGCTGCACATGCGCGTCACCATGCGCGCATTCCCCAGATCTCTCGACTGCGAAAGCCCTTGCTGTACAACCACATTTACTCCTACAGCTCCGTCAAGTCTGTTGTCCACTGGTTCCAAATGATTCGGTGCGTGTTGCAACGGGGATGTTGCTGTGGTGGTAACCTTCCGTCAACGTGTCGGCTGACTTGATCTCTGGTGGGCCATGTGTGGCATCAGATCGGGGAGGTTTCAAATGTTTGATGACGCACCGTCGCAGCACCGTGTGCCACCACAGTATGATGTGCGCAACATTACGTCTGTGCCCATTGCCTTGTTCGTGGGTGGCCGCGACACCATCATCGACGCTGATCGCCTGATCTCGTTGCTGCCACCTGCCACGGTGGTGCATCGCTTGCCGAAGTACGTGGAGTTAGCACGCCATTCTCTGCGTATTTTATTTTGCGGCCACCTCCTGTCCACGTTTTGGTGCTGTTGGTTGTGGTTGTGCGTGGAAGAGCGTGTCAAGTAACCCACCAGCGTGCTGTGTGATGGTGCGGATGTGTGTGCGGTGTGGACTGCTTCAGATACGAACACCTGTGCACCATGTGGAGCGAGACTGCACATGAGGACGTATTTCCTGGCGTCATTGCACATCTTGACCGGCACTGTCGAGCGGAGTTGTCGAAGAGCCGGAGACGAGTGGTGGAAGTGGGCGACAACACCGAAAGCAAAGCACACTAGTTGTTTTCAGCAGAAGACGGTGGTTGTGGGAAACAGAATCAAACGCAAAGTTGTGCAAAACAAGAAAAACAATTCTCTCACAACTTCGATTCGCGCATTGTATGTGTCGCTCGTCGCAGTCGATGCACTAGCGCTTGCGCTTGCGCTCTCTGATGCCGTATGTGCGGCTCCGCCTCCGGGAGGCAGATGAGAAGTGGTTAGATAGCGTCGGAGTTCAGGTGTCCTCCGCCAGACCTGACTTGGAGCTGGCACCGCTGCTGGACACCCACGCCACAACCGTCGGGCACTATGTGCGTGTGTGCGGACGCGTCAAAGAGGAAAACACCCCAAAGGTGTTGTCAGCCGTTCGTCGGGCGGCCAAGAACATTCCCTGCTTCACATTGGCAATGACTGGGTGGACCGTCACCTCGGAGGGGTGCGTGCGCTGCTGCTATGTGCTTGCTGGGGCGTCGCCATTGTGTTGTCCGTAACACCAGCTGCTGGTTGCATGCACCCCTTTTCCATCTCTCTCGCCCGCTGTTGCAACGCGCCTGCTCCGGTCGGCCAGGTCGAAAGGAGTGGTAAGCATCACATTGACCAGCGAGGAAGCTCGCAGCATTGGAAGCTCTCTGCACGTGGACCTACCCGGCAGCCACGACACCACCGTCGAGGGGCAGTTGCGGGTTGTGGTGGCGGAGACCACGCTGGCAAAGGGTGCCCCCCGTGTCGCGCTTCGAAAGTGGCTGGATGAAGTGGTGCCGCTGGACCCCGCCATCAGCAACTTGGTCGGCGTGCGGCTCGAGTTCGACCAGGAAGACCCGACGAAGCCGAGCAGCTACCCCATCCGCTTGTCGGAACGAGGTCACGACGGCCGGCGTGCCCCGGCTCTGTTTGCGCCGAAGGGCCACCCACTGTGCTTCATGGCGCGACGACGGTTGTGGGCGGACGTGGCGTTGTCCCTTGCAGACGACCCGACGCCGGTGTTCCTCACAGACCAAGCGGGTTGCACCTGCTTGCACCTTGCTGCCTGGTGGGGAGACGTCGCGGAGACCCAGCGAGTCGTCCATGCAGCACGTGCGGCCATTCGCAAACGCGACGAGGACCCCACCTCAACAGCGGTGGCGGGGGAAGGTGCCACGAGCGACGCCGCTGCCACCTCGTTGTCACAGCCTGTCATGTTTGCCTCGGCACCCTGTCCCTTTCCCTCTGCCGTTGCCCTCGCGAGGGGTGTCCACCTGCGAGCAGCCGCGGCATCAGCTGGGTCAGCCACCGCGTCGAAAGCGAAGGCCACTGAAGGTGAACTGCGCGCCCCTGCACGCGTGGAAGGCGGCGCGGGTGCCACGGTGACCCTTCACCCACCTCATGGACGCCCCACGCCACTGAACAAGCACGTGGGGTTGGCACACATGGTGTGTGCGTTGGAGCTAGCAGCTGGGTTGACGATGGCGAGCTCTGCAGCACACGAAGCCTGCCTCATGCGCCAAGACCGACGAACCCGTGCAGGCCAGCTTCGCTCCTCGTTTTTCTACCTCCACGTCGCCCCCACTATGTCGCCCACGGCTTCCGCTCCTCACGCAGATCGGCCGCTGGCCGTGATGAGCTACCGTGACGTGGCTGCGGCGAAAACACGCCGCGCCGCTGACACAAACGGCGCCTCGCAAGACGGTAGCACAGGCACAAGTGCAAGCACAAGTGCAAGTACGGGTACAGGTGGTGGACATACGGATACAAATAGTGGTGCTAGTGCCGGCACAAGCACAGGTGCAAGTGCGGACTCCAATGCGGATGCAAATGGCGGCGCTGGTGCTGGTGCTGGTGCTGGTGC
>Ga0213833_1002561_pt1 | contig 11674 bp, 20 predicted proteins | sample SWATP21_FD_160575 | JGI IMG/M metagenome (GOLD analysis project Ga0213833, IMG submission 160575) | Coastal seawater microbial communities from Marineland, Florida, United States - SWA TP2 #1 | ecosystem: Environmental > Aquatic > Marine > Coastal | place: USA: Florida | collected 2016-08-14
CACGCGCGGCGGGGGGGGGGGGGGGGGCGGGGGGGGGGGGGGGGGGGGGGGGGGGGGGGGGGGGGGGGGGGGGGGGGGGGGGGGGGCGAAGGCAATGCAGCACACACAGCCCGAGCAGTGGAGTGGGGCACGACGCGCGTGAGCACTGCAAATCGGAAAGCCACGCAACAACGCGCAACAGGACGTACGGGGAGGGCTCATGGAAGCGAAACACAGTTGTCGCACGGAGTCGGCGTTCCATAGCGAATCCGGTGGGCGCATCTGAGCAAGCACGCACATGAACCAACCCATTCATGTTTGACATGACGTGGTCATACAAACCCCAGAAGCAAACGACCGTGGGCGATGTGCAGTGGCAGCGCACCTGGGATGCGTTTGATAATGGGGAACGCGAACGAGAACTGCGCCACCTCTTGCACCAAGGGTGGCAGGGGCCTGTCAGCACCAGGGCTGCTTTGGCTGTCGGTATCTGAAGCCGGAGGTAGGATCAAGCGCAGGCGGCGCTTGGACCGTGGTGCACCACCATTCGAATCGCGCAGTTTGAGTGGGGTTGGCTTGCGTCGAGGCGGTCGTGTGGCGTTGACGGTGGAGAAAATGCCAACATGGACGGTGCCACGAACCTCGTGCTTATGGTGCATGTGCTCCGGCACAGGCAGCAGCTGTCTCCACAACCCATTCAAACCACACCGTCAGCCACAGCAGCCAGCGGTGTCACACAGACACGCGGAAACACCCCAGACGCAACCAAACGCAGACCACACCCGCCGTGCACTCTTTGCTTCGCGCAGCATATCCACGCACCGAGACACATTGTGCGACCCCATCCCAGGCGGGTACGGTGTGCTCTACACCCCCCACCCTGACTACAACAGGGCGTCCCAACTCAACAATGGCACCCGGCGCATTCAACCCCACCGTGCCACCGACGTAGCACATTGGCATGCCGCCCTGCTGTGGCATTGCCATCAGGACTTCACACAGGTGCCGCATGGTGCGGTTGAATAAAAACACGTCCACCGGAACAGGGACAATATACACGGCCAGGGGTGCCACCCCATCGTTGCGACCCCAACCCACCGGACCAAACGCCATGACATGCACGCGTTGACGGGGAGGGCCGAACGCCCAATCCCAAGCTGCGGTGTAGAACCCAGGTCGCGTGATACGCGCCTGGATGGTGCCGTCTCGACCCAGGCGGCAATGGGAGTCGTCCAGCAGCGTCCAATGGTAGTGATCTTGAAGGTCTTCGGCCTTGGAAGGGTAGCCCTCGAAGAACAACACCTTCAACGCAGACGCGTGTCCGGCTTCAATGTGAAGACCATGGTGGCTGCTCAAATGTGGAAGCGGGTCGCAGTGACAAACCACCAAAGAAGGAAGGCACAGACACGTGAGTCACAGCCACGAGTCGACGAAACAACACAAGAGCAGCGACATACAGTTCCAGGACAGCCCCTTCAACGCCCACATGTAGTCCATCTCCTGACGACTTGACCCGCACGATAGACCCCACAGCCATGACGTGATTGCCAAAGGAAGGCAAGGCTTGGCGCCCACTTTTCGTCACCAGAGACAGTTCCACATCGACAATGTTTTTGCGTTGGCGTCGGATGGTCTCCATGGTGACACGCTCACCAGCCACCGCATCTATTGCTTCCAGCTCCTCGGTGGTCATGAAAAACGCCGCCGACGACTTGTGCATCGCGTGCTTTGCAGCTGCTCTGCGCTTGCTCGCAACTTCCATAGCTCGAGCTCGGCTTGCCGCCGTCGCAGTGATCTCCTCCACACGAGACATCAGTAGTGACGCGCCAAACGGGGTGTCCAACACCATGCCCATGTCGGGATCCACAGAGTGCGAGATCCAATGTTTCGTCTGCACATGCACGTGCTTGCAAGTCAGCCACACACCAGCCGCATGCACCAACACCAACACCACCAAATGAAGCCAAGCCAACTGCGACAACCTACCTCGACTTGTGGGGCTCGCGCAAACTGCATGGCTTCCAGCTTGAGGCGTGCCTGAATGCTTAACCGGCCAGTCGCTGCTTGCATCAGGTCGTCACTCATGCGATTGTTGCCACCCAGCTCCACAAGCATGCCCTTGGAAAATTCAGCCCACCCACGCTTCTTGACCTGCCCCAATCGCCGGCGAAGCAACGTCCAGCCCTTCCCAATGCCAACTTTCTTTCCCAGCTTGCTTTTGGTACGTGCTCGGTCCCGCAGACGTTGCTTCACTGCCATGGACGTTGGTGTGGCATAGGTAGACGGCTTGGACGAGCGGCTAGCGTCACTGCCATCCTTCTCCTCGGGTTGAATGGGTCGACGATGCAGCTTCTCGCGACGCCGGGTCTCTCGCGCGATAAACACATTGAGAATGCGCTTGGCCGCCGACATTGTTTCGGGCGTGACCGCCGACTGCGTGGCAGGCCCAGAGGAAAGTGCCAGGGGGAGGGGAGAGGCTGGTGGCAAGACTCCACGGGGTGACGACACGCCAGCGATGGGTAGCCGTGCGTCACTGCCACGAGGGGAGTCGGGGAACACGAAAGCTCGGGGCTGGTTGGCTTGCTTGGGGCTGGTTCCACTGTTCACGATGGCTTGCAGGCGGCCGGACTCGTACATGTTGTGCAAGCGCTGGAACAACAGCGAGGCGGCCACCTTGGGCTCTGCGTTGCGCTTCGCCAAGGCCTTGCGTTTTTCCTTGCGGATGGAGGCTTTGGCCAACACCTGGGCACCTTCATCGCCGATGTCGTTGTCTTGGATGTTGAGCTTCGTGAGGGTTGGATGGTTCTCGATCAACCGTGCCAGGAAACGACACCCTGGTGCCACACGCGGCACAGCAAGGAAGTGAGAGGAGGATGGTGGATGTTGACATCACGACACACCACAACGGTGGCTGGTTCGAACGACACACCTTTATCATTTAGCCCTGTCTCGCTGAGGTCCAACTCCGTCAAGCGTGATGTTTGACACCCGATCAATGTGGCAACAAGAAGTGCAATACCCTTGGTTCCGAGGTTGTTGTTGGACAGGTCCAATGACTTCATGCGCTTGGCTCGAGAAATCATGGCAGCGATCCCCTTCAGGTCTCGTGGTGTCAGATTGGCATCATGCAGATCCACTTTAGGCTGAGCAAGCATACATGACCATGGACTGTTGAGTCCCAGTGGAGTACATACTACCCACGACCATACACACCGTAAAGAACTCTCGTCGACACTTGAGAACGGTCTGAAGGGTGGAGTCGTGCAAGTCAATGTCCTGCAAGCTGCACAAGGAATTGTCCTGCAAAGTGTGGCACAGTGTCTCCACACCTGGGAACACCGAACGAGCACGAACAAACAGTGGGTCATGTTGCACAGCCCACCTTGGAGCCAGGCACATCACTCAATCAAGAACAAACACACAAAGAAGGCGTACTGGCGTGTGAGATGGGGTTGTGTCGGAGCTTCAAAACTTGCAACGTGACGTTCTGTCGCAATGCATCGGCCAACAATGCCACGTCTGCGTCGCTGATGTTGTTGTGGGTAAGAGTGAGGTGTGCAAGCTTGGCATTCGTTCGCAGTCGGTCTGACAACACCTCCACCAGGCATTGAGTGTCACTGTGTGTCACTTCAAGAGTTCGCACATCCGACAGCAATGTCATGACAGCGTGAGCTTGCTCCAAGCTGAATGAAACGCCAGAAATGGCCAAGGTGTGCTTTCTGAACACATTAAGGATGTACACCGCGCCACAATGAGACCGATCCGATCCGCAGAGCACAGTTGCCACCAAAGTACAACACATCAACACAAAGCAAAGCAAAGCACAACAGGGTGCACGTACTTCATGTTGACCAACCGACGCCACCAGGAAGCGTAGGTCTGCACACGCACTTCGCTCGTCGCGTTGCCGGCAAACGTGATGACCTTCAACGGGGAGTCCAACGGGAACTTGGCAAGCATCTGGCTGAGCACCGCCATCCCTGATGCCCCGATGTCGTTGAAACTGAGGTCCAAGTGCTTCAGGGTCTTCGCGTTCCGCATGATGAATCTACCCAGCGCCTGCACTGCCCCGTCTGCAATGCCGGAGTGCGCCCCGACAGTTTGTCCTTGACGCACAAACGAGAACACCTCCAGCGAGGTGATGTCTCGCATCGCATAGCACAGTGCGGTGATGTAACGAGTGCGGGCGTGCGATTGGAGCAGGGCCAGTGCGTCCGACTGCGCGGCGCTTTGAGCAAGCTTAGCTTCGTGCTGGGCGCGAACATGTGCCACAATTTCGTCCTCCTCCGGTTCCGGGAACAGCTCGTCCTCATACCTGTGACACCACACCAGCGGTGTTACGTTACAGACGAGTCACGGAGGGTAAGACGGGCACACTGCAGGAACAACACACAAACAAAGAAACAACGATCCATAGCAGACTGCCCATGCGTACAAACTGTGCACGGACGACGCCCGAGTGAATCGCTCTGCCATACCGCCGCCATCATCGTCGCTCCCATCGCTCATTACCCCGGGCAAGATGCCATGCTGCTGGCGAAACGACAGGACGGAGGTGAGGTCAGCAGCAATGCGAAGAATGCGCAGGTTCTTCATCGTGTTTATCGCAGGACCCAGGCCCTCCGCCCGTGTACCCAACAAGTTCAGCTCCACCACACGGTGGGCATCAGGGAACACGGCCATGGCACGCGTGAACAAGCCAACGTTCAACTTCAGCTTGCGCATGTTGAAGTCCAGTCGTAGCAACGCGTCCACTGAAGGTGACGCACCACCCGCCGCAAGACCCCGGTGCGCTTTGTGGTGGGTGCCCAACGACTCTGTGCGACGCCTACGCCACTTCCGAAGGCCGTGGAACGGACTCTTTCCACTCCCACCGTCCTCCCTCTCTCCAGCGTTGTTGCCACTGCTGCTGCTGCTGGACGAGGAACTGCTGCTGCTGTCACTGTCGAACCCAGAGAAGTTTGTGGCCGCGGACACCTGCAGGTGGGGGCTACCAGGCGCCCGGGACGCCGACTGTTGCGCCTTGCCTGTATCCACAACGAGTGCCGCTTGCACTTGCGGCTCACGACCCACACCTGCGGGGTCGTGAGGGGGTCTGCTGTCGCCCTTCTTGGTTGACAGGCCGGAGCCCTTCGGCTGGGGGGTACTCAGCCTGGGTGTGGCTGACCCCAGGGCACCAGGTCCTTTGCTCGCGCCCGCCGTGCTCAAACGCTGTGGTGTCTGCACCCGGGGCTTTTGACCGCCTCGTGGAGTCCCGAACCCGCGTGGAGTCCCCGCCCCACGCGGTGTACCAGGTCCACGCGGTGTACCAGGTCCACGCGGTGTACCAGCCCCACGCGGTGTACCAGGCCCACGTGGTGTACCAGGCCCACGTGGTGTACCAGGCCCACGCGGAGTGCCAGGCGTTCGACCACGGGCCGGGGATAGCAGCTCCTCGGGCCGCTTCAGCACACGCTGGCGTGGCGCCCGTCGCCGGCGCTTGCGGCGGTACCGGCGGGCGAGAGGGCCGTGGACGGAGAAAGCGCCGCCTCGTTGGGACGCCGTGTTGGGGAGCTCGTAGCAACTCTGGATGTGCAGCTCCTCACTGGTGGTGACGATGGCGTGGGACTTGAGGCGTGACGCCAGAGCCACCACCGCTGCATCGCCGTACAACCCCGACCCTGGTGCAGCGTTGCCACCGTCTTGTTCCACCACCGCCTCCTCACCAGCGACAGCCTCAACATTCTGGCCACCACTGCTCGTGCCATCTGGGCCCTGCAGTGAAGCTGGTGGTGGCGATGCCCGCGGTGGTGCCACTGGTGACGACGCCTGCTGCCCAACGTGGTTGAACGTGGACTCAGACAGGATTTTCTCCAAGGTTTCCGCAGCGTTTAGAGATGCGCCATTATCAAACGCCGAGGAGGGGCGGGCTGAGGACGTGGCTTTCCGCTGGCTCGGTTGAGAAGTTGGCGCAGTTCCACTGCCTGAAGTGGGAGTGGTGGTGCCTTTATCAGCGGGGGTTGTTGGGGTTGTCTTGCCCGTGGACGGCTGTTGTGATGACTGTTGTGATGGCTGTTGCTGCTGCTGCTTTCGTCGCCGTTCCCTTCTCCGCTGTACACCCCGTGCCAACCGTTTGGCAAGCACAATCGACTGAAACGCCCCCACTCCCCCGCCACCACCGCCCTCACCGCCGCCTGTGAGCTTGGCACTGCTCCCAAAGCGCTTGTTGGCGATGCGACGAGCCAGCGCGGTGCCAGCCGGCACAGCGGAGGGTGACTTACCGCCACTGGAAGGTGACCTACCACCGCCGCTGAACGGCGACTTCCCTCCACCGGACGGGGACTTTCCGGTTGTGAACTGCAGCAAGTTGTCGGATCCAGAACCATCGGCTTCTTCCACGTCCACAGTGGGTGGTGGAACTTCAACATGTGGGTTCACCTGGGCGTCAACTGCGTCAACTTGCTCGGACACGATTTGGGCAGTGCGAGGCTCATCGGCTTTGGCTCCCCGACCACTTTGCCCCGCCGGTTTGTCCCCTGCGTGTTTCTTGCCCTTTCCAACGTGCGCCTTTGCCTGCTTTGCTGCGCCGTCAACCGACGTGGGCCAAAACCGCCGCTCCTTCACTGGTCGCCGGTGACGACGCACCGATTGGTGAGGGCGAAGCAAACGGCTGCTATGGGCCTTTCGGAGCGCCTTCCACCGCTTCTGAGCCGACCCCATTGGTTGTTGAGCTTGCGAACCGTCATGTCCAACAGGTAACATGTTGCGATTGATCATTGTATGCATCGACGTGAAGCCTCTGCGAACGGAGCTGTTGGAGCTGTCGGTGCTTGTGGTCATGAGTCTGGGTCCCATAACCGGTGTGCTGGACGCTGAGTTGTTACGCCGCCGGGACCGGCCACGCAGTGCGCTCTTGCGATTGTCACTGCTGGCACCGGGTGACGGCGTCCCAATCGAGGCGTCCTCGGCTTGCACACTGTAGGCGTCCACAGAGGCATCGTCCTCGTCTTCAACCGCCTCTGCGGCACGGGGCGTCTCGGCGTCATCGCTGGCAGGTGCGTCGTCTACGGAGTCGTGAATTTCTTCCAGCAGCTCCTCGGCACGCAGTTGAGCTGGACTTCTTGTCCGGTAGCTGCCTTTGGGGCGGGATGGGGTCGCCATGGCCGGTTCTTCTCCGAGTGACGGCCCGGACGTACTCATGATTCTGCGTGTGTCACACCAACGGCGTTATCTGTACCGCAGTCCCATTTGCGGGCAGCAGGCCATCAATGTCTTGGTGGTGACATGAGCGCAGCAGCTGGACTCATCAACCAAGGCAGCACGCCAACCGCACAGTAACCATCAAGTGCTTGTGCACCTGGACACGCAACTGCCAAACGACGACGAGCTTGCGTTCCTGATTGATTGGCCGAAGTTTGTGTTTTAATTGTAGATACTGTGTGCGGTCACGCACTAGCACCATGTTGTCTCATCGATAGCCTGACCCATGCATGGCGACAAGTGTTTTGCGTCCCGCGCTTGGGCTCGCTCGGGCAATGTGACGAAGCTTCCTAGCTCAAGTTCTTGCGCAGCGGCAAGACCTACGAAGCAACGCGCAGTGGCTTGTGGTATGTCCTTGTAGGCCTGCGGTTGTTGGTTTCCCTCGTCACGGCTGTCTGTTGCGTTCGTTTGGGTTGGGACACAGATGGTGTTTGCACCAGCGTGATGCATCGAGCAGAAGATCTGGTCCCAGTGGCCTCTCTTCAGTTTGGTCACCTCTGGTGGTGCACTCCGAGCTCCCTGCCAGGCAGCTCGGTTTCGTGGCTGCCTGCCCCAGTGAAACGCCCAGCACGACCAGTCCCAACTCGCCCGAACCCCCCAACACGGCAACATCTCCCAATGCGTTCGCAGCTCCCAACGCATTCGCAGCTCCCAACGCGTTCGCAGCTCCCAAAACGGCAGCAACTCCCGGCACGTTCGCAACCACCACCTCAAGCCTCCGCACGTCATTGCTTGCAACCCTCAACGCGACCGCAACATCCCACGCGACCACAACATCGAGCACTACCGCACCCAACCCAACAACATGCGCTGCCTCATCGAGCCAAGGTGCATGGCCGCCGACAACAACGCCGCCAAGTGCAGGGTTCTCACCACCAGCATGGGACTCATCCGCTGGGTGTTGCTGCGACCCATCCGCCCACAGCACACAAGTCTTCCGGTGGTCACGCTGGACGAATCAACGAGCGCCTGGCTCATCTTCAAGGCTCACAACCCGCGACCCCTCTGCCTCTGGCGGCGACGCGACGCCGCCAACAGCCCCAAGCTTTATCTTCCCACCGAGGCAACTCGTGGCAGCATGTACGCGATCGCGGTTTCCGCCGCCCTTCTTGTGTTGACAGGTGTTGTGTTGTGGGTTGTTGTATGGTTCAGAAGCGTACTCAGTCATCAGTAAAACGTCTTCGTCCGCAACAATCCGTTCCACCTGCAAAACTGCCACAGGTGGGTGTGTGACTTGGGCTTGGCGCGTTGGTGTAGCTGACTGTGGCACCATATTCGTAGAAACGCCCACGACGCGGCCCAAGCTCCGGTCACCACTCGCAAGCGCGACTGCGTGCACCAGGTCCAGCCCCAGCTCCACCCCAAATTGTGCAATGGAACTGTCCACGATGCACGCTGTTGAATCCTGTTCATGCACGCAAGTGTGGTGCATGTGGATCGCCGAACCCGCGCAACCAGGTCCACCACTCCACAGTGGCTCGTTTGTCCCCAAGTTCTGGTCAACCTGCTGGACATCGACAGGTGTCTCGTCGTGAGAAGACGAAATGTCCATCACAACAGCCTCATCGCTCCGTACCGCGCACAACGTGTGCGGTATGTGGTGACACGCTTGGTGAAGGGGCTGAAGATGTGATGTGTGCCCGGTGTGTGGAAGTGCTTTGATGATAAGTAGCTTCCGAGCTGTGGTTGCTGGCGTGAACATGGCTCTGTGCGATCGTGTATCATTGACCTCCACGAGTCAGGGTCGGATCAGTTCTGTGGCTTGCATCAGCATGTACTTTTTCATGTTTCGCTGTCACTTCATGCGTGTAGTGTAATTTTGCGAAGATCTCAGCTGAAAGAACAAACTCGTTCACAGCAAACTGAAGCACAGTTGTGAAACCACCTCAGTCAACATGGCCAGCGGAATGTTCGTGTGCACCCTACTTTCACTGTTGCTGTGCTCTACCAGTGCGTGGACTTTTCCACACACGGTTTCCATCACTGGGCCGTTGCCGGTGTTCTTGTCATCACCTCCTTGCGACATGGAGGTGTCCGAGTTGTATCAGAACCAATGGCACGTGTTGTCTGCCACTTCTGGCATACGCCCGTTCAACGTGATTATGGACGTCCCGGACGACTCCAACTTGTCACTACGGTTGACAAACTGTGTAGGGTGGACACCGGTGCCTCGTCGCATCCAGTTTGACACCTTCCGCCGCGACAATCGCCGCAATGTGGTCGACTTGGGCTCATTTGTCTTGCAGAGGATCAACGAACACCCACAACCCACGCAGCATGTCGCTGCGACAGGGCCAATGTTTGACAGTGCTCTCAGTACGGTTGTCTTTGCTGTGCTGTTGGCAGTGCTGGCGCATCAGTTTCGCAGTGCCCGTGCAAGCAGAGATTCGCCGGGCTGGGACAGCCGAAACTGCCTCGTTCGTGCGAGTCACCAGCGTGTTCTCTCCTCTCCTCCCCCACCCCTCGTCACGGTACGTTGGCTGCATTCCACCTATCATGCGAAGGTCTCACTAAGTCGCTTTGTTTGCAGAACAATCAAGCAATGGTGAGGCTTGAGGTTGAGCATGATTCAAGTCCATCCAATGCCAAGCGTTCCTTCCTGCATTTGTGGCGGTTGTTCGGCATGTTCTGCCCACAAGTCTCAAGGAACAACTGCTTGGCACCTGCTCTCTCTGTCCAACACTCCGACTGGCAACCTCCCCTCGAGAATGCCTCATTGCAGTACGCCATCACAAGCTCCTCGTCCACAAGAATCGATCGGTGCCCCGCACCGCGCATCTCAAAGACACAGCCTCGTGAGCCGTCAGGCTCTCTCAGCTGCGCTTTCGTCCTTCCGCACCGCTCCACCTCTTCAGCTGCGACTCACAACCAGTGCTCAACGCCAATGGCAGCAGCCGCCTTTCCGAGACTGGCAGGCCTGTTTGTTTCTGTTCAGCGCTTTGGAGCCACTTTGGCAGCTTCACCAGCGCAAGCAACAGCGCTGGCGTCATGCTGTACTCAAGACCGAACCGGGAAGATTTCTCGTGGCGAGAAGCCAACAGCAAAAGTAGTTCCTCTTTCTTCCTTCTTGGGTTGTGTGGGTCCAAGAGCTGCATCGAAGACGATGGCTAACCGGTGTGGCGATGCACATGCAGCTGCTCCCTACGGTGAACGCCATGTCTTTGTCACAGATCCATCGTGGACCGGCACGGTGTCAAGTGCACACGCGGCTCCGTTGGCTTCCATTCGGTACCGATGCCACGGCTCAACCGCAGCCACTGCGGTTTCCGATGCGACCAAGAAGGAGTCATCCGCAACGGCAGTTCACCGGGATTCTGTTCGACACCGCGGTCGCGGCTTCCTTGCAGCCAATGCAATTTCTACGGGTGATGAACTATCAACTGGGGCTGCTCGAACGCCCGGTCTGCTGGCTTCATTTCGGCACCGAGATCACGACCCAGTCGCAGTCACTGTGGTCGCTCAGATTTCTCGCGATGAGGCATCTGCGGCAGCTCTGCAGACATCCATTCAGTACGGTCATGACTCATTCGCAGCGCCTGCAATGTCGGCCTCCACTGGCGATGGGCCATCGGCATACGCAGCTCTGCTGGCTTCCTTTCAACACCAAGGTCACTGCTTCGTCGCAGCTACTGCGACTTCAAGCTCCACCGGCGGCGAGCCACCTGCAGAGCTGGCTTCCATTCAACGCCGAGGTCACGAGTTCGTTGCAAACCCTGCAGCTTCAGGCTCCACTGGTGAGAACCCACCAGCAAAGGCGGCTCTGTTGGCTTCTATTCGACGCCGAGGTCACGACTCCGGCGCAGTGCCTGCAACGTCTGTGTCCACTGACGATGAGGTATCTGCAAAGGCATCTCTGTTGGCTCCCACCCGATGCCCAGGTCACGAGTTGGTTGCATCCGCTGCCGCCTCTAACTCTTCTGGTGCTGAGCCATCAGAACAAGCAGCTTTGCTGACTTCCATTCGACGCCGAGGTCACAATGCAGTCGGGGCCACTGTGACTTCGAACGCGACCGGCGATGGGCCATCAGCGAAGGCAGCCCTGATGGCTTCCATTCGGCGTCCAGGTCGCGGCGTAACCGCAGCCATTGCGGCTTCAGATGTGGTTGGTGAGTCTTCAGCGAAGGCAGCTGCAGCCACTGCGACCTTTAACGTCACTGGTGAGGAGTCATCACAAAACGCAGCTCTGATGGCTTCCATACGGCGCCGAGGTCACGACTCAGTCGCAACCGCTGTGGCTTCAACCTCCACTGGTGAGAAGCCATCACCAAAGGCAGCTCTGCTTGCATCCATTCGGCGCCGAGGTCGCGACTCAGTCGCAGCCACTGCGACTTCAAACGCTGGCGATGAGTCATCATCTAAGGCGGCTCTGCTTGCTTCCATACGGCGCCGAGGTCGTGATTCAGTTGCAGCGACTGCCACTTCAAAAGAACCATCACCAAAAGCAGCTCTGCTTGCT
>Ga0213833_1002563_pt1 | contig 11665 bp, 9 predicted proteins | sample SWATP21_FD_160575 | JGI IMG/M metagenome (GOLD analysis project Ga0213833, IMG submission 160575) | Coastal seawater microbial communities from Marineland, Florida, United States - SWA TP2 #1 | ecosystem: Environmental > Aquatic > Marine > Coastal | place: USA: Florida | collected 2016-08-14
TAGGTAAACTGGGTAAGGTGCCCTTTGTTTTCAGTATTCTTGATTCAGAGGAAGATCAATTACCCATATCTATCTTTCGTTTCAAAGATGACAATGGGCTGATAGTGAAAAAGATTGGAGAGATGCCTTTAGTAGATGATTTATTAGAGCATCAAGGGCATTTTGATATTCGGTATACGGAAAGGGCCAATGGAGACCTTCTTATGTCAGTAAGAAGTTTTCTGTTTGAAGTAAAGGAAGATCGGGTGCTAGCGCATAAGACCTCGGTGCAGATGACGGGGCTTCTTGAAGATGCCTACGGGGGGATTTGGTTATCAAATGCTAATGAAAAAGGGGTACACTACATTCCAGATGGAGATTTGCGATCTGAGAACAGGCATGTATTGCTACCGGATGTTCACGTACATAGTTTGACTGTTGATAAGAATGCCGGAGTGTGGTTAGGAACCAGAAATTCCGGCTTATACCATGCAGCCTATCCCTACTGCGACGTATATGACTTGCCGACATCCTATTCCGATGTTTCAAAGGTTTTTGAACTTGATTCAGCTTTTTTCTTTAGTTCTAAGGAAAAGGGAGTGTTTCATGCTTTTGATGGAGAGCAGATGTATTCCTTTAGGTTAAATGGGGCCAATGATTTTATCAAGTCTATAGTTCATGACGAAAGGGGGAAGAGGCTCCTAATGGGATGTGATGACGAAGTGTTCGTATTTGAAAACAACAACTTTCGGAGGTTTCAGCACCCAGATTTCGACTTCGTCATGACCGTAAACCAACTCAAGGTAATCGACTCATCCATTTGGGTGTCAACACGCCGAAGGCTGTTGCTCATGGAAAATGATAGTGTTGTTTATCAAACTCCATACGTGCCTGCTTTGACCAGAGATTTCTGCTTTTTTCAAGACACACTTTATGTAGGAACAGAAGAAGGATTATGGAAATTGGACGGCGATAGATGGGTGGATATGAGTGACCTGCATGACGGTATAACAGGAAGGTGTGAGCATCTTAGAGTATACAATCATGCTCTTTGGGTTTTTAACTTTCAGAAAGGCTGTTTCCTCTACAAGAACAACAAAGTAGAAGAGGTTTTAGACCCATATGGTTATCCGTTAAGAGCCACAGGAAATACAATTCCCCTCAATGAATCAATGCTTACCACGTCTACAGCATCGTGCCTTATTGAAATTACTCCCAATGCGGACTCTGGAGGGTACACAAGCACTGCCATACCAGGGGCGCATCATTCCAGTTATTTAATGGTCAGCCAAATGAAAATACTGGATGATAAAGTGGTGTTACTATCAGGAAGTTCCTTGTACACGTATGATCGCGAGCGAATATTAAAGCTGCCCAAAGTGGGGATTAGCCTTGAAAATTTTTCGGCAAATGGACGCTATTATAAAGCAAAAACAGCCTATGTATTACCTAATGATAGCAACAATATATCCATCTCATTTGCAGCCTTGAATTTTCACGGGCGGGGTTTATGGCATTACAAGTATCGAATTCAGCCCGATCAGGCTTGGTCTCAAACATTAGAAGGGAGGGCAGGATTGAACATCTTGCCCCCCGGCCAGTATAATTTTGAAGTGTTTGCTGTCAACCTGCACCATCAAAAATCACCAACCCTTACTATACCCATAAGCATATTACCGCCATTTTATGAAACCTGGTGGTTCAAGGTACTGTGTGTCCTTATTGTTGGGCTAGTAATATGGCTGTGGTTTCGGTGGCGAATTGGACAGGTTAGGAAACAAGGAGTACTGCTTGAAGAGCTTTATAGTTCACAGCATCAGGCCCTCGCAGCTCGCATGAATCCTCATTTCATCTTTAACTCTTTAAGCGCCATTCATCAATTTACTCTTGAAAACAATAAGGATGAAGCTGCGGAGTATATGAGTGAGTACGCTCAATTGATGCGTTTAGTAATGGAGAATGCCGGACAGGTATTGGTAGATGTTCAAAGCGAACTTGAAGCGATCTACATTTACTTGAGTCTGGAACGATTGCGAAGTCAAAACAGAATTGAGTACGAGGTACAGATAGAGAAAGGATTTGACCCAACGGAAGCTTTTATCCCTGCTCTACTCATATGGCCCTATTTGGAAAATGCCATTTGGCACGGGTTGATGCCTAAAATGGAGGGAGAAGTGTTACTTCAGTTGCGGTTTAAGTCACTCGGAAAGGGTACGCGAATTGAGATAGAGGATAGCGGAATAGGTCGAGAAAAAGCTGCTACTTTGGCAACAGGCAATCATCCGGGTTTTGAGTCGGTTGGGATGAGCATTACGCAATCGAGGGTGGACCTCATTCAAAAACTGTATAAGGTTAAGATCAAAATTCAAACCTTTGACTTAGAAGATACATTGGGAAATGCATCGGGTACTCGTGTGGTCTTGGATATTCCTATGTTTTCTTAGAAGGTGGATCAGTTGTCACGTTTTTTTTGAAGAGTCAAATTCATAAATGGAATGCAACTGTCACTGTTCAAATGCCGATATTTGAAGATGAACCTCGGTTAGGATTCTGCTAATTGTACACTTCTTTAGATACTTGTTATACGGCCGTACGGCTCTTACAGTGAGAGTATTAGAACTATGTACACCATAAATATGTGACTCCCGTGCAAAGATGTATAGTGATAGATGATGAGCCACGATTGGCTTCGGCTTTGGAAAAAATGCTGAATAAGCAACACAATATAGAAGTAGTGGGAGTGGGTAATAGCTTGGCTGAAGCAGCTGAGTATATAGAAACCTGTGAGCCTGATGTATTATTCCTGGACATATTGTTGGGAAACAACACGGCTTTTGAGCTGTTGGACAGATATGAAGAAAAGCCTTTTCAAACAGTATTTACAACGGCACATAGCAATTTTGCCATTCAAGCCATACGTGCCGGAGCGTTTGATTATCTGTTAAAACCAATAGGGCGGGTACAGCTTTCTAAAACCTTGGAACGGCTCAACAACGGAAGTGAATTGCTGCATACTGAGCCAAGATACCAGCTTACTCGCCAGTACCTGGAAGGGAATTGCCGACAAATAGCTCTTCCGGAGTCCGACGGTTTTCGTTTTGTGCAAGTATCTGATATTATCCGGATCAAGGCACAAGGCAATTATTGCGATATATTTTTTACCAATAGAGAAAAACTTACAGTTACCCGTCAACTCAAAACATTTGACGGTTTCTTATCCCATCACGGTTTCTGTAGAGTGCATCATTCGCATATGATAAACCTTAGCCATTTGCTACAGTATTCAAAAGCAGATGGCGGAAAGGTGACTGTGAGTGATGGAGAAGTGATTTATGTTTCAAAGCTTTACAAGGAACATTTTTTGAGAGCAATTGGAGACGTTAAACGTGTTTGAAAAACCGGGGATTCCTAAAATTCATACAGGTACAAAGGACAACCATACATCCGTACATGCCAACCCTACACTTGCGATAAAAGTGAGGTGCTAAAAGTGAATTTTCGAGTTCAATCAACAGAAACTCGAATGAACTTAACGTTAAATGCTTCCAGTGTTTGGAAGCGCTCTTTTTGGGCACTAGGCCTTTTACTGGTGTCCGGAGCCGCCATGGCCCAGTCTGCTATTGTTACAAATAATACAAGCTATGATATGGATGTCACCATTGGTGGCGTAGATGGTAGCTGCGACTACTGCGAAGCTCCTGTGGAGACTGTTACCGCTGGCACCGCTGACGAAGAGTTCGTCTTGGGCAGTTGTGACGCCGTTTCAGGAGTAGAAGTCACTTCAACTGATTGTGCTACTCCAACAGTGTCTTTGAATGCCTGTTGTGGTGGTACGAGCCCTATTAGCAACACATTTGAAATGCCCACAGGTGCAGGATGTACTGGCCCTTTTGTAACCATAGAGGTAATAGCTCGTTGCTTCGGTGATGGGGTTTATGTAATTATCAACGAGATTTAGATAGCTATTGCTTAGCCATTCTGAGCCAACTCTTAGCAAGCTTGTGGCTTCCCTTCATTTACAAATTCAACCTAAAACCATTTATATGAACTCATTATTCAACCTTTCTTCATTGGCTAAAAGTGCTTTCACTTTGGCAACCCTTTTCATTATTTCTTCAAGTGCGCTCAAAGCACAAGATGCCGTTATTCATAATTTCACTAGTTGTGATATGGCTGTTGCTGTTACCGGAACTGTTTCCTGTACTTCTGTAGACTGCATTCAAAATATTGTGGTACCAGCCAACTCAAGTGCTACACTTACTCTTAGCTGTACCGCCGGACTTAATGCTATAAAATCGACTATTACGGCAGATTGTCTTGTGAGCTCTCCAGTACTTAATATGAATACCACCTACTGCGCCTGTGCTGTGGGTACTGTTAATGACGATGACAGCTTTACCTACGGTTCCTGGACAGTGTACTCTCAGCAATATTGTACCGGTTCTGACATTGAAATTAAAATCTGGGACTAGACATCGTTCATCTCACATTTTTCAAAACACACCTAAAACAAAATCAAAATGAACTCGAAGATAACAAGTCTACTAAAGGCCAGTTTTACATTTATATGCCTGTTTTTACTCTCAAATAGCCTTTTGGCGCAAACCGCACTTGTAACCAATGATACCGGCTGCGACATGGAAGTAACTATTTATGGTACTGATGATTGCGGCTCAATAGAATGTTCTCAAACACAGATTGTTGCGGCCAACACAACGCAAAATATATCCTTGCCATGCAAGTCCAATGTAGTTTATGCCGAAGTAACGGCAGACTGTACAACCAGTCCAATACTTGAGCTGGAAACACCTGGTTGCCATTGTGGTGGTGCAACGACTGACAATGACACTTTCACAATTGGTATGTGGACGGTAACGGCCACGTCTACCTGTTCTGGGTCATCAGTAACTATTGATATTACAGATTAAGGCAGATCGAAACACAACCTTTGGCCGAGCCAGCATCTGTTGGCTCGGCTTTTTTATGGCCCAGAGCCTGGGCTCTGCTGGAGTGGAATAAATGAAAGCTGTTCATTTGCAGTCAGATATACGGTAGGGAGCTTTATGAAAAGGTATTTTTATCTGATTGTGCTTGTGTTGAATGCGGTAGCTTTAATGGCACAGGAAGAGCCGTTTTTTAAGCTTTACAACAATCTTGAACATCCAAATATGGATGGGGGGAATTTTCATATTCTTCAGGATTCTATTGGATACATGTGGGTGGCAAACAAGAATTGCTTAAAGAGGTTTGATGGAAGGCGGTTCAAGTATTTCTTGTATGAAAGCCAGGGCATTGCTGAGAAGGGGCAGGTAGTTGGTTTCAAGGATTATAAAAATCGCATTTGGTTTGTAGGAATTGGAGGAAGGATTACCAAGTACGAAAACGGGCGACTTGAGCCTTATGAATTTAATGATAGCGTCAGTTCGTGGTTAACAATGTCTAATTGTATCTCTTTCCATGTGGACACCAATGAAGTAATCCACTTTGGACTCCAGAGCAAGGGATACTTTCATATTTCCCCATCTGGAAAAATGGTTTGGGAGATGAAACAAAGTGAACATCCTACGGGCATTTACTATAAAAGGCTTGGCGGAAGGCTATTTGTTTACGGGATAGTAAACAGCGGGAGTTATGATAAAAGGATTCCTGTGTATGAAGTTGCGAAGAATCAAATAACATCATTACGAACAACACTGTATGATAGCTCGGCCCAGGAAGGTGCTGGTAGGTTTGGTGCCTTAAGGTACTTACAAAGGTCAGACGGTAGTTTACTTTTCTCAATGAACAACAGGCTTGTGAGTATCAGGAAAACAGGTTGCGACAGGATTTCTACAAGTGTGCCGATGACCGGTGTGTTTGAAGACAGTCGTGGCGGTATCTGGCTCTCAAGTATCCATAAATCGGGAGTTTATTACAGTGCCACAGGCAAGCTTATTGAAGAGCAAATGCAGCGCTTTGTAGAAGATGATGTAATTCATTCAATAACAGAAGACCATCAAGGTGGGATATGGCTTTCAGGTAGTAGCAAAGGGCTCTACTATCACGGTTTTCCGTATTACTCCATGCAGCCGCCTTCTATTTTCGACACTCTTGGTACGGTTAATGACTTGCAAGTTGACTTTGGCAATGGAATGTTATTTGGGTCAAATAAACGAGGGTTTATTAATAGTTTCAATGGTATTCACACCACACGAAGCAGAATACTATGGTCATCTGATGAAACCAGAGTCTTAAGCACAGACCATGATAAGAACTCACTCTACTGGTCAAGTGGAAGACGGTTATGGCACTATTCAGGTGAGCAAAGCACCGAGATTCAATTAAGTGGGAAGGAGTTTGCTGGAACTATAAGATCGTTTTGTTACAATGCCGATAGTTCAGCGTTTTGGATTTCTACAGGGCGTTCTGTTTGTAAAATCGTTGATAACAAGGTTGTTGAGTGTTCGGAATCACAGCCGTATGAAATAATTGAAACCATGTTTTTTAATGGTTTCGTATATATAGGTACAAGGAATGGAGTCTGGAGGCTGGAAGGAACGAAATGGGTTGATTTGACATCGATGGATGAACGTTTTAAAGGATTAGTTGGTCATATGGTGGTTTATGACCATTCCCTTTGGGTTTTTAATTATGATAAAGGTGCTGCGATAATGCGGGAAGAGGAAGTGAAACACTACAATCATGAAGGGAACACTTTGCCATGTGTGGTTCATTCGGTGGTTCACGGAGATTCTCTCTTAGCCATAAGCACATTGGGACGTTTGTATGTGGTAAAAACAAGTGATTCTGTTGGGATGTATTCTAACAAGTTGATTCCCGGACCATTCTATTTTGCACGCTGTGCTAGTGAACATTTCACAGTTGATGACGAGAGTGTACATTTTGGAGCCACAGATGGAGCATACTACCGGTTGGACTTTACAAGAATTCAGAAGGTTCCGAAGCCAGTAGTACATATTTTAGGCCTTTCAGTAAACAAAAAGAAAAGGAAGGTAAAGAGGCGTTTTGTGCTTCCTCACGACAGTAATAACCTAATTATTTCATTCGCTGGATTCAGCTATCACAGCGCCGGTACGAGTCATTTTAGATACAGAATGACAGGAGTGGATGAATGGACAAACACTTCAGAGTTTAGCAAAAGGTTTACGACTTTACCTTCAGGAGATTATTCATTTGAAATTTCGGCTTTTAATGGTATTGGCCAAGAGTCAAAACCACGATCCATAACATTTACCATTCTTCCACCTTACTACGAAACATGGTGGTTTAGACTTTCATACATAAGCGGTATTGCATTGATTATTTGGCTTCTTTTTAAGTTAAGAATTAACCAGATAAAGAGAAGGTCACGTTTGTTATCAGATTTGCATAGTTCACAACATCAGGCCCTTTCTGCCCGTATGAGCCCCCATTTTATTTTCAATGCCCTAAACTCCATTCAACAATTTACACTGCGAAATGATAAGGAAAGTACTGCTGCCTATATGAGTGACTATGCCCAACTCATGCGGCTTGTAATGGATAACTCAAAGGACAATCTAGTAGACTTGAGTAGTGAAATGAAGGCCATGAACCTTTATTTGAAGCTTGAGCGCCTCAGAACTCAGAATCAAATAGACTACGAAATAAAAGAAGAAAGAGGTTTGGACTTGGACAGTTTGTATTTGCCAGCCTTGTTTCTTCAGCCTTATCTGGAAAATGCCATCTGGCATGGATTAATGTCCAAAAGGGAGCCAGGGGGGCATATCAGTGTGGAATTAGGGCTAAACGGCAAGGAGCTTAAAATAGTAATTGAAGACAATGGGGTAGGCAGAGAACAAGCGAGAATCTTAGGTACTTCAAATCATCCTGGCTTTGAGTCACAAGGAATGAGTATTACCGAAAGAAGAATCGACTTGATTAACCGGCTCTATAAAGTGAATATCACTATAGCGATAACGGACCTACGTACTAACGGAGGTCAGGCCACGGGGACCAGGGTTACATTAATCATTCCACAGGTATAGTTTTTGAAATCAACTTGTGGTACCACACATTGGCTATGTAGCCCTATACAGTTGAACGTGCGGCATATACATTCTCTCTATGAAAGAGCTGTTTGAATAGCACTTTCGATGCCAACCTAAATAATTAAGTATGAGACATTTTAGTAAAACAAGAACCCTTTTTCAAGGTGTGGGAGTATGCATGCTGCTGCTTTTTGTATCATGCCAATTAAGTGCACAAAGCGCCACCGTAAACAACAATACCGATTGTGATATGGACATCATTTTTGGAGGAGTGGAACTGTGTGCACCGTGCACCAGCGCCACTACTACTTACGCTCACAATAGCAGTGTTACCTCTACCATCTCTGGAAATGGCTGCAACATTGATGAGTTGGTAGCTGCCAATGTGACGGCAGTAAGCTTTGGAAGTGGCAACGTAACTGTGAAGGCACCAGCTTGTAGTGGATGCGGCCCCGGTACTACCCAATCGGGTACTTTTTGGGTGCCTGCTGGCGGATGTTATACGTTTAACCAGCAGATAAAAGTTGTTATTACCTGCAACAACACGGATGTGACCATTGATATCTATGAAATATAGGCTTGGACAAAAGGGGGGAAGAATACAGTAGTAATAGAGCGGTCATTGACCGCTCTATTTATTTGTATCAAGGTCTGACCAATTAGTTGCCCGAACTAAAATCAGATTTGGAACGCGTTTGAACTTTAGCTTTAAATCAGCCAATCTTACTTTTAATGGCTAAGGGTTTAAGCACAAGTACTCAGGACTACTGGCTTTGTAAGAGAGTTTCTATGGTTGTCTTACCTGAGAGTCCCGCTCCATGAACGGTGGCACCGGCATATTCATGTAGTGCTTCTCCGGCAAAATAAACCTTGTCATCCAAGGGCTTTGTCATGGCTTCTACAGAAGTGGTTTCCGTGTCATGAAAGTATGTGTATGAGCCTCTGATATAAGGTTCGGCAGACCAGTTTTGGATAATATGCTTCTGGTAATATTTTGTGGCCTTTCCATCAAACATGGCATCGAGTTCGCCGAGAACGATCTTTAATATTTCGTCATCACTTTCATTGGTATACAAGGCCGCAGAAGGCCCCACATTAAAGAGGGCAAACACATTCTTTTCAGACTCCTTTTTAAAGGCCGCATCGTAAAAAATCTTCTCATCGCTGGGAGCTCCCGTTCCATCTGAAACGGTAACAATATCAGGATAAAACTTCTCAGAGAATTCCAGGAATATTTTAATGCCCTCAGGTACGTACATGTTCTCTAAGGCATCCTGCTTTTCAGTTGGCAACGCTGGAGTAAATGTTATAGAACCACTTTTTAAAATAGTTGTGGGCACTGTTACCAGCAGCTTATCTGCTGTGTAGCTACCGCCCCCTTCAATACGTGCTACCACCTGGTCTCCAGAGTAGTCTATCTCAACAACAGGCTCGTTGTAGCGAATTTTATTTTCTATTGAAGGCAGGATATAAGTTTCAAAGAAATCGTGCCAGGTGCTGTTAGTAAACTTATGTTCTCCATAGAAGGGGCCTTGCCAGTTGCGTCTGTCCAGCCGGCCATTGGTCCATGAATAAAACGTTTCAGGGCTGTAGGGAATCAAATCAATATTCCCATCAACTGTTTCATCATCAATAAGTCGGCTAAAAACAGATGGTGTTTCATGTACCCATTCTGCCCCCAAGTCAATTGGGAAATCGGCAAAATCCACTGTTTTCTTAACACGACCTCCGTAAACGGCTGAAGCCTCTAGGACTTCGAAGTCAATACCATACCGCTGAAGGGTATAGGCGGCCATTAAACCAGCTGAACCTGCACCAATCACCAGCACTTTGCCTTTGAATTGCACATCAATAGGGCCATCATCACCTGTTTCACATGATGTTAGTGATGAAGGGAGAATAGCAGTGCCCAGTCCTAGAAGACTGCATGCTTTGATGAATTCTTGTCTAGTCATTTGCTGGAGCTTTTGATTGCAATGAATACCTGAAACCCAATTCCATGAAGAAAATTGCCGATCGAACCCGTGTTGGTGATAGCTTCATACCATAGCTCCATTGTGTATAGAGGCCAATGTTTTCGCTCAACTTTTTGTGAAGTGAGTATTTGATACTCGGCAGGAAATAGCCGCGTAGCTCTTTGTCCCTTTCAGTAATATCTCCTTTAAAGTTTGTTTGAATACGTATTACTTCATTTTGGGCCAGTACGCCGAAGCCAAATGACAAGCTAGAACCAAATTTTGATGTGGATTTATTCCAATTCCACCCACCGGCAACATCCAATAGAGTCGATGTATAAAAACGAGACCTGGTAAAAGTGCCTACTGAGGGACGAACAAAAAATTGTCTGGTTTTTACAGCTTCAACCTCACCATCCATTTTTTCTCTTTCGAGCGTTTTTAATGGGATTTCCAGCCCAAGTGTAACCCCCGGGCGAATGAATACATGCCCAAGATATCCTACCGAAAGTGTGTTTTGAGCCGATAAATGGAAAGCTGAGACTAAGAATAAAACCAACGTAATAGTAATTCTCATAATGCCTTATCAGGATTAACGAAATTCATTGAACCAAACCAATACCTCTGTAAATGTAATGGAAGCAGCAAACATAAAGTTGCTCAGCTGCTCTTAGGAAATGAGTCACCTTTGCTTTAAGGCTGTGAACGATGGTTGCTTTATTTACCATCAATAACTGCTTTTTTACCATGTGCAGGCAAGGGTTTATAAAGTCCTTTGAACCACGTAAAAAAACGGTCATGCAGCTTAAAAAGAAATGGAAGTACACAACCGTGATTGCAGGTTTGGCAATCATACTAGTATGGAAAATGGCAATGGCCGATGGTCTATCACCAGTAAAGAATCTTGAAATGAACAATCAGTTATCAGTTGTCGATCACTCTAATAAGAGCATTCTAGCCAGAGGGTGTGATCCTGTTCAATCCTTGAGGGCTTCGCAGTCTATACCACCGCTTATTGGAAATCCTGAATATGTGCCCACTACAAACGATAATGACTTTATAGAAAAGTTAGAATCGCGTCAATGGTCTGTGATATTCTTTGCTCCAGGCGCTTGCCGATACAGTGCAGCCAAACGTGCAATTCCCGGTGCAGATCAAAACACCAAAAACTGGACGCTTGAACAATACCGTGAGCTAGTAAGAGAACTTCAAGGCGAAGAAGTTCAAATTGTAGAAACAATGGATGAAAGAGAGACCTTGGGCCTTCTTAAAAAAGCCCTTTCTGTTGCCAGAGAAACAAAAAAGTAAAGACTCTGCAATACGTATGTATTCTACTCCACTTTTCTAAACGGCAGGGCCATTTTGGCATTTCCAACCCTTAGCACAAGCATATATACACCGGAAGGTAGAGAGGCAACGTTGAGTCGGGCTTCTTGGTCATAGAGCATAATATTGTTTTCCTCAATCACTTGTCCCAATGTGTTCACTACTTCTACAAACAAGTGTTCTTCATCGGCATTGTTTACTTTCAAATGAAGGTACCTGCTGGTAGGATTTGGAAACAAGTTAATACTCAGGTTATTCGGTTTTTCGTCAATTGAAATATCCTCCCAAACAACCACAGCTCTTGAAACCGTTAGGGCCACATTTCCACTTGGGTCTTCGGCATTGTATTCAATGATATAGGTCCCCAGTTCGTCAGTGCCAGTAAAGGTTCCTCCC
>Ga0213833_1002565_pt1 | contig 11662 bp, 20 predicted proteins | sample SWATP21_FD_160575 | JGI IMG/M metagenome (GOLD analysis project Ga0213833, IMG submission 160575) | Coastal seawater microbial communities from Marineland, Florida, United States - SWA TP2 #1 | ecosystem: Environmental > Aquatic > Marine > Coastal | place: USA: Florida | collected 2016-08-14
GGGTGTGGTGGGTGTGGGGGGGGGGGGGGGGTTCAGTGAGGAGAGTTGTCGACGTGCTCAATTTGTCGTGCGAGTCGAAGCGCTGTGAGAGAACAGTGGTTTCATCATCAAGAAGCGAGGTGTTCTTGTGTGTTGCTTCGCTTTCACACATCTCCTCCCTGCAATGCTTTCCTGGGAAGAGTCACAAGCATCACACAACAGGGTGCTGACTCCACAGCGTCAAGCGGTTCGGTTGTGGTGGCCCCCAAGGTGGCGCAGACACATGGAAGGAACAAAACATGGAAATTGACACTCTGAGGATTCATGAAGCATGCGACTAACTCATCATACCACACGCTCCGTTCAGGGATCCCCACGGACTCCTCCACCCGGCGAAAGCCCTTTTCTAACATCCTTTTCTCCGGAAGCAGCAGCCAGGCGCTCGCCCGCTTTGACATCATCAGCAGCAACTTGCTGCAGGGCCTATTGTTCGGGCCCAACAGGGGCGGGGCCCTGCGCCGTGTCTGCCAATGCCGTTGCTGGCACTCTGACTGCCGTCGCTGGTGCTGATGCTGGCGCGGCTGATTCTGGTGGCGCGGTTGGTTCTGACAGCACGGTTGGTGTTGGTGCGGTGGTGGACGTTGCTGGGGTGGTTGATGCTGCTGGTGCGGCTGGTGCGGCTGGTGCGGCTGGTGCGGCTGAAGCGCGTGCTCCAGCTGCGGCGGCTGACGGGGAAGTAGACTTGCCTCGAGCAAGCGCAGCAGAGGCTTTCGGGGTCGTAATGCGCCCCATGTTCCGGTTGCTTGCTTCTTTGAGGCCGAGATCTGCATCAGTCACGAAGTGGATATCACGCTCCGACACGCCCTGAAGCTCTCCCGTCGTCGCGCTTTTGGTGCGCTGCCGCCCGATGTCAGTGGGACCTGGCACAAAAGTCTGTGACCGAGGTGAAAACTGTGATGAAGGCGAGCGCACGTTTGGCCCACGGCGCCGGCGGTGTGCGGCCGTGTTCAGCCTCGTGCGAACGTTTTCAGAAGCTGTGGAGTAGAAACTGCAGCACGTTGCCTCCACGTCAACAACCGGAAGCTGCGTATCGAACTGCCGCGGGTGGCGCACGTGCGTACCTGGGCAGTTGTGTCTGAAGGAGACGGCGGCGGCTGGGGCATTTCAAAGCGAACAGCGTGTCGCCCTCGTGGACAATCGCATCCATTGACGGACCTGCATCGAGCACACAAAACGCCAACCTGTCAGTCAACCACAGTGACTGCCACGGCTGGTGTGGTTATGACCATACCCGTGTACACGTAGCCGGTGTGATGGGGAGTTGCAGCACGGTACAGTGCCACTGCAACGATGCCTTTTTCCAGCAGTGCCCGAAACAGCGCACCAAACTCCTGGCCCTGTGCATGGTGCGAGCGGACAATTGTAATGTAAGCAACACAGCCTGCAGTGCCCACGCAAAAGCTGTACCACACCACACACCTGGATGGACTTCGGGATCTTGTACGGGAGCAGCATGGCGTTGGCAAGGTTGGGATTCAGCAAGGCGTCCGCGAAAGCGAAGGCATTTGAATCATAAAATGACTGCAGGCACGACAAATGAGCACATGAAGACAAACGCACGGTTGCGGAGTGCACTGACCTGACACAGTAGAGTATGGAGGGTGTTCGTCGCAAAACACTGACCACCAGCGTAAAAGGGAAGATTCACGCCGCTATCGCCGCCACGCGCAAACACCTCAGCATTTTCTCGGCGCCGTTGTGTGTTCAACTGCTTGCGCGCAAGTTGCTGTTCGACACGTAAGCGCGTTCGAGCGGCTTCGTCACGGCCAGAACTGTGACCGTCATGGAAACAGTCAGCCTACATTCAAGCTTCTTCAAGTCACACAGCGCACCACTTACTCAGATCGTTGCGACGATTCTGACGGACGGAAAGGTGTGTTGGACATCCCAGCCACTACTGACCGACGCACAGCATCCCAGGAGGACGGAGCGTTTGGGGTGGTTGTTTTGTGCTGGAGGGTCCGAGCACGGATGCTGGAATCGAGGACACGCATGTTTGACACAGACGCTGGCCAAAAACACCGGCAACATGAGCAACAACAACAGCAACAGCAACAACAATAGAACAGGCAAAGCACGTGATTGGTCTCTTTCAAACGTACACACATTCGACACTACATAAGGACGATGGCCATTCGACAGAGGATTCTCGGCCAAGTACTTTTCCACCACAAGGTACCTGGGAAGTTGCAAAGCAAGCGACATCGGCGAAGTGAGACACACGCTGGTCCATGGCGCACGAATAAACATACGAGAAGATAACCGTGGAGTCCAGCACATCACCATCAACATTGTCCATATCCTCTCGAGATGGCAGCAAGACGCAGCACCGAGCATGGGACAGGTTACACCTGGTGTGCCATGGACACAGCAAGGAAACAGTGAAACAACGCTGCAACAATGGTGTTGTCAACACGCGGCGAACGCACTTCGACAACGTGGTCGTGTGACTTGCGTCCCCCTGCGGAGGCAGTCACACGCGTGTGCGGTTACCAGTTGCATTAGATGAGCAACACAGAGCGGTCGCATCACCAACCGACCTTCACAACCCACACGTCGTCGAAAAGTGGAAGAAACTCCAGCTCAGACAGATCGCCAGAGTAAACAAGTACAATCTGCGCAACACAATCAGGGGCACGAAGAAGCGTGAAGAAGGTTACATGCAAAACCTGGGTGAAGTGAGCAACCCGAGTCGAACCGTTTTCATCATGTCCATGGCAGCCAGTGTGCGTGTTCTGAGGGAGGCGAGTAGGATGTCAACATCTGTCAAGTCTCCCGCGATCACGATGTGGTCTGTAAACGTGACACGAACGCGCACACGCTGAAGCAGACATGAAGGGTGAGTCTTCAGTGCTCCCTCATCCCCCATTAGACCCATGCGTCCACTTCTACCTTGACAAGCTCCTCCAGCGTGCATCGCAGGGCCCGTGGCCCAAACGGGGTGCTCTCCAGCAATTGCTCGGCGACACTATTTGTCGGCTTCAAGCTTCTGCAACACAGGCACACGAAAAGCGACATGAGGAGTAAGCTTCATGGGGCAACACAGGTACACGGTCGGTCACACATACGCCAGTTTGGCAGGTGTCGTTTCTGAGGGCGCGTCAGGAAGCACGTGGTTGTATCCAATTGTGGAGATCTGCGCAATGACTTGCATGTCTGTCGCAGTAACAAATCTGGAACGAGCAAGCGTCGCACAGTGTCAGATGTGCGCTGGATGGCATCGGTCGGGTCACAGGGCGCAAAGACCATGCCAATCACGTACAGCTTGTCGCCAAACTTCATGTAGTACGAAGCGCCGGGATTCAACAATATCTCTGTCTCCAGCTTCAGTCTCTTGCCTGTGCTCGGCATCGGTTAACACTATGACCCACAAAACAGCAAACAAAAATGCAAAACAAAGCAGGCGCCACACAGTCCACCTTGTTACGTACGTTTACTTGTTTGAACACCCCACACAATGGCTTCGCCATGAAACCTGTCGTAGATGGCCCGTACAACTGTCGTGAATAGGCGCCCCACAAGATCAGGCGGCACCGAAGCCGTGTAGAGTTCCAGACTGCACCCCTTCTTGTATTCCTGCAACGAGGTACCCACAGCCACACGTGAGTGCCTTGAAGCGGGAGGTGGGTGACTTGACACCACCTACCCGCAACCATGGCTCAGGTCTGACACGAGAAGACGACACTGAGCGGAGCAGGTTGTTCAACAAGGTGCTGAAGCCTAGGGCAATACAACTTTGGGCCACCAGTCTCATCTTCAACTCGTTGATGGCAACCACCTGCCTCGATTGAAGTCCACATTAGTACGAGGCATCGTGCGTGTGTGACGTGGGGTGTAGACATTACCTGAGCAGCTTGGGCTTGCTCAATCAAAGGCTTGTGACGAGCGTCGAGCAGGTGGACGTAAGTGCGGAGGGAAGGGTTAAAGTTCATCACCGCCAGGGTTCGTAGAATGGTGTGCTTGTCCTCGCGCTCGCGGTCCTGCGACCAACATCCACCCGATTGTCAAGCGGTGGGTGTAAACAGCACAACACGCGCACATCACAACGCCTACCACTGCATCCGGATTCGCCAGCACAAAGCAAGCGTCGGCAGCATCGGCAGCAGCACCGTAAAGGTCATCGTCGTGCATCACGCTTCCGGCGTAGTAGTGGAGCTGTGGCAACAGAGAAGCGTGAAAGCTGACAATGGCCCCCAAGTCCCCCTTCCAATGTACAGACCTTCCCTTCTAGCACTGCGTTGGACATCATGCGCTTGACAAAATCAGATGGCTCATCGGGGCTCATCACCACAAGCTGAAAGACACGCTCACCACACATACTCAGCATTTCTGGCACAACGAAGCCCGCAATACCAGACAAATAACCACCACAGCCTTCACCTTCCGCTTCTTGAAGGCAGAGTCGAGCGGTCCCATTCGATCAGGGTGCATGAATTCCATGACAAATTCCTTGAAAGCCGTTTCGTTCTTCACGTGGCCAACGATGAGTGCATGGGGCACCTCGGATACGGTCACTTTGCTGCGGTACTTTGACTGTTGACTCAGCAACAAACCAAGCTTGTTCACTTGGATAGGAATGAACACAAAGGACGCCATAATCATCAGCGACACAACCGCCTTTCCGAGAGCGGTGTCAGGTCGCACATCGCCGTATCCTGGGCGCAGCAGTGGCGAAAACACTCAACACTTGGTGCAACAGAAAACAAAACGCACACCAGTCTCCGTACCAACAGTTGACATGGTCACAATGATGAAGTCTGCAGGCAAGAGAAACACGCATAACAACATGTTCAGACACGCATTGCAACCAGCACCATGACTATTCATATTCGTACAAACAGCGTCTCCAAACGTGAGAGTAGCATTCAAGTCGGATCTGAGGCACACAAAGTAAGTGACATCGATTGCACAGACACACTCAGCGGCTCGAACGGACAGCTCAGTTTCGACGACATGCACCAAGCCAGCAGAAAGAAACATGATGCTGACAATTGTCAATATCAAGGAGAGCAACTGGCGTTTGACAGCTGTGTAACGGTACTCGCGTGAGAGTGACGCTCAGAACCACCAGCCTCGCATGTACTGACCTGTCATGGTGGAGTTCAGGATCTTGAAAGCTCGAAGCACACGCATCACCCTCAGCACTCGCACAAATCGAAGAAATGCTAGTTGCGGCAGGCCACCGGACCAGAATATCTCCATGTACACGGGGATGATTGTGAAGAAATCAACGAGTGCAAAGAAACCGAAGGGGTACGCCAACCGGTTCTCAGACGCATACCTGCACACGAGGTGGTGCGGGCACAGCATATCAACAAGTAAGGGCAACACAGGCACAAACACGAGCGGTAAAATGCACCCACCAACGGATGATGTAGTCGATTGTGAAAAGAAAGGAAATCCCGCCGTCGATCGCCTGTGTGGAATCGTAGGACAGCGTTGAGGGGGCCACACACAAGCACACACACAACAAACACTCACACACACGCACGCACGCACGCGCGCACATACATATCCATTTGCACGCATCACGAAGCAACCACTCACCAAGTCTACAGTCACATCGTAGCTACTGACGACATACAGAGCACAGGCAACCACTGTAAGGACAGTTTGAAACAAGTCCCACGCCCACCCGGCGGGTGTGCCTGACAGCACAATCGAGACATGCTGTCGCAGCGTATACCCGGGAGGCAAGCTGCCAAACATGCGCTCACACAGGGGCCGCTCGTGGCGTGTGCGTGTCATTGGTGTGAATTTTCGTTGCCCGCAGCAGTGTGAGGCAAAGCGCCGGCAACAGCGGCAATGTGCATGTTGGTGGTGAACAGTTGAGGTGAAGGCGGTTGCAGCGCGGAGTGCGCTCAAGTTGCCGGACGAAGTGAAAGTGAGGTCGGGCATGGTGGCGTTCCTCCCAGTGTTGGTTGCACTACCAACGACGTGAAACGAAGGTACGGTTTGAAGGATGTTGTGCAGTGTGCGCCCGTCATCAATGCCTCTCGGAATCGTGAGGTTGTGAGCAGGCTGACTCTTGTGTTCATCGACATTCTCTTCGCTTTCTCCAGGTGCCTCACCCCTTTCCACCTTGGTAGATGCTTTCCATTTGGTTGCCATGGAAATAGCTTGCAGCATTAGAGCTGCAGGAGCACACAGAAATCTCTGCTTGTTTGTGTGCGTCTTGCTCACAATGCAGTGATGATGAATACACACATTTCCAAAAAGGAAACCCGGCTGCTACAACTACAGCATGCCATGCAGCCGAGCGTTCACACGACATCGCCACCAATCATTCAAGTTGATGGCATCAACACAACAACATCGCTCAGGCCGGGGCTGTTACAGCGCCTTGCAAGGATGGTTCTGCCGATGAAGGGACTACTTTCCCTTCACCCTTGCGCTTCTTGGCCACAACCAGGTAAACAAGCAGCATGCACAAACACAGCGCTGCCACAGCAATCAACACCCACCACCCCACTGCAAGACCATCCGATGAAAACGTGATGCAGTCTGACGAGGCTGGTCCAATGCAAGTTGCGCAAGAAGAGTGACACGTCGTGCAAACTCGATCAGCCGCTAAGGACGGAGCCTGGGACAGCAGAACCAAACGGTCAGCGCGTGCAGGACACGGTGCAATGTTCTCAGCTACAATTTCTCAGGACAACCTCCCGCCAATGGAAATAGGGTCGTACTTGAGATTCAAAGGAGCCGTCCGGGCACGCGACACTCAACGCCACGCAAGGTCCACCAGAAGCGCTGAAGGAGGAGTTGAGTTGGCAAGGTGAACAAGACTGAGCGCTGAACTCATGTCCCGGCGTGCAGGCCGTGCAGGAAGTGTTGCCAAGAGCGGAACAGGAGTCACATCCAGCGGAACAGGGCCCACACACGCGGTCGCTTGACGCTGTTGGTGCCTGGGGGTCGGGACCACAGCATGTACATGTCAAAGCGGTGACACCAAATTGGGAAGCGGCCGTCACAAGCACCCACGCACTGCGGTTTCGTAGCTCTTGGAACAATCCAGTGCCACAGGGGTGCAGCTCCGGTTCCCACCGGTGCTGAAGTTAAAGCCGCTCGTGCAGGGCACACACGAAGAGGCGTAGAGGCCGTATCCAGGCTCACACGACGTACACTCAGACGATCCCGCGCCTGTGCACGACGCGCATCCGACGGAGCAGTTGCCACATACACTGTCAGCGGTCCGGGTCGGCGCCTATCCACGCAGCACACAATTGTGAGTGAGAAGGAGAGGACAAAAGCACACTGTGAAGGAGCCAACAACGCACGACTAATTCAAAGGAGCTGCTGCATGACGTCACCGAGAGGCACTTTTCAAAGTCTCCGGGATTGCTGTTGTACGTCGATCCCAGAACACAAGCGGAGCACCTGCCGCCATCGAAGCCATTCCCTGGGAAACATCGCACACAGCCGAACTCTCCTTGCGCTTGACAGGTCTTGCATGTGTGATGGCACACCCAGGCGGGAACCACTGCAGCAATCAGTAATTGTGTTTGTGTTGGAGCAACAAAAGTGGCGTGGAGAAATTGGTGTTCTCTTGAGAAGGTGGTGATGGTTCCGGCTTGAAAACCGCCAGTGGCGGTGTAGAACTTGGGGGACACCATTGCGATTGGTGGAAACGCAAGGCCAGACCAAATGATAGTTGGCCAGCCTTGCTTCATTGTGAGGCGATGGCCCAACGTGTAGTCCTCGATCACCAACACAAGCAGCGGCTCAATGGGGTGTTCAATCGCGGCAGATGCGTTGTGAATCAACACCGCGTTGAAGTCGAGAATGTGGGAGGCATTCGGCCAGGACATGGACACAGTGATATTTGGAAAATGCTCGTACTTGACGGTACTGAACGTGGGATGAACAAACGCAGAGGACGTGTTCGCTCGCTCCCATGAGTACGACACGACACTCCCTGACGATGTATGATGGTCGCCGACCCTTGATGTGGTGGAGTAGTTGGCGTGCATCGCAGCGAGCGTATTCTCGGCCTATGTGAGCCACGGAGGGGTACTAGCTCTGCCAGTAGCCACAGTAAGGCTGAGCAGAATCATGCACAAACCCTGCGTTGGCAAAGCAAGCTGCATCTCGAACTGCACCGCGGTCGGGGTGAACAAAGTGCAACAACTTCGACAATTGTTACAACGAACAAGGCGCAGGTGACGGCAACAACCACACGTCTAAAATCAAAATCCACTTTTGTGATTGAGGAAACACGGGTCAAATGTGTTGCGCGCTGCCATACGCACAGCGAATCGCAGCGGCTGTTAGCACAGTGGCATCCTTGCCGGGCGATGTTTTCCAGTTGCATATCTCCAATCCTTCTGATTTGCTATCGGTACTGTGTATGGTGCACGGCTGTGCGACCGATTGCGTACGCTTTGAACAATTTGAACGACGTACTTCCTCCAGGCGACAAAACAACCTAAACAATACGCCCGACATGAGTTTACTTGCTGCGCCGTGTCCCTTTCTCAACGCTGCGAAGAAGCTTGGCACGTGAAGGCCCAACCCCACCGCTCTGGAGTCATCACGAAGAGTCATGAGAGGCTCACTGAGAGCTCAAGCGCAACATGCGAGTGGCATGATGCCACGCACCTGGAGTGCTTCGCTCTCAGCAACAAGTTGGGCTTCAAACGCAGCAAGCGCCTCACGCATGTCATCAAGTTCGCTTCCAGTGATTTCCTTGAGGCGACGCCGCAATCGGAGAAGTTGCCGAGGCAGAGCAGAGTCTCTGTAGCAGAATCCATCACTGAAAACTACACCAAAGCAGCACGGACGTACAAACCAGCGTACGCGTTTCGCATCGACTGATGAGAGCGCTGCTCCCGACCAGTGGGTGCGGATTTCCCTTCCTCTCCGTTCGTTCTCGCCTCCGCATCACCAGACGCGGTCATAACTGTGTGTCCAATCGGTGGTCACATAACCAGCGTTCGAGTAGATTGAAGCACCGACCGGCACCTACCAGGGTTCGCAACCAAGTTAATTTCACGGGCTGTGGGACTCGCACTGCGGTTGGCAGATGGTGGGGACGTTGCACGGAGGCACACACAACATGACCAGCGTGGCCGCTTCGTTGATTCCGGTGCTGCCTTTTGCTGCTCAATATGCTGCTCTAGCTCGGCTTGATCCTTGGATCGCGCCAAAGCGAGTGCCGCAGCATAGGCATCAATAATGACGCCTGTCACGGTGCGCGCAAAGTTATGACACGTGTGTCTCAGGAAGCAGTGTCTAAGGAAGCAGGGAAACTCCGCATCCCCATGGCACGCACCAGTGATGACATTGAACATGAGTGTTGCGCACAGAAAGAAGTAGAGAACAAAGTAGAGAGCGTAGGCCTTGTGTGAGTGGTTGATATTGGGGTACAACACCGAGTTCCAGTCTGATGTACAACATGCAGCAAAATCAGCGCAGAAACGACTCCTGGGTGAGCCGGGATGTCACGTACCATTTCCGACAGTCAGTTGAAGCAGTGCCAATGTGCCGTCCCGAAACGACACAAAGGAGTAGTACTCAGAGGCATCTGGGAGTCCGCTAGGTGGAACGTCACTGTTGAAAACCCAATAAACCCAATATCCACTAACATGTGAGCACACTACATTGCAACGTCGTCCCAACTGCTTCCGTGTACACGTACTGAAACAAAGCCATGCCAACTACGATGAAGGAGTATGTCAAGCAGGCGTACCTGAGATCCGCGCCAGATAGTCAGCAGTACACGGGCACAATGTTGTGCCACAGCAAACCCGCCCCAACACTGTCACTCACACGACAGCAAAACGAAGACTGATCGTCAAGATGCCACCCAACAGCTCAACAAAGGCAACATAGCGATCGAAAGCGGACAGAATACGAAGAATCCAGAACCCGCGGCTCATCTTGAATGCACATGCCATGTGAGAATGTGAGAGACGGAGAGCGACAGCGGGCAAGACGGGAACACAAAAGGCAGCGAACAACCACCACATCACCCACCTCAAACGCATCCACAACATCCTCATGGAGCCCCCGTGAAGCTCCAGACAAAAACGCAAGAGTGGACACAGCCGAGAAAAGGCACACGACCGTATCAAACATATTTACGTGGGAAGAGAGGAACCTGGTGCGCTGGGTTTGATTGTCTCTGTTTGGATTGTGGGAGCAGTGCAGGTGGTCAGATGCTTCGCCATATTCGCGAAAGCGGGCCGCACACAACGCACGCGGAAGCTCCATCGTGGGCGACACAGCGAACCAGGAGTTCCAGCGACAGCAATATCACCCCGACAAGAGACACTGCGTGTCTGAAACAACAACAAAAGCACTGGCGTCAAGCACTTCCAAGCGTTCTTTCGGTTTGGATGACACCCAACAAGTGCCGTACACTATCATAACTGGTTCACCAATGCAGCCAGACCAGCCACTGCGCTCCCTGCACGCCTCGTAGTCGACAGTCAAACGGTGGTTGTAGGAAAGCGCTCCACTGATGCCGACCAGGAGTGTACAGTAACGAAACCAAGCAAACCTGGCAAGTGGAAGCATGATGTGAGGGTCCACTTTGGGTGACTGGCTGCAAAAACAACCGACTCGTACCACGTAGAACACGCGACTCGCTTGCACCACGTTGTGAACCTGGAACCAGTGTTCGCAGAAAGGTGAAGCCCAGAGAGGTGGTACCAGCTGCTGTTTCATGCAACGTACGCCCAACAACACCCGGTCCCATCCGTCTTTCGAGAAACAACATGACGTCGGGACGGATCACGGGAAAATCTGTTCGGATGGATGCAACAGTGAGTATCAGTGTGGCCCACTGCTACCTCACTTGAATGAACGCACGCACCGTTTCAATCTGAGCTTTGCACGGTCACGCAACCGAACGAGGTCCGCAAGTTGAAGGAATTCACGAATGCATAGCCTTCGCGTATCGTTCGCATCGAGCACGCGAAACAGGTCGACAACTGTGTCGTTGTCATAGCTTGGTCGCAACACCCTGTGCACGCAAAACAAATAAGAACGAGCTCGGTGCCTGCACTTGACACTGCAGCTGCATCCACACCTCATAAACTGCCGAAACGAAGTGTAGTTCATCTTGGAAATGGGATCATCATGGAGGACATGGAAGGAAGCAAGTACAGCCTGCCCCAACCCAAGTCGTCAGCCCCAATCCAACACATCAATGTGCCCACGTTGCGACGTACAAGCCGAGCCCGTAACTGCTTCTTGCGCTGTTGATGTGTACTTTGCTCCAAGTACGTTCCATACACAATGGCAACCACAGTCGGCACCACTAGCCACACGAAAAAGAACAACGCTGGCACAAAAAAGGCGATGGACTGGCCGATTGGTCGTTATGCAATGCGCGGTTGTTTTCCACCGCCATACCAAACATACCAGGTAGGGACGAGAACGAAGCGCCGGCCAAAAGATACTCGGAAAGTTTTCTGTGGTCGTGAGGATGAAAATCGACAACACACCCGCACCGAGCGTTTCGAAATTGTCCCCCTCGGTCGAGTATCTGCCGCGTGCAAGATGTCAGCGGCTGGACCAAAAGAAAACACAACCACACAAGAAAGAGAGAGAGAGAGAGAGAGAGAGAGAGAGAGAGAGAGAGAGAGAGAGAGAGAGAGAGAGAGAGAGAGAGAGAGAG
>Ga0213833_1002566_pt1 | contig 11660 bp, 15 predicted proteins | sample SWATP21_FD_160575 | JGI IMG/M metagenome (GOLD analysis project Ga0213833, IMG submission 160575) | Coastal seawater microbial communities from Marineland, Florida, United States - SWA TP2 #1 | ecosystem: Environmental > Aquatic > Marine > Coastal | place: USA: Florida | collected 2016-08-14
GGGGGGAGGGCTAGAACACAGCACTCACATTGTTAATGATCGTTGCTGCACGTGCAAAGAGCTCTGTATCCGCTGTGCAGCGTGAGAGCTTTTCGCAGAACGGGTACAGCTCCGAGCAATGGGCGACTCGCACTCGCAGCAGCTGTGACACCGCAGCCAAGGGATCGGTTGCGTTTATGGCCCGACTGAGCTCCGCCGCTGGCTCCGGCAACGTGGAAGTTGCTTCCCGGACATCCGTAACTGAACGTCGTGCCTGTGATTTTGTTTCGCCCTCCATCCTTGGGGGAAGAGATCCCGGTGTTGTGGGACAGCGCCGCAAACTTGAACGGTGTCAATTCACCGTCGATGTCGGTGTCCAACACACAACGCCAGTGATATTTTCAAAGTGATTATGACTGACGACACACCGAGAAGATACGATATCCTCGCGGCAAACGCTACGTGGGGTGCCTCACACTTGAGAGTCATAACCACACGCACCACAAAAGCGGTGTTGGCCACTGAGCAGGGCGCCACATTGGGGGCAGGAAGCACCCTGGTGGTATCCACCAGGAGCGCTGGCGGCGGGAGGCAGACTCGGGTCTCCGTACATCGGCTTCAACGGGGCAGCAGGGGGTGCGTAAGCGGTGGGAGCAGGCGCGTACACCGCACCCGCCGTGGGAGCAGGAGCGTACGCGTTCGCGATGGGACGAGGCGGTTGTGCAGTCGTCGAAGCTGCGTATACAGGTGGTGGACGCTGTGGGTCCGGTGAGGTGCGACGGCGGCGGCGCCGGCGGCGACGCCTGTTGCCACGCCGACCGGTCTCATCATCAAGCAGCCTTGTTCCCATGGGCGACATGCCGACGGTAGAGCGCGGACGCCCACCTGCCGTGGGTGGAACGTCCCGTAGACCCCGCAACCGCAGCGCCATGAATCCACAAAGGCAGGAGAAGAAGGCGCCACCAATGGCCACCCACATCCACACGTCCGTGGTGCTGGCGTTGAAGGGACCGACCGTACAGGCGAGTGACACGCCCTTCACAGTTCCTGAAGCAGAGATGCTCCACGTCGCCGAAGAACTGTTGTACGACGCCAGAGCACCAATGGTGCACCCACCAGCTGCAAACGCACTGCACGATAGCAACAACAAAGGCAACCGCAACAAGTGTGAGGCGCAGTCCAAGACAAGCAAAAGAAACAGGAGCTGCCCCAAAACGCACAGCAAGGTGATGAAGCTCTGTCGAGTCTTGTACGAGCGCGTCTCACACCATGACAACAACGCTGCGAGCAACAAGCAACCAGCTGCGATGGTGACAAGGGTGCGGGGGAGTGACAGCGCAGGCGCCGACAGCTCCAGTGTCACACCGACGACCACCCCCAGCAGCTGTTGCAGCTCCCCCGTAGGAACGGTGTACGTGGCACTGGTGAAGCCGAAGGGCGCCTCACCAGGCCAGAACGCCATCGTTACCCAAGGAGCCGCCCAAAGCCCGGCAGAAGGTGCGTCATCATCGTCAAATGCGCTCATTCTACGGCCGAGTGTGTGCAACAAAGCAGTGTGTGCGGGCAACGGACCCATCATGGCAGCAGCATCATCACCGTTGTCTGATACGTGGCACGGTGCCGCGGACATGGGCGCGGCACCGCTGTCTAGCGATGCATGCTGGATGGTGGAGGTGTCAGGCAGCTGCAGAAGGTTGTTGAAGTCGTCGTCAAACGTGTTTCCCTGCCACGGCACGGAGCCCACCGCGAGCAAGACTCCAAAAGCGAACACCAGACAGAACCGCTGACCACATCTGGAGCCCTTTTCCTTTTGCTCCACAGGGTCCGTTGAGTTGGCACAGCAACATGCAGCCCAGCTGGTGCACAATGCAAAGCAGAAGCAGACAAGGCAGGCAACGGGCCCAGCAAGCACCAAGGCAACGCTGGCATCGCTCTTTTCATTCGACAGAGAATCATCATCAACCGGTGGATCATCTTGAAACGAATCCGTCGCAGCTGTGACTGACGCAAGCAAGGTACAAGCAAGCAGCACACCAAGTGGCTGTGCCATCGGAGCGAAGGACATCGCGATGCAGCGGTGTTCACAGTAGCGTGAAGCGCGTTGGCGAGCCTTGCCGGGTGCCTTGCCCTTTTGTAACATCCGCATGTACGAAAACAACATCTCAATTGATTCAGAAGCAAATGTTGTGTTTTTTCGGAATAGCAGGCCAGCATGGTCCAAAGTTAAGCGGTCGCGGCGCGCGCGGCAGTTGACTGCGCCCGGTGCGGGTCACCCATCCCGGTGGCGTTGTGAGATTGTTGAGGCGTAGACACACAAGGAAGAGCACAAGGAAGTGCTCGTGGTCACGCACTCGTGTTGAAAAGGTCCCTACGAACGAAATGTGGCTCTGGGTGAGAACTCGGCGGCAGTGAGTGCAGCTGCTGACGCGCGGGCTGCGCGATACCGCTGTTGCCAAGATGACAAAACTCTTGGCTCAAGAGGGCACATGCAACAAAAGACACCTGCTTTTTTTTCCATTTTCTTCCTTTCTTTGCGTTGTTGATGTAACTTCGTTTTTGCCCCAACACGAGCACGCACGCACGCACACACAGGCACGCCCTCACCGTCGACATGAGCACCCCCGCAGCCGTTGCCGGCGCCGCTGCTGCGTTTGCAGAATACAAAACTTGGGCAACAGACGTGCTCGGGGTCAGGCTCCACTACTCGCTATGTGTGGCGGATCTGCCCGCCCCTCATGGCCGCGGCCTGGTGGCGAATGAGTTCGTCCCGACTGGCAAAGACGTCATTTCGGTCCCCATGTCGGCAATGATGACCGTTGAACTGCTCGAGGACGAGGCACACCCAGTACGTGTTGTGGTGGTGACAGGGCGTGAGGGTAGTGCTGACTCCCAAGTTGTGCTACTCAGCTGCACGCACTGCTTGAGCTCACGGAGCGCCTGGTTCTCACGGAAGACGACAAGCTGGCCATCATGCTCCTCTACGAACTGAACGTCAAGGTAGGCACTTGACAATCTACCTGCTGGAACTTGTGGCGTGCATTCTTTGAGCTTCTTCGTGTGCTCGTGCAGAAGGAGGCCTCGAAGTGGGCACCACACCTGCAGTTCTTGCCTCGCGCCATCGACTCGGTGCTGTTTTGGGAAGCTGAAGAGTTGGAGTGGTTGAGAGGCACAAACGTCATGGGTCTCGCCAACCAACTCCAAGCACAGGTTGGTCCTGGTGGCAGCTCGTGATGCCCTGCGTGTCGACGTGGACTTGTTGTGACGCTGCGACGGCAGGTGCGAGGCGACTACAAGAGAATCTTCCCGGTCCTGTTCGCTGAGATGGGTGACGTTGGATTTGAGCCTTTGTTCGTTGGTTTCTGCGCCACCGGTGCCAGTAGGTAGGGAGTACGACTCACATATGTCGGGGCGCCACCAGGAACTTCTCGTACGACGGATATGCGTGGGCACTCTCAATGATTGCAAGTCGATGCGTCAGTCTCAAGCGCAGGAAAGGTGCGAGAAAGGTGGTGGTGATGGATGGGTGGCGGCATTGCCACCGTGCATCATCACAATGGCTGTTGTGCCTGCCTGTTCAGGTTACATCAAGGCCATGGTTCCATTCTTCGACATGGCGAACCATGACGCATCAGCGCAGCTTCACCACCGCTTTGTGGACAAGGACAACATCTTTCGTCTCACCGCGAGACAAAAGGTGCACCCGGGTCAACAGCTCTGCATCCACTATGGGCCAGAGCCCAATTGGCGGGTGCGTATTGTGCTCTCACGTGCGCCCAGAGGGTTTTTGCCCCCGCTCGCGACGTGATTGTGATACTGCGACTCTCATGCAAGTTGTGGGGTCTTGTGTGGCACCGCAGCTTCTGACGTTCTATGGCTTCGTGATTCCACCCATTCCACCTGCTGCGTTCGGAGAGTTTGATGACTACGAGCTCACGACAGGACTGAACCCACAGGTCTGATTGTACCCCATACACGCTCTACCAATCACGCTTTGTCTCACTTGTGAGTTGGTCTTCAGGCGGCACATTACGACAAAAAATGCGAGCTCATTCAAGCCGTGGGTGTGAATCCCAAGCAGGACAGTTTCAAGGTTTGTGGCACCCCACACGCATTTCACTGGTGGTTCTATTCCACCTGACTTACCGCTCAACCACTGCAGCTGAAGGGAGATCGCTTCAACACACGACTGATGGGCGTGATGAGGGTTTGGTTCGTTGGGCCGCTGTCACGATTCGCTTGCACATCCACATCTAACGCACCCATGTCCGTCCCAGGTTCGCGAACTCAACAGAACTTGCCAAGGCGGAGCGCAAAGGCTTCCTTGATGCCATCCTTTCGCCACGAGTGCGTACACGTCCCAGGTCTGGCAAACTTTTGTCGTTGTTTACGAGCTTTTCGGTCGTGGTGCGTTGGGCGCAGAATGAAGTGGTTGTGCTGAACGCCATATCCAATGCGATTGAGAAGCTTCTTGCTGAGTTCCCCGAGGTGGACGGTATGCGGAACTGGGGGCGTGCCTGTGTAGTAGTGAATCGTGACCACGCGCCATGGTTCTTGCCAGATGAGGAGCAGAAGCGACTTGTGTCCCAACTTGTGAGGGGAATGGAGAGCGTGGGAGCTGCAACGGCACCGAGTGCGGGAAAACGGCGAGGCAAGCGGTCAAAGAAAGGGAAGGGAAAGGGAAAGGGCAAGGGCAAGGGCAGGGGTAGAAAGAAAGGCCACACATCGCGCAGCGATCAAGACAGTGGTGCAGCGTCTGCTGGAGCTGGCGCCGGGGCTGGTGCTGGGGCTGGGGCTGGGGCTGGGACAGAGGCCGGTGTTGAAGCAGACGCGATCGACAATATCCGGCGAAACTTCGCAGCAGTGATGTGTGAAACAGACAAAAGCGTGCTCTCTGGCCACTTGGAGATGGTGCAAGCCCGATTGGCGGAGATGAAGCGAAAGCTGAACCGCGCTCGCGTGGCGGAGTCTGTAGCGGACCACGCACTCTTGGACTAGGGCGAGCCATGTGGGCACCATAAAAAATGTGCATAAAAAATATGGTAGTCGATCCCACTCCGGACAGACGCTTGACGCAGCGTTGTGCATCAATCACATGGCCTCCTCACCACCCATGCTTCGTCTGCGTGGGCTCTTCATTGAGAGTGTCTGCAGCCTAGTCAGTGTGGTTTGATTGTCCACTTGCGCGTCTCGTCTCTTGTTCAGTCCATCTCCCCGGGCAGTCATGTTGGATGAACGCGGACCCCCACTGTCGCTGTCCGCGTTAACAGACTCAGCGCTGCCCACCGATGCCGTACGTCCCAGTGCTGTTGCTGGTACGAGCGCAGCGCGAGGCAGCGCTGTTGCTGGTGCAGGTATTGGTGCTGGCGCCAGGTCGGAGGTTCCCGCAGCAGACCGAACACACCAAGCGACGGCGACGAGACCGGAGAATGGTATCGCGCGCGCAGCCGGTGACCGCGAAGACGCTGCTCTCTTGCCGACGTATGGCACTGCGCAGCCCACCGTTGCTGCACCAGTGTCCACGTTTGCATCGGAGTGGCTTGGACTGGGTTCTTTGTCCCACCCACCACCACCACCACCGGCAGCAGCTCGCGCCGCCAACCGCGGTGCCACCCCGCCTCCTCATCCAAGCAGAAGCCCGAGCGCCAGCCCTGCATCTGATGCAGGGTCTGAACCACCGTTGAGTTTGTGGGGACCTCTACCGCCGTCTCGGACGAGTGGCCAGCGCAACTCGGGGCGGTTGCCCCACAGCCCCCAAGCACACCGCAGTGCACCAGTACATGACGCCCCCATACGGAAGCCTGTAAGTCGTCAAGTGCAGGCAGCGGTCACCCCCAAGGTGTTGACTGCCATTGGTGGTCCTGGCCGTGTTGGCCACCTCGATGGTGATCCTGCCCGTGCTTTTCTGGACAGCCCCTTGGCGCTGGCGTTGCTGCGTGACGGGGAGTCAGATGACGTCACGCTGCTCGTGTCAGAGGTGCGTGCATGTGAATGATCGGTGTGCTTGCCCTGGAAGGGAAGGAGCTGTGTGGAGTGGAAGTGTGTGCTGATGTGTGGTGCCCAACGTGTGATGTTGCGTTGCGTGTGCGTGGTGTGGGTCACTGTGCGGGTTGTGCGGTGCCACACCACGATATGGCACGACAGGTGGGCAACAACGTGGTCCGTGAAGCCGACATTGTGCCACAGCAGCACAGGGGGTACGATGACCACCGCGGTGCAACCCTCCCCTCTTGGGCCATCGGCGACGTATCGACTTGTGTGGGGACCCCTCGTTCAACTGCTGGCGTGCCGGCTGCCACCTCCGATCCTGGTACGGCTTCTTTCGGCTATGTGTCGGGCCTCGGCGTGTACGTTCCGAGCGAGGCGCCGCCTGACGCACATGCTGGTGGAGACCTGCGAACGGATGTTGCTACCCCCCATGGTGGTACGTTATTGCGCCTTGGTCACACTCGTGATAGCCAAGGTCGGCGATTGCGTTGTTAAGTGCGTAACGGCATCTCTGTTTGATTTGCCCCCTCGCCACACACACGCACACACACACCGCGCGACACCTTCCGCGCCTGTGTTTGTGTTTGTGCTTGCGCTTGTGATTGTGCTTGGGCAGGCGTCGGTCTGAGTGGAGCGTCGCAGCTGGAATCCTCAACGTCTCCCACAGCGCAGCGGACTAGGCAGCACGGCTTTGACCGTGCTTTGTTGATCATTGTGGATTGCATGAACCACTGCCTCATGGGGTACGACCTGGAGGCAGATACCCTCAACTACGTGCTGCGTGGGGAGCGTGGCATGACTGAGATACCACGGGAAAGGGTCCTTGCACATCGACGTCACACCCGGCTAAAGCGCGGTGCCTCCACCGCTTGGGCCGTCCAGATGGTATGTTTGGGGTTTGACTGGGGTTGCGTGAGCCAAGGCGCATGCCAAACCACCTGCATGATGTGCTGGTCATAGTTGTGCATGCGTTGTGTCCCTTCTTCTCACTCCAGCGCGGCTTGTGGGGGATGGGGTGTGTCTGCAGCTGTGTGAGCCTCGGGACTGTGCCATCAGCAGCACATTTGGTGTGTGCTACTTCACCGACCGTGCAGGCGTGTACGCCATCGACATGCGGACACGAGTGGTGCGCCTCATTACCGGCGGTGGCTGGGGGCGCGACGCGGTGAGGCGAATGGGCTCTTCACACACCGGCACTCAGTCCCATTTCCTGGGTTCGAGCCAAGTGCTCCAGCCAGGGGACACGCGCGATGTTGGCTACTTCGACGGGCCGCTTCGTGTCGCGCTGTTTGACCACCCTGACGGCATCGAGTTTGATGAGGACTCTGCCATGCTGTACGTCAAGAGGTGCCCAGGCCAAGTGCCAGTGTGGATAAGTTGTGCAGCACATCCAGTGTGCCTGCCGTTGCATCAGTGTGTTTCACCGAAGCTGTTGTCTCCTACCGCCCTGTTGGTGCAGATACGTGGCGGACACTCAAAACCACCGCATTCGCCAGGTGGGTGTCCACTCCTGCGAGCTGCGTTCCACGTTGTTTTTTTGCCTTGACAGCCCTGTGACCTGCACGTTCCACTGTTGATGTTGTGCCGCAGATCGACTTACAGGCCGGGACAGTGTCCACCATTGCTGGCACTGGAGAGCCTGGGTTGCAAAACGGTGACGCCACAACCGTCGCCCAGCTGCGACACCCGCAGAAGCTTGCCTTAGATCGCCGCGGCCAGCGCCTGTTCATCTCTGACTTGTCCAACACCATTCGAGTGCTTGATCTCGGTGCGTCTGCTGCTGTTGCTGTTGCTGCTGCTGCTGCTGCTGCTGCTGCTGTTGTTGTTGTCGTCTGATGGCGAATGCCCGGCGCTTTGCTTTGGCGTCCTGCCTTCCTTCTTCCTTCTTCCTTCGCGCGCGCTTTCGCATTGGTTGGCGGTGTTGTACTGTACTCTATCCTCCTCACCCCCCACGCCCCGTTCTCCCGTTCTCCTGTTCTCCCGTTCTCCCGTTCTCCCGTTCTCCTGTTCTCCCGTTGTTCCGTCGTCCGCTCCGCAGCCAAGCACCGCATCTCATCCCTCGCCGGGTCGTCGATACCGGGTCACCAAGACGGCGTTGCGGCGAGTGCCCAGTTTTGCTACACCTCCGGGCTCGTGTACAGCCCCACCCATGACACGGTGTTCGTCGCCGACAGCGGCAACCACTCTGTGCGCGCCATCACCCCCACGCACCCGGTGTTGCATGGTCGCCGCCGTCGCCGTCTCCAGCCCATGTCGTCACCACGCGTCCGCGGTGTGGCGGTGGACACGTTGGGGGTCCAGCATGCTGATGATGCGCCCCTGTCTCTTGAGGTGCCAGAGGGCACAAGCGCGCCGCCACAAGCCTCACAACACCTCCGCGACGAAGTGCTCGCCTTTGTCCATGTGGCGCAGGGGGTCTTGGCCCGAGCTGCACCACGGGTCGTACACGCGGAGCCGCTGGGGGCGTCGTTCAATAGTCATACCACCAGCCCTGCTGTGGCGGCAGCGGCGTCTGCTGCTGTTGCGGTGAGCGCGGCAGCAGGAACGCTAGCTGGTGCTGGTGCTGGGTCGGGGTTGGGGTTGGGCTCGTCGACGCTGGACCCGTCTCTGGCCGGGTCAGTGCACGCGAGTGATGAAGGCAGGAAGCAGCTTCGCCGAGCGGGAAGCCTTTCCAGACATGCGTCCTCTTCTACACTGGATGGTGGTCGTTCTGACGGAGTCGATGGGGATGAGGCAGCGTCACGCTCTGCACCAAGCCTCGGTACATGTCGTTGCTTGTGTGTGTCAGCTGTGATGTGTTTGTTGCGCGTTCCTCATCCGTGCGGGTGCGTGTCACCACCCAGTGCGACGACCGTCTGTGTATGCTGCAAAGTTCAAGTCGTTGTTCCGATCTCTTGTGACGAAAGCCCGGTGCGTGGCTCCCGTCGTGACCGTAGCACGGGCCACGACGACTTACCCCCCCCGCCGCGTGGTTTCGTGTGTGGTGTGGACACGTGATGGGCGCCAGCCGGTTGCTTCACAATGTGAACTTCTCCCAGTTCACCACGTCCAGTTTCACGCGCCACCCGCCGCCAGCACTCATGCTGTACACATCTGCCATCGCTGCCGTGTTGTTCCAGCCCGAACCGGCGACACCGGAAGGTACTTGTGGGGAGCCTGGGTTTCTCGGAGGCTGCTGTTGCCTTCGGCCCCCGTCTCATACTTTCTCGGCTGCTTTTCCATCACCTGTTGCTCCGTGTTCGTGTTTTGTGGTGGCTGCTCTTGTTGCAGATGCTGTCGCCTTCCTTGCCCAGCACAATCTGGCAGCAAGGCTTCACAAGCTTGATGTCGCTGCGCTCGGCACAGGTGTCCTCACGTACTTGGCGCTAACGGTCGCAAAACTGTCCCACAGCAAATCGGCGAAGGTGCGCCGCGCCACGATGTTCGTTTTGGTTGGTGGCTTGTGCTCACCATTCAGACTCGTCTGTGCTGTGCAGTTTGCTGGACTGGCAGCGTTGTATGAATGGCTGTCAGCCTTTGCCAAAGCCGGAAGTTACTACACCACGCACAGGTGGGATCATGTTGCCGCTGTGCAACAACGCTGTGTGTGTGCGCGCGCCCCACGTGATATCCTCTTGGTGGTCACCCTGTGTGCTGTATGTCTGTGCGCACGTGTGGATGTGAATGCGCGGGCGTGGATGCTGCGTGTACCAGTGCCATGTTTGCAAGCCTGGATGGTTCGTCGCGTGATGTCCTGGCAGCAGCGTTTGAGGACGACAAGACAGGAGCCAACAGCCAGGCAGGGCACACATCAAAAGGCCCCACCACAGACAACAGCCCGACCACTTTGGCGGAAGACAACGAGCTGCTACGGCGGCATCTTCGCCACTCGTTGACGCTGTTGTCACGTTGCATGGCCAGTTTGGAACATCCTTCAGGAGCCACGGAAAGCGCGAGTGTTTCACCCTCATGACCGCAAGTTTGTCAAGCTGTGGCGATCATGTGTGCCGGAAAGGCAAGTTGAGCTCACCAATACCACGTTCAGGGTGAGCGGTGCCAGAGCAGTGGCGTTTGGCTGAAGATCGTAATACAAGTCAGCTTCATGCCGTTGCGGCAGATGAGATCAAAACACGTACCGCAACGGGCAAACGCTTGAATCGACACACACAACTGCTGCCCACCCCGAACGAACAAACACTTTCCCGGAGGTGCTGCCAAAGAAAACCTCAAACAAACCCACAAGAACATGGTGCTGCTGCGAGCCGGTCGCAACATCAGCCACACTCTACTTCTTCTACAACGAACAACCAACCTGCCGAACATCTACGATCATCACAGTTACGTTATCCGAACTGCCAAGTCTGAGCGCCATGTCCACCAACTTCTCACAAGCTTGCTGTGGCGCCAACAACACCAGACCCGAAACAGGTGAACAAGTGGACGTCCTGACACGTGGCAGTGACGATGCACGCACCTGCAATGTCATGTTTTCTTCCTTGATGTACACACATACCAACTCCACAGCTTCCTGGGATTCAATTACCTGTGACAGGGGAGCAGAACACCACTGATAAACCCCTTGCGTACTCGACATTCAATGTGGGTTCGTTCCCACAGCCACCCCACACGTACATCCCACAAGCCATCACAAGCAAGGATAATAAACTGGTCCGTTGCTCCAACCTCGAATGTGGAAATTTCTGGCGTAGCGAGGACTAGCTCTCCGCTGAACGTGCGCGGATGGTCACGTGGATAAGCCCAGCAGTACGATTCTTTGTGTACTCCCTGTTGCGTGCCATGACATGAGAGGGGATATGGAAAGAGAGGTTGCAATCACCAAACCGTGACCGGGGAAACTACGACACACACAACTCCGCACCTTGTAAACAGCGTCACCGATGGCACGTGAAACACCCAGATCGCCATTCAGCTTGCTGATTGTCAAGATTTTCACAGCATTCTTCGCTTTGCGACGAAGGAACGGGTCGTCAAGGTCCATCTGGAAGATACAAGACAATGCGATCAACAAGGCGTCCAAGTGCACGACGACACACAGCCACATGTACGGCAGGTAGCCACACTTGGGGGAAGCTGCACTTGCGTGCTGCCGCCACGCACTCGCACACACACACAAGCAAGCAAGCACCCACCGTTTTCCACTTCGGAATGTGCATCTCGCGGTTGCGTTTCACCCAGCCACCAGCGGCAACGATGCGTTCCTCCTCCAGATCCGGGGTTTGATCCACTGACAACGGGAGGCACGAACCGTCTTCGCGACACATGACAGCCCGACAGTCCCCAAGGTTCGCCACCGTCAGCGTGGTGCCACGCAAGCAGATTGCAAGGGCCGTGGTGCCGCTGTCGAATTCACGCGACTGTGTGTCCTCCTCATACTTCGCGAGAAACTCCGCGTCGCAGCGCTCAAACGCGGCGATCATGGTGGCTGCCATATCGGTGCAGAAGGCTGCATGTTCCGTCATGTAGCGAGGGACGCGTGAACTTGCCCAACAGGCGGCCTGGTACAAAGGTCGGGGTCAGTGCGTACAACAAAATCACGACGCGTGTCACGGGGCAGGGCACAACAATATGGGCATGGGACAATACAGAAATCGCGTGCAGGACACTTGCAGCCACAAAACCCAAGAAAACTACCCAAACATGCCCCCCCCCCCCCCCCCCCCCCACACACACACACACCCCCCCCCCCCCCCCCCCCC
>Ga0213833_1002569_pt1 | contig 11652 bp, 19 predicted proteins | sample SWATP21_FD_160575 | JGI IMG/M metagenome (GOLD analysis project Ga0213833, IMG submission 160575) | Coastal seawater microbial communities from Marineland, Florida, United States - SWA TP2 #1 | ecosystem: Environmental > Aquatic > Marine > Coastal | place: USA: Florida | collected 2016-08-14
CGGACCAGCAGCAGCAGCAGGTGCCTATTGTATCTTAAAAACGATGTGTTCCCACGGCTTGAACTCGTTGCATTCAGCGTGCTGCACTCACCGAGACACGGCGCAGGGCCCATGCAGTCCGTCCCCCGCCCCTCCAGTTGCTCAGTGGACAGCTTCATGTGATATACACACACCGCGCCGGGCTTTCTCACGGGCGGTGTGGCAGTTGCTGTGCCGCCATGGTTTTCAAGCGGACATACCAGTTGCAGTCGCCGAAGCGCAGCTCTCGCCGGCGCCGAGGCTGGGCATCCAAGCGAAACAATGGGAGTGGTTCCTCCTTCTTCCGGTTTTCCAAGGGAAACGCGGCTCGTGGATCTCAGTATGCATCTGCTCGGGAAGTCCAGACCAGCACCCTTGTTTCTCGCGCCGAACTGATCGAGCATTTGTCGAGCACCGACGTGGATGAACCCACTCTGCACTGTGCTCCGTGGTGCCCGTCGCGCGTGCACACCTGCGCCAAGCGAAACCTCCCTTTGTTTCGGCCAACCCGTGTCACGAGCCTGTTTTGGTTCGAGAAGGTGTTGCTGCTTGTGGACACCATGCAGATTTACGGCCTGGTGTGGGCCACTGCGCTGTCATGGCCGTGGCCTCAAGCATGGCAGTCCTGGGCCAGGTGAGTGAGTGTTGGTGTGCTTGGTGAGCTGAGCCCCTTGCCAACACCGTTTAAGTGCGTGCCGGATCAAGTGCGTGCCGTGACTTTTGTGTGCCACGTCCCTGGTGCTACAGCTGGACGCTGTTCCTAAACATTGATACCATCGCTTTGGAGGAGTACCAATTCCTCAGGTTTCACACCACTGGCTCCGTGTATGTCCCACGCTCAGTGTGGGGCGAAACAGAGGGCGACTTTGTGTGGTATTGGATTGCATGGGCTATCGCCGCGCTGGTGCTCCCTCTTGGGTTCCTGTTGGCCCGCCTGGGGCTGCGGGCGATGGCAGCTGACTGGGCGCAATTCCGCGCTCACGTGCGGAACGTAAGCGTGGCGACGTTCATGCTGCTGTACCTTCCTCTGCAGCTAGCGCTGTCCCGCTGCTTCCGTGCGTGCAAAGACGTGTCTGCAGACATAAGTGTCTGTGGTTTTGAGGTGTTTCTCTCATGGCCTGTTGCTGCTGCTGCTGTTGTGGTTGTTTTGGTGTGGGTATGCTCAGATTGTGCTTCCCTCCCTGACGAGCCCGAGTCCAGATTGGACGTGGACCCCGACATACCATGCTGGGGAGCAGCCCACGTAGTAATGATGATTATTTCCAGCATTGTCATGGTTGTGATGCTGTGGTTTGCGCGCTACCTGGCCGTGCACATTCGCAGCCACGTTCTGTACCAAACCCCAGCACTTCACGACCAGTTCGTGCTCGAGCCGCACGGTGTTGGAGCGAATCGCCGTGCGAATGGCTCACACCTGTTTGCTGTGCGGTGTGTGTCCATCAGATACGTAAGATGGAAAGAAGCAGAGTACTTACACGGACTGGGGACTGAGTGGTTTGATTCCGGCGCGTGGCTGTGGTCTTCCTTTCGTCGCCACCACGCATACTATGTACCGCTGCGCATGGTGATGAAAACGACCCTGGTGCTGATGTACGCACTGCTCCGCGCTTGGAGTGATGTCCAGGTGGGTGTGGGTGTTTACAGCACGCGTGTGTCGTCGCACGCGTGGGTCTGGACTCAACACTCGTTGTGAGGCCATGGTGGCTGCAGGCGGATATGATGTTTGTGGTCCTCCTCGCATGGGCCATCTGGGAGACGTTCTGGCCTTCGTATCGGTGGGTTCCACCCGTAGTGGCCGCGGTGACTTTTGTTCCCTCACACCTCTCATCGCATGCCCTCGTTGCTACAGGTGTGGCTCGACATGGTTCCTCAGCATGCTGATTCATTGGACATTGGCGGTCAATCTCGTGTTCGGCAGCATGCGCGCTCACGACATGCGCACCCCCATCAGTGTCGACACAAACTTCACGTTGACGATGGCTATTATCAATGGCACCTGCACACTCACGGTGGCCGTTGTGATGGGGCTGTCTGCGTTCAGCAAGCGCATTCACTGGCCATACCCCACACTGGCAACTAGCACCGCACGTTCCATGACGTCCAAGCAACGCGAGACCCAGCGTCTCCGCCAGCGACGTGGAAGTAAGGTTGCTCCACAGGCGCTTCCAGCGGATGGACCAGCCCCCATAAATGTATGTGGCACGGCACCTGACATGTGTGTCAGGTTGCAGGATGTTCTTTGTTTGTTGCCGCTGGTGCGGGGGTGCCTGTGGTGCTCACACGTTGTTGCCGCTCAGCACCATCAAGCCGCTGTGGAAGAAGAAATGGTGTGGGTGTCCACCCTCATGCGCTCGAAAGCAGAGATTGCACAATCACAACTCAGTCTCCCTGAGCTTGTCAACGTGCACCAGCTGGACTCAACCATCGTTCAACTTCGCGAGTTTTGGCGCCAGGCCCGTGACGCGAAGTGTGTCTTGGCATGGTCCATCATGGAAGCGATGGATGATGTGTCCGCACTCGTGGAAGTCTGTCGCCCCGTCTCGTACCTGCCTAACCCGGCGTTGGCTTCCATGATGCCGGCGATGGTCGCTCGACTTCGACGACGCGCGGATCGCTTGGCGCTGGTGTCACCGCAAAAGCGTCGAATATTCCTCAAGCTTCTCGCCTTCCGCAGCTGGATCGGCGATCGTGTCTTTGAGCGCATTGAAATGGGAATGAAGCGTACGGTGTCGGTCAGGTGCGTTGATTCGCGTAGTACAGGCTGGAGGCGTAGCGAGGGTGGTTTCCGAGTTGCCGGGTCTGAACGGTTGTTTCCGACTGCCCATCCACCAACATTCCCTTTCCCTGCTGCAGGTACTACTTCAACCCTTTTTCAGTTGAACTGGCGCCTCCCTCGGCTAGTGCTGTGTCGGTGATGAGCGCACAGGACTTGTTGCGCCAGATGCCTGCCATTTTACGAGCGCGACCAACTGGACACCCCAAGGTGACATCCGTTGCGGCAAGCAAACACGAAATGGCGGTCGAGTTGATGCGAGCCACACAGCGAAGATGGGCCGAGCTGCTGCTTGAGTATGAGCGCAGCTACACGGTGGAGGATCCAGCGATGAGAACACGACTCCGAGAGCCCACAGAGGTGGCTGCATGGTAGGAGCACGCATAGCAGTGGCCGTCGTGCCTGTGACGAGTTGTGCTAGCGTTGCATTGACACTCCACTTTGTGCTGTTCAGGTTTGCTGCCGCACGCCAGATCGACGCCATCGTCCAATCGGTGGACCGAATTGACCACGGGAACTTGCGTCCGATTGCACGATCACCCGCAGAGTTCACTGGTTCTCCCACACGGTGACAGCAGTGTGTTGGACTTCATGTAGGCTGTATTTTGTTTTGCAAAACACGGCTCCCTGCCCCAACATAAACAAAAAAACGTGGCGACACTCAGTGTGCTAGCACGGTGGGGCGCCGTAGAGAAGGGGTCGACGCGCGTGCTGGAGATGAATGGCGAACGACGGGTTTACACACGACCGCGTGGGCACCACTTGCGGTAGCCGAAAAAGCCAGCGGCCACGACGCCACCGAGGAGCAACAACTTGCTGATCGTGACGGTCGTCGAGATGATGGCAGATTGCTTCTTCTCCCGAGCGATACACTCATCGTACGGGATGCTGGTGAACGCGACCATGCTGTACAACGGAATCCACCATGAGGGGAACCAACTGTGAAGCTGTGCCTCCAAGCGCTTGCGCAGCAGGAACGACTTCTTGGCAGTGTGGGAACGCATCTCCACGTAGTTCTTGAAGCTCAGTTCCGCAATCGCATCGCCACGAGGCTTGCGGGCCCGGGCCCACTCCGGGACAGCGCGAGAGATGTCATTGCCACATGATTGCAGCACCTCTGTACAAATGGGGAAGAAGAGAAGACGGTTGGCGCAGGGAGAGGCGAGCACACGTGAGTCACAGAAGGTACAGGGGGCGGTGGCAACAGCAAACGCACTGATGAAGGTGTGCACGTCTTCGAAACCTGCGTTCATTCCTTGCCCATAGAAAGGAACCAAGGCGTGGGCGGCGTCTCCGATGATCATAACCTTGTCCTCAAAGTGCCAGGGCTCCACGTGGACAGTGACAAGGGCGCCTGCGGGAGACATGACACCACGGTGGCTCAGTCAAACGCGCAACGACAACACGAACAAAGGAATGATGTGTGCGTATCGCAGCTTCACGCACCAGTTGGGTTCTCCTTGAACTGGTCCACAAGATCGGGGATGAGGGGGACGGCATCCGGGAACTGCGAGTTGAAGAACTCTGCGACCGTGTCTGGGTTGTTGTCCAGTCGCTCCAAGAGGCCGAACGGCGCAAACAGGGTACAGGTGTACCTGCAACCCACGCACCAGGTCGTAAGGTTGCACCACTACAAACGACACCAACGACACCAACCACGAACGTCTTGTCGGGGTTCGGGAGCGCGATCATCATGTACTCATGGCGTGGCCAAATGTGCAGAGCCTCGACCTTGGGCATGGCAAAGTCATACGTGCCGTCGTCCTTCTGGACAGGGGGCATGGTGAGCTCCTTGTAGCCGTGCTCCACGAAGTGCTGGCTGAAATCCACACGCATGAGACGCATCATGGAGCTCCTCACAGCTGAGAAGGCGCCGTCCGCGCCGATCACCAGGCGCGTTTGGATGGTGCGCTGGGTGTTGCTGGTGAGGTCGAGCACGGTGATGGTGCCTTCACGAGTCACGCGCAGCAGCTTGGTCTGGAACGAAACGGTGACGCTGTCCATTTTCTCTGCTTCATTCAACAAAATGAAGTTCAGCAGGCTGCGCGACACAGAGTTGATGTGCTGGTCTGCCCGGCCGTATGGCTGGAACGTCAGGCTTCCATCAAAGGCGTGCATGGCACGGCAGCGCATGGGAATCACGTTCTCCAGCACCTGCTCCTTCAAACCCAACTGGTCAAGCAACTCAATGCCACGGTGGGACAGTGCCAGGTTGATGGAGCGGGCAGTGGGGCTGGACGACGCGCCCACAGGACTGCACACAATGAAAGCACGACAACCCAGCACGCACGCACCCACAAAGGCACGCGGCCGTTAGCTGAAGACCACGACAACGAGGTTGGCACAACACACGGATGGATGCTGTCGACACCGTACCTGCCATCGTCGTGGCTGATCTCAAGGCGAAGGTCGGCACGAGCTTCGTACAGGTGCACATTGAATCCAAGCTTCGCGAGGTAAATGGCTGTGGCTGTCCCAACCAAACCGGCGCCAATGATGGCAATGTCATTTGTCTCAGGGGCTGCAGCTGCCATGGTTACCAGGGGAAATGCAGACAAAGATGGAGAGTGCACGATCTCAACAAACCGAGGCTGCGTCTCCCGAGGGTGAACGGTGGCAGGTGACAAGCAAAGGCTGAAACGTGCCACACATCCTGACCAAACCGCGGCTTTTGTTGACGTGCTTCCACGTGGATGGCAAGGTGGCGTGACATATATCGGACGGAAGTGTGAAGGTTAGCCAGTGACATATGTAATGAATACACCTGCGTGCTGTTGGACAACTGAAAGTCAATGCAACGGGCAATCAACCTCCACGCCGCCCGCGCAGCCACTGTTCACCCGCGTCCTGGTTGGAAATCGGTGGCGGTTGTTCGTTGCACACGAGTACGATAGTTAGACGGGCACAATGATGGTTCCACAGCACCAGTCGTTGGTCAAGTACGACAACCCCGTGCTTGTCAGCACCAGCAAAGGCCGCGGCCGCACTGGGAAGTTGCCTCCGGTGGAGCAGAAGCAGCAGCTCACACAAACTGAGGACATCCTCAACTCCATCCTCCCTCCCCGTGAGTGGACTGCAGAGGGGCAGTTGTGGGTGCAGTACGTGTCCAGCACCCCAGCTACCCGGCTCGATGTCATCAATCTGCAGGTGTGTTGCTGCTCGACTGGGTTGTGTTTGTCCGGTCCCGGGTTCTAATTTTGCATGCTTGCGCCGTAATAGGAACAACTTGATCAAAAGTTGCAGCAGCGTCAGGCGCGCGAGACAGGAATCTGCCCCATTCGTGAGGAGCTGTACGCGCAGTGCTTTGATGAGTTGATTCGTCAAGTCACGATCAACTGCGCCGAGCGAGGCCTGCTTCTGTTGCGTGTGCGCGACGAAATCCGCATGACGATTGCGGCGTACCAGACCTTGTATGAAAGCAGCATTGCATTTGGCATGCGCAAGGCGCTGATGGCAGAGCAGAAGAAGGCGGAGATGGAGGCAACGGTGAGGGAGGGGCTCGTGGCTGCTTGGTGCGCGGTTGCAGGATGGTGATCGGTGACACGTTGTGGACAGATCAAGCGCCTGCACGCAGAGAAGGAGGAGCTGGAGCAACAAGTAGAGTTGCTTAAGGCACGGTGCAAGAAGATTGAGGAAGAGGCCGCAGAGCAACGGGCATTGGATGAGAAGAAGCATGCAGATGAGGTGAGTGTCCACCTCACGTTGCGAGGCATCAGGTGTGATGTTCACCTGCTATGTGCCATCTTGGTTCAGGTCGGACACTACAAGAGCATCAACGACAATTTGAAGCGTAGTTTGGAGCAGCTGCTTGCAGCCCCAAAGAAGTAGAAGGCGTAACAACAGAACGACGATTTTGCGTAGTTGCACCACATGCGCATACTAGATAGAGCACACAACCCCTGCGAAGCAGGACGAGCCTGCAACGAAAGTTATCCACAGACACATCCTCCCCTTTCGGACAGCGCGAGTCCTCTGCACGCACCAAGAAGTCTAAACTTTGAAGCAGTGTGTGGGCACAAACGAACGCCGGCAGTTTGACGTCGTGGCAGGGAGTGTACGTTCTTGGGCACACGCCTGCGCCTTCAATTGCACGCTGGTTGTGTTTCTTCTCATCCACGCCATTGCGTTTAACGGATCAATGACAATCGCATCGAGAACACGAGGAAGTGAGACTTTTTGTGCGGACGAAGCAGCCACCAGGCCAGAACCCCTCATGGTCTTGCGATGACAGGGGAATCCGAGAATACACACATGGATCACGCGTTTCACCCCTTCAAGTGGCCCACCCGGTTCAGAGCGACGATGTCCACGCATTCCCCACCAACATGGAAGTCAATCGTTGAGACCGATCCAGTGTCGAACTGGAACTGCAAGTTGTGGTTGATTTCATGCCGGGCATGAATCGGCGAAAGCAAATGGCACATCAGCGCATTGAGCATGTCGGCGTGGACAACAAGCACGATGGACACGTTGCCTGAAGCGTCTGTGGTCAACCGGCGAGCACAGTCCCCCCGTAGCTTAGAAAGGAGGCACATCACACGACGGTTGCCGTCCATCTCACTCTCCTCACTGGTTCCTGTGTACCAGCCTGATGTGGTGATGGAGGGTGGTAGCGCGGCACCTGCGCATAGCACCGAGACACACTGAGTCGAGCTGCTGTGTGTGGTGTGACGCGCGTCTCCGTGCTTGGTAACACACCTTTGAAACGTGTTGATATTTCCGTGCTAGACAAGCCTCTATGTCCAGTTGTGAGAATCAACGGACCTTCATGGCGTTCTGTGAAGCAGCCGCCGATCTCGAACGCATCGTCCCACACCTGTTCTCCAAACATAGCCGTGAGAACACTGCAAGCCACTGCACGCCACTCCCCGCCGTTTCCGAAACGGACTTGAAACGGTGCGTCCTTCACTGCATCTACAATCGGCTTGGCCGTCTGAAATCCAAGCGCATGCGGGTTGTGAAGTGCCTTTTGTTTACTGTCGCGCAACACGCACACACCTGCAGAGCCCGAAGCATCGGCGAACAGCAGACGGCAACGATGTGCTCACTTCTGGAAAGCTTGGCAAACCACGATGCAACACACTGCGCCTGGTCCCTCCCCACCTCCGTCAGTTCGGGGTCACTGGCACGAGGAGCACTCCCACGGACGTTGTTGTATGACTGGCAGCCACGACACAATGAGCTCCGCTCCTCCAGTCACGTCCACCCCAACGCCACCCACAACCGACGTACCTGTCCATGCCTGACAAAGTGCACTCGCAACTTGTTGTTACGGCCGGACATGTGCTCGTCACCGTGCACTTCCTCGCTGGACTTCGACATGGCTGCGGCTGGCTTGTGTAGTGACGCAACGTATGTTTGCTGATCTTAAGATGATGGCGCGAAACTCTGTCGCGACTCACGAGTCGTAGCTGCATCTGCCGCACGCGCACGAAGCCTGCTTTGTAGCAATGGCGTGGGAAACTGAAGGTGGACAGCTCAAGTTTTCAACTGAGTTTCAGAAGGAAGGAGTTCGTTTGTTCGAGTTGGATCCAACGTTGCTCACGGCATTGAAGGCCGGTGATAGGTGCGTGCTGCGACAGCTGCCGGTGACAACTCCTGCTGACGCCGTGCCGGCTGCTCAGAGTATGCTTCAAGGGAGCACCACAGCAAGATGTGGTTATGTGCACAAAGAATGCGACGTTCACCATAGACCGCGTGGAAACGTCCAACACGTGCTTGCTTGTGGATGTGTGGTGCTCGACGGATGTTGTTGATAGGGACGAGAGCAAGGCAGGCGACTCCATTGTGGCTTCGCCTGGCCGGCGTGGCGCCACGCCCACAACTCAGCAGCTGATAGTCACGAATTCAGTTAGTTGTCAACATACGGTGCGCCCAGCGGTTGCCTTGCTGTTCCGTGGTCGCAGCCCTGGATCACTCATCAACTGACGGTCGTCGTTGGCTTGCAGGTTGTTCCCACAGCCCCTCGGTTGCACACCGTGAAGGCCCTGCTGAGCGAAGCGTTGTTCTCACCTGAAGAATCGAGTGACGATGAGTCCATGGACGAGAACACGTTCATGGAGCCGTCCCAGAAACCCTCTCGGTCCAAGGCTGCGCACTCATACAGTCTGGAGGACCTCAACGCTCGCGTGCAGGCTTCACCAGCAGAGATCCTCGCCGAGTTGCAGCGCCTTGAAGCCATAGAGCACGAAGGTGTGTACTTGTGGGTTGCATTGGTGTGCAAGGGGCGGGAACGCCACGGGGACAAAAACGTGTACGGACGGCCTCACCGTCGTGTGCGCGCTTGCGCACCCCACAGGCACCTGGAGACTGTTGGACCCCAAGTTTCGGGATGTTCTCTTTGATCACGTCCTGGACAGTGTCTACGTTGGCTGTGATAGCTTCAACAATGTACCAGAGGATGTCACTGTCTCCACTTTGGAGTCCACATTCCCTGCCTTTTCGATTCGGTATGCACTGCAGTGCTTAGGACACCCAACTGAGACAAAGGTACCGATCGGCCGGCACGAGTTGGCTGTTACGTATGTTGACTGGCTTGCTTGTGCAGGGCGAGTGGGCTCTTGATGCTGAGAAAGTAGCAAGATTCAGGGCTTTGCTGATTCTGCGGCGTGCCAAGGTAGCACGCGACAGCGCAGTCCACATAGCTGCTGTGTTATGTATCTCACGCTGGCTGTTGGGTGTACACTTCAGGGCCGCATGCAGGTCACAGAGTTCATGGAAGTGTGGCAGCAAGCTCTGGGACGTTTCAGTGCAGCGTGCATTGTCGCAACGTTGAGCCTTTTGAAAGGCTACGTCCTTGTTGATTCGCCAGAGGGGGGTATCGCCACGATAATTCTGTTTCCAGCTTCCGAGCTATCACATATGCCGCGGCGGAGGTTTGACCAACTGTTTGCGATGCGCAAGCGGTGGCAGTTGGAGGATCTGCAACCCTTTGTGGAGTGCGTCTTGGCTTGCCTGTTGTGTCGCCTTCGCCTTTCCTACAATGTTCGCCCCCTATCCTTACATTGTGTTCGCTCGTGTGATCAGACCGTTGGTTGGAGGATCTACCAAGCTTGCTGATCTGCTCCTTGCATTCACGCGGCGCACGATCTTGCCAGATGAGAGCTCTGAGTACAGTGCTCGGTTCTGACTCCGGATTCTGTAGTTGTGCTCAGCGTGAGATGCTTGTTGTGAAGTTTAGCAAATCACGAATCTCGTCACCGAAACTTCCTCGTCTCAGCGCCTTCGTTCTCTTCTCAGCACCACACACGGCCACCGACTGAAGCCATGGAGGAACACAAGCTGGAGGTAGTGTCTACACCAGACGAACCAGAACATGTTGCAAGCGTATCGGAACTCGTCGGCCTGTTGCGAGCGTCTCGAGACAGCAACGATGACAGCGACACCGAAGAAGCGAGTGGAAGCGTTGGCCTGCCCTCTGCATCCGACGATGAATCAAGTGACGACGAGGAGGACCTGCTTCAAGAACAGCGCATTCGGGGCCTTCATCGCCTCTGCTTGGTACTTGTGGCGGAGTATATTTCCCTGCAGGATGCGGGGCGTATGTGCCTGGTTTCCCAGGCTTGGCGTCGCGGCATGATGCACAACCGAACGTGGCATCGACTGTACGAAGCGGCGATCGGCAAACCAACCATGCGACGCCTCCTGGGAGTTGGTGGTATCAACTGGAAGTGGGAGTTGCTCAAGCAGCGTCGAGCGCACACAGAGATGCTGGGACTGGAGCTGTACCAGCGACTGGGCGCACACGAGGACCAATCAACGCGCAGCCTGTACTGGGAGTTGAAGCGTCGTGCTGCAATGAGCCATGACGCCGAGCACATGCTTTCCAACGTGCTCTATCGTCGTAGGAGACACGCTAGACAACTTGACATCGTCGTGAACCTGGCGCATCAGGCCAAGGACGTGCTGGGCATGCGTGAGAAAATGATGGTTCGTGTTCGCCGGCTGCGCGTGACAAATCGCGCGGCGACCATGATCCAATGACTCTCTCTCTGTACACTTGTGTGTGTGTGTGTGTGTGTGTGTGCATGTTGTGCATTGTGGTGCAGAGCCTGGACCCGAGCAGTGATCGCGGCCAGGTGTTGATGCGGAGGCTACAGCGCAAGGAAGCACGTGTGGGGGACACATGCATAGGCTTCAACTTGGTCGATGCACGTGGCGGCTGGTCGTTGGCGGACATCGAACAGCGTCGCACTGCGTTGAGTGTCACAAAAACAGCCCTTGACGAAGAAAAGTCTCTGGCCCAAGCCCGGCTGCAGACGTGCCAGGGGGTCGAAGCTGCCATTGACAAGCGACTGGCGACGCGGCTTCGCAAGCTGTACGCGCGACTTGCCCTCAAGCTTCATCCAGACCGTCTGAGGCTACGCAACGCCAACGATCGGCATGAAGCGATGGCGACGTTTCAGCGCGTGTCGTTTGCCAACGCAACGCTTCAGGACAAGGAATTGCGGGCCATGTGAGTGTGTGTGGCCTTGCGCAAACATCGAGTCTCCATGACAGATGGTGTGTTTGCGCGCATGCGTGTGCATGTGACTCCCAACAGGTACAACAAGTTGGTCAATGACAAGGAATTCAACGTGCGGCGCAAACGCATGAACGCCCAGGCGAACGTACAGCAGGCACCCGCTTGGCGCCGCCGTTGGATGGAACGCCAGCACCGCCGTGGATTGGCCATCTTGGGTTCAGTGCCTCCTCGGTGGGTCGACGTCGGGTCGTTTCGTAGATGCGATGTGTGGGGATGGGTGGATGGAATGGAGCCGGGAGCCGGGAGACCAGACCACGATCCTTATTCGTTGTGATGTTTGTTGCGGCGTGATGTGGCGTGTGCTTGCGTGTGTGGTGTGTTCAGTCCGCCATGCCCG
>Ga0213833_1002570_pt1 | contig 11647 bp, 18 predicted proteins | sample SWATP21_FD_160575 | JGI IMG/M metagenome (GOLD analysis project Ga0213833, IMG submission 160575) | Coastal seawater microbial communities from Marineland, Florida, United States - SWA TP2 #1 | ecosystem: Environmental > Aquatic > Marine > Coastal | place: USA: Florida | collected 2016-08-14
CCCCTGCTTGCTTTCTGTTGCCGGCACCCGTGCCGCCTGATGTGTGCGGCGGCGCGTGTGCGCACGTGTTGTGCATGTTGTGCGCGTGACATGCGTGTGTGGTGCACCTTGACGTCAGGGCTTTTTTGGTGAAGCATGCGAGCGGTGTGAGCAGCTGGACGCGACCGGCACGTGTGCCTTTTGTGAAACCGGGTTTTACGGCCCCGATTGCGATCTGTGTCCCGGCGGTGTTGTCCACGCGTTGGCCAATGGCACATTCAACGCCACGAACGCGTGCAACATGAACGGGGTGTGTCAAGGGAGCGGAACGAACCAAGGCTCTGGCGCCTGCACGTGCAACATGGGCTGGGCTGGTCCCGCCTGCGGAACGTGTGCTGCAGGGTACGAAGTCCCATCGGGCCCGTCGGGTTGACCGACACCACTGGGTGCATATCTGAGCATGTGACGTCGTTTTCTGTTGTGCTGTGCTGTGTTGTGCTGTGTTGTGCTGTGCCGCGCTGCTTGGTTCGTGGCGTGTGGTCGTGTGTGGCGCAGATACTGGGGCTCCATGCACGACTGTCAAGCGTGTCCTGGCCTGGCTTTGGATGACTATGGCACCGGCTTTAGTGAGTGCAACTACCATGGGTTCTGTGGCAAGCCAATCAACAATGGCACCTGCGCCTGCACTGGTAGGTTGGGCAAAGGAAGCTGTTGGGGCTCGTGTCGTTCGTTGCTTTTGACATTCACGATTCTTGGCGCCAGGCTCCTGGTCTGGGGACTCGTGTTGCCTTTATGACGACTGCCAAGGCTTGATTGCTGTTGTCGGGACCACGCTGGCGTGGCTCGTTTTCATTGTCCTTCTCGTCTACGGCATCAACAACCAGTTCCGCACTTTTCTCATCTTGTTCTTCCCACACATTCAGGTGAGCTGCGTGTAGTGTCATGCACAGCTGCATAGCAGGCCTGGTCTGGTCGCATGGGGGGACAGTGGGCAGGTGAGCGCATGGTTGTGACTTTTGCACGTGGGTCCTCGTTGCGCGCGTGTGTGCGTGTGTGTGTGTGTGTTGTTGTGTTACCAGGTCATGCCGCTGTTTTCGGAACTACTCGGTGTGCGCTTGTTCGCCGTGCTCGGCGGTGATCGCGGCGCTGCACGGCACGTGGACTCCGGGGCTGTGCCACAGTTGAGCGACACGCTCCAGTTTGTCGACATGATGGTACGTGTCTTTCGTGTCGTTGGTTGCGCGGCACCGGCGTTGGTGGTCGGGATAGGGGGTGTGGTCGGGTAATGTTCTGAGTTGCGTGCCGCCTCTCGGCTGTTGCCGACAGGTCAACCTTGGGTTTTCTCGCTCCATTCACTCCCAAAACTGTGGCACAAGCGACATCCCGTACCTCGGGCTGTGGCTACCGCCTTTGCTGGTCCCCGTTGCCACCTTCGCAGTGCTGACGCTCGGGTTCTACTGGCGATCCAGCACGACCAGCCGGTCTCGCCAGCGGCCATGGCTGCTGCGCACCACCGCGTTTGTGTTCCTGTGCACGTTTGTGTGGGTCATCACGAACGCGTTGGAGGTGTTGCGGTGCACAGAGGCTGAACGGTGTGACCCTGTGAGGTGCGTGTGTGGGTTGGTGTGCATGCGTCCATGTGCGTCATGGTTTGGTGCTGCTTGAGTTTGACTGAACTGTGCGACGCGTCGCATCGCATCGCATCGCAATTGCTGGCGCGAAACAAACAGGACCCCCTTTGTGTGCGATACACCGTTGGCACCGATCTTTGTTGCCCTTGGCGTCGTGTTTTCCTTGTTGTGGCTGTGCGTGATGCCTGGCTTCTTGAGGTGGGTAACGGGCCCTAGTGAAAGGGCCCAGCGCCTGCGAACTGTGGAAGCGGGCCGGACTGCGGAGAGTTTGCTCCCTCTTCTGGGGCGAGAAAGCCAACCGCCGCCGAAACCACCAAAGCGCAAGCGACACACCAGTGTTCAAGATTTCATCATCGGTGCGACACGTGACCTTCCGTGTCAGCTCACAGCCCACGCAACTCACCAACCTGTGCGTTACATGTGTTTGGTTGTGTGTGTGCGCGAGTACAGATCCAGTCGTGCCGTTTGATTACTTCGACACCGTGTTCAAGTCCAACAGCGCTGCACGGCGTTGGCTGTTTGCGTTTTTTGCACGGCGCCTCGTTACCGTGGTCATGGTTGTCCTTGTGCGAGAGTGGATTGCCCAGGTACGTTTCTACGTGCTTTGACTTCTTGCTGTTTCGCCCGCGTCTGTACTGTTGGTGACACACATCGTCACGCAATCCTCTTTGTGATGGTGTGCCTTTTGCTCAGATGGTGATCCTGCTTGTTGTGGCCGTGTGTTGGATGTTGGTCCGCGAGTTCTTTCGCCCGTTCAAGCTCCCGCGGTATCGTTGGTACGCCGCTCGTTTGTTGGTCGCACGTGGGTGCTCGTGTGGCGACGTCAAATAGGAAGACGGCTGCTCTCTGACACGACATGCGTGTGGGTGTGGCAGGTATGACCGCATCTTGACCTGCTGCGAAGTTTTGTTTGTGGCAAGCGTGACTCCGATGAGTCGAGCTGCATCTGTTTCCGCTTCGTCGGTGCCTCCAATTGAACCCAGCTCGTTGCAAGCGTGGGGCAATGAAGACCTGTTTAGTATGGGTGGCGTCAGGGTCGCGGGCATGTTCTCCTTGATCATCCTGTGTGCCACACTGGCTGCTTTTGGCCTGTTCTTGGTGCGTTCCCTTCTCTCCATTTGTGTGCCGCACAATCGATGCCATGTGTCGCGTTTCTCTCACATGCGTGAGGATGCGCACCACTCTCCACCACACGCATGGTTGGGGACCACAGATCAATGAGATCCGACTGTTTTGTTCCGACTCACACTCGAAGAACGGCAGTGCGAAGGAGGTGCAAGCGGGTCGCAAGCGTGGCACCAAGAAGGGCAAGCGTCGCAAGCGAGGAGGCAAAAAGGGCCGCCGGAACCTCAACAGAGCCCACCAAGACGGAAGTGGTGCTGGTGCTGGTGCTGGTGCTGGAGCCGAGGCTGGTGGAAGCGGAAGCACCGCCCACCATTCCAATGTGCTGCGTGAAAGCGCGACGTCGCACACATGGGGAGAGGCACGCAGTGCGCTGGGTTCGTCAGCTCCCCACTACACTCACCCGGACGATGTGGACGCCAAAGGTGTGGTGCCATATCAGGGAACTGGGTATGCTGTCTCTGCGTATGCGGGCAGCGGCGCTGTTCAACGTGCAAGCGAGACCAGCAGCGGCAGCAGTGGGAGCGAGGACGAAGGTTCATCCAGTGGCTCTGACGCGGGCGCTGCGGGTGTCACGCTGGTGTACCATGCTGACAATGGAAGTGTAACCAGCGGGGACGGTAGTATCATCCACGTGACATCACCCCACTTGCGGACGGGGTACGTTACGATGCGCATACCCCACTGTATGCCTGCCACCCCCACCTCACGATCTACTGTGCTCGTGCACGTGCTCGTGCTTGTGGATTGTGGTTTGTGGCTTGTGGCTTGTGGCTTGTGGCTTGTGGCTTGTGGCTTGTTGTGTCGGTGGTTTGTGCTTGTGTGTTCAGTGCGCTTGGCGTGGTATCACCACCCAGCGCCCGTGCCTACGCGCACGCCACACGGCGTGCCGGATCCACGCCCCACGCGAGCTGGGGTGGTGTCACGACGCGCCATCCACGCACCGGAAACAGACCGCACACCGTCGGCGGCTCCAGTGGCCACGCCACGTGGGGTGGTGTGGGTACACGACGCACGACCGGTTCCACCCCGCATTCGTCCTGGGGCCACCACATGCCCGCCGGTGCCGCCGCGGCGAGCGGTGGCACCTCGGCGCACCCCAGCTGGGGTCGAGGCGGGACGTCCGGGCACTCGAGCGGGGGCCACGTGGCGTCTCGAAGAGGAGGGGGCTCCACGCCGCATGCGAGCTGGGGTAGTGTCGGCAGCGCAGGTCGGACTTCGGCTGCGGGCCTTCCACCGGTGCCACCTCGGGGGGCAGCCAAGGCCGCGCCGGCTGTGGGTGCCCGTTCAAGTGGGGGTGCAGGTGCTCGGCACGGCCGTCCGCCGACGAGTCGATACTCTCGCCCGCCGTCGCCTGTCTCGACTGCGCCGCCGTTTTGTGGCGAGTGCGGCCAGCGCTTGGAGCCGACGTTCAAGGTCTGCCCGGAGTGTGGCGTTCCGACGCTGCGCGTCCCCATCGCACCGGCGACGTTCAATGAGGTGACGGAAGACGAGAATGACAGCAGCAGCGGAAGTGGCTCGGAGGGAAGCAGCTATGAAAGCGACAGCGATGAATGAGGAGAGTAGACAACCTCGGCTGCCAACAAAACAATAAAACAACAAAACAACAAAAACAACAAAACAATCCCTTGTAGGCTTTTGCGCGCGAATTCTGCACGTGACGGTGTGTGGGTGCCTCGTGGTCTCCCAGCTGGGGCCAAACGTGTTGGTGGGGTCACCATGTGGGCGGTCCTTCCCTCCAGTCGGGAGCGAGGTGGTGGATCAGACCCTGGCCACGGTTCGAGCCATGAAACCCGTGAGGCCCGGGTGAGTCTACGCTTGGGCTGTTCGCTCTGATGTGTGTGGCAATGGCCTTGCAATGATTGTGTGGCTGTGTTGGTGGTTGTTGTGGTTGTTGTGGTTGTTGTGGTTGTTTTGGGTGACGTATGCGACTTTGGTGTGGCGGTTTTTGCTTTTTGCGTCGCCTTTCCACCAGCTGGCCCGCTGGACGACCTGCTATCAAGCGGCCCTGCGTTTGCAGCACGACGGCGAAACGAACCCGACGAAGGTACGTCAATGTCAATGGCACTGCCTTGGCAGCGTGGTTGCAGCACTGCCTGCATGGTTATTGTTGCTTGGGCTGGGGCTGGGGGCATGGATGGGGGGGGGGGGGGGGGGGGGGAGCAGCTCACTGGGTTGGTGGTATGCCTCTCACAGCGTCTGCAAGCTTTGGAGTTGTTGAACCGCATCGCAACAGAAACGGCCCAAGTCCCTCATGTGCGTGAGTCCATTCCCATCTCTGCTGGGGCTGTTCTCTGTTTTTGCTGCGCCCCTCTGTTGTTGCTGCGCCCCCTCATACCACACTTTCCTTCTCCTCGCTCCCTTGCCCCGTGTGTGTTGTTCCCTGCAGACCGAAGCCGCGCGCGAGCCACTGTTCCATCGCCTCCACTTTCTCAGCCTCAGCAATGCAGCCCGAATCGACGCGAGCGAGGGCCGCCACGATGTTGCCATGGAGAAGCTGGTCCAAGCCACGAGCGTGTGCTCGACAGACGTGGAGGTGTGGTCTCGGCTGGGGTGGCTGGCGATCGAAACCCAACGGTGCGCGTGCATGTGATGTGTCTGTGAAGGGGTCCCTCATTGTGCTTTGCCATGCATGACTGACTGACTGACTGGTGGAGGGGGTGCCGTGTTGGTGCGCTGCTTGATTATTGCAGATGGGTGCTTGCGCGCCGAGCGTTTACTGAAGGCCTGCGCTTGGTGCCAGACCACCATCGCTGTCTTCGTGGCCTTGCCGAGGTGCTTGTCGTGGTGGGTGACTTGCCCCAGCTTGTCCAGTGCCTGTTGTCGTCCATGCGAGCTGGCGATGACCCAGAGCGGTACGACTGCGCGGCAACGTCGTGACCGCCGTCGCCACCTGTTGCAGTGTGGGCTGTGTGTGGATTGTGAATGTGTCAGGCGCACTGTGTGTTGTGAGCCCAACTCGTTCTTCTCCATCACCCTTTCCCATTTCTTTCTCCCTTTTGTCTTCTTTTTTTCTTTTTTTCGCTCTTCACCCTTCCCGTGCGTGCAACCCAGGGTACTGGCCTTCATGAAGCCAGTGTGTACCGCCGCCCGAGACACGTTGCACTGGTCCAAGCCGCTCCTCCAACTCCGCCGTTTCGCTGCCGAGTTCAACGCACAGGGTGGATCTCCGCACTGGTCACGCCGCGTCACCACCTTGACCACCACCCCCGCCCTCCTCTCAGCTGCCGCCGCCGCCGCCCCGTCACATGACGCCTGCGACCAGGGTGGTGCCCTCCTGCCGCCCGCGGCCGTCGCAGTGCTGTCACTGGTGGACGTGACGTGGCTGGGACTCGCCCTCCTGGTGGTCATGGCGTGCTTCCAGCCGTCGCGGGATGGGGGGAGCGAGGTGTTGCACAGGCGCGTCCGTGTGGTTGTGTGCGACACCACACGTGCCCCAACGCGTTGCGCAGCAGACGACGGTGGTGTGGCGACGGCGCAAGGCGACGGCGACGGCGATGGCGACGACACGTTGTCGCCCTCACACCCGGTTCCGACTCCAGCCACCGCTGCTGCACCTGATGCCACCGCCAGCGAGGGGGAAAGCCCAACAGCGACGGACGTCCCCATGCTCCCAGCCGGCAACAGCACCGGTGACGGGTCGTTGCCGACCCACCGTGCAAAAAAACAAAAACGTGCCTCCCCTGTGCTGGAGGCTGGGGCTGCGCCAACGACGGACAGAGACGGTGGTGCCGTCGCCAAGCTGCCGGCTCGAGCGAAAAAGAAACCTGCTTCCCGTGGACCCCGTCGTCAGTCCAAGCGACTCCAACCGCATGTGCGGCAGGTTGATGAAACGCTGCAGTACGTGTTTTTGTTTCCCTGCACACCCTGCCCCCCGACATGCACTGCACTGCCACGCGACGCTGCACCAACGTGACGCGATGCGACGTGGTTACGATGTTTCTGCTATTGCTTTCCCGTGGTGGTTCACTGCCACGCGACGCTGCACCAACATGACGCGATGTGACGTGGTTACAATGTTTCTCATATTGCTTTCCTCTGTGCCCCCCCCCCCCCCCTGGCTGGTTGTCTTCCTTGCAGAGAAGCCCTGCAGCCGTTTGTGGTGGCCATGTGCCCCACAACAGACTTGCACCCGTCGCCCGAGTTGCTGCGCGAGTTTGCCAGCGTGGTGGCTCCCACTTCGCTCCCTGCCCCCGAGGCACCATCGCCACAGCTAACACCGGTGCCAACGCCTCGCGGCGCACCATCCAGCGCTGCGTATGAGGACGTGTGCATGTCCAGCGCCTCTGACGACAGCGGGGAACGGCAAGCGACGGCCGTTCGCGAATGGTGCCGTCCGTTCGGGGGTGAAGACGGCGTGGCCTTGATTTCGGTGGTGAACGCGTTGGCTTCCGAGCTTGTGCGACGGATTGCGCCGCTCGACAAGCCGGGGGTGCATGCTGTTGGCAGTGCTGATGACATGGACCCGCAGCTCGTCGCGGAATGTGTCGCACTGCTGGCGCGATGGACCAGAGTGCACGGGTTCCACCCTGCGTGTGCCTTTGACATGCCGCTGGCTTCGTTTGATTCGCACGCAATGCGAGTCCCGCACCACGTTCCTTGTGATCTCCTTGTCGTTGAAACACTGTTCGATCGTTGCCTCCTTGTCAGCCGCCGTACGTTCGTGTGGCTCTTGTGTGTTGCGCGTGCAGTCGCAGGAGCTCATGCGTGGTGCTGCAACCGCTCACAGAACGCCGACATGCATCCCTTCAATCCAGAGGTGCGCCCCTTGCGTGCGCATGCATGTGCTGGTTGCGTTGTGTGCTTACCTGTGGCTGGGCCTCTGGTGTCATATGCGTAGCTTGTGTGCAAGACATGATGAAGCGCTTTCACCTGCGCAACAACGCCTTGCATGCGTGTCGATGGGTCAGCCACGTGCTCAGTGTTGTGCGTTCGCTCAAGACGAGCAATGTTCCAGCATCTTCGATTACTTTCCTGCGAGACGCACGTGTGGGAGCGCTCATCATTCGCCTGGTGTGGTTGGACTGCTTGATCGCAATTGAGAAGGCCAACATAACTGCGGCTATGCTCCAACTCGAGTTGTGTGAACAGCTGTGCACCTGGTAGGGAGCCAACGATGTTGGCATTGCCAAGTGCTGCGACTGTGATGTGCTCACACCGTTGTGCTTGCCAGGTACACTGAAGCAACGGCACCACACATTCCGCTCCCACACTGTTGGGTGTACTCACGCGTGGACCCAAACGTTGTGGGCAAGGAAATCGCGAAGCTGAAACCCATTTTTGCTGTCCGACAAGCCCGGACGATCATTCGGTCGCATCACCTGAACCCTGGCTGCAGTCCCGGTGTTGACTGGACACAGGTTGTGGCGTTGCTGGAGCCTGTGGTATGGCAACCCGCTGCCGCACCAACAGCTGATGTCACCACGTCTGAGACGCAACCCGCGCTCCACACCGTGACCGAACGCCTGGCAATGGCGGCACGATGTGTCTCGACACCCACCACAACAACCACAACAACGCCGCCATCGTCATCACCTTCGTCCTCCTCCAAGTCTCCGTCGCGCAAGCGTCGCCACGGCATCGACAACCCCGGTGCCAGCGTTCAACCCGAGCCCCACATGATGAGCCCCTTTTTCATGTTGATGCTTGCCTACGAGAAGTGCAACAGAGGGTGGAGCACGTTCCTCCTGGGATATGTGGCAGCCCGGAATGCCATGATGCTGTTGGAGTGCTTGCGCCCCGCACCGAAAGCGTACTCGCGGTACGGTGCTCCTACGTGTGGACATGGCGTTGGTTCTTGGTGCTCTTCGTTCACGTTTTTGTGTTTTTGTTTGCTTTCTTGCGTGCCTTTCTCGCTTTCTTTTGTTTTCCTCATGCCTGTCCGTGTTGTTTCTCCTGCCTCTGATGTCCCACTGCTTGTGCAACCACCCGACGCATGTTTCCATGCCCGATCTTCGCAGTTCCCTGTCAAACTTGGACGTCCTTGTGTTTCCCCCTGGCGTTTCGCGGACTCGTGCAACCGCTCGTCATGCCAACTTGCATTTTCGTTCGGGTGTCAACTACCAGACCACGAGCGTGTTCCTGGTTCGACTGTTGCAAGACCTGTGTCGCCTTCTTGGCGGCTGGGGTGATACCACGCGCTCTTCACCGCATGTTTCTACGCTCCCAGAGGTGGCCAAGAGTGTGTCTCTGCTCGCACTCATCGCTCACGAAGTGGGCACGTTGGATGGGGACCGTGCTATGCTGGACGTGGCTCAGCAATTGTGCTTTGAGAGCGGCTGCCATCGTTTGTCGTTGGCTTTGTTGAGCACACTGCTCGCTGGTCCCAACGAGTACGTCTGCGTCGATACCAAGACGTGTCATCTGCACGTGTGTGCCATACCTGACTCCATCTTGTTGTTGTATGTATGTGTGCTGTTGTCGTTGTTGTCCCGGCTCGTGGATGCTGGTTGGGTTGGCGTCAGACACTCCATCCTGCTGTCGGGAGATGAAACCACGCAATCCGCGCCATCGAAGCATGTAGGTGTGCATTCTGACGATGACAATGACAACGACGATGGCGACAACAATGACGGTTCCGGCAGTGAAGACCCGGTGACTTCCCTCGTCTCCGGTGTCGAGGCTCCCACAAGTGACGCGCGGACGTCACCGCTCACCAACTTCGGTGTCTCCGCCCTGTGGTCGCTGCTGCGTCGTCGTGACTTTTCCGTCGACGCCGCAGCTCCCGCTGCCCCCGTGGTGACGCTCCTTGCCATGGATCGCACCGCGTTTGCTTCCATGTGTGGCCGTGACACAGTTCTGGGGGATGATGAGTCGGCGTCGGTGGCCGCAATGTTGAAGCTGACAACCGGCTTCGACGCCTGCGCTGCGATGTTGCTGCCATCCCAACACGCTGTTGTCACGCGCCTCAAGGCAGCCATGGTACTGGTGCTTGGTCGTGGGCGCGTGGAGATGGGCACTGCCAGACGGCGGGCGTTGGAGTGCCTTGTAGCACTGTACGGCGCACAGGCACAGAAGCTGTGGCACGCCGCAGAGCGTCGCGTTGCTGGAGCAGTGGGTGCGCACGTTGACAGTGGCTCCGGATCCGTCGTCACAACTGCGGATGAAGACGCGCGCGTTCCGTTCTTTGAAATCGCAAAGCTGTGCTCTCGTTTGTGCCAAGAACGGTTCGTGCTGTGGTTTGTTGCCGCGCTTGTCGTTTCACGTCCACACTGGCCACCACCTTGTTGCCCACCTTTCTTGTTTTCCTTTCTTTTTCCTCTTCCTTGTTATTTTCGGGCCGTGTGTTGCATTTGCACAGGTCTAGCATGGGCCTCGGTGCTTCCTGGCAGCGTCTGGTGATTGCATGTTTGATGAGCGACGGCGTGGTGCGATCCACCCTCGCCGCCCCTGGGTGTTTTCTGATTCGCTCCGAGCCCATCAATGATCCGGCGTCGGAAGCCGCCCTGCACTTTGAAGGCGAGCAGCTGCGCACATTGGTTCTCGAAGAGGGTTTCATCAACTTGTTTGCTCTCAAGGTGTGTGTGTGTGTGTGTATTTTTATATGTGTGTGTGTCGTACGTTCGTCGTGGCCAAACAAGGGCAGCGTGGATGAGCCTCTCTGTGGTGGTGGTATTGTGCTCATGTCGTGGTTGGTTTGGGCAACACAGACTGGTGGTGGGCGTGGGATGTCTCGAGACGATGCGTTGGCGGTGTCTGCTTTCGCCCTCCCGCGGTTCCAGTTGTCCAAGCGAACCTTGGTACGCAAAACACGTCTGATGTTTCCGGAGGTTGTGTGGATGCTGACCATGCGCAAGATGTGGTGCCTAACTCTGGACTGGCGTTGGCAGTTCACACAAGCCGTGCGACGTGAAATGATGTCCCAAGTCGCCCGGGCCTTGGGTTTGGTTCAACCTACCTCCGTCTCGGATGACATCTCTGCCGTGTTCGGGCAGGGTGTCGACCACCCAGGCGTGCTTCGGTATGGTGTGCAGTGTTTCTCTGCCTGTCTGTGTGAGCGTGTTGTGGCGCGTTGCCACTGCTGACGTTGTTCCACCCTGTTCTTTGCGCGCGAACCGTCTACGCCAGGTGCTTTGAGTTCGCACAATCGGCCTGGTCCTTGTTTCAGTTCATGCTGGTGGAGCCGGCACTGGAGCTGTATTCGTGCCTTCCGAAGTGCCTTGAGGAGACCCGTTCGCGCCCAAGTCGAGGCACCAGTCGTCAGGGACGATCGAGCACCACACCAGCTGCAACGACGGCACCTTACCTGGGCATATTTCCGCCGTGCACCGCTGCGTCTCAGTCCTTGCAATCTCTGGCGCCGCAACTGGTTGATGCCATGGTGTTGGCTCTCAAGGTGTGTGGTGGTGGCACTTGTGGTGGTGGCACTTGTGGTGGTGGTGCTTCTTGGTTTGGTGATGGACATGGTTACTGTTAGCACGCCTCACACTGTGCTGTGTCTCGCACCTCCCGCGGTGTGTTTGCGTGTTTGCGTGGGCTCATGCAGCGCAAGTCCGCCACCTTCTCGGACGACATACCACACTTGATGCGGATGTACCGCCTCTGTCGCCTGCGTGCGCAAGTGTGTCCGTCACAGCCCAGACCCTGGGCCGCTGTCGCGGATGTCTTGTTGAACGTGTATGTCTTGGCTGCGAACGACGTGAGCAGCAACCACGCGTTTCTGGCGTGTCTACCGAGGCTGCGCACCACCAACCCTGAGGTCGGGCGTACGGTGTGTGACAAGCTGAAGTTGACGATGCCCCAGCGGTACCGGTCGCATGTGCTGGATGGGGAAGGCGACGAGAAGGGGGTGGAGGAAGATGAAATCGCCATGACCCTACCGACAGCGCCCAGCACTTCAAGCGAGGTCACCGACGACAGTAGTGGGGTGCCTGCCTTTGAAACGCGTATGCTTGTGCTGCTGATGGGCTGCTGGT
>Ga0213833_1002571_pt1 | contig 11645 bp, 12 predicted proteins | sample SWATP21_FD_160575 | JGI IMG/M metagenome (GOLD analysis project Ga0213833, IMG submission 160575) | Coastal seawater microbial communities from Marineland, Florida, United States - SWA TP2 #1 | ecosystem: Environmental > Aquatic > Marine > Coastal | place: USA: Florida | collected 2016-08-14
GTGTCACAACCGTTGCGGCGCGGTGATGGGGCAGTAACAGCAGGGATTGTACTTTCAAGCCATGGGAACAATTGTTCCCATCATCATGGGAACAATTGTTCCAAATTAGGTGTCAAGCAAGTGGGTAAAAGCGCAACATCGACACAAAGCAAACTACTTTTGAAACTATTGCATGCTAGTTTTGACATTAGTGACAACTTATCCATTTCTGGAACAAGATCATGCAGCAGGCGGTTTGTGCTGACAGATGTTGCACAGCGCTTGAATTTGACACCAACAACTGGATCGGCTGCTGTTCTACCTCCCCCACCACCCTCTTCACCGTGATTCTTCACGTGCGAGGAAGTGTGTGTGAGTGTGGTGCGCGTGGCTGCTAAGGTGCTGGGTTGCGGGACGACACCAGTGGTTTTCACCAACATTCCTGGGTTTCCAATCAAATCAAACCTTGCGGGGACACGTCGCGAGAGCCGTGGCTTTTGCCTCCCTGTGACCTGCCCACCTCCACCAATCCCCCCGACTTCATCCTACCACCTGCACATACTGTGTATGCCTTGCTCTGAAGCAAGAGTGGCGGTACAGCGGTGTGTGGCAGTCGGGATTGGTTCAATTGTCGTGGTTGCGCGAGCACACCCACTTTCACGCAACGGGATTCAAGCCGAGCATGGAGTCACTCAATGACCTGGCCAGTGTTCCCCCCTTCGCCAAGCGGTACCGCGCACAAGGCTATGAGTACGTTGATGAACCCGTGTCTCTGCGCATGCCGGCTGCTGGTTTGTCGTGCGTGCCCCTCACATCGAAACCCCGGTCATGTGTGTGTGTGTGGTGTGTGTGTTTGTATGTCCCTGGTTTTTTGTTCACCAGTGCGCATGCACCAACCACGCCCCATGCCGCCCAACAACGTTCCCAGCTCAGTGCAAGCCCCTGTGTGTTGCTTCCCGACGCCATCCTTGCCACCATCTTTGCCTACGTGCCAGGCTGCGAATCAGTCGTCCCGCTGCTGTCCCGACGATGGGGCAGCGACCGCGACGATGCGTGGAAGCTTGTTGCGCTCGCCACGTGGGGCACCCAATACACGGCTCGAGACAAGCAGGCTCGGGACGAAGATATGGCGGGTGTCGTGTCCATGGCGAGCGATCCCCGTGCTGGGACTTGGCACCGGTACTACTGCCAACGGCGAGCACGTGACACGCTCGCGGCTGACCACGCTGCCACATTTGGCGCCTCCCTCCTGTGCCACCCTGCTGTGACACCTGCCAAGCGTGAGCAGCTCGTGGACTGGATGATTGAGGTGTGTGACCGGCTCGGGTGCTCGGAGCGCCCCATGCACATGGCCGTCGACTTGGTGGACATGCGCATCGCGACCCACCCGGACTTGCAACTGACCGAGCTGCAAGCCACCGGCTCTGCTGCCCTGCTTGTGGCACTGGAGGTACGTGGTGCTGCATTGGACCGCCCGCTTGTGGGTTGGGGCGGCGGCGGGTGTTGTGGCTGGGTTGCTGCGCGTGGAATATGCTGGACTGGGACGATGATGTGACAACGCACGCGACGTGTGCCTTGGGTGACACCTTCTTCCTGCTGCTCACACAGACGTTCAAGTTCTCTGCGCTGCAACTGGGGCGCCGTGCACATGTTGACACCCAGGGTGCACGCTCTGCCGCTGATTTCCTTGCTGTGCTGACGGTTCGTTTGTCGCGATTCTCCACCACTTTCTTTGCTCGCACCCTGCACTGCACCGCGGTTGTGGTTGTGGTTGTGGTTGTGGTTGCGCGCCCTCCATTTGCTCCGCGCTCCGACAAACCAGTCGTCCTGACTCGTGTCATTTCATCGTGATGCAACGCCTGGCGTGCGTGGTGTGCGTGGTGCAATGTGCTGTGCGGGGCGCGTGCAACAGGACGGTGCCTGCACCACCACGGAGGTGAAGAGCATTGCGTCCACGCTGCGCCAGGAGTTCAAGGTGTTCATTGCGGGCCGCTGCCATCAGACCTCCACCAGCCCCGGCGGTCACACACACGCGGCCCTGCCCCCGACCTCGACCTCGACCTCAGCAACTCGCCTGCACAAGCGCGTGGTGGGCGAGGCGTGTGCAGCGGCCACAGCCTCCGGGTGCGACGCGATGGACACCGTGTCCCTGCTGCTGGGTGTGTCCTTTGAGCAGGAGGACTTTGAGGCCGTGCCCGTGGCGCAATGGGTGCCCGCAATGCCCCGGGTGGTTCGCCGCCGCAGCCGCATCATGCACGTGCCACGCGAGGTGGTGGTGGTGGGGGGGAAGGACGCCTCGCCAGCTTGCCGCCGCCTCACAACACCCCCTCGCCCCGCTTCTGGTGAGGGTGTGGGTGTTGTGGGTGCCTCTGCGTCGCACGGTGTCCTTGAGCGACCCGCCCGAAAGGTGCTGCTGTCGTCACCCTCCTCAGCCCCGCCCTCGTCGGCACCGTGCGTGTTCGCCGCGGGTGCCCACGCCACGTCGGCACGGTTAGGGGCGGTGGGTAGTCACTCCCTGTTGGGGTGGAGCACCCCCGCTGTCGCTGTCGCTGCCGCTGCCGCTGCCGCTGCCGCGCCCCTCACGCCAGGCCAAGCCGAACTGGCTCGCATCCACTCCCGCCACGCCACCCACACCAGCGCCAGCACCAGCGCCAGCACCAACACCAACGCCCGGCGACCCGCGGTGTGCTTGGGAGCCAACAGTGCCCCCTCCTCCTGCTCCCCTTCCACCCCCGCCGCCTCCTCCACCTCGGCCTTCCACCGTGCTGCGGGCCGCTCGTCGCCCATGGCCACGGTCACACGCCGCCGCCACGCTCCCAGCCGACGTCCCGCAGTCCCTGTGTTTCCGACGCTGTCACGTGTCGGTGCGGCCGACAAGTGGCGCGGTGCGGGGGTGGTCCCGCCGCCACGTGTGCGTGTGTGCGTGCCCCACGCACGCGACTCGGCCACGCCCCCCACCTCTTCGACGACGCCGTCGCCGTCGCCGTTGCCATTGCCGTCGCCGTCGCCGTCTCCCTGTTTGACAGCATCACCATCATCATCTCCGACGGCCTTGGGCTCTCCCGCCCCGCCCATGGTGCTGCCTTCCCCCTCCCCGACAAGCAACACCGTCCGGCCGCCAACCTCCCCACAGTTTGGTGGTATCCATGCCACCACCACCACCACCACCACTACCACCCCCGCCGACGCCGACGCCGACGCCGACGCCACGTTCCACGCCGGCGTTCGGCCAGTGTGGGCGTCACCCGCCACTCGATCCCCTCGTACTCGCCGCCGACACCGCAGCAGCCACCGTCTCCACCACCACCGTCACCATCGCCGCCATCGTGATCGTGGTCGTGGTCGCCACCACCGTGTGCACGCCACTGTCGCCATGCGACTTGAGCGACCCACTGCCCGGCCCCTGGCTCAAGTTGCCCGAGCCGCGGCCATGCACCTGCCCCATGTGAACAGTGATGTGACTCCCGGTGCTGGTGCTGGTGCTGGTACTGGTACTGGTACTGGTACTGGCACGAGCGCCAGTGCTCGCGCCAACATTGGTGTTGGAGCCGGTGTTGCGAAGAGGGCCGATGGCGCGCGAATGGACCCCCGCAGTGTGTTGATGCCACTGCGCAGCAGCAGCTTCAGCAGCTTTTCCAGCGTCGGCAGCGCCACGAGCTGCGGCACCCTCGCCACCGTCGCGTCATCCTCCTCCAGCACCAGCACCAGCAGCGGCACCAGCAGCGGCACCAGCAGCGGCACCAGCAGCGGTGCCTCCCACGCCAGCCTGTTGTTGGACTCGCCCACCGCTTCCTTGGGGTGGTGCCGCGGCTCACTGCTGGGGACCCACAGCCCTGGCACCCCCGCGTCGTCGGCCACCCTTGATGGCAGCAGCGGCAGCAGCGGCGGCCATGCATCCGTCGTGTCCGTTGTGAACGCCTCGGCCGCCAGCCGCCTGTTGGGTACGTCACTGGACGGCGACAGCATGATGGAGGAGGAGGAGGAGGAGGAGGAGGAGGCAGCAGCGGAGGGTGGTGATGCTGGTGGCAGCCACGGGCACGGGCACGGGCACGGGGACGTGGACGTGGACGTGGACGACGTGGACATGGGCATGGATGCAGGCACTGACGCAGGTACCACTCCATGCCCATGCCCATCGATGTTGGGCCTGTTGTCCACGCCACCTGTGCGCTCCGCCACTTCTGCGTCCTGCCACGACCGATTCTTTGGCAGCCACCCCCTTCCCTCCTACAACCACACAGCCGCCGCATGTGCCACCACTCCTCCCGTGTCCGCCCCCGCTGCCACCGCCACTGCCGCTGCCACTGCCGCTGCCAGTTTCGCGACGGGTTCTCTGGAGCGTGGCACCAAGCGCAGCCGTGGCGACGAGGCGCTGCCGCACACGCGCCTCCTGTCGGGCTTCCGCCGGTGCCACAGCACGCCACCCACCCGCCACAGCACGCCACTGGTGATGTCGCCACCGCGATACGACGGGCGAACAGAGCAACAGGAACAAGGGCAACAGGAACAAGGGCAGGAGCGGTCTCGGTCGCCACAGCAGGTGTCGCAACCGCCCACGCCCACGCCCACGCCCACACACACACACACACCCCGCGCCACCCTAACCGCGCCATCGTCCCACGTGCTGGTGTCCCCGCTGCGTGTTCCGCGACGCGAGCGCCAAGCCACCGCCCTGCGGTCCGCGTCTCCGCCACTGCACACCCTCGCTTCCGCGCTGGGCGACGACCTGGACGCACGCGCGTTGTGGGCGCATGCACACACGAAAAACCGGCTCATGCGCGCCTTCTACCTGACGGAGTACCTCACCAACGTGGCGCTGTTGAAGGCGGAGCTGCGCGTGTTCCCACCCGCCGTGGTGGCGGCGTCCTGCTTCGCCCTGGCCTGCCACTCCCTTCGCCTGCCGTGCCTGTGGCTGCGCACGCTCCACCGGCTGTTCGCCGTCACCCTGCGGGACCTGGCGCCGTGCATGGCGCTGCTGGTGGCGGCTGCCGCGGCCGTGTATGATGCGCGCCACACGCTGCGCGGTGCCGTGCAGAAGTACTCCGCGCGATCGCGCATGCAGGTGGCGCGCATGCATGACGTGGCGTGGACGACGCGGCACGACGGGCTCATGATCGCGGCGGAGGCGCCGGATGTGGATGACTACTGTGCCCGGGTGCGCCGCCGCTGTGTGATGCACGCCACACAGGTGCAACGCCGGCGGCACCAACGGCTGCAGCAGCAACATCAGCAGCGCCACAAGCGCCAGCAGCAGAAGCTGCAACAGAAGCAACGTTGGAGGAGGCAAGATTCCACTTCCGGGGTGGGGCAGCGTGTGGCAGTTCCCACGTTGACGGCAGGGCTGTCTGTTCGCTGTTGCGCCGCTGCGTTGGCAGTGGTATGAACGCCGAGTGACACATGCAGTGGAGTGGGAAGTGTGTGTATGTGTGTGTGTGTGTGTGTGTGTGTGTGTGTGTGTGTGTGTGTAGCGCGCAGCTTGTCACCGTGAGGGTTGAAGTTTCATCATGGTTGTGGGTCGCCCAGTGCAGCATGTATGTCTGTGTGTGGAGTATTTGTTTCTTTGTTTTTTCTTTGTTTTTTTTTCTCTTGTGTTTTGGGTTTCCGTTCCGGTTCTTCATGTGGGCAAGCATGTGCTCGCGTTGGTGCAGCCAACGAGGTCAGCAGGCAGTTTACGTATGATACAACTCACCCTTTTCCACCTTCCACGCTTTTTTGTGCGATTGGATCATGCACGCGATGCCTCCCCGGACCACCCTTCCACAGTGGGGCGTGCAACCATGAAACCAGGACTTTCCATTGTTCTCACAACGAAACCACGGCAACCCCACAACATAACACAAGCAAGAAAACAACGCAAACCGAGAGGAGCTGCTACGGCCACTCAACACACTTGTCATGCGGCACTGTCTCCATCACCGCTGCCACTCCCTTCGTCGTCAGAACTGGTGGAGAGCCCAAACTCCGACTCCGCGTCTGAATCACGGAATGTGCGTGGCCCAGTGACGTGTGGTGTTTGCAGCACACTGTGGCGAGGCACCGTTACATGACGTCCCCAGACCGTGTCCATCACCCAATCTGTCGGCACGCCGCACACACAGGAAGCACCAAGCAGCGAGCAATGGCCATGCCATATCCGAGGGGAGCGAAGTGAGTTTGTCAAACAAAAAACAAAACACAACAAAACAAAACAAAGAACACCAACAATCGGCACCCAAGACAAGAAGAATGCGCCCACGGTTGGTGTCATGCACGTTGTAGGAGACCCACACTCACCCGACGGTCTGGTTGCACCCACAATGTTCTCCGCAAAACTCCCTGTGCCATGCCGTATGACCCAGAATCTACGGGGATCAACGTCACCGATGAGCGTCCACAATGGTTGGACATCCCAGTCAGAGTCGTCATTGGGAATGGTCCGGTATCTGGACACACGTAACACCAAACAAACAAACGAAAGCACAACCACGCCACCACCGCACACCCACAACGTTCGCGTTGGTTCGGAGCAGGAGTACAAGGGGAAAAGAACCACAGGCACAAGATGAAAGACATGCCATGCACCAAAACACACACCAACCACAACTGCGTGGTGTCGTGCCACTCGCCAAACAAACAAACAAACAAACAACAAACAAAACGAACACGAAAGGAAAAGAAAGACAAACATCACAAAAAACAAAACCCCGGGACGTACACGCTCAACGGGAGAATGACACACAGAAGAAAGGATGGGAAGGAAAAGAAAGCAATGACGGCCTCCCGAAGCCGCATTTGGAGGAGGTGCCACGCAACGGCGCAGGGAACGCGGCGCATCACCAGCAGGAGCACTACCGCGACGACGGCAAGCAGCATGCCAACACAACGCAGCACGCTTTCCACCGCAAGAGCAGGGGACTCGCACACTGCGGCATGGCACACGTTCTGCCACTTGAACACACGGAACACGCGGGAAGGGGCTGGGGCGACGCCCAGTCCAGGCACCCAGGGTACATCCCTGGACGAGGCAGAGCTGAGGGACGACGAATCAGAGTCGGAATCATCAGACGCGAAAGTGGGGTCGTCTTCTGCACCTGACTCCACGTGTGCGCCGATGCCTGCATCTACACCCACACCCACACCCGCACCCGCACCTCTGCCTGCTTTGGAAGAGACATGTGGTGGTGGGAGCGCCCCAGGTGCAGCCTGTTGGAACGACCGGTTGCCACGAGGACCTTGCACAGGCTGCGGGGCAGTAGAGGGCGCAGCAGAAGACGGCTCATGGGCAGCAGGCGTGGGAGACGCTGGACGTACCACCACACTGCCACTACCGGTCTTTGCATGCGAAGTTTCGGCCGTGTGACGACTGTGCGTGCCGGCTTCACCAGTTACTTGGTGCTCGGCCGTTGCACCTGGGCCGAGGTCGACATCACTGCGGTGGCCATCACGGTGGTGTTGTGCGTGGGTGCCCTTGAGTTCGGGTGTCTTGGCAAGAGCTTGGAACTGTGCGCGCAAGGGGACATAATCACCGTCTGGCTGCTCGTACTGGCTGGCCTGGGTGGTGTGGTTGTAGTAGTACACATACCCAGCCTCATCGACATACGCATGCCACGCAGGACCGTCTTCAGCGTGGTACAGCTGGTGGGGCACGCCCACAAGACACTCTGGTTCTTCGTACTGGTTCGTGCCAGTCGCGTGGTTGTAGTAAAACACGCCCGACTCACCCCCCTCGTGTTCATACTCGTACTCTTCCCAATACGCCGCCTCGCCATCGTCATCTGCCCCAGCATCAGAAAATGCCGCGGTGGGTGCCACACCAAGCACCGTGTTGGTGATTTCTGCGTCTGTAGGTGCCGCGGAGGCTGCGGTGGAAGCGGCGGCGGCCACGTCGACGGTGGCCTTGGTGCCACCGGGCGCGGCGACGGCATGCGAAACGCCAGCAGCACCAAGCACGCCGTTCTGGTCACCACGACGAGGCGCCGTCGTGTGTGGCGAAGGATCCATACCGTCTCACACGTCCACCCACCGCCACACGCGCCGCCCCAGAACGCTTCCAAGAAAATATCGACGCGGCGGTGTCAGATGTGCATGGAGACCGCGTGAGTGCGGACCATCCCCAAGCCACACACGGTTTGCACCGTGTTCAGTGTTCAGAGGAGCGCAGGCAAGTCAAAAGGCACCAAGCAGGAGCTCACATCACCATACCGGGCCAGCAAACACCTATCACGCGTCGGAAGAGTGCTGCAGTGTCCGTGCCTGCTGGTTGCTCTGGCTTGGGCTGCTGTCAATGCGTATCAAACTCAGTTGACCAACATGTATCATCTATTCACAATTAAACCTCATCCGAGACAAATACACCAACACGCACTTCAATGCCTTTGCCCCCTTGTGCTGACACACACGTCTGCGCAACGGGTGCGCGACAACGTTTTGGCGCCAAAGACACGCACCGCCCTGCCTGCGTTGCCTTGTTTGACATCAGATCAACTACACCAGTGCTCTAGTCCCATTGTGGCGGGGCCTTGTACCGCGTCTGCTGCTTTTGAAGCACGCTGTTGCGCGGCATTGACACTGCGGGCTCTCAGCTCAGTGAAGTGTGACTCTTGCAGCTGTGTGACTTTGCCTGCCTTTGTGCACGATGGCTGCTGCTGGTGAAGACCACCAGGTAAAGCTGGTGATCTTGGGCGATACTGGTGTGGGCAAGTCGAGTCTGGTGCTGCGCTTTGTGAACAACATCTTCAAGCCGTTCTCGGAGTCCACCATCGGGTTCGTTCTTGCAAGAACGCGCCGTGACGCCTAACTGTCCAACTCACTCGCTGTTACTGACGGCTTCTGGCGCTCTCCTGCAGCGCCGCATTTCTCAGCAAGCAACTGAAGGTGAACGATGACATTGTGAAGTTCCAAATCTGGGACACTGCTGGTCAAGAGAAGGTGCGTTGCCGCTACGTTGCATGTCACGTGACGGTGTGCTCCTGTCACTCACACCCGACCGTTGGACATCGTGCGAATCTGATGAACAGTATCACAGCTTGGCACCAATGTACTACCGTGGCGCAGCGGCTGCGATTGTTGTGTACTCCATCACAGAGCCAGTGCGTTGCTGTGTGTTGCTGCAGTGTGCTTCTTCTTGGCTGTCGCTCCCGGTTCACACACCATCTCCACCAAATGGATGCTCGCAGAGCTCGTTCAACACACTCAAGTCGTGGGTCAACGAACTGCATCAAAACGGCCCAGAAAAGATTGTGGTTGCCATTGCAGGCAACAAGTGTGACATGGAGAGCAAGCGAGTGCGTTGCCAACGCTGCTGGAGTGATGGTGCGACAAGTGGCGGTGCATGATTAACGAGTGTGTGGTTGTGTGGATGTTGCTTGGGACAAACAGCGGGTTAGCACAGAAGAGGCCAAGGCCTACGCAGATAGCATTGGCGCTTTGTTCATGGAAACAAGTGCCAAGCAGGACATTAATGTGCAAGAGTTGTTCGTCTCGATCAGTGCGTTTCTTTGTCCTGAATCGATCACATCATTTGTTGGGACCGTGACGATGCGTGGTTGTTGTTGTTGATGTTTTCGCTATCATGCGGTGCTGTGGTTTCGCTGATGGCGATCAGGCAAGAAGCTTCCTTCAGCTGGCGCCGCAGCGTTCGAGGATGATGATCCGGTGGTTAATGTGCGTCGCGCACCGGCAAAGAACAAGGGCGGATGCTGCTCGTAGTGGAGTTAGTGCACGATAGGATTCATACTGTCGCGGCTTGTTGGCATGCGTACGCGGTCGCGTGGTGCGACATAGTGACACATTCCCTGCTCAATCGAAATGACACCACCCATCTGCATGTCCCCCGCACGATAGTGCCCAAACCACCCCGCCTGTCCCTACTGCAGTGGCAAGGTTTGCGACAGCAACAGCAGAGGTACCACAGCAATGCGTCACTCGCAGAGCGCCATCCCAAACGTACGGGAAAGCCACACAGCTTTCTGTGCTGCGTAAGCACAGCCGGCGGACACATCACCTGGACCCAACACTGCAAGAGCAGCCCTACGCCTACACGACCACCAGCTCGTGGGCGTCTACCTCAGCAAAATAGGCAAGCCAAGAGTCCACCTCACGTTGCTGTACGGCAACCACAACAAACACAGTCCAGCAAAGTCAACGCAGGAGACAACCACCCCACTATCATCGAACGCACACTCATGCCTGGCTTGCTCGCTTCCCGCGCCTTCTTCTTTCCCTTTGCCGTTGAACTGGTGCTTTGTCTTCTGCGCTTTCCGTTGTGGACCTTTTTCTTCGTCGATCCGCTGGCCCCAGCGGTGTCCTTTGCACGACCCTTGTGCACTGGGGCTGGCGTGGTTGTACCTTCACCGGCATTGTCTGGAACTTCTTGCAGCACCCGGCCCACACCTCCATCTGCTGCATGGACCTTCGTCGTAGTTGCTTCTGGCGTACTCAAGGCAGGTGGTGTGCCAGGAGTGTCCTCCGTGTGCTCGTCGGCTGCAGCTGGCGAGGTTGTGGGGCATTGTGTGTGGACAGAGGGCTTTGCTCGTGTGCTGCGTCGAGTCACAGGCGAGCGCTGGCTCGACGATCGGCAGCTTCGTCGCCTTGGTCGACGTTGTGAATGTCTTGCCTCGTCAGTCCCTGGACTTGCCTTCACCGGCTTCGCCTGGCGCCTTCTTGACCTTGTGCGTGGCATGTTTGCGTGCAGATGTGACACTGCGCAAACGGCGCCCCGTTCAGTCACTCGAAACGCCCAAACGCGAGCCTGCGGCAAGCGCACCCCCGTACAAACCTCTGTATAGGACGTTGACAAAGCAGAACGGGACAATGAGCTACACTGCGGGGCCGTTGTTGCTCCACAACCGCTGCACAAGACAGCAGCAAGAGCGGGGACACACAAAAACCGAGCTTTCCCGAACAAGCTGGAAGTTCACTTCCGATAATTTCATTGATTTTCCAAACAAATTTATCAAAATGTTCGGAACTGCTGCTCCTCTGGCGCCAACTTGACGTTCATCGTGCGAGAATCGCCTGCAGCCTGGCTGCTCTAACGGGGCGTCTCCAACACCCGCTACGCAGTGGGCGTGGTTGCATTGGGAGTACTTTTGGTTGGTTTGGGGAGGTCGCGTCACCATCATGCACCATGAAGTGCTTCTAGCGTTGGTTGGATGCACCGGCGACTTGATCGTCGACTCTGGCACCGAGTTCAAGCTTGTGTCGAACACACCCTTCCTTGACCAGTCCGAGCGCGTACGCCTCGTGTTCATGCACTGTGTTTGTTGTCACTGCATGCAGGGCGCGGAGTGGGTTGTCTGTCCATGTGTTTGTCCATGTGTCTGTGTCGTGCGGCCTGATTGTCTGTCGCTGTGTCACAGGATCAAATCCACGCCATTTTGCCCATCGGCTATCATGCGTCCCGCATCTCCCAATTTGTCGATGCCACCATCACTGCCGCCTCTGTTTCCGGCGCACACCGTCACGCGCTTTGTGTGGGGCTCGATGCTGTGCTCCAGGGCTTTCGGAGCTCTGTGGCCCAAGTCGAGCGAGATGTTGTGCGGGACGCGGCGTTGCCACTGAACTACATTCGCCTGAAGCTTCGAGAGGTGGGTATGGAGTTGCCGCAAAACCAAGGCATCGTGGAGCCGTTGTCGGGGGGAGGGGGGGGGGGGGGGGGGCGGGGGGGGGGTGGGGGGGGAGCCCGG
>Ga0213833_1002572_pt1 | contig 11640 bp, 16 predicted proteins | sample SWATP21_FD_160575 | JGI IMG/M metagenome (GOLD analysis project Ga0213833, IMG submission 160575) | Coastal seawater microbial communities from Marineland, Florida, United States - SWA TP2 #1 | ecosystem: Environmental > Aquatic > Marine > Coastal | place: USA: Florida | collected 2016-08-14
CACCGCCCCTTTCCCCCCCCCCCCCCCCCCCCCTTGTGTCGGGTGTGTCCGATCGAACGTGCGACCATGCAGCGTGGTGGATACGACCGACCGCGCGACCACTACGACCGCTACGATCACGGCCGCGCGCCACCACCTCCACGTGGGTGGGACGCTCGACCCCGGTCCCCGCCGCGGTCCACCAGCCACGGCTGGGACAACCGACGCGAGCCGGTTTACGATGATAGGTACGGCCGGCGTCGGTCACCGCCCAGGCGTGACCCAAGACGCGCCGAGGCTCCACGACACCGCACCAGCCACCCCATGTACTCCCACGACGCCGGTCGTGCCGCCGCCGCACCGGCAGCCCCGCGCCTACCCCGGCCCTCTGGCGGCGGTGGGCTGCTGGGTCCGCCACCTGGGGCACCCCGAGGTGGAGACCCACGAATGGCAAGGCGGGGGTCTCCACCCCGGGGTGGGCGTGTGCGTCCGCGCCCGGAACCGGTGAAGCGGCTCACGCGCAACAAGAGAAGGCGATCGCGGTCTCCTGTGGCGGACGGCGCCGGCATGGGCGCTGCAGGGGCGGGGGGTGGTGGCGGCGGCGCGGTTGGGCCCCGCCGCACGGGCAAGTTTGTGGACCTCCATGCGTTTCCAGCGGACGCAGTGAGCGCACTGTACCACTCCGGCCCGATGTGTTCCATTTGTGGGCTGCGGTACACGGATAAGGCTGAGGTGAGTGCGCGGGCCACCAAGTCACGTTGCGCTTGCATGTTGCGTCGTCGTCCCCGCGCCTTACGTGTCTTCTCACGCCGGCTTTGGACAGCTTGAGGAGCATTTGTCTTGGCACTTCAAGCAGCAGCAAGACACGTCTCGGAATCGAGCAAGGTGGTGGTACCGCGAAGAAGATGAGTGGCTGCACGGCGTCTCCGTTTCCGCAACACGCGCCGTTTCAATCTTCCAAGAAGCAGGTTCGGTTCGGTTTTGTTTTTCTGTTGTTCCCATATGCTTTGTGGTGTTCACTTGCTCCATTCATGTGGTGCGGTGCCCTTCTTTTTGCCAGATGCCCTCGCTGCGAAAGTGGAGTCACAAGACTCGATCTTGACTGACAACGTTGTCATCGTGGACGACGGCGGCGGGGCGACGTGCCCGATCTGTGGGTACGTGTGCACCGTGTTGCTGCTGAGCGTGTGCCTTTGGTATGGTGCGATTGACGTGTCATCAACTGCAGGGACACCTTGGAAACCACATACAATGATGACTGTGGGGAGTTTGTGTACAGCAACGCCGTGAGGGTTGACGATGCCATCTTGCACGCCACATGCCATCAGCAGACCGCACCCTGACAGGGTCCTTGTTGGTGATGTGGTAATTCCGTTTGTTGCGTTTTCATGCCTGCTGTGCCTTTTTCTTCTTTCCACCATCAAACTAATACCCGACGCTGCAACACCACAACCTTCGCGTGGCGGGGTAAGTTAGCCGCCATGTTCCCGACATGAATTTTAATTGGCATAACTTTGCCTTTCATGTGACACAACCAAGTACAACACTGTGGTGGCCCATTCCTTGCACCATATGTGTGAATGAGACAACCATTACACGGTTTGTGTTTAGCTACTTCTGGTGTTGGTGCTGCTCTGCGCGTCAGCAATGCATAGCGCCGCTGATGACGCAGCGGCAGTGCGACCGCTCACCACAACTAGTGTGTCACAGAGCAGTTGGGGATGGAGCCAGTGGTTTGTGCTGTTGCAGTGCGGCCTCGGCTACATGGGCGTGTGCTCGGAGTTGCTTGTGTTCACGTTCATGCAGGCGGGCGTCGCTGAAACCTTTGACTTGCACGCCTACGCCTACCCGCTACTGCCTGTCGCTACAACCCTGACCAGCGTTGTGGCCGGGTTGCTTTGGGGCGCTGCAGCCGATCGGTTTGGGCTTGGGCGCCAGCGTGTCTTCCTGCTGGCGTCCCTCGTCACCGCAATCGGTTCAGTGGCCTCTGCTTTCGCGACGTCCTTCCCGATGCTGGTGGTGCTGCGTTGTGTGGCCACCGTCGGCGGCACTGGCCTGTCCGTCGTCTTGTTTGTGCTCATGGCCGAGTTCGCGCCCCCCTCCGTCCGTGGCCGGGCGTTGGTGTCCCTGACCGCCTTTGGGACCTTTGGGGTCCTGTACATTGCTGCTGTGGCGTGGATTCTGGCGCGGGTGGACTCTCCCACCGGCACGATGGACGGGTTCGATGTGTGGCGGTGGATCGCGGGCTTAGCCGCTGCTCCAGTGGTCGTTGCGTTGCTGTTCCGCGTTGCCGTTGGCACGCTTGAGCGACCGGATCACACCCGTGGGGGAGCAGTGCAAAAGGCCCACACTGCGGCTGATCCTGAGGCCCGCTTGTCTAGCCTCCGGGCGCCGGTAATGGCTGAACGGTCTGGTGACGGTCGCGTCGGCGAGGGCCCTGTGCGTGGCTCCGGGGGATGGGCAAGTGCACGGGAACTGGTTCGGTTGATGGTTGGCCCAACGCTGCGCCAGCGCACGGTGCTCTTGGCCGTAGCTTGGTTGTGCACAGAAGCTGCGTACTGGGGCACCACGATGTACCTCCCGACCTACCTTCACTCCGTGGGCGTTGATCCGTACGTTCATCCCGATCACCGCAGAGCGTGTTGTGTTGGTGCTTCATGTTTTGCTTTGTTGTGCCACTCGGCATAGTGCTCACTGCATTGTTGCTTCGTCATGTCGGGCGGTGTGGCCATTGTTGGGCATCAGCTACGCCGTCACGTTTACCATGGTGGCGGCCGAGGTGCCTGGACTGGCGGTCACCTTCATGGTCGTGGAGCGAAAAGGGTGGGGTCGCCTGCTGTCCCTGCGCACGCAGTTGTTGTGCGCTGCAGTTGCCACTGGTGTACTGGCCCTTGGCGCGTGGAAGGGCGTGGCAAGCACGGTCTTGATCATTGCTGCCAGCCTGTGTCAGTACTGTACCCTCATCCCAGCTTTCGCTGTTCTGTTTGCTGTCACCCCGGAGTTGTGCGTGTCCTGGTGCTGCATAAACGTAACGCGTTGGTCACACACTGACGCCGTGACGCGGGGTGAATCGCAGGTACCCGGGCAACATTCGCTCGTCAGTGATGGGTGTCTTCAACATCGTGTCGTCAGTTCCTCCACTGTACACACCCTTTCTGAGCAAGTGCGTGCCATTGCAGGGTCTTTGCCGTCGATGGTGGGGCTGACCACACAACACGCCGTTCGATGGTTGTGTGGTGGGTGGTGCATTGCAGATATCTCGTCTCAGATGTGATGGGTTCGTGGTTGTACCCCTTGGTGTGGTCTGGCTTCCTGTCGCTCGCGGCACTGGCGGTGTGGAACATCCCGCTCGAGCTGGAGCCCCGTGGAACCGTGTTGAGTCATGCGCATGACACAGACGCCCCATACGCAGCTCTACACAACACTCAAGGCAGCAGTGCCACACCATCAAAGAAGTAGTGTGATCACAAACAGTATGTTGTTGTCGGGGTTCAACCACATCACACCAACTTTCTGTGCCGTTCTGTCTCGCCCTGCGGCTGCTACAAACGACTCTTCCCCACAGCCGGTGTGTCACTCACGAACTTGACAATCACGCTGCCCAACCTTTCGCCCACGTCTTCCTGCAAGAAGTGACCACCGCCCTCCAAAGTGGCGTGTGCCACGCCCTGAGCGCCTGGCACAAGTTTTTGGAACACGCGATAGCCCCCAGCCGTGATGGGATCCGAGTCACTGAACGCCGTCAGCAGTGGTTTTTTCCACGCGCACAGAACTTTCCACGCCTCTCTGTCCTCCGCACTGCTGGGGCCATCGGGTGCGATCGGAACAAGTGACGGCATGATTTTGCATGCAGCCTGACGAAAAGGAAAGCGACGACGCAACGCACGGTGTCATCCACCGATGCCACACACGCAATACACAAACCTTCACAACAAACAGCCACGTCACCCACTTTGTAGTCTTCAGATGGAAAGGGCGCCTCATACGCGTCCAGTACATCGTCACTGAGCTCGGTGGTGGTGGCGCCAGCAATGATGGCAGCGGTAGGGAATGGGTCCACCTTCCGAGAGAACTCTCGCCATTTCAGAAAGGCCTCCTGTGCCACACTCACCAGTCCTGGAGGTGAAACTGCTGCACTACACACCACGGAGCATGCGGCGGCAATGGAGAGAACATACTGGCATCTTTTGTTCTCCGGTCGGCAGGCCCGAGTTTGTGACAACAATGCGATCGAAACGCGCGGCCTCGGCCGCAGCAACTCGTAACCCGATCAACCCACCCCAGTCATGCACAACCTGTTGCAGCAGAGGCTATCATCGTCAGCAAGGCCTCAATACACACCATCGCAGCGCTACATAACGTACAAGAGTTGCCCGCCGGATGTTGACCTTCGTGACAAAGCTACGCATCCATGCGACGTGCTGTTCGTATGTGTGATCTTCCTGCAAGCACGGTCCAGCAGCCCATGAAGAACTGGACCAGCGCCGCAGTGGAGCGCACAACCAACACACCTGACACTTGGGCTTGTCTGATTTGCCAAACCCGATCAAATCAGGGCACACAACCCGAAAGCCTGCACGCAACAGCGGTGGGATTGTGTTGCGCCAGAGAAACGACCTGGGCATGCACACGAGTGAATTGGATCCTCCGGGATCCATGCACACGGCGGCAAAACCACACCCACCATGATGGCTCCCCATGCATCATCATGACACAATGGCCATCCCTCGGACCAACATCAATGAACTGCAGGGCGTGGTTAGAAAACGATGACGAGCTGTGAAGATGCGGCGCGCACGCAGCAACAACGCGCTGCGTACATGCATGCGCAGAGCAGCAGTGACGTGCACATAATGAGGATCAAACGGATACAGCCCGCTAGCCTCAAGCTTCGAAAACGCGCCATCAGGCGTGCGCAGTACGCTGGGAGCAGGGGCAGCCATTGTCGTGGCTGTGGGCGGGCAATGCGACCCGAGATGCGGCGCACCCCGCAAAGCACCTTGTCATGGTATATTTGTTATCAATGTACACTCAGTGCCACTGTACGAAACTTCCCCCACGACGACTGGCGGGCCATGACTGCTAGCTCGCCACCACAACGTGCCCAAGCCACGTCACGGGTTTGGAAGTTATTGGGTCGTGACACAGCGTAGCCTGCACAGACGTGTGTACCCTCCCTCTGTTCTGTGTACCCTCCCGACGCCTCAAACCCGAGCGTGACACTGCATTGACGCGCAGGCTGCCGCACGCCCTTTCCCCCTGCCCGATCTCAAAATAGCTGCCACGGTTCGAACCGGCACAATACTCGTGACAGGTGCTAGTGGTGCCTTTGGATTGGGTCGCCCTTGTCGATTTGGGTGAACACAGCACGGCTCGTCGATGGCGCCGGTGCCCGTCGCCGACGGGCCGTCGGTGGGGCGTGGAGGCTCGCGGACCGCGAGTCGCGGTTCAGCATGACGACGCCCTCACCGTCACTTGTTTCACTGTCACTCTATTCGAAGATGGGTGCGAGCGCTTGCAGCCTGCAAGTTGCAGCCTGCAGGCTGCCTGCTGCAGGTATTCCTGGAACCCGACACCATCGATTGTTCGAACATGTGGGTCAAGCACGGAATCCCGTGACTGCAGTCGACGAGTCGACGACAAAAAATTGTCGTGTGAATCACTCACAAGTTGTGCGAGACACCAGATAGCGCTCAGACCACGACAGTGCGTCTCAGCGATCTTGCGACCGTTCCCGCGCTCAGAGCTTGACCACACGGCATCGGCTGTACCTGCGTTGCAATTGAAACTTGATTGTTTACAATTTTTACGGAATTCTCTGACCCCACCCTCGCAGCGTCAACTGAGACGAAGGTTGACCGGTAACCAGGATGGAGGAGTCCAAGTCCGGTCCGTATCACTTGCAACAGGCTGTTTCATTGTTCATGGCGAGAAAAGTGGGGCTGCTAACTGTGAGGATGGCGCTGGAACGCTGTCCGGAGTCCGTGAATGGCTTGACATGCACGGTCAGACGATCTCGGGGTGAATGGACACAGCTGAAGCGCTTGCACGACTCCACGGTTGGCTCTGCACTGTTCTCCAGGATGACTGTTTCGGGTAAAGTGCTTGCTTGTGATTTTTTTGGGGTGTGCCTGTGCATGTGAACTTTGTTGAAACTGGGCGTGTCAACGCGGGCGTACACACCCTGATGCATGAGATGCCGCATGACCCACCGCCGCCTGTTTGTGTTGTAACTCGCAGTGCCAGGAGATGCGCTCAAGAAGAAAGTACACCTGTTTCACAAGATGGCTCACATAGCTATGCAACGTTCGTAGTGCTTGCGTGTAGTCAAACCCGCGGCGTGGTGTGCATAACTTTCGACACCGGGGTGTGAACAGCGGGCACGTGGACCGTGTCACTTCTGGCAACCATTGTCAGCGACCGCGAAAGCTTAGTTGGTCTGAATCTGCACGGTACGCACACACAAAATATCATGAGGATCAACCAAACAAAACCAACGATTCCGTGTTGCGTGCGATGTCATGTGTGCCAGACAACAAGATAGGGGACGAAGGCGCGAACGAATTGGGCCCACACCTGGCAAAGCTCAGCAACATGACAGCGTTGAACTTGCTCGGTGCGTGACGGCAATAGTGTTTGAGCATGCACAGGATTTGCTTGTGTGTTGGCAGTGTGGCGTCAATGATGACCACGTGGTTGTGTGTGTGGGTGATGTCAGGCAACAGCATTGGGGTGGAAGGCGCGCAAGCACTGGGCCCACACCTGGCGATGCTCAACAGCATGACTACGTTGAACTTGGCGCGTGCGTGACGGCAATAGTGTTTGAGGCACATGAGATGCTTGTTTGTTGGCAGTGTGGCGTCAATGATGACCACGTGGTTGTGTGTGTGAGTGATGTCAGGGAATGTTATTGGTGTGGAAGGCGCGAAAGCACTGGGCCCACACCTGGCGAAGCTCAACAAGATGACAACGTTGAACTTGGAGTGTGCGTGACGGGAATAGTGTTTGCGCACGCACAGGAGATGCTTGTCTGTTGCAGTGTGGCGTCAAATGCTGACCACGTGGTTGTGTGTGTGAGTGATGTCAGACAACACGATTGGGGACGAAGGCGCGAAAGCACTGGGCCCACACCTGGCGAACCTCAACAAGATGACAACGTTGAACTTGGAGTGTGCGTGACGGCAATAGTGTTTGAGCATGCACAGGAGATGCTTGTCTGTTGGCAGTGTGGCGTTAATGCTGACCACGTGGTTGTGTGTGTGAGTGATGTCAGACAACAAGATTGGGGACGAAGGCGCGAAAGCACTGGGCCCACACCTGGCGAAGCTCAACAACAAGACAACGTTGGACTTGCGCAACGCAGTACTGTGAGAGCTATGGAAGTGTGTGGAGTGTGGCATGGACGCAAAGTACCTGGAAGAAAGTTCCACAGGAAGTCTGGCCAGAACCTTCCTTGACGAAATGGAAGACGACGCCGATACTGATGCAACAACGGGCACCTCGGTGCAGGTAGTACTGCTTTGGAGGTACCTGTGACGTGTCGCCATGCGGGATTGTAACAGTTGGTCGGATTGTGAGTGGGAAGTTGAACGCTGCAATGGAAGCTTGTTTTGAAGCCGAAGACGCCGAGCGTACCCGATTGGCGTATGAAGTGTTGCTTAGCAAACATCGGCGTGGAACCAGTCATGTTTCGGATGCAGACATGACAGCTGGAGAGCAGCGTGTCGCACAGGCACATTGCACAATTGTTGTCAGCTCGATCGGAGTTGCAGAACGCGATGGAGTTGCTTGCGGCGTTCCAGAGCTCAAGCTTCCCTGAAGTCTCCTTTCACTTGTATGTGGCTGCAGACGTGGGTTGGGTGCAGGTGGTTGGTACGGAATGACATAGCACTGCATTGACACCACCGCTGCGTGCAGAGATCGTGCGAGATTGCACAACAGTGGTGGAGCCGCTCCCAAGGTTTCTGGGCTCGACATCCTTGATCGTTCAGGACTGTTGGTGCAACGCAGTCTCAAGGTGTGCACGTTTGATACAGCAGAGGTGGGCAATGCGTGGTATGTGTGTCTGACTTAGCTTGGCTGCTTTCATCAGGACTACAAGGTGAGGGGGAATGGTGACACCTAGACTGCACTCCGTCCAACTTGCTGCACTTCTACGCTCGCGTGACATGTCAAACACATCACCGTGTACATCGCGTCACACGTGTCTGCGGACAGATCGAGCGTGCCTGGGGCAAGTACGCCTGGGAAGCAGTGAAAGTGAGGAGCATCACAAGGCGTTGAAAATGCTGAAGTTGAGCAGTCTCCGGCAATTGCAACGAGAAGTGAGTGGTTGTTGTCCCATGAAGCACGTTCGTTGTCATTGTCATCGCTTTTGTCCGGTTTTGTGTGGAATGTGTCAGGTCATGCTTCGAAGTCGCGTGCGCCACTCATGCATCATTCGCGTAGCTTTGTTTTGCATCGACGACATCGTCACCTTGGTGAAGCGGGAAGATGACGCTCTGCAAGCTCCTAATAAGGAAGTCACGGGTGCGGGTGCTCAAAACACTTGAACTGGAGCCGTTTCGGGATCGACAACACGAAACGACGGACAAAGTCACGTCAGCGCGTCGCCCAAGAAGAGAGCTGGCCTCTTCTTGACATCGCCCCTTGTGTTGTTATGTGAGGAGTAGTGCAGCTGCTGGAGGTGGTCGCTGTACATGCGAATCTTGTAGAATCACGTGATGCACATGGCACACAATGAGAAAAGAACGTGTGTTGTGCAAAACTACATGACACAAACGCAAACAATACAGCACGAAACACTCAACGTAAACCTCAGCACGGCAGGGAGAGGACTACACAGAAAGTGGGTTCTCCGTCATCTCCACTTCCTGCTGTGGCATTCTTGGGGCACTCCTCGCCATCCTGATGCGGCTACTGCGCCTGCGCCCTGACCGCCTCCGTGGCGGAATCGGCGGTGGTAGGGACACAGGTGCTTCAGCCTTCACGGCGGTGGCAGGGGGTTGCGTGGCACCCTTGCTTTCCCGAGGGGTAGCGAGGCGGCGGACGCGTGCTCCCAGTGAGCGGGCCATTCGGCACGTCTCGCCGCCAATGACGTATGCGAACACCAGTCCCAGCGACAGGTTAAGCACAAACGTGGCAATGATGATGATGTACACGACACCCTCGCTGACCCCGCCCAGGGTGAAAAGAAGGCCAAAGTCTGTGCTCCACCACCCAGCGGCGCAGCACAACGCAACACACGAGTGAACAAGCATGAACAAGCGTGTGCATGGCATGCGGCAGCCTGGCATGGAAGCACGGTGCAGCCAACACAACGTACAAAGCGTGATGATGGTGACGGTTTGTGATGCCACTTCCAGCCTGTGTTGCAAGGCCACGCGATGCGGCTGTGCCATCATCTGCAGCGCCAAGAACGTGGCCATCACAAAAATGCCGGCGTACACTTCATGAGAGTGCCCACTGCCCGCTAGCAGTGTGGACACAACCACCAACAGCCCCTTTTTTAGCATAATAACCGCCTCAAAGAAGGACCACTGCTCTCGGTACCTGCCCACAACGCACAACACCGCACAACGACACCGTGTCATTACAGCGCTCCACCTGGGCGCACATGGACGGGCACTCCCACACCAAGCACTCACTCTGAGGACAGGAAGGCCAGCGCTCGACCCTTGTGCTGCTTCCCACTTCCACGGCGGCGCAGCATGATGAGCGCTACAACAGTGCCCACTGGCAGCCCCAACGCGAACACGAGGAGTACAATCACCGCAAGCACCGTGAAGCCCACGTGCATGCCCGTGCCACACCGCAGCGACAAGTCGTAGCGCAGGTAGTGCACACCAGACACCGGCGGCGTGCAGGCCATGACGCGCACCATCTCACGGATGACGGTTGGGTACGCCACGAACCACATCATCATGACCGCTGTTGGCGCCGCCTTCCTCACCAGGCGTTTGGGGTCACGCTGACGTGGCACCAACTGTCCCCCATCCGACGCCTGTGGGGGCAGGCGAACGACCTGCCCGACGGCGGCAACAACAGCGACAATGATGACGACTAGAATGAGTGGAGAGAGCGCCGCCAGAAGCAAGCGGCTGTAGAAGGCGAGCCCAACGGTGCAGCTCATGAACCTGGAGTCCACAGGCATGGAAGAGCCCGCGCCCGCGCCACTCCAGATACCAGCTAACGCGGATGGCCATGGAATGGTAAAGTCGCGCATGAATGACAGCACTTGCAGCCAAGAAAACGCAATCTTGACGATCGGCACCAGCAAGTCCTTGTCTCCGCCGCCACCTCTGGCCGACGATGACAAGGACGAGAACCTGGCAACCTTCTTCCTTGCACTCGGAGACCTGGCCACCCCCAACTTCGTGGCCGCACGTGATCCATTCCAGTTCATCACGTGGAGTTTCGAGGGCGGGGAAGAGGCACCAAGTCTCAATGCCGGGGATGACGATGACGATAGTGATGACACGGAAGAGGGCGAGGACGCAGGTGACGGTGATGTCGACGGCGACGGTGATGCCTGCGATGCCGCCGCAATGGCTGTTTTCACGCCGCGGAACACCGAGAGCCCGATGGTGGCAGCGACGAGCAGCAGTGTCACACCCAGTAGGAGTGCGTTGAGGTCCGAGTTATCGCACGACTCACAGCCGCCGTTGACAAGCGCGAAACCAGGCTTGCACACGCCACACATGACACCGGTGTGACCAGTTGCGCACTCAATACCGGACAGTGCCAGGGTGCCGTTGTGTTGGCTGTCCTGGGGCAACAGGCAGGCCCCGGGCGGGCACTTGAAGAACTGGGTGGTGCTGGTAATAGAAGCGAGGTCGTTGCTGCCAATCCCGCCGTCTGTAGCCGTGGCGTCGTACCAATACCCTTCCTTGATGACGAGGATGCCTTGCGAGCAGTCCACCCCGGAAGAGGGGCACTGCTCACACCCAACGCCACCGTCGGTGGCGAAGGTGGAGTCTGGGCACAGTTCACAAGCCGTGCCGCCGATGGCACGTTCGCCCGGACCGCATGTAACGCACTGCACCGTACCGGCCTTGGCTGCAACCCGTCCCGCAGGACAGGTGAGGCAAGACATCGCCGAGTTTGGATCTCCTTGTGTACCTGGCGGACACGGCACGCACAGCAACGTGGCGTTGTCGAAGTACTCGCCCGGTTCACATTGCTGGCACGCGTCGCCTGATGCCGTTGGTGCTGCGCCTGTGGGACACGCTTGACATGCTGACGACCCAGCCGTTGGGCTGTACTTGGTGACAGGGCACGGAGTGCACGGCGACTGCGAGTTGAGCTCGGCCGTTGTCAAGCCGCTCAAGTCGCCAGCAGGGTTGCCACTGCCAAACTCGCCGGCCTGGCACCGCAGGCAACGAGGCGTGGCGACGTCAGATGGTGTTGACCCAGCCGGCCAGGTGCCATACCCAGCCGCACAGGGTAGGGACGCGGTCAAAGCAATGCCGTCGGCGGACCAACCACGCTGGTTGTGGGCATGCAACGTGACTGTGAAGCGGCGGTTGTATCCTCCCGCAGGCAGAACCAAAGGAAGGTGGGCTGTGACGATGCTGCCTGTGGGCTGTGCAATTGTCACATTCTCAACGAACTTCCACGACTGCGCCGTGGCTGTGCTCACCAGCACCACTCGGTACTGAC
>Ga0213833_1002573_pt1 | contig 11633 bp, 8 predicted proteins | sample SWATP21_FD_160575 | JGI IMG/M metagenome (GOLD analysis project Ga0213833, IMG submission 160575) | Coastal seawater microbial communities from Marineland, Florida, United States - SWA TP2 #1 | ecosystem: Environmental > Aquatic > Marine > Coastal | place: USA: Florida | collected 2016-08-14
AAAACCGTTGGGAGAGGGGCATTTGGAGAAAGATAATCCTTTACAACTTGAGTTGTGGATTTGAGCATCTGAACCATAAGTGATTGAGGAGAACGCCACTGGCCTCCCACATAAAACTCTCTAGTTCCATTGGGACGCTCACGGAGCCTTTGTCCCAAAACGGGCCGCAGGGATGGTTCTCCCGAAAGCATATGGTAAAAGTCACGCAATGGTGGGAAAGCACCTGGCTCATTGAGTTCTTGGCCCAAAACGAGTTCGCCATTGGATTCTGTGACTACAGGAGAGATCAAACCCCCTTTACCAAGGGTTGCTACTTCAGGCAGGCCCTCATCGTCTGTTCTTGCAATGATCCAATAAGCCCTTCCCAGATCAATGGCGATTGGCTTCAACATATCTTTTCTCCGTTTGTGGTTCCTAGGGCCACCATAATTCAATCTTCAAAAATGGTTTGGTAGATCTCACGCGACTCTTCAACGTGGCTTGCAAGACGAAAAAAACTCTACTTCTTGCTGTGCTTCTGCTCCTTGATCAGAACTCTGTGCATTTTTGTACACTGACCCGGAGTAAATTGAAAGCGTTTTACATCAAAAAATCCTGAAATGGAAGATGACAGAATCCTTGCTGAACTTCTGACACCAGAGCCAGTCAACATGATGTTGTAGGGCCACCGCACATGCTTTAGACCCAAACGATGTCCAATTTCATGAGCTGTTGTTGTGTAGATAAGTGAGTAGCGAACCCAAACAGCACGTCTTTTGCGCCAACGATCATTTTGATCATATACCAGAGCATAGTGACTCAATCCCAACAATGATGTGGGACGCTTTCGCTTTGGAAAAGTAACATATGCATATTTTGTGAAGAAAAGAAAGGTCTCATCTGGACGTTTCGTGCGTATCAAGCGTTGCGGGATACGAAAACGCAAATGACGCTTCTTCAAAAGTGTCCCGCGTTTGAGAACACGCAATTTTGGTATTTTCATGTGGATACGACATCGCATCAAATACCACCTTGCCAACTTCATCGCACTCTCATATCGAACTTTTGTCCAAAGCTTCGGAGCATCGGTATAAGCAGTCACATACAAAGTTCTCATGGGATATCGTACCCAAGGAACACCAGGACGATCAGTAAAAGCCATGGTCTTGGGGAGGTCTGCCTGACTATATAAGGTAATGGAAGGAACACGTTCGCTCGGGTGCAAACCAAAAAAGGTCCGACTTGTTTGATTGTGGCACTGTCCTGCACTCGCACTTATGCCAACCCACCAATACAACAACCCAAACAGATGAAAAGTCACGAAAAATACTCCTATCCAAAGCTCACATAACTGGGGAAATCATGAAATGACACGATCAAAAACTTTCTTAGGAAACTCGAGAACTATTTGTTTTTCGAGAAGTCTATCTCCTTATAGGAAAGTTCTTTTTAGCAAAAAACCAATGATACGACATGTCTTGATTTTCCAAAAGAGGATATGATATGCCACCTCGCAAGACAAGACAAAAATATAGGAGAAAATCTTGAGGCCAACAAACACCGCTTTACAGGGAATTTTATGGGGATTCTTTGGCTGCATGACTCTGGCATTTGGACCCACTGCAGTATACGCCAAGAGCCCAACCACTCGACCAATCCGTCCAAAAACAACCACAACAAAACCCGCCAGGGCCAACCAGGTGACCTCAAAAAAAGTGGGGAACTTCGATCCAGGTGCCCAACTCCGTAAGCGGGTGGTTGAAGTACGGCTCAAAAACGGAATGTTATTTTTACTTGTAAGGCGACCATTTTCTCCTACTTTTACGGCTTACATCCGAGTGAAAGCAGGTGGCGTTGACGATCGTGTTGGCTACACAGGATTGGCCCATATCTTCGAGCACATGGCATTCAAAGGGACCACTGTTGTAGGAACGCGGAATTGGAAGAAAGAGAAAGCAGTCCTACAGAAACTGTACCGTGTGGGCGAAGCGCTAAACCGTGCTCGAATCGCACAAAAAGGAAAAAAGACACCAGCCATCCTTTGGCTAGAAACCAAACAAAAACAACTCCAAAAAATCCACCAGCGACTCGCCCACCAAAATGCATTCAATCGCATCTACCAAACCAATGGTGGTGTAGGATTAAATGCAACTACCAGCAAAGATCTCACCAGCTACTTTGTCAGCCTCCCATCAAACCGATTGGAGTTGTGGGCGCTTATGGAAGCGTCTCGTTTGGCAGCGCCTGTCTTTCGAGAATTCTATAAAGAACGAGCAGTGGTGGCCGAAGAGCGCAGAATGACCATGCTAAAGGGAAGCTCCAGACTCTACGAGCAGTTTTTGGCCACAGCATTCAGTGCACATCCTTATCGACTGCCCATCTCAGGATGGATGAGCGACATCACCACAATCCCTCTAAGCAAGCTGAAAGAATTTTACAAAAAATACTACACCCCCCAAAACATGGTGGGAACTCTTGTAGGTGATATCGATATCGCTAAAACCAAAAAACTTCTTCAACGTACATTTGGCTTACTTCCTCCAGGTCCAAAACCTTCACCAATCCGGACAAGGGAGCCCAAACAACAGGGAGAACGCAGGATCAAAGTCCGTTTCAATGCTCGCTCTCACATTTACATAGGCTTTCACAAGCCCACAGCACCACATCCAGATGACGATGTTTTTGATGTCCTCGAAGGCTTGTTGGTGGATGGACCATCTTCTCGGCTGTACCGTGCTTTGGTAAAAACGAGAATTGCCAGAAAAAAGACCCTAGAAGCCACAAGTGTCCCTGGCTCAAGATACCCAAATCTCTTTGCGATCTCCGCTCAACCTATCGCTCCCCACAAAACAAGCGACATCGAAAAAGTGTTCTATAAAGAACTCAACAGGCTCAAAAAAGAGCTGGTAAAACCAAAAGAACTTCAAAAAGTAAGAAACAAGATTGCCATGCGTTTCTTACGGTCGCTTCGCTCCAACAAAGGGCTTGCTTCACAACTGAGCTATTTTCAAGCAATAACAGGAAATTGGCGCTACGCAACGTACCACAGTCAAAGGCTCAAAAAAGTCACGCCAAAAGCCATTATGCAAGCTGCTAAAAAGTACTTTCGTTCTGAAAACAGGACAGTAGCCTTGCTTGTCCCCAAAAAGCCCAAGGTGCTTTTGCAAGATAATCTGCTTTCGGACAACCTCGAACCACTTGCTCCAACCCCAAAAAAGAAAAAAGTCATATCAAAAAAGCTCACCAAAGCAGACAAGGTCTACCTGACAAAATTGCTTCAAAAATCCCCCCCAAGTCCTATTATCAATATGCTTCCAAAAGGACTCCAAAAACATCCAGGAAGCTTAAAGTACCAATCCATAGTCTTTACGCCTCCAAAACCTTCGATACACAAACTTCCAAACGGAATCACACTCTACCTCTTAGAAGATCATGAACTCCCTATCATCGACGTGCACGGATTGCTTCGAACTGGGCGTATTTACGATCCCATGGGCAAAATTGGCATAAGTGAGTTGGCTGGAAGTGTCATGAGATCCGGTGGCTATGGAACGATCTCTGGAAACAAGCTGGACAAAATCCTCGCAACGCGCGCAGCACGGCTCGTACACAGAATGGAGAATGAAGCCGCATATAGCTTTCTTTCTGTGCACAAAAAGGATCTCACCTGGGGTCTACAACACCTTTTCGGCATGCTTCGCAAACCCAGATTTCCTAAAAAGAAACTCAAACAGAAAAGAGCCAATATGATGGAAAGGTACCTCAGGCGCAATGATAGCCCATTTCGAGCAGCAGTCCATGTCATGAGGCGCTCTATCTACGGAAAAAACACGAGATGGTCAAAGTATCCAACACCAAAAACCATCATGAGTATCACCCAAAAAGATCTCAAAGCCTTTCATAAAAAGTACTACCACCCCAACCAGTTGAGCCTTGCAATTGTCGGCTCATTCCATACAGTAACACTTCTTAAGCAAATAAAAACACTTACGGTTCATTGGAAGCCCCAAAAAGTATCGCTACCGAAGCTCAAACCACTTCCCAAAACATCCAGACCCCAAGTGATACTCATCCGAAAAGCCATCCCCCAATCACTTATTTTTATGGGACATCTGGGACCTCGTCGTCATCAAGCCCAACTCCTTGCAGGAAAGATGATGAACCATATCCTTGGCGGAGGTGGATTTTCCAGTCGCCTGACCACCGAAATCCGGACCAATCGGGGATTGGCATACTTTGCGGGTTCGCAGCTATACGAAGCCAAAGATCGTGGACTATTCGTCGCTTTCACTGGTTCAAAAACAAAAACCACAGGCATCGCTTTAAAAACAATGCTCCAAATTGTAAAAGACATGCACAAAAAACCCAGTATCTCCGCTCAAGAACTGCAACTTACCAGAGCCAGTTTTCTCAATCGATTTATTTTCAAGTTTCGCTCTTCAGCCCAAATCGTTTACAGAAGAATGGAGTACGATTACCTGGGATATCCACAAAATTACTTGGAAAAATACAAAAAGCGTTTGTTAACTATCAAGCGTGTGGATCTTGAAAAAGCTGCAAAAAGATTTATCTTTCCGAAACAATTTGTGATCGTTGTGGTAGGCTGGGATCCAGGGTTTGATCTCCCTCTCAAAACCTTTGGAAAAGTCAAATCAATTCAATTGGAAAAATAAATGCGTTGTCCGTCCTGTATGTCTTCTTCACTGACTTCTCATCAGCTACGTTGTCCCGATTGCCATGTGGATCCTCAGCTCGCTGTCTGGAAAGAGATCCGTCCAGCCTACTTGGGCGTCAGATTCTTGGCATCCATTGTTGATCATGTCTTGTTCATCATCGTAAGTTCATTGATTTTTACACTGATGATCAAAAGCCAATTGAAACCAAGTACCACAGCACAGTTATTGATAGAAGTCGCTATGTACTTCTCTTATTTTGCATTTCTCACGGGATTCTTTGGAACAACACCAGGCAAGGCTATTTGGAAAATCCGTGTCATCAATGCCACTTCAGGGAAGAAAGTCACAATGAGAGCATCCGTCATCCGCGAATTCTTTGGGCGATTTGCATGTCTCTTTTTGTCACCAATGGGCTATATCACTGTACTGACAAAGCATTCAAGAGCCCAAACTTACGCCGACATCGTCGCGCACACCCTCGTTGTAAGAAAAAAATAACAGCCGGCTACAACGTATCCACTGTACAAGACTCTCCTGGAAACAGTCTGATGAGAAAGTCTGTTCTTTTCCTGGGAGTACGCTGACTTACCAGCTGAACTCTAAGATATCCAATCTTTTTCGTATCGTATACTTCAACAACAACGGAATGCGACAGTTGATTCTTGGCCTTGAACTGCTCAATAGGTAGGTTTCGTATCTTTTGTGTGGCTTTGGGGGTTAAGTGAAAATACACTCTACTGTGGGGCATGGGTTCTTTGTAAACGTATGCCATGGCATTTTGCACACATTGCTTGGGTAAGATCATCCCTCTCATGATGAAAGAAACAGGCAAAAGGATCAAAAAAAGCATGCCATAAGCACCCACAGCAAGGCCAAATTTGACAACAAGCGATAAAGTGGAGCTGCGATGATTTGTCGCAGACACCAAGAGCCATCCCCCTACCCCAAGCAACACAAGAGAGGTCCCAAAACCGAATAAAACCAGCTCATCTTCTCGACCAGCTGACTCAAAAGGCAAACCGTTAAGAGCACTATAAAAAGTCACCAAAATGGGAAGCAGCGAAGCAAAGAGAATGAGCATCCCGAAAAAGCGCCGGGTATTCTTCATATCAACCACCAATCACAATATCGAACTTAGCAGAAGAGCAAGAAAAAGGAACGAGCAAAACCAAATGGATACAGATGTTCTGAGGAATGTGGAAGAGAATGGAGATCAGGACTTTTTAGGCGTAATTTTCTTAGACTTTTTGGGCTCAGCCTTTTCCACTGCCTTTTTGGTTTTTGTGGCACCTTTGTACTTCGCCTTTTTGGCATCTGCAGGATCATCTGCAAGTGGAACATTACTCACAGTTTTGCCAGAAGCTTCTTTCACGCTTTTGGACTTTTTATAATAACCCTTGGACTTTTTATAGCCTTTGGATTTTTTGTAACCGCCCTTTTCTTCTTTGTATTTGGTAGGACATTTAGCAAAAACGGAGTAAGCCTGGTAGAGCTTTGAGTGAACCAACTTTCCTTCAAGGACCAACTCAGCATTGTCACGGAATGTATCTGGAAGAAGACCACTATAACGAACAGTCAAAGTCCGGCCACTCTTACCTTTGATTTCGAACTGATAATCCATGCGCCCACGAAAGCGTCTCTTGGATTTTGGCTGGAGGTGCCCATGAATTCGGAAGTATTGTCCAACAAGTGATCCCTTGGCCTTTGGGTTATCCTTGAATTTGTCAATTCTAGTGAAGACCTCATCAGCTTTCAGATAAAGCATGGACACTTTGCCTGCGTAAGTAATGATCAGAGTGACCATTACTGCCAGAGCGACAAGTGAAAAAATCAATAAACTTCGTTTTCTATTCATCTTTTGTTCTCCCAAAAAGCATGAAATGAGGATGCAAATGCGTTGCTATTCAATCGCGTTTTATTTGAGATGGCAATAGCCTCTAGATTGTTTTATTTCCTGACAAGAAAAACCTGCAAGGCACTGTAAATCCGAACGACATTGAGGCAAACAATATCGACCGATGGATTGATTGAGGTGATTTCTCATGGTTGCACATTGTGTTCCTTGGGGGCAATTCGAAGAATCTTTGCAAGAAGCAGCACAATAGCCTCCCACTGAACAAATATGACCTTCACAGGAACCATATCTACAATCTGTGTCTTTTTCACACTGAACACAACGTCCCGACTTTTTTTCGCAAATGGGATAAGTGGGATTACAATCCGATCGGCTCTTACAAGCAGGTCCAATTTGCACAAAGGCTTTGTAGCAGAAGCCTGAATGACAGTCCAGTCCATTTTGACAGGGCAATCCAGCAGCCCGAGGACCACGCCCCAAACACAGACCAGTAGAGCAGAATGACCCTTCGACACTGTCTTTGCAAAAGAGCGGGAAGTTCACTTGTCCCTGACAAGGTGACTTACTTGAACATGAAATCGTTTGACCTTTGTCATTTTGCAATTTGATATCGTGGCAAAAATACTGACCTCGGCCACACCCATCATCATCTTTACAAGTTCGTAAACAGTAACCTTTTCCGCCCTCCTGGGGAATACAAAGACTTCCAGTGGGGCACTGGCACGTTTTTTTGTTTTCAACGCCAGGCACGCCCAAACACGCCAAATCTTTGTCACAGACAGCATCGCTCGTACACTCCACTTCTTTACCCGGAACACATTTGATGCTGCAGTAACCATGGGGAAATAAAGTACCTTTTACACAAAAAGAACTCTTACAATGATCATCAACCAAACACGCCATTCCCAGGTCCTGTTGTTTGGTGTTCTTTGGGAGTTCACAGCGCTGAGACAAACATCGATAACTGGTTGGACATTCTTCATCTTTTGTACAATCTCTTTCACACAACTTCTTGGGAAAGGAGAGCTTTGTGTCTCGACAAGAGTATCCAGCTGGACAAGCTGTTGTTTCACAAGGTTGACTACAATAACGTCCCCCTGCAAAAGAGTGGCAAATCCCGCTTTCGCAATCGGAATTGTTTTCACAAGAATGACCCAGCCTCTTGTCTCCTCTAGGCAGACAAACTGTACCCTTATGCCCCTCTAAACCTGCACAATAGTACTTTTTTCGACAGTTCTTGCCGGATTGACACCGTTTAAGACAATAAGCATTTGCTTTATCAAAAAACGCGCAAATCCCATTACCCTGACAAGATTTTGTGCAATATGATTTTTTGGTAAACGGGTTGTACGTACAACTCTCCCCTGAAGGGCAAGGCTGATCAGATTGACACAGTTTATTGGTTCCAGAACACGCCCAGGTACAGTAGCCGCCATGCCATCCATCAACGCACAAACCATCTTTCATACAATGCTCTTGCTTTCGACAAGGGCCTCCCACGTTTTCAGGAAATGCGACATGGCATTTCCTGCTGCTATTGCACTGAAAACCTTCTGGACAATCCGAATCACTCTGACAGAAAGGTCTGCAACCCTTAAACTCCCCTTTTAGAAAAAACGAATAGGTGCCGCAGTAAAATTGCTTTGGGCAATGATCATCACTTTCGCAAAAAGCACCGCACAACCCAGATTCTTTCAAACAAATCTGACTCGTACACTCTTCAGAGTGACGGCAGAGTTCACCAGGAGACTTCAACTTACCTTCACGCTGAAATGGATACACACAGTACAGGCCAGTCTTGTCATATTGATCAGTGACAGCCCGGCAATATGTACCTGGTTTGAGTTTTTTACAATCTTCAGTACTCGAACAAGTTCCTGGTTTGTATACACAAACAGCAGATAGACCATCTTTACCAATCATACACAGTTGCCCTCTGGGACAATCGCTCTGACTTCTGCACAAAGAACCGTCCTCGGTAACAGGAGGAAGTTCAATGACCGGCTCTTCAATTTGTTCAAATGCATCAAAGCTTTGCTCGGATCGAGCTTCTTCAAGATTTTCGGAAAATTCCGAGTCAATGACCTCAGGTTCTTCATCGGGTCTGGGGATCCGACAGAAAAGTTTGATGCACCTCAAGGAAGGTAAACAATCATAGTTATTTAAACAACGAGCTCCTGAATTACCAGCTCCACAAAAACCCCCAAGGCATTTCAAGCCCTTTTCACATTCATCCGAGCTCTTACAACGCGCACCTTGAGGTAACGGAGTGGAACATCCTAGATGGAAAAACAAAACAAGGGAAAAAAGATACAAGGAGAGCTTTACCAAGGCTGAAGGCCTTGGTGGGGTCTTATGAAACAGGACGGGCTTTGATTGCTGCAAGACCATTTTTTGTATACACTTCGAACAAAACATTTTGGCAATGATATTGCCGTAGAATGGTTTCTTTTTGCCTTTTCAGTTGCTCTGAGAATTTATCGAAACTGATGTTGTCGATTGGCTCTCCGCACTCTCTACGTACCGCAAGGTACCTCTGAAAGACAACAGAAAATTCATCACCTTCAGATTGTTGATTGGGTTGAGCAGGAGCTTGACTCAAGCTTCCACCGCCACCACTGGTAAGTTCATCTTGTATATTTGAGAAGGCAGAGTCAATTTCATCACCAAAAGCCGGAGCCACTCCACCACCACCATATTGAGCGGCATTACCATTATACTGGCCATGTTGTCCAGTTCCCATCGGTGCACCCATCCCAGCTTGGGGTGAAGAAAGTGCCCCGTAAGAAGGCTGTCGACTTAACGACAAAGAGCCTGTTGGTTGTCTGGTCAGCGCGGAATTCATGCCAGTAGGCTGTCTGGTAATGGCAGGTTGGATACCAGAAGGATGCCTGGAAAGTGCTCGTGAACCTGACGTAGGTTGTCTATTGATGGGATTTAAAGAAACACTTGAAGGCTGTCTGGACAAAGAAGACATCGCAGCTCGTGAGGCAGAACGTGAAAAAGACATCGAAGAAGAGCTGGGATCTCTGGAAAACGAAAGCGCCCCTGAATTGTCAGGCGATTTGGATGGACCCGGCTGATATCGTTCGGCGGCTTCTTTGGTTTCATTCATCCTTCGTTCGAGTTCTTTTTCAATGGCTTCTACGGCCTCTGGAGAATTCAGTGTACCTGTTTTATAAGTAGGTTTTTCCTCGATGACTTCGGCTTGATCGGCCAATTGAGCCGCAAAATCCATATCACCACTTAAATCCAGATATTCTGAGGGTGTAGGCTCGATGTTGAGCTCTTCTGGATCTGGGCGTCTGGTGTGCGTGGCCTTCTTGGACTTAACTTTGTCCAGCTCTCTCAGATTTCGAAGACGTTACTGAGCGCGTATAAAGTAAATTGCGAATCTTCTGAAGTTAATTGGAAAATCGACAGGCCTGAGCTTGGGCGCATCTTTTTTATATACCAACTCAGAAATGAGTCCAACTTTGCGAATACCAGCTCTCCAAGACAGAGAGTACAATAAAGCGATAAGCAGTGCAGCAAGCCCCAATCCCAATGCGATAGTGGCAACAATACCACCATGATAAAACGCAGCGAAAGGCACCTTTTTACGGGAAGCAAAAAGGATGTAACGTATCCGACCATCCGAAATGGTTCCGGGTAGAGGATTGCTCAAAAAGGTGAACTTACTCCCACCGATCCGGATGAACTTATCTGAAAAGAACAAACCGCTTCTGGATTTCTTAATGACATCTTTTGCGTTGGCTTTAAACCATTTTGTGAAAAGATTCACCAAGTTTTTAGGTTGTGTAGCAGCTCCAACAGCGATGGGTCCGTCATCAGAGAGAATGATCAGCGGAGCCACCCCATCTTTGTTGACGCTTCGATTGATATTCTTGAAAAACGTTTGTCTTTCGATTGGCTGAGTGACCATCAAAACGCCTAATATCTCACGTTCTTTGGAAAAGATAGGCGCACTTCCTACGACTGATGGCTTTCCTTCAACATTCCAAAGTCCGGTGACATACTTCTTTTGTAAAGCAGTGGAGAAAAAAGCCAGATGGCTCAAGTGTGAGGTAGACTTACCAAACGGCAACTCTTGATCTGATCTCCAAAGAAGCATCCCATCGGTGGAAAGTACAAAAGCAGTTTTCCTAGAACCTTGAAAAAGCCGAGCAAATGAAGAAGCACTTTTGAGCTTACGATGGGCCAATCGATACTTTCGAAGTCCTCTACGATTGGACTTTCCCACTCTGATATTCGCAGACTCAGAAAGTTTCCTTTTGGGTAGCAATTTCATTGCAGCTCTAAGGGTTTTGTGCTCAGAGCTTCTGTTTGTATCAATTTTAAAATCAGTATAGTAGGTAGCAAGCTGAGCGTGAAATGCCTGACTTTGCTCAAAAGCTTTCACCTGGCTTCCTTTCAAATCCACGACCGGCGTTAACTTTGCCTGAGATTGTAGCAACAGTACGGTTAACGCGGCGGAAAGAAGAAAACCAAACCATACTTTCAACTGCAACAGCATGAGAGACCCCAAATATTTCAGAATGTTTGTCTTTCTTCAACATAAGCACAATTCATGCGTTCCAACATCCGCATAAATCACTTAAATACAAAGAGATATATCAATTAGGTGTTCTGCGAATGTCCAAAAAAGGACAATCCATTAGAAAAAGGCAAACAAACCCCTTTACGCTAAATTATAGATAACGGCCAGTTTGTGCAAGAGATGAAGTTCTTTTTACAGAATTATAAAGGAAACAAGCTTTTGCCCCAGAATATTCCGAGCAAAAGAAGGACAAAAAGAACAATCCATCCCCATAGCCACAAATCACTCTTTTGCTCTTTGCGATGCAAGGCATCATCTTTCTTCAAAGCCTCACGTTCCCACCCTTCCGGGATAGGTTCGGGAAGAGGCCTGTCTGAATCAGGTCCTTGCAATTCGTCAGCAAAAGAGGAGGCCATCCCAAAGTTCCCTCTCCGGCCACCATTGCCTTGTTGTAAATCCTCGCTGAATTTCTCTAGGGTAGTTGTAGCACCTTCTTGGTCGTCAATCAATTCCTCTTCGTGAGAGGAAATTGTGGCAGGAACAACATGCCAATCTAAGTCGAGAGTGTGATCACTGCCATTTT
>Ga0213833_1002574_pt1 | contig 11632 bp, 19 predicted proteins | sample SWATP21_FD_160575 | JGI IMG/M metagenome (GOLD analysis project Ga0213833, IMG submission 160575) | Coastal seawater microbial communities from Marineland, Florida, United States - SWA TP2 #1 | ecosystem: Environmental > Aquatic > Marine > Coastal | place: USA: Florida | collected 2016-08-14
TGTCGTTCAAGTCACGTGCTATGTCAAGCGCTGCCTCCCACGCTGCCAAGGCCTCCTCAAACTCCCTGCCGGCAGCGGCGCTGTTGCCTTCTTCCAGTCGGAACCCAAATCTGCACAATGCGAGCAGGTTTTCATTCACACCGCAACGCCCCGCCCCTCCCAAGTCAGGTTCGTCAACGCACACGCCACCTTCCACACACTCACATACACACCCACACCCACAGCCTGTGGGACGACCAAGCAACGCACTTGGCTTGTTTGTTCTGACGATCACGCAACGCCGCAGCCGCCTCGGCCTGTTTCCGCGCAGCGAAACTGACGTGGCGGTACTTGGCGTTCCGAATGATCTGGCGACACGCGCGCACCGTCTTTCGCTGCGCGCGGCGCCGCGACAGCGCCACGGGCAGCCCGGACTCGGAGTCTCGAGCCCCGGCTGCTCGCCGCCTCGGCATGCCTGCTTTGTCTCTCCACACGAAACGGGGATTGCCGTCGCCCACAAACCCACGCGTGGGTGCAGCGCTCACGCGCGTGCGGCCGCCCTTGTTGACGGTGGCACCCACGCCTGCGCCATCCGCTGCCGGGGTGCTGTCGACGTCTGCCGCAACGGCACCACCTTCGACTGGCTGGGGGTCAGCAGACCGGGTGTTGATGGGTGACATGAGTGGCGCGCGTGGGTCAGAGGTGCTATGAGCAGGGCTGCCAGTGTGGAGCACGATGGCACGAGCTTTGATGACCTTCAGCACAGCCGCGCCCGCCTCCACCTTCAGGATAGCGTGGCACCCCGCCCAGTGGTTCTTGAGGATGACCTTTCGGACGCGCTGCATGTACGCCATGCGCGAGGCGGTGGTGCCGTTTTGTGACGACGACCGCTTCCCCTCTGCGATGCCAAGCGTGGCACGCTGCTCCGTCCGCCACCAGTCACCACTCGGAAGCACGGACGCACGCCCACCCCCGCTCCGGGTGGTGGGTCGGTCGTGTACGGCACGGCGGGCCTGCATCCGAGGCGACGCCATTCCGGGAGGACGTTGTGGCACCCGCAGGGTCTGCGTGTCGCCCGCTTCACCTGGAGGCGATGGCGAGGACACCGGCTCTGTTCCCCGGCCGGCATCCACACTGGTGCTGGCTGCTGCTGCTGCTGCAGGCGTTGTTGGAAACCCGACTCCCGTTGTCGTGTCCGTCGCATTGGGCGTCGAACGCGGCGCGTGGGGCGTGGCAGAGCCAGACGGAAAGGCGTCTACGCTCTTCACAGTCACGCTGGTGGGTGCCCGAAGGCCTCTCCGCCGGGACTTACTGCGGGGTGGTTGCGACTCCGCCATGGACACCAGCCCACCCAGGTACTCTTGCAGCGCCTCTTCACCCATGCGCTGCGTTATGGACTCCTCTGTCCAATGCCGCACAAGCTGTGCCGCGCGGGCCGCAGCTCGAGCCGCGCTACGAACTGCGGCGGCTGCCGAGCCTGGAATGATGCTTGCGCTGCGTCCCTTGCCCGCGCCGTTGCCTGCAGAGGCACCACTGACAGAGACTGAGGATGGTGGAACCATCGCTTGTGCTTGGAACACGGCTGAGCCCACATCCACAATGCCTTCCGGTGGATTGGTGGAAGCTCGGGGAGCGAACTGTACGTGGCGCTCGGACTCGGGATGTGCCGGTTTTGTGACAGCTTGGTTGCCAAATCCCCCTGTGAGGACATGGACTGCATGACTCATCTTCGACAGGCTTGGCTGCCATGCGACGCGACAATAGCACAGCACATAGCATGTTCATGAGCTGCTGCGGACAAGCACACCACTACCACCACAGGGTGTGCAACCCCGGTGCGTATTCCAACTTCCAACACCGCCCTTCGTACCTCGTGCGTAGTCTGATCCATGGCTACCAGCATGCTGTGCATGTCGCCATGTCGCTGCGCAACCTTCCACTCGGCATGTGCGTGCCCACGCTGCTTCTTGAGGTGCCACGCCTTCATCGCTCCTCTGGTTCGCGCTGGCATTCCGTACACGTCGTACGCCACTTTCAGTCGCTTCACAGCGGCTCGCAAGCAGATGCCATACCTGCCAGCACCACACGCAACTAAAATAAATCACCCACTCCCCTTTTGTGCCTCCCAGCACACCTGACGCACGGAGTGAGAAACGTGGAGTCATCCATGGGGCGAGTGTACTCCTTGGGGTCAAACTCGCCGTCTTTTCGCCGCGAAATGATGTAGTTTTCGCGCAGCAGGCTCTTGCACGTGTCGTGGAACTGTCGCTTGTCCAAGTTGCCGTTCGCGCTGACGTGTTGCATGAACAACGCCTCGACGGTGTCTGGGAGCACAAATCTGAAGAGACGGCAGTCGCTCACGAACAACTCAAAGAGGTCGATGTCCATAGGTAGCGCGCCCCGTCCGGGGAGAAGTTCGATGTAGCGATCGTAGAGCGCGTCCAACTCTTGCCGAAATTCATCTTCCAGCTCCGGCAGCTTTGCATCGTGCTCTTGCACAGCGTGTGCATCGGTTGCCTCGGAGCTGCTGGTGCCATAGATGTCCTCGTACTTCGGCAGAATGAACCGCTCAAGAAGCGTCCTGAAAGCGACTTCACTGGTGTGCTCAGGAAGACTCTTGCTGACGCTTGGAGTGTCCAACAGCAGTTCTGCGATGGCCAAAAGGGTGTGCATAAATTCTGGCAGCGACAAAAACGTTCGTTTGGCTCGGTGGCTGTTGTGCAGACAGAAGCGTTGTGAGCAACACCACAGGTACGTTTCACAACAGCACAACGCACGATAATTCCTCTCCCTTGGTTAGACCTGCGATAAACTCGTCCACAGAGATGTCTCCATTGCCATCCACGTCCATGAACTTCATAATACGCTCCAGTGCGCTCCGTGTGGGTGCCTTGCCCAAGCTCTTCAGCAACGGCACGATTTCTGACGCGTCCAGGGTACCACTGCCATCCTTGTCCCAAAGTGCAAAGTTACGAGTGAGTCTCACCCGCTCTTGCCGAGTTAGTTTGTACTCTTCCCACCCGCACACGGTGCAAACTCGGGCCTGAGAGGCGAGCTCAGGAACATCGGGATACTGGCATGTGTGACCTGCTGAAGAACGGTTTCCGTGCTTTCCGTTAAGAAACAGCGTGAGAACTTGAAAACCAGACGACAGGTCATTCGTGAGGAGCCCTGGAAACCTGAAGGACACGGAACGTTGGTTGAGTTGGTACAGTAGACACCAACTGTCACCACAACGTACAATCCGAAGTCGCTACAGAACTTCAAGAAGTCCACATAGCTCATTGTGAGTCGCTCGCGAAGCACTTGATCCCATGTGATTTGCCGGTCGCGTGGAAGCAGCCAACCCTGACTAATGTAGTAGCAGTAGATGCGTCGAGCAGGGAGCTCAAAACGCACGAGAAGTGTGCGAATTTCAGGGATTGTAAGCAAAACAGATTGCGTGCTCACTGCCACATGCCTGCGAATCCATTCCGGTCACGCGCAATGGTAACTTCTAGCATCGAACCTTTGAAACGTACCGTTTCCTTCGGCTGTCGGTGGCAACAATTGCAAGATGATCCCGCATTAGCCGCTGCATTGCGTGCGTTGCGTGCATCTGAAGGAAATCCAGGCGACACTCAGTCACATAGGGAACGAACACGAACTTGAGCAAAATAGCAGAGTACCTACCGACATGACTGCACCGTAGTTGCTGGTGGTTCCTGGAATGAAGTTTCTGCGACATGAGGAGCATTCACAACGCCCCCCTGGAGGGTACACCTGGACGAAATCGTACAAGTCACCGCGTGTCTTGGTTGCACAACTGGTGACCCATGCCACACGAACCTTGATTGCCAGCTCTTTGAGAGCTGACGTGAAACCACCCAAGGAGAGGGTCAGGAATGGTCGGTCCGTTTCGCTGGTGAGCTTTTCTCCGTCCGATGCGTATCGGTACGGCTCCTTCGCCTCCATCCTTGCGTCGAAGTCCGCCCACCACGCGCGAAACACGTCAAGCGTGACACGAATGCTCACGCCGCCGGCCCTCTCCGTGATTTCCTCCCATTCTTCCTCTAAGAGAGACGATGGAACACCCGCACTTGCCAGGACTTGCTTGACTCTGAACAAAAGTGTTCCACGCAACAAGGAAGATGGGTGAGCACACGAATCCCCCTGCCGTTCTAGTCGCAAGCACCCCTTTCCGTACTGCGATGGTGAGAGGGAAAGGTGCCTGTCGCAGCTTTGGTGAAAAACTCGGACAGCGGCCAATTTAGTCCCTTCTTTGGCGTGCACCAAAGCAAACTTGTCGAATAGGTGGCGCAGAAAGAGGTGTGTGATGGAGGTGGGCCACAGTCGACAATCTCGAACGAACAGCATCCAGACCCCTTCGCTGATGCCATCTGGGAAGGCAAGTGAGTCCAACGCGTGTTTGCGAAGGCGTCGATGGGTTGTTGACTCCAGCATCGTCTTCATGCTGAACTTGCCTCCTGCATCCAGAGCCACATACTTGGCGAGCAGCTCGAAGCGATACTGTCGCAGCACCCACCACACGTCACACGATTGCAGCCGCAATCAACACAGACCCCGCACAGACCTCCTTGAAAACTGGATTCACCATATTGTCTCTGTCGGAGCCCGCAGCTCCCTTAGCGGTGGCACCTGCTCGAACTGCGTTTTTGCTCAATCGCTCAGCATTCATCACGAGTCTCCGCAGACGATTGCTCGCCTTGACCCACTTCTCTTTGAGAAACGCCTGGGTGATGGTTTCATCATGGATCCGTTGCCACTCGAGGTATAGCCCAAACACTTGCCCGACATCCACATTATCCAGCATCTTGCGGAGGTAGCGAAAGTGTGGCAGGAGCTTTGTACGAGCCAGGTATCCACGGAAGCAGCGCTGCATGACTAAAGCTGACCACTTGGTCATCCGTGCCTGCTCCTTTGCCTGCTCGGCAGCACTCGCGGCGGACTGCTCTGGATTGGACGCCGCCACGACCGTCTTTCGTGCTCCCTTCCTTCGCCGCGACCGCTTCTTGGACGGTGCCCCAGCTGGTCGTGTGGGCCCAGACGTCGACCCTCGGCGGCGCACCGCATGTGGAGCACCGTCTGGTCGGCCAGACATCCGGACCGCGTAGTCTCACGCTCTCACTACTACGCCCCCACCTCGGGCCACAAATGAGTGCTGTGCGGTGTTTCTAGGGGGTTGTATCCTCGCACGGCCACGACGCTGGCCGTCGTGAGCGATCTCAGCGCGTTGTAGGTGTGCACGAAACGTGAGCAACAACGGCCAATCTTGACCAAGTTCAACATAGTTCAACATAGTACCCTCGACTCATGTTGTGTTTTCTGATCTTGCTCTCGACTCGAGCCTACACCCAGACGTATGAATCATACAACACCTTGCGCACGCGGAAGTAGTCCTCACCCAGCACGCCTTCCATCTCCACCGTTGGAATTTCGTCTGTCGTCATGGGCGTATCTGCAGCACTGGCGGCGGCATCGGCACTGGTGCCACCTCCTCCTGCACCGGCACCTGTACCAGCGCCAGCGCCAGCGCCAGCGCCAGCGCCAGCGCCGGAACCAGAAGCAGGAGCAGGGGCTGGGGCGTGGGCTGCCACAACAACACGGCGCAGGGACACTTGGTCATTGATTCTGAGGTCTCCGTCGCGTCGGAATTGTCCCTGTGCATGCACGAACAGCCATGGACACCACGCAGGCAACCGCACCAACGAGCCATGAGCTGAAGGAAGAGGGTGCCAACACCTGCCGGTGACGATGCACGTACAGGAACGTTCTCTCGCGCCAGCTGATGGTTCAAAGCAGTGAGTTGCATGCGTCCTTGGCGAAGAAGCACGGGCTGTCTATGGGCTGAGCACACGGCACAACACACAATCGTGTCACCACATGACGGCATCAGAGTCAGGCACAATCGGCTGCGCATACCTCCAGCAGCGGCCTTGCGATGCACAAGCGCTTTTGTCGCGGTCATGCCTTCAACCATGTCCACGTCGGCGTCCAACCAAGCAACTGAATAGTCACCAATCTGTTGCACTCATAGCAGCAAGTCAGCAGTCACGGCAACCAGCGAGAAACCTGCCTCCAGCCCGCGCAGCTCACGCACGGAACGGAATCGAAGGCTCTGAAACAAGCTGTCACGAAGACTTGCTTGAAAGATACTCGTATTGGAGGACATATCCACACACTCCCCCTTATCAGGAGCAAACACCTGCTCGCAGTGGAACTTTTTCTTGCAAAAGTCCGTCAAATCTTGCGTGTACTGTGGAGTGCTGCGGACAAGCACGAGCTTGCGTGGTTGGATGTTGTTCAGCATCAGTCGCATGGACTTGCCATCAATCAACCCCTCCATGTCAAGGTAGCCAACACGGCACATCACAACCACGCGTTCTCTGAAAGGCTCGAGCTTGGTTGGCACATCTGATTGTGCTTTTGCTTCTGCAGACTCGGGCTTCCCCGCTTCCAGTGCCTTGGCGTCGTCTGCAGCGGCGTTGTTTGCCAACAACCGAGCAGCAGAGACGCGCTTCGGACCACGGCTGGGCTCAGCGGCCAGCATCGTGGTGTCGATGGACGTGAAGTCCTCGGGATCAATTGGCTGGCAAGGCCACCAGTACAAGCCCACACGCACACAACACAAGGGAGCGCTGAGGCACAGCAGCAATCGTATCTGGCACTGCGGTGTTCCACCTACCTCGCCATAATCTGTCACCACAATTCGGCGGTCGGGAGCGGTGAACATTGGGTACCGAGTGGTGAACCGCCCAAAGCCGAGCCGAGCACGAGAGTTTGCCCCTTCTGCAAGATGACACATGCGATGAACGACCAACAGAACCTGACTACGCACGTCAACACACACACACACACACACCCAAGCGTACCTCCACTCGGTTCATCATCTGATTCTGACTGAAGACCATCCATAGCAGACAACAGTTGCTCCTCCTCTTCACGAAGCTTCGCTGCGCGTTGCTCCTGGCGGTACGCGAGCAGCATTCATGTGAACCTCCCTCCAACGCTTGGCACAAACAGCTGGAATCGAGATGAGCACGCTTACCTCTGCCCTCTTTGCCCGTTCACGGTCACGGTGGGCTTGAAGCTCTGCACCTTGCAGAGGCACACGACGAAATCCCTGTACAGAAACGAATGTGCACAGCAGTACGCGTGAACTATGCATGTGCACGCAGGAGGCCGCCGTGCATGGCATGGCACTCACTGCAATAGGAATCGTGCGCGAGGTGCGCGAGTTATTCAACAACGAGAACGCAATGCTGCCGGCCGGTGGTCGTTCTGTGAAGAGCACCATATTTTGTTTTCGCCCTGCCCAGCGCATGAACAACTGCTTTCCAAACCCGATGTTGAGGTTCGGGAAGGAAGACAAGACAACCTGAACAAACAATCAATCGGGGCAAGGCAAACACGCGTCACAGGGACATATATCGTTGGGGCGCAATGGAACCAACCAAAAGGGCGCACCTTGGGGTCGGGGAAATCATCAAGTTCATCAATATGTTGGCATGTTTTGACGAAGGAGAGCTCAAACGGGTTCTGCCGATGAGTGTCAAACTGCTTTGTGATCGACTTGCTCATGTACTTGATCAATCGTGCGGCAAAGTCAACCGTGCACGAACTGTTGCTGTTCAACAGCACCACGGGGTACGAGAACCTACAGAAAGGGGCGGGGGAGTGGGTGAGAAGCAAGAAGAAACGCTGCAACAGTCGCAACACCCACACCACGGACTTGTGTGCAACCCACTCCTTCTCAAGCAGGAGTATGAGATCCAGGCACCGCCCAGCGGTGTCAACCGGAAGGAGCACGTTTCCTCCACCTTGCGGAGCACGAAGTGTTCCGATGATGGAGTCCAGCACTTGGCGTCCCACTGTCCTGGATGGTGGCGGAGATCGAGCTCGGTGCGCGTCAAGGATTAACAGCGACGGCTTCTTGAGTTGCAGCAGTGTGGTGCCATCCAAGTGGTTGTCTTTCCGGTGGTTAATGTCAACGGCGTACACAATCTCTTCCTGCAGCACATGGAAGGGAGGCGTTCAAAAGGGTTCCCTGTAGGTCTGCATCTCACCCTCTCACCCCCTGCAGGACATGCGTACCGTCTCTTTGGACAGCTTCCACACCGCACCGCCAAGCATGTGTCCTGCAGCGTACGGCGTCACTTGGACGTCTCCGACGATTTCTTCCTGCTTGAAGCGCAGATGGATCACACGATGTTTGGAAAAGGCTTCGTCCACATCGTCCTGAGTACGTCCCAGAGCAATGACCGCGTGTCAAACACACCCGGGGCAGCGAACGAAACCGCATGTGTCGCACCAGCGTGAACAACGAGAACTCGCTTTCCTCTTGCTTGCTCTGGTACAGATCGTAGAGGAACAGCTGGCCCATGCGGAACACTGGAAACGTCATGTAGACTGGGCAGTTGAGTCCCAACTGCGACAGCGGTCAGCAGAATGGTGAGCGTCATGGTGTCAATCGGGGGGAGTGCGCGAACCATGATATGTGTACCTTTGCAACCAAGTACGGCAGAGCTCCCAAGTGTGCAACAGTGGCATGGGAGATCAAAACAGCACTCAAGCGGGGGATGATTCTAGTGTGTGGAAAATACACAGTTAGTTTCAAGCGAAGGGGATGCACGCCTGCAGCCACGACTCACTCTCTGAGTGGCTCCAACATCGAGGTCTGCAAGCGATCGTCCCAGCCACAATCAAGGAGAAAGCAAACCTGTGCTCCCAACAAAGGTGTGAATCCCCCAGCAACTTCCACACACGTGCCTCAGCTCGTAGCAGCACAGCAACAAAGACCAAACCTACATCGTCGACTTCAAGCAGGAAGCACAGGGGGCTGTCCGGAGTGACACCGTACACTGGCGTGAACCGTGTGGTGACAGCAGGCATTCTGAATACTCGAGGGCCGCGACCAGTCAAACCGAAACGGTGGTATGACGCGCTGAACGATCTATGGACCGTTCACAATCAGGTCACAAGGCGTCATATGCCCAGAGGCACCTCGCGGGCTCACGGTTCTGCTTGTGGGGTTGTGCTTGGGCAGGGAGTGCGGCCGCACTGCGGGTGTGTGAATTTGACATGACGATATTCCGTGCCTGGCTCGCACTGGCAACTTGACAGTGTCAAGCTGCTTGACTCATGCATGATGCATTGCTGCATGGGCAGCCGCCTGCCTTCTCTTGGCAGGCGCAGTTATGCCATGGCCTGGCCCACGCGCGAAACAATACCAAGATAACGCAGGGATCACATAGATATTCAGATACTACGGTCAGAACTACGGGATGGCCACACAACTCGTGAAGACGATGGAAGAGCGCTGCGTGTGCCGAGATCACCGGATCGTTGTGTTGTGCGTCCAGCGAACAGGTACCTTGATCGCACCAGACAGCCCTTCGAGCACTTCAATCGCATTTGCAGTCTAAATGGATGCGTAGAATTGTTGCACACGTGGGTGAGCTCGGATACTCCGGGCAGTTAGTCTGCTTGTCAAACGAAGGCTTTCCAAACTTCGGGCTCGCGAGAGGGCTACGTATGCCTGACCAAGCCAAGTGTATGAGCTTCATCCAAAGACTGACGAAGGGTGGACACAAAACCGCACGCACCTGACCGCATTCGAACACGGAAGACAGGTCCATTTCCACAGCATCCAGGGTCATGCCTTGGCTTTTGTGGATGCTGATGGCCCAACCGAGCTCCAGTGGCAGCTGTGTCCGACAAGCCACGACTTGCGCCCCACGACGAAGCGTAAATCGCTCTCTCCGTACCAGCATCTCCTCACCGTTCGTGAAGAGTATCACGGGAACCTTGGCTTGGCCCGTGAGTCTCACCACCTGTTGATACATGGGACACGGTCACGGACACCCTCGAAGCACGACTGCTGCTCGTGTCGAACGTACAACCCCCCGGGCGCCGTTGACTAGCCCTTTGCTTGCGCTCACTGTCTTGTTCAACATCACTTGGGCCCCAACTGCAAGTCAAAAGGTTTAGAATACAGTATGCCAAGGTTGGTGCGCGCCTCTACCACACCTTTCAAGGACAGTGTTCGCTTTGCACGACACATGGTGTCAACCATTGCACTTGTCAAACCAGCACCACACCTGCTCGTAGCCATTGTGATCACTCTGTGTGTGGAGGCCTCACGGAGTAACCAAACCGACGTACACATCTTTCGCCGTGTAAACGGTCACTTTGCCTGGCAGTTTTTGGAGCTCTCTTGTATTCACCTTGTCAACAGCAGCAACATGTGGCAACAACCGTGTCGGCACGATTGTCGTATCGCCTTCAATTCGAGCCTTGACACGTTCATTCAGCATGCTGAGTGTGGCCTGGGGTACAAAATCCAACAGTGTCAGTGCTCACGTCACGTGCACTGGGGGCCAGTCGCCACAACATACATGTGTGCACCGGCCTTGACGGATGTCGTTCAACGCATGCGCGAACTCTTGGTCTTGCTGTCGGAAAACTTGCGTGAGCTGCATCAGCTTCGGGACGCATCGGTCCCAGCTAAGTGCCTCGAAGGCAAACTTGTGGCTGTTGTAACCTTTTGTCACTGGTGGTAGCTGCACATAGTAACACAGTTGCTATGACCATCACAGTGCAGGGGCGTATCCGATGTTGTGCACACGCTTTTCACACACCTGAAAGAAATCGCCGGTGATGACCAGCTGAATGCCTCCAAAGGGGGTGTCTTGCCCTCTGACGATTCGCGCGAGCCGTTCCAGCATGTCAAACATATCGGCATCAACCATGGATATCTCGTCCAGGATGAGCGTTCGAGCTTGGCGCCAACGCTGCAGTGCGTCAGGTCGTCTGCGCACAACTTGGACGGCTCTCTCCAGCGTCGTGGCACGTCCAATTCCAGCGAACGAATGCAAGGTAGTTCCGCCTGTCCAACGCCGCGAGCAACGGACAGACCAAAGACATGGTCAAGCGCGTCCAGGAAGCTACTACGTGTGGGCTGCATCGCAGGTCATCTCACGTACCCAATGGGCATGCCGCGATGCCTGTTGACGCCGTGACAAACGTAGTTGCAGGCGGCAGCATGCGGAGAATGGTGTGGAGAATGAACGACTTCCCAGTGCCTGACCAAGTTGTCCAAGCGACACCAAGGTTACACCACGGCGATAAGGGCCAAGCATCACCACAACGAAATACCTGCGCTGCCAGTGAAGAAGATATTGTCTCCTCGTTGTACCGCCTCAATCACCTGCACTCGAAAGCTGTTGGAAACAACCGTACCAGCTGCACAGGAACGTGGTGCACTCACCTCGCGTTGCTCAGGAGTGGCAGAGTCCGGAATTGCAGTGTCTGCTGCGATACGGCGGCGTTGTGAACGCGATGGGGACTCGCATTCGTCTCGACGTCTTTTTCTCGACGACTGTCGCGCCAGCCATACACACACACACAACGTAAGGGCCGCTGCAGCTTGCGCAAGCTGCAGTGTCATGGCTGCTTGCTGTGCTGTGACGCACAAGTGTGTTACGAATCTCCTGCAACGCAAAGCGCCTCCCTGTTTTGTGACTAGTTGTGGCTTCCACGAACGAAATAAGCTGCTCCGGCTCAGCAAGTGACATCAAGATTGATACCCGAGAGTCGAGAAGCCTGCTCATGAACTGGTTAGACCACACCCCCAACAGCCTTTCACCCCCTC
>Ga0213833_1002577_pt1 | contig 11628 bp, 13 predicted proteins | sample SWATP21_FD_160575 | JGI IMG/M metagenome (GOLD analysis project Ga0213833, IMG submission 160575) | Coastal seawater microbial communities from Marineland, Florida, United States - SWA TP2 #1 | ecosystem: Environmental > Aquatic > Marine > Coastal | place: USA: Florida | collected 2016-08-14
CTTCACCGATAGTGAAGTAGCGTTTTCCCGGAATCGCAGGAAGTTCGTCGTTATGACTCGGTTCCAGCATACAGTTCTACTCTCGCCTTTAGCTTTTGACCCGGCCGGAAGGTGACCACTCGACGGGCTGATATCGGAATTTCTTCACCGGTTTTAGGATTGCGGCCCGGCCGCTGGCTTTTATCGCGCAGGTCGAAGTTACCAAACCCCGACAGCTTGACCTGCTCGTTGTTTTCCAGACAGTTTCTTATTTGTTCAAAGAACAGCTCTACCAGCTCTTTGGCTTCGCGTTTATTAAAGCCCAGCTGTTCATACAGGTGCTCAGCCATCTCGGCCTTGGTGAGAGCTCCCATGACTCTAGTTCCTCAAAGTTGCGCCAAACCTCTCTTCCAAAGCACGGACAACATTGGCTATGGATTCATTCACTTCTTCTTCGGTAAGAGTGCGTGATGAATGCCGGTACGTCAAGCCTAATGCCAAACTTTTTCGTTGCGGATCAATACCTTCACCCTCATAAATATCAAAGAGCTTAAGGTTAGCTAGGTAACTGCCTGCCACACTTCGAGTGACATCCAGCAGGTCTTGCGCGGGGGTCGCACGGTCAATCAACACTGCCAGATCGCGCCGGACTTCCGGGTAGCGCGATGGTGTTTTAAATGATGGTACTTGTCGGTCAGTGATCGCAGACAGCGCTATTTCGAATAAGTATACGCTCTGCCCCAAATCAAGCTGCTGCACCAGGGACGGGTGCAAGGCGCCGATGACCCCCACTTTTTCCCCATCCAAAAAGATAGCCGCACTTTGGCCCGGATGCAATGCCGGATGCTCATCTGCCGCGAAGCGAAAATCTTTGCCCGCACTCAAATTTAACAAGGACTCAAGGTCGCCTTTGGCATCATAAAAGTCCACCCCAACGCCCTTTTCATGCCAGGATTCGGCTGAACGCGAACCGGTTATCACGGCAGACAGGGTGGCTTCTTGCTTTAAATTGCCGGCATCGTCTGGCAAAAAGCACAATCCGGTTTCAAACAGCCGTACGCGGGGCTGCTGCCGGTTAAGGTTGTGCGACACCGCCTTGAGCAGGCCCGGCCAGTGGCTCACCCGCATGTCGGCCAGGTCGGCGGAAATGGGGTTAATCAGGGAGACCGCCGCTGTAGCCGGAAACAGGGCTTTTTGCCAGGCAGGGTCAACAAAGCTGTAGGTAATCGCTTCCTGATAACCCAGCGATGTCATGCGCCGGCGCAGTTCACCCACACCAATACCAGCCTCGGGTTTCGCCTGAATGGTCAGCGAATCGGTGATCGGCTTAACGGGCAGATTGTTATACCCGACGATGCGCGCCAACTCTTCCAGCAAGTCGACCTCTATCTCCAGATCAAAACGCCAGCTGGGATTGGAGACCGACCAGCCGCCGTCAGCGCGGTTTACAGTCAACCCCAAACCCTCAAGTATGGATTCAACACGCTCGGGAGCCACCGGCATGCCCAGCATTTTTTCAATACGCGCTTCACGCAGGCTGATGTGATTGGGCTCAGGCAGCGCCGCTGTCGTCCGCTCGGCGACCGGACCGGGCTCCCCGCCCACAATCTCAACAATTAATCGTGTGGCCCGTTCAATCGCCTTCATGGGCAGGTTGTAATCCACACCGCGCTCAAAGCGATGGGATGAATCCGTGTGCAGGCCATAGGAGCGCGCCCTGCCCGCCAGCTTCTCGGGTGCAAAGAATGCCGACTCGAGAAAAATATCGCGGGTCTGGTCGGTAACGGAGCTTTCCTTGCCACCCATGATACCCGCTAGTGCCAGAGCTTTTTCCTGGTCGGCAATCACCATGGAATCGGCACGCAGGGCTAATTCCTGTCCGTCCAGCAAGGTCAGTTTTTCGCCCTCGGTAGCCAGGCGCACACAAATGCCACCCGAGAGCTTTGCCAGATCAAAACCGTGCAGGGGCTGGCCGAGTTCCAGCAGAATATAGTTGGTAACATCCACCACCGCGTCGATGGAGCGCAGTCCCGCGCGGCGCAGCTTTTCCTGCAGCCAGCTCGGGGAGGGGCGGGAAATATCGATATTGCGAATCACGCGGCCTACATAGCGCGGGCAATCGTCAACGGCTTTAATATCAATATCAACGAGGGCATCGCAGGCGGGCGCTACCGCGCTGCAATCCGGCTCGGAGATAGACATTTCATTTAATACTGCCACGTCGCGCGCGATACCGCGCAGGCTCAGGCAGTCTGAGCGGTTTGGCGTCAGCCCCAGTTCTATCAACTGGTCATTCAGATCCAGCGCTTCTCGCAGGTCTTGACCAGCCGCCAGCGTCGCACTCAGCTCCAGCAGGCCCCCGGTAGACTCACCCAGACCCAGCTCGTCAGGCCCGCACAGCATCCCGAAGGACTCGACACCGCGCAGTTTGGCCTTTTTGATTTTAAAATCGCCCGGCAACACCGCACCCACCGTGGCAAAGGGCACTTTGATACCGGCACGCGCATTGGGGGCGCCACACACAACCTGAAACTCGGCCTTGCCGTCGCTCACCTGGCAAACGCGCAATTTGTCCGCATCGGGGTGTTGCTCGGCAGACAGAACTTCGCCCACGATGACGCCGCTGAATTCACTGGCCACCGCTTCAATGGCGTCTACTTCCAGGCCTGCCATCGTGATCTGGTGGGCCAGGTCTTGTGTGCTCAGTTCGGGGCTGACCCACTCTCTAAGCCACTGTTCGCTAAATTTCATTGTTGTTCCAACTCTCTGTTAACTATCTCGCCTGCAACGCTGCGCTTATGCAGGCCTACAAAATTTGCCGGGCAGCCCTGAAGAAAGCCCGCGTTTTGGGCGAACCTATGCAGGCCTACCGGGTCACATCGGCGGACCCAAGCCTGATAAAGCCGCGCTTCAGATGCACCACCAAAGCCCTTTAGGTAGGCCCGAATAAGCACCGCGTTTCGGACGAACACCGCAAGACCTCAGGCAAATTGCCGCAAAAACTGCAGGTCATTTTCAAAAAACAGGCGCAGGTCGTTTACGCCGTAACGCAACATGGAGAGACGCTCGACGCCCATACCAAAAGCAAAACCGCTGAATTTATCCGGGTCAATATTGGAAGACTCGAACACTTTCGGGTGAACCATGCCGCAGCCCATAATTTCAATCCAGCCGGTTTGGCTGCACACCCGGCAACCATCGCCGCCGCACATCACACATTGAATATCAACTTCGGCAGAGGGTTCAGTAAAAGGGAAATACGAAGGTCGAAAGCGCACCGCCAGTTCCTTTTCGAAAAAGGCACGTAAAAAGGATTCAACCAGACCTTTCAAATCGGCGAAGCTGCTGTCTTCGGAAATCAGCAGCCCTTCCACCTGATGAAACATGGGCGTATGGGTCAAGTCCGAATCACAGCGGTATACGCGCCCCGGGCAAATGACCTTTAGCGGCGGCTCGCGATTCTCCATCACCCGCACCTGTACCGGAGAGGTGTGGGTGCGCAGCACAGTCGCATCGTTAACATAGAAGGTATCGTGCATGGCGCGCGCCGGATGATGCGCCGGAATATTCAGGGCCTCAAAGTTGTGGTAGTCGTCTTCAATCTCCGGTCCTTCAACCGACTCGAAGCCAATGCTGCCAAAAAAGGCTTCGATACGCTCAATGGTGCGGGTAACGGGGTGCAGGCCACCGCTGTCGACGCCGCGACCGGGCAGGCTGACATCAATGGTTTCCTTGCCAAGCTTCTCCGCCACTGCGGCATCTTCCAGCAGGGTTTTGCGGGCCTGAATCTGGTCGGACAGAAGCGCCTTAACACGGTTGATCTCGGCGCCCGCTTTGGGCCGCTCTTCGGCTGACAGGCCACCCAGGCCTTTCAGCAAGGCCGTGATTGAGCCTTTTTTGCCGAGGTATTCAACACGCGCGTCGTCCAGTGCGCGCGGGTCGGTGGCGGCCTGAATTTTTTGACTTGCCTCGTCAGCCAGTGCGTCGAGGTTTTCCATGGTCTTGTCCCTTTCTCATACTTCCCGGACGCCGGAAACGTTGCACTTATTCCGGCCTACATTCTATTGTCTGCGCCAAACGCCGGACACACTGCACTTATTCCGGCCTACATTCTATTGTCTGCGCCCAACGCCGGAAACGCTGCGCTTATTCCGGCCTACACACCACTCACGTAGGCCCGCATAAGCGCAGCGTTGCGGGCAAATCTGCGACTACAAAAAAATAGGGAAAGAGCGGCAGCCCTTTCCCTATTCCGAATCTACTTCCGGCGGTTAACCCGCCAGGGCACTTACGCCAAGGCTGCTTTTGCTTGCTCTACGATGCTTGCAAAAGTGTCTTTGTCGTGAACTGCCAGATCAGCCAATACGCGGCGATCAAGACCAATCTCGGCCTTTTTCAAACCGGCGATCAAACGGCTGTAGCTCAGGCCGTTAGCGCGTGAAGCCGCATTGATACGCGTGATCCACAGAGCGCGGAATTGGCGTTTCTTTTGGCGACGGTCGCGGTAAGCGTACTGACCAGCTTTAATAACAGCCTGCTTGGCAACACGGAATACGCGTGAACGCGCGCCGTAATAACCTTTAGCCTGCTTCAGAATTTTCTTGTGACGACGGTGTGCTGTCACACCACGTTTTACGCGGGGCATAGTCTTCTCCTTTCCTTAACCGGCTTAGTTGGCGCGCATCATACGATCGACAAGAACCTTGTCAGACGCATGAACAGCAGATGTACCGCGCAGCTGACGCTTACGCTTGGTGGTCATCTTGGTCAGGATGTGACTTTTATGAGCGCTTTTACGCTTGTAGCCGCTAGCCGACTTCTTAAAGCGTTTCGCTGCCCCACTGTGAATCTTTTGTTTCGGCATCGTTAGATACTCCGCATTTGGTACTGCAAATATAAAAAGTAGGCCCAATGAGCTCGCTACTTACGTTTTTTGGGCGCAATAACCATAGTCAGTTGGCGGCCTTCCATTTTTGGAAACTGTTCAACAGCACCGTATTCAAGCAAGTCGGTTTCAACCCGCTTCAACAGCTGCATGCCCAGTTCCTGGTGGGCCATTTCCCGACCGCGGTAACGCAGGGTTACCTTGGCTTTGTCCCCGTGCTCCAGGAAACGTATCAGGTTGCGTAGTTTTACCTGATAATCCCCATCTTCAGTTCCGGGACGGAACTTTACTTCTTTGACCTGGGTTCGCACTTGTTTCTTTTTAGCGAGGTTCTGTTGCTTCTTCGCTTCAAAAACGTGCTTGCCATAGTCCATTACTTTACAGACCACAGGGTCTGCATCAGCAATTTGTACCAGATCCAAGGCGGCTTCTTGCGCCACTTGCCGAGCCTGCTCGATGGGAACTATACCAACCTGCTCTCCATCGGCACCGATCAGGCGCACTTCGCGCGCCAGAATATCGTCATTAATCGGCGGTCTTTTGTCGCGGCTTTTACCGTTATCTCGTCTGATTGTTAACTCTCCAATACAACACGGCCGCGTCGGGCTACGTCTGTGGCAAGAAGTTCAGCAAATTGGTCCCAGGTCATGGTTCCAAGATCTTCGCCTTGACGCGCACGCACGGCCACGGTTTGATTTTCAACCTCCTTATCGCCAATAACCAGCAGATAAGGAACCTTCTGAATTGTGTGCTCGCGGATTTTAAAGCCGATCTTCTCATTTCTCAAGTCCGCATTTGCCCGGAAGCCCTTGTGAGCCAAGAAATTTTCGAGTTTTTTGACCGACTCGGCCTGATTATCCGTGATATTACAGATTACGGCTTGGGTTGGGGCAAGCCAGGTCGGGAAGGCCCCTTCGTAATGCTCGATCAAAATACCGACAAAACGCTCAAAGGAGCCCAGCACCGCACGGTGCAGCATCACCGGGGTTTTGCGCTCGCCGCTTTCGGCGACATACTGCGCGCCAAGGCGCCCCGGCATGGAAAAATCGACCTGAATAGTGCCTAATTGCCAGACTCGGCCAATGCAATCCTTGAGGGAAAACTCGATTTTGGGCCCGTAGAAGGCGCCCTCGCCGGGCAGCTCTTCCCAGGGCAGGCCTTTGGCATCCAGCGCTTCGCCCAGCGCTTTCTCGGCACGATCCCAGTCTTCGTCACTGCCAACACGTTTTTCCGGGCGGGTAGACAGGCGATAGATCACCTCTTCAAAGCCGAAGTCATCGTAGATATCATGAAGAAAATCAATAAAATCAGCCACTTCAGGCTGAATCTGATCTTCTGCACAAAATATATGGGCATCGTCCTGGGTAAAGCCGCGAACCCGCATAATGCCGTGCAGGGAGCCGGAGGGCTCATTGCGGTGGCAAGAGCCAAATTCGGCCAACCGCAGCGGCAGGTCCCGATAGCTTCGCAAGCCCTGATTGAACACCTGCACATGGCAGGGGCAATTCATGGGCTTGACCGCAAACTCGCGTTCATCGGCCTTGAGCATAAACATATCGTCGCCAAACTTGTCGGCATGGCCGGATTTTTCCCACAGTGACATGTCGACCACCTGTGGAGTACGAATTTCTTCGTAGCCATTGCGGTTTTGCTTTTCACGCATGTACTGCTCGATGGTTTTGTAGATGGTCCAGCCCTTGCTGTGCCAGAACACCATACCCGGCGCCTCTTCCTGCATGTGGAAAAGGTCGAGCTTCTTGCCAATTTTTCGGTGGTCGCGCTTCTCGGCCTCTTCAATGCGGGTCAAATAGGCTTTGAGTTCCTTTTTATTGCGCCAGGCGGTGCCGTAAATGCGTTGCAGCATCGCGTTGTTGCTGTCGCCACGCCAGTAAGCACCGGCCACTTTCGTCAATTTGAAGGCCTTGAGCTTGCCGGTAGACGGCACATGAGGGCCGCGGCAGAGATCCATCCACTCACCTTGCTTGTAGACGGAGATAATCTCGCCGGCGGGTAAATCGCGAATAATCTCGACTTTGTATTCTTCACCGAGCTTTTTGAAGGCTTCGGCAGCTTCATCGCGCGGCATCTCGAGACGCTGTACCGGGAAGTCGGAGTCCGACAGCTCGGCCATGCGCTTTTCAATGGCCTCAAGATCATCGGGGGTAAAAGCGCGTTCGAAGGCAAAATCGTAGTAAAAGCCATCTTCAATGGTCGGGCCAATGGTGACTTGGGCACCGGGAAACAGGTCCTGTACCGCCATCGCCAGCAAGTGCGCGGTAGAATGGCGAATGACTTCCAGGCCAGCCTCATCGCGCTCGGTGATAATTGCCAGCGCGGCATCAGCGGAAATCGAATAACTGGTATCGACTTCTTTGCCGTCAACAACGCCAGCCAGCGCCGCTTTGGCTAAACCGGGGCCAATATCGGCGGCCACTTCAGCAACCGTAACAGGGTGATCGAACGAACGCTGACTTCCGTCAGGGAGGGTAACAACAGGCATTGCGTATCCTTAATCCAGTGGTGGCCCCTACCAAAGGCCACGTGCTATGGCGAATGCGCCGCAGGGGCGCAATAAAATCTTGATAAATCACGAATATAAGTGGCTGGCTATTATCCGGATTGCAACCGGTGGGCGCAAGCAAACACGGACCACCGTTAACCTGCGCCGGCGCAACCAGAGCGATAATGTTGTATTTCCTGTGGCGTATTGCCAATGAGCTGTCTAAGCTTGTCCCCTCTCCGCACCATCACCCTCGCTACAGAGAAGTTAGTCACTATGAATAAAATACTCGCCATGGCCCTACTCGGGTGTTTGAGCCTACCCGCACATGCCGGCTTTTGGGACGATCTCTTCGGAGGCGGCAACAGTGAAGAGGCAACGCCTGAGCCAGCAGCCAAAAGTGCACCGCCAGCGCAACCGGCGCCGTCAATGGTTGAAACCGGGCTGCAGCTTCTGCCCCTGCTCACGCAATCACTGGGTGTAAGTTCCGGCCAGGCTGCAGGCGGCATGGGCTCACTGCTGCAAACAGCTCAGGCACTGCTCTCGAACAGCGAGTTTGCAACAATTGCAAAAGCCATCCCCGGCGCAGAAACCTTAATGAAGGCAGCGCCGGTAGTTAAAGAATTGAGCGGCGGCAGCGGCATGATGAGCAACGCCATGAATATGGCATCGAAGTACAGTCCCGAGGCTAAAGCAGGAACGGAGCTGGTGTCTCAGTTTAAATCGCTGGGAATGGGCGCCGACATGATTCCCGGGTTCACCCGGGTGGGTAGCGACTACCTCCGGCAAAACGGCAACCCTGAAGCGGGAGCCTTGTTGCAGAACGTCATTTCGGGTTTGCTTTAAGCGGCTGACGCGGGTTTATGTACCGCCCTTCAATCATTAGCCCGCCCTGCGGGTTGATGAATCTACTGAAGCAACGCTTTACTGAGCATCCCTGCCTTGAATATCTGTCAGAAATTCGACTAACACCCGATTCACCTCGTCGGATTTTTCCAGCTGCACCAGATGCCCGGCGCCCGGAATCATCTCCACCCTGCGCAAATCCGGAAACTGCTGACGCATCAGGCTGATGGGGTCGTCGCCATGAAAGGCCTCCAGATCCACATCGTGTTCGCTGCCCAGAAAATAGGCCGGTACCTTGCTTTGCCTGCCTTCCAGCGGCTTGCGCTGCCGCCATTTCAAATCCATTGAGCGATACCAGTTCAGCCCGCCGGTAAAGCCGCTGCGCGCGTATTCCGAGTGGAAGAATTCAAACTCCAGCTCGCTCAACCAGGGCCAGGGTAGCGGCGGTGCGTCGTCCATCGCCTCGATATACGTAGCCGTCGGCGGATAATTCCAGGTGGCAAAATAATCCCCTTCGCCGCTCAAGGCCCACAACACTTTCTGCAGAAACAGGCGCGGCTGGGCGGCAAGATCGCGATCTGCCGGTCCTACGGGGCGAAAATAATCAATATGCAGAAAGTGCTTCTTCGCCATTTCCGCGTATTCGGTCAGCGGCGGCACGTCGGGATTATGGGGTGCCGCCGGGTTTTCCAGACCGATCACCGCCAGCACCCGCTCCGGGTGCAGATGCGCCAGGTCGTAAACCGCAAAGGCACCAAAATCCAGACCCGCGAACACCGCGCGCTCAAGGCCGAGATGATCCATCAAGCCCAGCAAGTCGCCGGTAATGGAATCCACCCCGTAATCCGCCGCATCGGGCGGCGCCTCGGTCTGCCCCATGCCGCGCATATCCGGCGCAATCACCCGGTACCCCGCAGCGGCCAGGGCCGTGATCTGCCGATGCCAGCTGAACCATACATGGGGAAAACCGTGACACAGCACCACCGGCAGGCCTTCGCCCTGCTCTACCCAGTGAGTGTGAATACCGTTGATCTGCGCGTGATGGTGTGTGAGCGGCATGGGATCTCCTTTTCGGTAAGCGTAGTGCCGCCGACGGCGAATTACTATGAAAGTGCTGTTATGTGAACGGCAGGCGCTCCTGTAGGAGCTTGCCCTGCAAGCGAACCGCTACCACATTCGCCAGCAGGGCTGGCTCCTACAGGGGAACATGAATACAGCCTACCGTTGACGTTAACGTAAACTTGCCGCTAGAATCCTTCCTGTCACCAAAATCAGGCCTGCGCCATGACGACCAAAACCCGCAGCTACACCATTTCACACTTGGCTGAAGAATTTGCCATCACCACCCGCGCTATCCGTTTCTACGAAGAAAAGGGCCTGCTTGAGCCCGCGCGCAATGGTCAATCGCGGGTCTACAGCGCCGCTGACCGGGTAAAACTTATTCTGATATTGCGCGGCAAGCGCCTCGGGCTGTCGCTGGAAGAAAGCCGAGACATTATTCAGATGTACGCCCCCGATCAGGACAACAGTCACCAGCTGCAGAAACTCATCGACAAAATTCGTGAAAAGCGCGAGCAGCTCAAGGAACAACTCAACGACCTGAATACCATGATGCAGGAGCTGGAAGAAGCCGAGACCCGCTGTCTCGATGCACTGACCCAGTCTGTTGCCAAACCCAAAAAATCTGCCGCCCGTTAACAGGACTTCCTATGAACACACCCTACCCCACGCTTAACTTTGGCCTTGGCGAAGATATCGACATGCTGCGCGATGCCACCTACCAGTTTGTGCAGGATGAACTGGCGCCGCGCGCCGAAGCCATTGACCGCGATAACGCCTTCCCCATGGATATGTGGAAAAAATTTGGCGACATGGGCCTGCTCGGCATCACCGTGAGTGAAGAATATGGCGGCAGCAATATGGGTTATCTGGCCCACTGCGTGGCGATGGAAGAAGTCAGTCGCGCCTCGGCGTCGGTGGGTCTGTCTTACGGCGCGCACTCCAACCTGTGCGTTAACCAGATATTTAAAAACGGCAACGAAGAACAGCGCCGCAAGTACCTGCCCAAACTCTGCAGCGGCGAGCATATCGGCGCGCTGGCCATGTCCGAGCCCAACGCCGGTAGCGATGTGGTGAGCATGAAACTCAAGGCCGAGAAAAAGGGCGATCGCTATATTCTTAACGGCAACAAAATGTGGATCACCAACGGCCCCGATGCCCACACCTATGTGATCTACGCCAAAACCGATATCGACGCCGGCCCGCGCGGCATGACCGCCTTTATTGTCGAGCGCGATTTTCCCGGCTTTTCCCAGGCCCAGAAACTCGACAAGCTCGGCATGCGCGGCTCCAACACCTGTGAACTGGTATTCGAAAACTGTGAAGTGCCGGAAGAAAATATCCTCGGCGGCGAAGGACGCGGCGTCAACGTACTGATGAGCGGCCTCGACTATGAACGCACCGTGTTGTCCGGCGGCCCAGTCGGCATCATGCAGGCCTGCCTCGATATCGTGGTGCCCTATTTACATGACCGCAAACAATTTGGTCAGAGCATTGGCGAATTCCAGTTGATGCAGGGCAAGGTCGCCGACATGTACACCGAACTCAACGCCAGCCGCGCCTACCTCTATGCCGTAGCGCGCGCCTGCGATCGCGGCGAAGAAAGCCGCAAAGATGCAGCCGCCGTCATCTTGTATACCGCCGAGCGCGCTACCCAAATGGCCCTTCAGGCCATTCAGACACTCGGTGGAAACGGCTATATCAATGAATACGCCACCGGCCGATTACTGCGCGATGCCAAGCTGTATGAAATTGGTGCAGGCACCTCGGAAATTCGCCGGATGCTGATCGGGCGCGAATTGTTTAAAGAAACAGCCTAAGCCGTGGGAGCCTGCCCTGCAGGCGAACATCCACAGAAATTCGCCTGCAGGGCAGGCTCCTACACAAGCGAGCAAGGAAACAGGAATGATTATTCAGTCGAGCATCAACACCCGCTCCGATGACTTCGAAGCCAATCGCCAGCACATGCAATCGCTGGTTGATGACCTGCGCGAAAAAGTGGCGCAAATCAGTATCGGCGGCGGTGAGAAATATCAAAAGCGTCATACCGAACGCGGCAAACTGCTGCCACGCGAGCGCATTAATGCCCTGCTCGACGAAGGTTCGCCCTTTCTCGAACTGTCCCAACTGGCTGCCTGGGAAGTGTACGAAGACTATGTGCCAGCCGCAGGCATTATCACCGGCATCGGTCGCCTTGCCGGTCAGGAATGCATGATTGTCGCCAACGATGCCACGGTAAAAGGCGGGTCTTACTATCCGCTTACCGTTAAAAAGCATTTGCGCGCGCAAACCATCGCCGAGCAGAATCACCTGCCCTGTATTTATCTGGTGGATTCCGGTGGCGCCAACCTGCCGCGAC
>Ga0213833_1002579_pt1 | contig 11620 bp, 22 predicted proteins | sample SWATP21_FD_160575 | JGI IMG/M metagenome (GOLD analysis project Ga0213833, IMG submission 160575) | Coastal seawater microbial communities from Marineland, Florida, United States - SWA TP2 #1 | ecosystem: Environmental > Aquatic > Marine > Coastal | place: USA: Florida | collected 2016-08-14
GTGCGGATCACAGGCGCATCAGCGCAAAGTACACCTGGAAAGACGATGCAAATCAGACCCCAATGCCCAAAACTTTGCAAGCACGTGACGCACCAACACGCAGCCCATCAGTGGACTTCACATCAGGATTCCACTTGCCCGTTTGCAGGCGGTGCAGCAGCGTGGACTTGCCGGCACCTCCGGGTCCTAGCAGCAACATGGAAGCCACTGGATCGCCATTGTGCACGCCGTGGCTCATTTCGCGACAAAACTGGAGGATGGCACTTTCGGGATTTGAGCGGTGCAACAAATCAACCGGCCAGTGCAAGTCACGAAGCGTGTCGGCAGGATCAAACTTCGTGGTGCGAATGAAGCCATACTTCAATCCTACCAACGTCTTGATATTGGAGACGTGCGCCAGTGATTGAAGTATTCTACGCCAACCAGTGGCCCGAATGGAGTTGTCTGTGGACAGCGGAGAGTGGAAACACGAGCAGTCACACACTTGCATTGTACTTCGACACATAATGTCGCACCGCGTACAAGCAAGGTTCAGCGTATGCATGTTCACCAGTTTCCCCAGATGTGGACCCATGGCCGCAGCACCTTCATCACCAATGTCATTCCCTGCCCCGCACAATGCGCACATACCACAACATGTCACACACCAACAACAACCACCGGTGCAATGCATCACAACGCGTACAACCAAGGTTCAGCGTATGCATGTTCACAAGCTCCCCCAGATATGGAGCCACGGCCACAGCTCCTTCATCACCGATGTCATTGTCTGCCCCGCACAATGCACACATACCACAACAGGTCAAGCACCAACAACAGCCACCGGCGCAATACCTCACAACACGCACAAGCAAGGTTCAGCGTATGCATGTTCACAAGCTTCCCCAGATGTGGACCCATGGCCACAGCTCCTTCATCACCGATGCCATTCCCTGCCCCGCACAATGCACACATACCACAACAGGTCAAACACCAACAACAGCCACTGGCACAATACCTCACAACGCGTACTCGCAAGGTCCAGCGTATGCATGTTCACCAGCTTCCCCAGATGTTCACCCATGGCCGCAGCCCCTCCATCACCGATGTCATTGTCTGCCCCGCACCATGCACACATACCACAACAGGTCAAACACCAACAACAGCCACTGGCGCAATACATCACAACGCGTACAAGCAAGGTTCAGCGTATGCATGTTCACCAGCTTCCCCAGATGTTCACCCATGGCCGCAGCTCCTTCAGCACCGATGTCATTGTCTGCTCCGCAAGAGCACACATTCCACAACAGGTCAAACACCAACAACAGCCACCGGCGCAATACCTCACAACGCGTACTAGCAAGGTTCAGCGTATGCATGTTCACCAGCTTCCCCAGATGTGGACCCATGGCCGCAGCTCCTTCAGCACCGATGTCATTGTCTGCCCCGCACAATGCACACATACCACAATAGGTCACACACCAACAACAGCCACTGGCGCAATGCATCGCAACGCGTACAAGCAAGGTTCAGCGTATGCGTGTTCACCAGCTTTCCCAGATGTGGGCCCATGGCCACAGCTCCTTCAGCACCGATGTACTTCCCTGCCCCGCACAATGCACACATACCACAACAGATCAAACACCAACAACAGCTACCGGTGCTGTACATCACAACGCGTACTCTCAAGGTTCAGCGTATGCACGTTCACCAACTTCCCAAAATGTTCACCCAGGGCCACAGCTCCTTCAGCAATGATGTCATTGTCTGCTCCGCACAATACAGACATCCCACAAGAGATCAAACACACGCCAACAGCAGCCACCGGCGGAATACATCGCAACGCGCACTTTCAAGGTTCAACGTATGCATGTTCACCAGCTTCCCTAGATGTGAACCCATGGCCACAGCTCCTTCATCACCGATGTCATCGCTGCCCCGCACAATGCACATACACCACAACAGATCAAACACCAACAGCAGTCACCGGCGCGATGCATCACAACGCGTACTCTCAAGGTTCAGCGTATGCATGTTCACAAGCTTCCCCAGATGTGGGCCCATGGCCACAGCTCCTTCATCACCGATGTGATTCCCTGCCACGGCACAAAGCACACATCCCACAACAGGTCAAACACCAACAACAGCCACCGACGCAATGCATCGCAACGCGTACTCGCAAGGTTCAGCATATGCATGTTCACCAGGTTCCCCAGATGTGGACCCATGGCCACAGCTCCTTCAGCACCGATGTGATTCCCTGCCCCGGCACAAAGCACACATACCACGACAGGTCACACACCAACAACAGCCACCGGCGCAATACCTCACAACGCGTACTCGCAAGGTTCAGCGTACGCATGTTCACCAGCTTCCCCAGATGTGGACCCATGGCCACAGCTCCTTCAGCACCGATGTCATTGTCTGCCCCGCACAATGCATACATACCACAACAGGTCAAACACCAACAACAGCTACCGATGCTGTACATCACAACGCGTACTCTCAAGGTTCAGCGTATGCATGTTCACCAGCTTCCCCAGATGTGGACCCATGGCGACAGCTCCTTCAGCACCGATCCTGTTGTCTGGTCGCACAAGCACACATCCCACAACAGGTCAACACCAACAACAGCCACCGGCGCGAATACATCGCAACGCGTACTCGCAAGGTTCAGCGTATGCATGTTCACCAGCTTCTGCAGATGTCGGCCCATGGCAGCACCGTGTGCTGTACCTTCGTGGTACGCGTTGTCATGTGCAGCGCCGGTGGCCGTTGTTGGTGTGTGACCTGTTGTGGTATGTGGGCATTGTGTGAGGCAGGGAAGTACATCCGTGCTAGAAACGCTTTTGTCTTGTGTCGACATCTGCGGAGGCTGGTGAACATGCATACGCTGAACCTTGCTTGTACATGTTGCGATGTATTGTACCGGTGGCTGTTGTTGGTGTTTCACCTGTTGTGGTATGTGTGCATTGTGCGGGGCAGGGAAGTACATCGGTGCTGCAGGAGCTGTGGCCATGGGTCCACATCTGGGGAAGCTGGTGAACATGCGTACGCTGAACCTTGCTTGTACGCGTTGCAATATAATGCGCCGGTGGCTGTTATTGGTGTTTGACCTGTTCAGGTTGTGGTATTTGTGCGTTGTGCGGGGCAGACAATGACATCGGTGATGAAGGAGCTGTGGCCATCGGTCCACCTCTGGGGAAGCTGGTTAACATACATACGCTGAACCTTGCTGGTACGCGTTGTAATGTGATGTATTGCGCCGGTGACTGTTGTTGATGTGTGACCTGTTGTGGTATGTGTGCTTTGTGCGGGGCAGACAATGACATCGGTGATGAAGGAGCTGTGGCCATGGGTCCACATCTGGGGAAGCTGGTGAGCATACACACGCTGAACCTTGCTGGTACGCGTTGTGATGTGATGTATTGCGCCGGTGACTGTTGTTGGTGTGTGACCTGTTGTGTGTATGTGTGCATTGTGCATGTTCACCAGATGTGCACTCATGGCCGCAGCTCCTTCATGATTGATCCTATTGTCTGAATTGCGCAATGCACATACACCACAACAGGTCAAACACCAACAACAGCCACCGGTGCCATGCACCACAACGCGTACTCGCAAGGTTCAGCGCATGCATGTTCACCAGCTTCCCCAGATGTCGGCCCATGGCCACAGCTCCTTCATTACCGATCCTATTGTCTGCCCCGCACAATGCACACACACCACAGCAGATCAAACACCAACAGCAGTCACCGGCGCGACGCATCACAACGCGTACAAGCAAGGTTCAGCGTATGCATGTTCACCAGGTTCCCCAGATGTGGGCCCATGGCCACAGCTCCTTTATTATCGATGTCATTCCCTGCCCCGGCACAAAGCACACATCCCACAACAGGTCAAACACCAACAACAGCCACCGGCGCAATCCATCGCAACGCGTACTCTCAAGGTTCAGCGTACGAATCTTCACCAGCTTGCCCAGATGTGGACCCATGGCCGCAGCTCCTTCATCACCGATGTGATTCCCTGCCACGGCACAAAGCACACATCCCACAACAGGTCAAACACCAACAACAGCCACCGGCGCAATCCATCGCAACGCGTACAAGCAAGGTTCAGCGAATGCATGTACACCATCTTCCGCAGATGTGGACCCATGGCCGCAGCTCCTTCAGCACCGATGTCATTGTCTGCCCCGCACAATTCACATACACCACAACAGGTCACACACCAACAACAGCCACCGGCGCTGCACATGACAACGCGTACTCGCAAGGTTCAGCGTATGCATGTTCACCAGCTTCCCCAGATGTGGACCCATGGCCGCAGCTCCTTCAGCACCGATCCTATTGTCTGCCCCGCACAATGCACACACACCACAGCAGATCAAACACCAACAGCAGTCACCGGCGCAATGCATCACAACGCGTACTCTCAAGGTTCAGCGTATGCATGCTCATCAGCTTCCCCAGATGTGGGCCCAAGGCCGCAGCTCCTTCATCACCGATCCTGTTGGCTGGTCGCACAAGCACACATTCCACAACAGGTCAAACACCAACAACAGCCACCGGCGCAATACCTCACAACGCGTACTCGCAAGGTTCAGCGTATGCATGTTCACCAGCTCCCCCAGATATCGACTCATGGCGACAGCTCCTTCATCACCGATGTCATTCCCTGCCACGGCACAAAGCACACATCCCACAACAGGTCAAACACCAACAACAGCCACCGACGCAACGCGTACTCGCAAGGTTCAGCGTATGCATGTTCACCAGCCTCCGCAGATGTGGACCCAAGGCCGCAGCTCCTTCATCACCGATCCTGTTGTCTGGTCGCACAAGCACACATTCCACAACAGGTCAAGCACCAACAACAGCCACCGCCGCAATGCATCGCAACGCGTACTCTCAAGGTTCAGCGTGTGCATGTTCATCAGCACCCGCATCGCATGCAGATCCGCTTCTCCGGCCACGAAAGCTGTGACCGCATCTTGCAGAAATCTGTTGGTGTCCGGGCGTCCCTCCAGCGTTGCCTCTCCCTCCTCGGCCATGGCTGTGCGTGCCCGACCCTAGGATGTGTGCCCACTCAAACAATGGTCCACACACCAGAGCCCAGCCTCACCCCATTCAGTTCATCTGCTGTCGCCAACATTCCGGCACCTAGCCCGGCCAGTGGCTCTGCAATTCATTCGGGTAAGTTCGACATAGTGTCTGTAAACATTTACGAAGTTGTCCTGTTACCCTGGTTGTCCCTCCCAGGTTGCCTTTCAGAAGGGTCGTTAGTGATTGTGGCCAACGTTCTACGATGCCTAGTATGATGGACACGACGAGTGCATGGTAGAGGGGAGGGTGTAACAAGTGAGCTCCCAGCGAGGTGTTGTTTGCGTGGAGGCAGGTGCAGCTGCAACATGCCGAATGCCGTCACGCAGTGGACGCAACCGTCCGCGTGCGCTGCTGTCGGCGTTGGACCAGAGGATGTGGGATCTGGGGTGGTACCTTTGCGTGCCTTGCGGCCAGTGGATCGTGTGACGTGGCCAGGAACGACGCGGCTGGTGGGACAACGCCTGGCACGCGTTGGCAGCTTGGTGTTGAAGGTGGATCGCCGGGGACGTGCCTCGAAGAAGCACGTGCACTTAAACGCAGATTGCTCGGCTATCGTGTGGACCCCAAGCAAGAAATCAAACAATCAGTGTGCGTGTGCGCGTGCTTCTGTGCCATCGTTGACACGACACGCGTGCCCTGCTGTCAAGTGCACACGTCTTTGGCGCCGTGTGGACGCAGTCTGACACCGAAGGTGGTTTGTTGTGTCTTGGTTTCCAGTGCCACTTCACCGCATCACTGCAGTGTATGTGGGGCAACACACGTCTGCTTTTGAGTTTGCGGGGCGCCGGGCTGGGACTTCACGTTCTCTGCGGCTGCTTCAAGCTGGACTCGGAAGCCCTCATGTCGTGACCATGACCGGATGGCTGTTGAAGAAAGGTGGTGCACACGGTGGAAGGCGCAATTGGACACGTGTGCGTCGTGTGTGTGTGCGTCGTGTGTGTGTGTGTGTGTGTGTGTGTGTGCTTGTGCTTGTGCTTGTGTGTGTTTGTGTGTGTATGCGTCGCCCTAAGTGTGGCACTTTAACGTCGGGTCACTCAACGCGGGTGCTGTTGTTGTCCAGCGATTTTGCGTGTTGTGTGGCACGACGCTGTCATACTACAAAGCCGTTGACGACCTTTCTCCCAAGGGCTGCTTGGATGTTGCTAGATGTGTGGCGACTCGTCAAACAGCTGGCAACAAGCACCCGTTTCAGTTGCAGGTTCGTCAGTCGCGTCACTGCCACGCTTGTTGTGGCACCCCCTCAAGTTCCTCTCACGTCGCTTGGGTGATTGACCTTTCCTTCAAACGCCATCTCCAGGTTGCTTTGGCACCCCCTGCGTCAGCGAGGAACACAACAGCAGAAGGTGTAGACGACGCCGCATGTCTCACACCCAGCACATCCGTTCCACTCGTGCGGCTCTTTGCAGCAGAGTCCGAGGGCGATCTGCATCGTTGGGTCCATGCTCTGCGGCAGGCGTCCGCGTTGCAGCAGTCTGCACGACCACTCGATCGCAGCACAGACGCGGGCGCTGGTGTGGGAGCCGCGCCCGATGGAGCGACTGCTGGGGAACGTGGAGCCTCCCCAACACATGGGCTCGCTCCCGCGAGTGCCTTGTCTGTGTCTGTGGTCACTGATTTCGTGGAGGGTGACACGATGGTGACGCTGAACATGGTGTGTCCCAATGTGAGCACCCGCGATGACTGGGTGGCGGCCTTTCACTCTCTGGTACGCGCAAGGTGGCCGGGTCCTCGCTTCGTTTGTGTTTCTGCGTGTTTGGGTGTTTGGGTGTATTTGCGTGGAAAGCGGTTGCCCGATCACCGTCTGCTTTGCGTTTTATGTTTTCCCCCTTCTGTCCTTCTGTCCCTTTTTCCCCGCAGATAGAGTCCCATACAGACCTTGTGCACGATCATACAGTCATACACCGTGCCGTCTCGGCGAACCGCAGAGACAAGCACGCCCAAGCGCTGCTGGCTCAGGAGCTGCTGCACCAAGCGCTGGAGTGTGCGGACGGTTTGGCCACGCGCGATTCCCTGCTCCAGCAGTCCGAGGAGCATGCACGGCTGTCACTTGCAGAGGACCACCTCCAGCCGCACGTGCATGTGTTGTTGGCCAGTGTCTTGGCTGCGCAAGGCGCCTCTTCCGAAAGGGTGTTGCAGCAGGCTGAGGCAGCGCTTGCATGTGCGCGAGCGCTGCCACTGGCGTGGACAGTACAGCAGGGGAGTCAAGAGTGTCAGAGCTCAGTCGAGTCAGCCGCGCATGCCATTCGTGGGCACGCGTTGGTGCAATGCAACAAGGTGTGTGGAGCGCATGCAACGTGTGCCGCTCGTTGATGGTGTCGTAGCACTTGCTCTATTTTTCACTGTTCGGTTCACACCCTCACGACACAAACACACCCATGCAACCACCACGGCTGCTTGGAATGACACACCTCAACGTTCGACGTTGTCGACGTCTGGGCGTGGCTGCACACTTTTTCTTGTTTGTTTGTTTTTCTTCTTCCAACGACAGTTGCGCGAAGCACAGGCCGCGTTTGAGGCCTCCATCGGCGCGGCAAACCGCTCCACGGCAGCATGCTCTTGCACTCCGCCGTGTACCACCCCCGTGTCCCCTACCACTTCACCGCCTCGACCGCCACCCTCACGGCGACCCTTGCACGGACACGGCGGCGCGTCTGCCCGATTCGGCCTGGCTGAGGTGCTGCTGCACAACGCAACCGCGACCCGCTGCGGTGGTACAGTGGGTAGCACAGCCGCCACCACAGGGACAGGGGCAGAGGCAGACGCAGAGGCAGAGGCAGACGCAGACGCAGACGCAGACGCAGACGCAGACGCAGACGTAGAGGTAGACGTAGAGGCAGACGCAGAGGCAGACGCAGAGGGTGCGGGCAGTGGTGGTGCGACTGCAGGCTCGTCACGCGACGCACAGGCGACCGCACCACGCCCGCCGTGTCCATGGCACCGCTGCCGCTCGCTGTTTGAAACGGCGGCGCGCCTGGATCCGGCGTGTTGGTGGGCGTGGGTGCGGGCGGCGCATGCCTGTGACGTGGGCGACGACGCCGCCAGTGCCGTGACTGCGCTGCAGTCCGCGAGGGAAGCCGCCCGCGACCGCCGTTCGGGCGTGCTTGTCCAATGGGCGCTCGCCAAGGGATTCCTGCGATGCGGCAAGGTACGTGGTGGGCCACCACTGGTGGCGCGCAGCGCGTTGTTTGGCGCGGGGCGAGGGGTTGCACGTGTTGTTACGCCGCTCATGTGCGCACCGGTTGTGTCTGCTTTTCGTGCGTGTCTACGCTGCTGCCAGGCGCGCGATGCCGCCGCCGCATTGGGGTCTTGCACGGCCCAGGTGCGCAACAGCCCGCTGTTGTGGGTGGCGCACGCCGAAGCTGCCGCGGCCGCGAAGCAGCATGCGGTGAGCGTGACGTCGGCTGTGCAAGCATGTCGACTGCTGCGGTCTGCCTCTCCGCCCACCGTGCCACCCACTCGTCCATCTGGGCAGACCCAGCGTCTCGCGCATCGCGCGGGGCAAGTGTTGCGAGCCGGGGTGGCGCAGGACGGGGTGTTGGTCGAGGTGGGTTGAGACGCGCCTGCGCCATGTGGGTTGCAGGGTGTGGATTGGTGACGTGGGTTGCTGAAGAGCGCGTGTGCCCGCGTGTTCACCTTGCGTCGCAGGGTTCGGAGGCGGATGCTGTCGTCGATGCCCTTCAGTTTGTCGCTGGTCTTGACCAACACAGGTGAGGTCGCCCCTCTCATGGGGTGGGGCTGCGTGCGATAGCGCCAGGCGGTGCCCTCACGTGTCTTGTGTTGATGGTGGGGTGCTGGACGTTGGTGGCGCTAGTGACCACCCATCAAGCTGGGCGGTGGCCATGGTGCAGGCCCAGTTGCTCCGAAGAGACCATGCGGCAGCCGCGTCTGCCTTGGAGAGCGCAAGGCGTGCTCCTACGGAAGATGACGCTGTGCTTGAGGATTTGGGTAAACGCGTTGCTCAGGTGCGGTAAACGTACCCCTGAATATGACTGCGCTGTTGTAGCTCACGCGCTTCTCTTTGTTCAGTTGGGCATGGGGGCAAGCGGCGACAATAATGGTTCTGACGGCCCTGATGCGGAAAAGGCGGGCGAAGGTGTGGCAGATGGGTCCACAACCGCTTTGGGCGAGCATGTTGCCGCGAAGGTTGGTTGAACGTGCGCGTTGCCGGTGTGTTGCGGTGTGCTGTGCTCGCGACCGCCCTGAGCTGTCGCTGTTGTCGCTACCCCAGGTCAATAGGGAAGGAACAACACAGGCGCAGCGAGACAAGGAGTTCTTTGAGCTGATGCGCAAGGTCGGTCAGCACCACGTGTCAGCACAGGCTGTGTGAGGTGTGTGCCGTGTGCACGGTCGTTCACTGGGTTGTTGTGCGCTCCCTACCCAGCAACGCATGGAACAAGCGGCTGCACGCAAGGCTGAGGAGTCGAACTTGGACCCTGAGGAGCTGGCAGAGCTCGAGAAGAAGCGCGCAGCCCAAGAGGAGCACGAACGCAAGAAAAACCGCGCTCTTCACCAACTCAGCAAGTGCGTTGCGTGGTGTATGCGTGCGCGGATGGACGCGAGCTCACCGGTTCTGCGCTGTGTCACCTCCCTTTCCCGTCTGGTTGTGTGTTTGGTGCTTGACTGCGCGCACCACTACCACAACTTCACAACTCCGCGACACGTCCGCATTGCAATGCACACCCACGCTTGTGGTCCGTGTGTGTATGTGTGGTGCTGGCTGTGCTGCAGGTACGGTCGATCGCGTCTGCGTGGTTCCAGCGTCAGCATCGCAACGGGGAAGCCACGCACGCGGCGCCGCGGCAGGCGATCCAGCATGGTGTCCGTGCGTACGATTTCCTCGCGCCGCAAGGCGTCAAAGTCTCCAATGAAACCGCTAGCGTAGGGGGTCGGCCGTTGCAGAGAGGGTGGGGGGGCCGCGTCATATGATGACGTTGACGTCAGTTGACGACGCTCTGACGAACAACTGAGAGCATCTGTGCGCGTCAAAGAAAGCGTTTCGCAGCCTTGAATACAAGTATTGTGTTAGTTCGCGTTTCGGCGAGTGCCTCTTCCAGCATGCTGCCTGGGGACTACTTCAGAATCCGCACACCCACAACCGCGGCCAGGTTTGTGAAAACGAGACCCTTCGGCGCACGTCACACTCCGGCTCGCTTGATCGGGAGGGTGCAGGGCACGCCACAGGCAAGCGGTTTCGAGGAGGGGCACTGGCACCATGAGACAACGGCTCCGGTGTAGTGCCCAGCGAGGAAGGGCGCAGGGGGGCTTGGTCAACACGGCGAAGGGCCGAAGCGCAAGGTGTGGGGTGTGCGACACGGGGCTAAATTTACCAGCCAAACAATTTATGACTCAGACAAAAAGTGTGTGTGCAGGCGTCCGAACCCGAAGAAATGCAGGTCGACCCCACGGCTTCGCAGCTTTGCGCAACACCACCCTGGTCGTTCCCCCGCCCCCGACATCCCCCCGCCCCGAGGCGACCCCCCGGTGTTGGACGCGGCACAAACCCTGTGCACGTGTGAGTTACGTTGGTTTCTCCACGCTGCTGGCCCCGTGGGTAGGCCACCTTGAGCTGCGTTGGGTGCCATGGGTCAAAGCAACGCCAAGCAGGCCATGGAGGCGGCGAAGCGGGGAGACGGCGATGAGTTGGAATTGATTCTGCGGCGCATGCAGGGAGACGACTGCGCAGTGGAGGTGTGTGAGGGTTTGTTCTGCGCCTGTGTGTGTGCGTGCCGTGTGGTTGCTCCGCCGTGCTGGCGCTGGCTACACGGGAGTTGATGTGACGCGTGGCACTCATGTGGGCTGCTGCGTTCACCAGGACTCTGCCACAACACCGCTCCACTGGGCTGCTTCCAACGGCCACGTGAATTGTGTCGATTTGCTGTTGAACCATGGGGTGGCCATCGACGTCCTTGAACTGGTGTGTGCTGCGTGTTACCACGTGGTGAAGGTGGTGGTGGTGTGGACCGACTCTCATTTTGCCATGGTGCCACGCAGAACGGATTCACACCCCTGCATTTTGCTGCTGAGTCGGGCCATTACGGTTGCTGCCAGTCACTACTTGTCATGGGTGCTCGTGCGAACATAGGAGACTTTCGTGTGCGTGTTGGGCTGGCGTCGTGCCGAGTTTCCTTGCTGTGACTGATGGTGCGTCACATTTTCCGTGTCTCGCGCGCTCGCAGTGCAATCACACCCCACTTCATCGAGCGGCAAGCAATGGCCATTTGAATGTGGTCAAGCTCCTGGTTCGGTTTGGTGCCTCCATCGACCGCACCTCCCTTCAAGGACACACCGCTGCAGATTTGGCCTTAACAGGCGCCGAGAGTTTGGAGGTGGGTGGGGTGCCTCGTCTTGATCTGCCCCATCCATCGCGCCTCGCCTCACTTTTCGTCTGCACCTCCCTCTATCTCCACGTTTCCATGTGTGTGTGCGTGTGTGTGTGTGTGTGTGTGTGTGTGTGTGTGTGTGTGTGTGTGTGTGTGCGTGTGTGTGTGTGTGTGTGTGTGTGTGTGTGTGTGTGTGGGTGGGTGTGTGTGGCG
>Ga0213833_1002580_pt1 | contig 11619 bp, 9 predicted proteins | sample SWATP21_FD_160575 | JGI IMG/M metagenome (GOLD analysis project Ga0213833, IMG submission 160575) | Coastal seawater microbial communities from Marineland, Florida, United States - SWA TP2 #1 | ecosystem: Environmental > Aquatic > Marine > Coastal | place: USA: Florida | collected 2016-08-14
GTGGTGTTTTTTGGTGTTGGGGGGGGGGGGGGGGGGGGGGGGGGCTTGCAGCTGCATGCCTCACCTTGGTGCCATCGTCGCTGCAGCTACGGGTACAAATGGAAGCGGTCAGAAGCTGACAAGAACCTGCTGCGAACACACACCACAGCCGTCTCTGCCCAGATGTTGTACCGTTTGGCACAGCAAGAAACGTTCAAGCCAACGAAGCTTTTCAGCATCGACCGCGTGTTCCGCAACGAAACCATGGATGCCACCCACCTCGCCGAGTTCCACCAGGTGGAAGGAGTGGTGGCGGACTACGATTTGTCCCTTGGTGACTTGATCGGAGTCATCACCGAGTTCTTCAAGCGTATGGGTATCACCCAGTTGCGTTTCAAGCCTGCGTACAACCCGTACACCGAGCCATCGATGGAGATCTTCGGGTACCACCCCCAGCTGAAGAAGTGGACGGAAATTGGCAACTCTGGTACGTCCCGTGTGTCGCTTGCTAATGTGTCACTGCCACACTCACCTGTGCGTATGCTGCAATCAGGAATCTTCCGCCCTGAAATGCTGCAGCCAATGGGTCTTCCTGCCAACGTTCGTGTGATCGCGTGGGGCATCTCTCTGGAGCGCCCCACCATGATCCGGTACCAGATCGACAACATTCGCACCTTGTTCGGCCACAAGGTGAAGGTAACCAAGACGCGTGACTCTCCGCTGTGTCGTTTCGATGGTAGTGCGTCTGGGGCCCCGGCATACACCGGCGCCACTCGCGCAGAGGGCTCCGGCCGGCCAGACACCCTGCCATAGACCATCGCAGCTATCCATAGAACGTGGTTCCACGTGTACCAAAGTATTGATTCTTTCACACATTTTGCCGGTCACCTGCATGAGCGTTTCGTGTCAACACTAGCACAACGTCAACCTGCGGACCACCATGCAACGTGTGGGCGCAGCAGCGTGACACCACCAGTACACAACATGTACCAAACGCGCTTTCACTTCCAGGAGCAACTGGTCCGGGCCGATGAGACAACAGCGTCGAAACTCGAAGAGGAGGAGCTCTCTGGTAGTCCCCGTGACGGGTCAGGTGTCAACAGCGGCCGACTCAACCCCACGTTTCAGCTGACAGAAGTGGAGCTGCGAAAACAGCGAGCGCAGAAGAAAAAGCGTGCATTGGTTCCTGGCACACGAGCCCATGACGCGCACTTGGTCCGTGCCGCAGCCATCGCGCGCAAAACCGGGCAGTACGGGCTGAGTCACCGGTTACTCCACCAAGTCTCCAACAGTCCGAAGAAGCTTGCGTCTTCAAGTGTGGCCTCGAGTTCCCCGGAGCCGAACGTTGCCAGCAAAACCCCCAAGGCTGTGTCCATGCCGTTGGAAATGGCCCCCACGGACTCCGCATTTGCGCTGGCGCCGGTATCGCCGTCACTGTTGGACCATTCTCCGAGTCAGTCCTCGCAAAGTGACTCAGATGATTCAAGCGATGACCCCTTCGTCTCTGCCGTACCCTTGTCCCTACGATCAACGTCCCGCATACGAGCGAGTGGAAGTGGTTTTGGTGCCGCCGCTAATCGCGGCGCCCCAAAGCGACATGGTGAACCAACCCGGCAGCCAGCACCCGAGCTCGGCGGTGAGTCCGGTAGCTTCCGCACTATCCTGGGCCGCTCTGGGTCAAACTTGTTCCGTACTTTGTCTGTCAACACGAACATGGGGAAGGCTACGAGAAAGAAGAAGACAGGAAGAGCGTCTGTGAAACCACGGTCCCAACGCGCACGGCAGCGAAGCTCTCGCGCCAAACCCGCGGCACCGTCGAAGAGTGTGACGCCAGCACCACGGCTTGTTCAACGCCAGCTGTCAACTCGCCTGTTGCCTAACTCGCAGGTTGGTGTGCGTGGCCGAGACGGTAGTGTACGTCCGCCGTGGGGAGGCGGAACGCGGTCCTCTCCAAGCCTGCATGCAGCCCCCCACCACAAGAGTCGCCGAGCCCTTAAAGTCCTCCCCAAGCCTACTGCAAGTGCTCAAGACGCACAAGACAAGTACGGCGACGAAGGGGACTTGTGGAACGACGATGATTCCAGCGGGCCACGTGTGGAGGAAAAGGACAGCCATGAGCGGCCCGAACCACCTGCACGTGGCAAGAAGGCGCAGCGTGTGTCGATCATCTCGACGGCAGCCAACCACGATATGGACTTCTTGTTTGACATGCACCCTCGACCTGCCCAGGTGCTCCCAATCACGAAGGAGGTTCCGAAGGTGGTAGAGCCGTCACGTGTGAGCACAGCAACAACTCGCACTGTGACACATGTTCCAGATGAAAGCATGATGCAAACCGAGCCGCTGAGTGAGGCCCAATACCAAGCTGAAGTGCGAAGCTTCATTCAGCGGGGGCTCGCAGACCTTGCCAAGACTCCCAGCCACGAAGTTTCAGGACTCAGCGCTGGTCACCAACAACTCAAGATATGTACTGATGCCATGCGGGTGCCCCTGAGCTTGGCTTGCGTCGTTCGTGATCCCACAATACTCAACTTCAGGTGCGTGCATTCGTGCGTGGGCTGTGTGTGCTTCTGGTCTCGGGAAGTTGATGCATGTATGAGGGTGTTTTGTTGTGGGTATCAGTGGCCACTATCTTGGCGAAACATACCTGCGTGCCATGGCGGTTGGTGCACGCGTCGCACCAGTAGCCATCAACCTTGAATCCTGTCGGGTCGGACCATCAGGACCCGTGCACCTGGCCCAGCTCCCTTGCCAGCATTTGTTGTACCTGAACCTTGCGTCAAACAACCTGGGTGTGCAGGGCTGCAAGGCACTGAGCACCGCTCTGATCAAGGTGTGTTGGCTCTGTTGCTGTTGTTCATTTTGGTTTCTGCCCTCACGGCCGGGTTTGCCTGTAGGAAATGACAACCCTGAGAGAACTAAATTTGGATCGAAACGGGCTTGGAGACGCCGCGGTGTCTGAATTGGTTGCAGGGTTTCGTGCCCTGGAATCATTGCGCCGCGTGTCCCTTCGTTGGAACAAAATTGGAGAACTGGGTGCCACCGTTTTGGCGACGTTTCTCGCCTCTCAAAGCGAAGTGTTCGAGCACATGTTTTCGGGAAGCAGCAGCGATGATGAAATTGCTTCCGTGAGCGACTCTTCTCAAACCGAGGATGGTCTCTACTCGTCTGACGACGCAGAGGAAGAACCTGTGTATGTGGTCACAGACGAAAACGTGCTTGGAGACGGAGTAGCCTCTGAGGACGTCCGCCCTGCCTCCGCTGATACCGTCATTAGTGACTCGTCTGGCCGCGTTGCTGGTGCGGCTACACTCACTCATGCTGGACACCACCACCATCACCACCGTCACCATGGTGGTCTCAATGAGCTGGACTTGGGATGGAACCAGATTACTGGGCATGGAGCAGCACTCCTCTTGCGTGCCATCGCGCACAACTCCAGCATCGAGGTGTGGGCTGTGTTATTGTGTGGTATCGCTGAGGGGTGTTGACGATATGCTTGGCATGTGATTTCCAGGTGCTTGACTTGTCTTTCAATGGAATAGGGGACAATCATGCCGAGGCACTGCAGCAGCTGTTCCGGTCCAACACATCACTGGTTCATTTGGACATCTCCAACAATCACATGACGCGCAAATCCGTGGAAGTGATCAGTCAAGGACTCAATGTCAATCGAACCATGCGAGGCATCCACGTTTCAGGCAAGTAGGCACCTCCGCATACTTGCAGGTGTTCGTGGGTGTGACCTGATGTTGCTTGCAGGCAACGGGATGTTTCTGGATGCACGAGGTTTCTTGCACGCGATAGAGCGCGCAGAAGACCGACACACGCAACCAGCAGCCTCCCTGTCTTCCCCCAAACGCCCAAATGCTGTCACAGGAGGCACGCTCAGCGGCACAACGCTTCGTGCATCGCGGCACCAACATACAGCACACACAGTACCTGACAACAGCGTTCGCGTGTGCGCTGATGGGCAAAACCCGGTGGGTCACAACGGGCATGCTGCGCTCCGCATTATTCGAGGCGTTGGTACAGGCCACCACGGTCATCACCGGGCAGGGGGAGTTGGCACCAAGGCAAGCCTCGCGGCGTCCAATGTGAATGGGTCCAAGTGCTGGATCTGTGGTGTGTGGCGACCGGTGCGTGGGTGTGTGACAAGCGATGTGAAAGTCCGAACGAATGACCTCCGTCCTGTGGACTTCAGTTTGTATTCTGCTGGCGTCCCCCGGTTGCGGGCCCCGTGGCACGCTCTGTGAAACTCATGCTGTCGTTCGAAGGCTGGCAACCATGCGAGATGAAAGCCACTGATGGCAGCCTGGGTTTCCAACTTGCTAGAATGGTGGGTGCCAACAACCTGTGCGGTTGTGTGCTGGTCGCGGCAGTCGTCAGGCCGTCACCTGTGTGCGACACTTGTGTGCGACACTTGTGTGCGACACTTGTGTGCGACACTGTCACAGGTCCCCTATGCCAAGTTCTACTTCTGTTTTCTGGTGGACGGTGTGATCCGCGCAGCCCTTGATGAAAACTACGCCTGGGCGCCCCCTCGACTGCGGCCACCGCCTCCCACCATCCATGTGAAGCGCTCACCACGCCCCCGTCGACGGCGTGGGGACAAGAAGAGCCGCCCTCGACAACGTGGTGGGCGATCAGGTCGCCGACTTCGTGGGGCTGCTGCGCCGGTTGCGCCTCCCGCGGAGCCGACCACTACTTCCGACGACAAGAAGCTGACGAAGCTGCTGGAGCGGACGCACTCCGTCCTCATGTCGCCGCCGTCTTCCAGTGCCACCGGCAGGTCCAAGGAGGTCCCACAGGGGCACAGTCGTGCCCAGCATTCCATGTGGGTGGATGAGGACGAGTTTGCGACTATCTGCGCTGCGCAGAAGGCCGCCCTTGCCTCTGTTGAAGCGGTGCTGGCCACACAGACAGGCGAGTCAGACGAGTCGAAGGTGCCACCACTGCTGGCTGCAGATGGCTTCTTGCTGCCTGGGGGCGCCATTGTGAACATCATCCAATCCACACCGGATGAAGAGCGTGCTGAGAAAGCTCGGCTCGCCCTCCGCGCGGCACGACACCACCGGCTGCAGACCTCAGCTGTTGCTGTGTTTGCGGATGCTCGTGCTGCGGTCAAAGCCAAGTTCCCATCATGGCGTGGCAACTCAGTGTCTGACCTCCAGGCAGCAACGGCACAGACCCACGCGTTGTCGTCTTGGAAGAAAGCGCACGCAGCAGTCCTGGACGGCAGCAAACCTGGCGGCTTCACGTCTTGCTGGAAGCAGCCGCGTGCCTCAATTGCAAAGGCGGGGGTGTACAGCCTTGGTCACACACTGGCACTGGGTCGCATTGTGGCCAGACTGAAGCAAACCCGTGGCGCTGAGGAGACCAAAGAGACCGTCACAAGTTGGGAGGACTGGAGTGATGACGCGGTTGTGTTGGACATGCGTCCTGGTACGGTGGATTCGTGTGTGAGTGTGGGCGTGGATGCTGTGGTGACGTCCTGTTCTGCTGCAGTCCGTCTCGCGCCAAGGCTTGTTCCTGTTGATTTGCCACGGCCACGGATGCCTTCGATTCTGCGTATTTCACACGAATTGGACGAGTTAGAGTTTCGGCTGGAGGACAGCGTGTTCTGCAAGCTGGAGGTGGAAGGGGAAGCGCTGTGCAACGCCGCGTTCGAAGCCGACTGGCGTGCGTCACGTCTGCCTGGCAAGTGGGTGTTCCCGGACAGCACGCCTGAAGACAAGGAGCAGAAACAGGCGGCTTACGAGTGGCTTCGTGCCAACTACACGGCAATGCGAGAGGCGTTCAAGTTTTTCTCGTGTGTCAAAGGAGGGGATGTGTTCAACATCACGTGGCTGGGCTTCACTCACTTCCTTGAAATTTGGGGGGTTACTGGGCCCCGGGCGGGTCCGAACAGGTGCCAACTAGCGGTACGCTTTGTGTGCCTTGCTGTCTCCCCAGCATCCCGTGCTCACATGAACATGTCTGACTGGTGTAGGACCTGGACAAACTGTTCATTGTGTGCAACACGAAGCAAGTGTCCAACACGAACAGTCACGCGATTATCTCGCATGATATGCTGGAGCCTGGACAAGTTGCGCAGGCTGGCGGTTCCCCTGTGTTGCTCTCGGTGGAGAGTCGCCGCAAACTGAACCCTGAAAGGAGTTTAGCACGCTTTGAGTTTCTCGAGATGTTTGTCCGAGTTGCGAAGTTGAGATTTGTTGACACCAAGGAGGAACCCACCGTGGCCCGTGCTGTGTACCGGCTTATTCACGACCACCTGCTCCCGTTCCAGCACTTGCCAATGCCTGGACAACCGTTTCGTGACAAGCACATGTTCACCATTGAGGTACGTGGCTGCTTTGGTGCTGTGTGCTGTGCCATGCCTTACTCGTGCTGCAGGTGGACACGTTCATCAAGAGCAACATGCGCGGCTTCCGAGCACTGTTCGCAAAACATTCTGGGCGGTTCTCACTTCCTGGACGAAAGCCCTACATGAGCGTAGAAGAGTTCTTGGACATGTTGACTGGCGCAGGTCTGTTTGATCAGGAGTTTGCCGTCGTGAAAGCGCGAGTATGCTTCGTCTCCGCCATGGCAATGGTGCCCGACGAACAGCGAACGACAAAGCACCGCGAAATGACTTTTGTCGAGTTTTTGGAAGCGGTATGTCGTTGTCCGATGTCACATCGCCCACAAACACATCACTGGTGACATTGCATGTTTTCCACTCCACAGGTGTGCCGCGTCGCTTGGATGCGAGTGATTGAAGAAGTGCCGCTGTACCAGAAACTACCGCCGGTGGTCGATGCGTTGTTCTTGGCGGCTGGTGTGACTGGTGCAGCAGGCGCACAAAGAAGACGTAAGCACCACCATCACCACCACCACCATCACCACTCTGCTCGGATCCTGGGCCCGGCTGCTGCTGCTATCCCAACAGCGCAAGGCTTGTTTGGCTCGGTGGAGTGACGACGAATGCCTTGGCCAAGTAAGATGTATTGAAATTCAACACTTGAACTTATCCGCGCAATCTGGTTCGTAAACAAACGTCACCCATATATTTGGTGGTATTTTTGATACTACACGCAACCCCTAAGCTTCTGTTGCAGCTGACACGCTCCCACCACGCCGGACTTTCATCTCGACACCATCCCGACAGAGGTAGCGTTTGTGCCCTCTGAATCAAGACAGTGATGGCAACTCTAGATAACGTCAATCTTTTGCAACACGTTGCGCGGGATCGCATCACCCTTCAGTGCCTTCAAAAGGAACTGCGTGCCGCGTATGCTACCATCGACAGGTTGCGTGCGACGGTGGCAGAGCTTCGTGAGAAAGAGCGCGCTGCTTCAGCAAACTCAGACTCCTCGTCAGTTTCAAGCGTGGAGTCATCGGCCACAACATCGTCGGTAGACGCTGATGCGGCCTCTGTGAAGTCTGCTTCCTCCAACCCGACCCACGTGGCAAAGCCAATTCCCATGCAGCGACATGTGCCCACTGGCTTGGTGTCGCTGCAGGCCGCCGCGATGATGCAATACCAACAGCAGCTGGTGTGGTCCCAGTGCTTATCTGGCGCCACTGCACGGTATGCCCTCCCGCGCGGCTCCCCGTCTGGCATGGTGTTCCCGGGGATGTACCGTGCCGCGCATCCAACCCCCGTCCGCTCCCCGTTCACCGCCGCGTCGCCCGCGCCGGCGGCCACCCCTCACCTCCACTTCCCGAGTGGAGGCGCCTCGAACATCACCAATCCAGCAAAGGGTGGGGGGAAGAAGGGGAAACTCGATGCGTGGGAGCGCACACTGACGGACGAGTTCGTGGCTGCCGTCAAGCAACGACGTGTTGTCGTGAGCAAAGGCAACCTCGCACGCGCCCTTCGTCAGCACGTCAACCTGGAACGACACCAAGACTTTTATGAGAAGTTGGTGTCCCGTCGTAAGCTCAACACTGTCTTGGCGCCGTACCTTGCCCCGCGTCTCCCCAAGCGCGCGCGTCAAAGCGAAACATTCACACCCTCCGCACGACCTCGCAAAGCGCAGCGTTTGGCTGCCGCTGCCGCGTCAGAGTAGCCAAACGCCATGCACCCTCCATCGCCGACGTGACGATGACGTTGTTGTGACATGCTTTGTGGGGGGTGGGCAGGGTTGCTCTGTGCAGTTTGTTTTCTGTCTGTGTGCTGTAGTCTCGATGATCCACCCTGTGATGTACAGTGGATACTCAACCGGTGAGAACGGTTGAGGGCGCCAGTGCGCCAGTTATTGAGACTAGTATGTGATCAGACAGCTTCGCTGCTGCTGCTGCTGTGTGTGTGTGCGATGCGTGATACGTGATACGGTGTTTTTGTCTTGTCCGATGAGCGTAACAGCAATTGGTTTTGTCCCACGCTCACTTGTAGCCAACGCTGGCGAGAGCATTCATGTGTCTCACATCACCACTTGCTCTTGTTGTTCTTTTGACGCTCCACTTCCATGAGCGCCTTGCGTTTCCAGAACGCTTCTCCCAGGGCGAGTCGTTGGACGTCTATTTGCATTTGGAAGATGGGGAAGAAGAGGCTGGCCAACCGTTTGTACAGCAGGGCGAACTGGAAACACGACGACAGAAACGGCGCATAAGAGGACACGCCACATGCGCAGCAACCAACCAGCAAGCGACGGGGTGGGCGCCTTGGGGATACATACAGTGGCAAACGGAACTCTGTCTTCGCTGGAACGGATGCGGAGCATGTCGCCAGCCACTTGCACCAGGTGCTCCTGCTTGTGCCGGGACTTGCGAGGATGAAGTGTCGCGATCATGTCTCGGAGACCCATGGCGCGAAGCCCACCATCGGCGTCACGGAAGGACTTGAACAGCACCTTGAGCAGGTGTGTGGGCATGGCCATGCAGTAGGCAACAAGGAATTCGACAAAGAGCTGCAGGAATCCATGAAGCGGAGTGAGGACCGCGGCGCAAAACCACCAACACCGCAGTGCACATACACACCTTGAAACCCATCCGGGCATTACCAGGCTCATCGACAAGCGCCATCAGCGATTTTCGCAGAGGTTCCACGTCAATGTTCAAGCCAATGGACTTGGTGATGTCCTTGATGGACACGCCGTTGTTGGGCCCCTTCGTCTGCGATGCCAGTGCCACAGACACACTGTCAGCGAGGGCAACGACCAAGCGAACAACAACGTGGACAGCCAACGTACACAAAGCGACTGCCACAGAGACTGCAATTTCTGGATGTGCGCGGACGTGAGCTTTAGCGCCAAGGTGCGCTGCGTCCATTCCACTCTGTCTCGGACCACCTCTGGCTCCTTTGAAATCCTCTCGCTCCTGGCCAGTCGGCGGCGCTCTTGCTTGGTTAGCTCCGACAGCTCACTTGCATCCGACGCGTCGTCGGATGCAGACGAATCGGCTTCACTTGAATCACTGCCACTGCCACTGCCACTGCCACTGCCACTGTCGCTGTCGCTGTCACTACCACTGCCGTTGTCACCGTCACTGCCGCTGCCTTTGCCAGCAGCAGCAGACCCACCCGCCTTGGCGTTCGCCTTCGCTGCGTTGGTGCGCCGCTTTGCCGCGTTGTCTTCTTCTTCCTCACCGCGCACACTGCTGTCGTCCGACAGTGAGCCCATCGTCGCTGCACTGGCCTCCGTGTCGACGTCGGACTCCGACTCCGACGTGCTCCACCCGGCACGCAGCGTGGCCATGGCCCACCGCCGCGCCTCAATGTCCAGGTCAATCTCCGCGTTCTCACGGCTCAGCAGCTCCGTCACCAGCTGGTCGTGGTGCGCGCGTTCCCCCACAAACGCCGCATCGTGCTCGTGACCCACCCGCGGCCGCTGCGGCACCCCCACCGGCGCCTTGTAGGACAGCGCACGCGCCACGGTCAGGCCGTGTGTGTCCGGCGTGCGGCGCACAAACGCGGTGCCGCCGCGCACGAGCGGGCGCTGGTTCTGGCGCTCCTGCAGCGTGCGCGTGTCCAGCTGCGCCAGCGTGCGCGCCGGAAACAGCGACCGCGCGCGGCTGGCGCCAAACGGCAGGGAGGCAACGGGGTTGTAGTGCGGCTGTGTGGCGGCTGCACCGGCAGCGGCATCGGCAGCGGCAGCGGCATCGGCAGCGGCATCGGGAGCGGCATCGGCAGCACCAGTGCCAGCGTCAGGTCGAGTGGATGGTGGAGCGCTCACCCCCGCTGCTTCAAGGGCGCTGTCTGCTTCGTGTACAGGGTCAATGTGGAGGTGCGTCGGTAACGCTCCCAGTGGTTCTGGCGGCTGCAGCACCCCACCGCGCGACCTGTGGCTCTTGCCGTGCCCGGCACTGTCGAGCTGGGCAGCATCCGCAGGCGCTGCTGTGTTTGTGGTGGTGGGTGTGGCAAGGGGCGGCAGCGATCGGGGTGTTCGCGGTGTTCGCGGCGTCCGTGCGGAGCGCGCTGTCATGACGACAGTTCGTGGCGAGTCCACTGCCCGCGCAGAGAGCGCCGCTGCGGATAATGGGTCCCCACCCGCAGCAGGACCTGCAGCACCACCCGCAGCACCTGTCCGTGAAGTCGAGTCATCATCCGCACTGCCACGGCGCGGGGTGGGGATCATGGAGCCGCCATGGACCAGGTACGAGGGTACACCGCCGGCGGTGAAGTACTGCGACAAGCCGTCTTCCTTGTCACGGTACAGCGTGGCAGCGTCGGAGTTCATCACCGCCTGCACTCGCGCATCGAGCCTACTGGCATGCTTCGCTTCCTTCTTGCGTTGGCGCTCAAAGTCCTTGACATGCAGTGTGCTGCACGTGTACAGGGACATAATTTTAGGAATGATAGGGGTGGGCCACCACGGGTGCATGAAGCATGAAAAACAGTGCGAGTCAGCCGCATCATCGACACATGAAGTGGGTCCCCGGAGCAAGGACAGCACACTACCCACCACCCTGTGCACCACATAACCACATGACCACACGCCCACATGCCACTGCGCTACGCACCGCACTGTGGGTTTGCGACGGAGTTGCAAGGGCAGCTTCGCCCCCACATTGTCCTTCTTTTGAAACGCAATACCCCACTTGATCCACACCCTGGCCCCACCATCCAGCCCGTACATGCCTGCACCCAATCACCGCGTTCACACGTCGTAAACAACAACAACAACAACAACAACAACAACAACAACAACAACAACAACAACAGCAACTGTTCATACAAGCTGCACACAACAAGCACGCGAGCAAGGAGAAGGCACCGCAGCGTACCAAGGTCTTCGGGGAGCGGCATGAACGAGCGTCGAAAGAGCTCCACTTCTGAGGGTGGCTGCGCCGCGGTACGACTGACTGCGGCAGCCCGGGTGGTGATCTGGATGCCAGCCAGGGGTGGCATCGCGTCTGTGGCGGGGGCTGCGACGAGCGCAAACCGCACCGGCGTCTCGACTTGGGTCGGCAGCGGCCACAGGTCTGCTGCAGGGAGGTTGGCACGGTACAACCGCGTGAACCCCACGTTGCGCAGGGACTGCAGCAGCGCCTCGTGCTTCGGCGAATACCTGCACACGTGAAGTGTCCACACGGTAGGGCAAGTGACACGGGTGGTGGGTGGCAAGCCACAGCGTTTCGAAGGCAAGGGCATGAGTTCTGTGTTCGGGGTGGTGTATGTCAGCGGGGAGGAGGGGGGGGGGGGGGGGGTCAAAGACC
>Ga0213833_1002582_pt1 | contig 11615 bp, 7 predicted proteins | sample SWATP21_FD_160575 | JGI IMG/M metagenome (GOLD analysis project Ga0213833, IMG submission 160575) | Coastal seawater microbial communities from Marineland, Florida, United States - SWA TP2 #1 | ecosystem: Environmental > Aquatic > Marine > Coastal | place: USA: Florida | collected 2016-08-14
ACAGGGAGCAGAAGAAGTGCATGTCCCGAGAAAGTACTTGCAAGTGGTTCTTGCGGGTCGTTGACATACAACACATCTCGTTCCCGAACACTGGGTTCCCTTTGAGCAACTCACTTCGTCAATTTTGCCATCACAATCATTGTCTTTCTTGTCGCATGGACGTTCGGCAATGCTGCTCAGTTCTTCATCGACTTTGCCATCGCAATCATTATCCTTTTTGTCACACTCCAGCTCTCTGGTTTGGTAGCTAGAGTCTTTTTTGATGTAATCAGCAGTCTCACAGGGTAACCAACCCTTGGCACCACCACATCGTTTCACAGAACCTTTACAAACACCAAGCTGCTTTGAACAAGCTGGAGCAGTCAAGTTGTCATCGATTTTTCCACTACAGTCGTTGTCTTTGCCATCACAGATCTCTGGCTTTGCGCCTGGAGCGCTACAGAATTGCCACTTGCCTGCAACGCACTTTTCGGTACCGCTACCACATTTGCCAGTACAGGCTCTCGCCAAGGCATCATCGATTTTGCCATCACAATTGTTGTCTTTCCCATCGCATTTGCTTTCTTTGGCTTCGTACTCTGCATTATGGGTCTTGTAATCCTGTTCAGAGCAAGGTATCCAACCTTTGGCACCACCGCACTTTTGACTCAATCCTTTGCACACTCCGACCTTCTTGCTGCAGGCAGGTGCAGTGAGACCATTGTCTATCTTGCCATCACAATTGTTGTCTTTGCCATCACACTTGCTCTCTTTGGCTTCGTACTCTTTGAAAGCTTTTTGGTAATCAGCAGCCTCACACGGTAACCAGCCCTTGGGACCACCACAACGTTTGACTGCTCCCTTGCATGAACCTGTTTGATTCTTGCAAGCCGGTGCAACCAAACCATTGTCGATCTGTCCGTCACAATCGTCATCTTTGTCATTGCACTCTTCGGCCTTGGAAATCACCTCTCCAGTACAAACGCCCCACTTTCCTCCATCACTTGAGCACACTTGGACACCAGGCTTACAAATGCCTTTTCCTTCAGTTCCTTTCGCTCCGGTGTAGCAAGATGTCTTTTCGCCGGGTTTGCATAGCAAGCACGTACCTGTGTCTGTTTTACACTTTTTTCCATCTGTACAATTTTTGGGGGTACTCCAGATCAGGCAGCCGTTTTTATCCTTGGAACATTCTTTGTAGCTGCTATCACCAGTACACTGGCTTTTTCCAGCCTGACACTCTGGTGCTGGACAGGTGTAAGGGATACAAGCCCCCTTTGCGCACACCTCAGTGGCTTTACACTTTTGCACTTCACTGAGTTCAAAGCAGCCTTTGCTGTTCTTTTGACAGGTCTTGTAAGTTCCAGGCTGTTCACTGGCCTTGGAAATGCAGGTCTTACCTTCTTCTGTGCAAGGAGGTGGTTCGGGGCAATCAGGCACACAAGCGCCCGCCTCGCACTTCTCATCGTCTTTGCACACCACCTCTCCAGTACAAGCTCCCCACTCACCTTTATCGCTGCATGTTTGCTGACCCTTTTTGCAAGACTTGCCTTCTGATGTTTCGCACTCGCGAGTCTCTTGGGGTTTGCAACCAAGACAGCCCTCTTTCCCTTTTTTGGGATCGCTTGTGCAGTGTTGGTTCTCTTCACAATCTTTGTCGGTTCCGCAAACACAGGTATTCTCCACACACTTTTGTGTGGCACTATCATCTTTACGGCATTGCTTGTCTGTCAAACACGCCACACACTTGCCGGTTTTTCCGTCTTTGGCTTTGAGGCACTTGTCTGAGCAAGCCTCACATCCCTTAATGGTTGTGGAGACGGGTGGTTTGGTTATGGGCTCTTGTCCACAACCACCCAATGCAAAAAGCAACAAAAAGAGCATAAAAAAGAGCCGAACTCCTCTAGATGGTATCGATGGTATAAAATATTCGCGTGCTGTTCTCATTTTCAGCTCCCATGGGTATCTGACATCAATCGGAAAAAGAGCGGTGCCTTGGATTTTTAGGATTGGTTTATGATGTAGGTGTGAGTGGGTAGAAAAGGTGTTCTTAAGGCACAGGAGTTACCTACACCAAACACCTCTCTCTACAATTCTATTTATATTTTAACGAGATACAATCGACCGAATGGACTAACCCAATGGGGTGAGGATACTTCTGCTCTAGGAAAGAGCTGGTCTTTCGGGAAATAGACGGATAAATGAATCCTTAAGGCGATGAAGAGCTGGGAAGGGTTGGATTGATAGAAATGGGTGTTACCAATAACGGGTCATGAGTTCGGAGATCCAAGCGGGCTGTGAAGTCTCACCTCTTGGTGCAAACTCCTGAACCCAAGGTTTGATATCCAGGACAGGTGTACCATCAACAGCATCAAGCCCTTGCAAAAAGAGTTTGCGCCCTTCAACACGCTCTACCCGACACACGGTAAGCCCCAGCTGATTGGGTCTGTTCTTGCCTCGCTGAGCAAAAATCCCGACTTTTGGCCAATCCTCCCTATTCCGTGGGTGACGAGCAGCTCTTTTGATCTTTTCGGGTTTCACTTTATCCATGAAAAAGAGGATTTCCGCATGTGAAAAAGTGTCCAGGCCCATAAGTGACTCATCTGTAAACTCAGAGGTCAACTCGATATACATCTCTTCCTGTTCCCAATGGTCGTCCTTCACCTCTTTTCGGGTTGAATGGACATAACCGATTGCTTCAAGTGTGATTTGCGCAGTCATAGAATTCGCATCCTGCAATTTTGAAAAAATGTGTCTAAAAGCCACCCCTTTACCACCTAGCAAATCGATCTGTAGAGAGGAACCTTAGAGGCAGAAAAAAACAGAAGGGATTTTACTTGATCCACTTTTCATGAAAAATACTTTCACGGGGAACACCCCGCTCCATAAGCGTCTTACGCACATGAAGCACCATGGGAACATGACCACAAAGGTAAAAATCTGTTTGTGACCAATTCACAAAATCTTCATTTGCTTCCAGATAGTGGTCAACCTGACCTTTAAATCCAGACTCACCTTTCCAGGCCTCGGTAGGGTCGGAGATACAAGGAAGATACTCCAGCCCTTTGTGTCCCTCAAATTCTTCTCGGTACAGGTACTCTTCTTCTGAAAAGATGCCGTGCAAGCAAATGGTTCTCACGTCTTGTGAACGCTGAGGCAGGTGCTCTTTCAACATAGAACGCAAAGGAGCAATACCTGTACCAGTACCGATCATACACACAGCTTTTGAAGGCTCAGACTCATACAAAAAGCCTCCAGAGGGTCCACGCACAGCAAAAGTATCACCAGGAGAGAGAGAAGCCAGGCGCTGTAGCTGCTCACTTCCTTCATTCTTTTTCACGCAAACGTGCAACAAAGGCTCTGAAGGCGCTGAAGCAATAGAAAAAGGCATGTACTTAGCAGGTGGTTCACCATCGGCCTCAAAAAAGCCAAGCTCTACGTATTGTCCAGATGCATACGTAGACGAAGGTTCACAGGTGAAAGCCAGTGTAAAAGTCGTTGGACTGACCATCTCGATACCAGAGACAGTCCCAGTTCGGATTGATTGGGTCATGAATGAACTTCTTTCTATTTGGGTGGACATAACAGAACACTAAGGGTTCCAGGCTCGACAATATGCACCAAACGATACTGCCCATCATAGGATATTGCAAGAGTTCTCAAAAACAACAGCGTACTTTTCCCGCCAGATAGACTCCTTTCAGTACCTGTGGTATCTATCTGAAATGACCCCCAACCGAAAAAAGAGAAAGCCATGTCAGAATCCACACAAGCAGAAGCTGTCACACAGCAAAATCCGCTCCTTCGATTTGTTCTATTTTGTGTTCAAATCGCCAAGAGTTTTTTTTCTCACAATGGGCTGCTATTGGCTTCGGCAATGGCTTATAACTTACTGCTGTCCATTGTCCCTTTGGGTGCAGTTCTTTTGGTCACACTGTCACAATTCTTTGAACGGCAATGGCTCTTCAATTTACTCGACGGTTACCTGGTTCGCTGGCTACCAGAGTATGGAAAAATCGTCAGTGAACAAATCCAAGGACTCGTGGCAAACCCTCAGGTATTTGGAGGCCTTGGTCTTATTGTCATGATCTTTTTCAGCTCTATGGCTTTTTCAGTGACAGAGCGGGCCATGCAAGAGATCTTCTCTTTTCAAGGAAAGAAGCCCAAAAGCAAAGCCTGGCTGTCTTTGATCTTACCCTTTGTTTTCATCTTGACCATTGGTTTGGGACTGGTTCTTCTCAGCGTGGTATCAGTAGGATTGGACCACTTTTCCACAAAGGGGTTGACCTTGTGGGGCAAGACCTACTCCCTGGCAGCTGCAACCCGGATATTCCTGTATATCTTTGGTTTTCTGGGAACATCTTTGCTGGTAGCATTTTTGTACATGATCATGCCAGGAGGCGAAGTGTCTTTCCGAGCGGCATGTTGGGGAGGGCTCAGTGCCGCGATACTGTGGGAAATCGTGCGTCGTGTGATGACCTGGTACTTCGCCAAGATCTCTATGGTGGGGGTCATTTATGGTTCACTGGGTACAGTTATCGTCATCTTGCTGAGTTTCGAGGTTGCAGCCATCATCTTCTTATTGGGAGCTGAAGTCATTGCAGCGCTAAGCCAAAAGAATTCAGCTCTTCTGGACGCAGGACACGCTCAAGAAGACAAAAAGGAACCAGCTAAAAGCGCCGCCTAACAGCCATCCATTGACTCAACCTCCTGTAAGAACCTGGAAACGACCCCAATAATCCTCGTTGGATCTTCTCTATGAGGCACATGGCCAAAGTCCTCAAGAATAACACTTGTAGAATAAGTGTCCACTCCACTGGAAATACGCTGTGGAAACGCACAAGAGCCGTATTCATCACGATCTCCGTGAATGGCCAGTACGGGACAATTGATTCGTTTGAGATGGTGATCCAAGTTCCAGTTAGAAAAACGGGAATCCAGCCATATCTCGGTCCATGCGTCCAATACCCATTTCGCTTTTGAGCCATGGTATTTTTCCAGTTTTGATAGATGTTGAGGGTCGGAAAAATAGGTTTTCGCAGCTGTAATACCCTCAAGCGTTCGTTCTTCTACAAATGCCTGAGCTGACTCAGTGATGACACTCTCACACAATCCTGCATGCGCATTCATACTGGCTATCGCGATAGCCATCCCACCACCGACACTATGGCCGAATAGAGACACGGTTTTAAGATTCAGTTGGCGGCACAGGTCAGGAAAGACGGAATTGGCCTCTTCATCTATAAATTCAAGGGAAGGAGGCGAAATACGAGCGCTCGATTGCCCATAGCCAAGCCTGTCATAAGCATAGACCTGACGTTTCAAATGGTTAGCAAGTTGCCTGGGGAAATCGCGCCACATATCAATACAACCAAGTGAATCATGTAGTAAAACAATCGGGATTGGATTCGCTAATGCAACAGGCGTCCACTCACGGACAAATACCTTACCACCAGGTACGTCAATGAAAAAAGACTTTGATGGATTGTTTTGTATCAATTTTATGCTCACTCCCAATCGTTTGTAAAAATGTCGAAATGCGGACATACGCAATCTTTCAGTATCGAGACATTTGGCTATGAAATTCGAAAATTCTCTTGAACATTGTTGTTCTTTGCTATATCCAATCATCTCCTTCTATCGATGTTTTTGTGCATCACCAAAGAGACAAGTCAGTGCAGTAAAAGGGTAACCAAAAACAGATAGCCGTACCATAGGCACAACGGACAATTAATATGGGAAAACGGACAAACACTAAGAGGATTGCACGTGTTGCAATATGTCTATATCTGGGTGTGTGGGAATCAAGCGCAAGTCTGTGTAGGGATCTCCTCCAAATCGCTTGCTCAATCGCAAAGGCACGACCAGGTAACGGTGAACTTGAGATTAAATTCCTCAGTTCACAATCAGGAGATGTGCAAACAGCAAGTGGAACTTTGATGCGAGCTGAAAGTACCTGGGAGCACAGCGAAGCTGATGTCATCATTCTTCCATCTCTTGCTATTCCATTTATGGAGTCTGAACATCAACCTCGGGGTTTAGCCGACTGGATAATAGGTCAATACCAAAAAGGGTGTATGGTGCTTGCTATAACGACAGGGAGCTGGCTACTTGCTGAAACAGGTCTTCTGGATGGGCAAACCTCAACCACACATTGGGCATCTGTGACTCGATGCCATCGGCAATACCCAAAAATCAATTGGACGAGTGAGCAACGAATCGCAACAATGGGAAGACTCATTACAGCTCGCGATATATACGCGTCTACGGCAGCTCTATGCCATGTGATTGGTCGTATATTAAGTGTGCCTATCGCTGAACGCACATACGAATATTCGCTCATTCACATGCCTGGTTCAGAAACCTTACCATTACTACACACCATCACGCTCCATGACCACGGAGATAATCAAGTGCTAAAAGTCCAAACATGGCTTGAAGCAAACTACAGCAAAGCCATATCAGCAGAGAAAATCGCAGATATGTTCCACATGAGTCCACGAAATTTGCGGCGCCGCTTTCGCAAAGCAACAGGCAAAAGCCTATCGATCTACCGTACAGAAGTGCGTCTCGCACAAGCTAGGATGCTTCTGTTGTTGACTGACGAATCGACTTCACAAATCGCGCACCATATCGGATATGAGAATGCATCGACCTTTATCGCGCTCTTCAAACAACATCACGGATTGACACCCAATGTTTACCGAAAGACCTCCATGGAGATGAAGATTTAATGCAAAATGCCATGCATTCACACCATAACGAGTACAATAACCCCCCACTTGCGAAGTTTGTCTACTCATCCGACGGGAAAACGAAAGTTCTCAACTTTGTATCGACTCGTTTGCAGTTTTGAAAAATCATACTCAAAGTGAACAACCTTTACCTTGAGATAAAACTCAACCTATCTTCGTCAAAAAATGCACTCCCAATTCTTTCTCTTGCTCCCTTGACGATACCAATACACCTCTCTACCCTACTGACCAACAGAAACCGAGTTTTCCATCTCCTCTATACCGTGAAGGAGCGCTCTATTGAGGCACTTATGCACATACAAAAATGCTTATCATCTGATTTTCTTCACTCTTGGCTGTTTTTTGGTTTGCTTTCCACAACGGCAAGCGCAAGCGCAAAACAAACCGGCAGATAAAATCTTCTTCGGAGGTGACTTCATCACAGTGGATAAGAGTAAACCTTCTATTGAAGCACTTGCTGTATACCAGGGCAAAATCGTGGCAATGGGTTCAAAGGCAGAAGTGCTAAAGTGGAAAGGCTCCCGCACGACTATGATCGATCTCAAGGGTAAGACCTTGATGCCTGGATTCGTAGATGCCCATACACATCCGATCCTGTCCGCGATGATGGGACAAACTGTGGATGTCTCAGGCTTTAATCACAAAAGTCCCAAGGAGGTTATGGCGAGTCTTCGCAAAGGCATTCAAAAAGCAGCCAAGGGCCGTTGGGTCATTGCGTATGGCTGGGACCCTGCCATTTTAAGAGACCTCAAACCTCCCACTATCCAGGAGTTGGACCGACTGGCTCCAGACAATCCTTTGCTCATTATCTGTCAGACTTTGCACATGGCTTTTGCCAATACCAAAGCCTTTCAAGCCGCCAATCTTAGCAAAGAGACCCTCACTCCCAAAGGCAGCTACTTCGAAAAGGACAAAGATGGTGAATTGACTGGTACTATCATCGAAGTGGGTGCCATCTCCAAATTTCGCAAAGCGACCCCCAAGTTTCCCAATCCCATTTACCGATATCTGCTTATTGAACAGATGAAGCATTACGCAAAAGCGGGCTATACCACAGTGGTAGCACCAGGTTTGCAGCCGCTCATTCCAGGTGCCATTCGGTCTTTTCAAAGAGTGGCTGAGAACAAAGAGGCCCCTGTGAGAACGCACATCTACCCGATATACGAAAAGATGGAAAAAGCCCATTTCAAGCCTGGACAAGGAAACAAACAATTCAAGGTGATGGGTGTCAAGCTGTGGATCGACGGTTCGCCATATGCTGGAGGGATGGCCATGGACCTGCCCTACCTCAACACGAAACTCACACGGGTGGGACTTCGTATCCCTGTGGGCTCAAAAGGGCACTTGAATTTCAAGAAAAAAGCACTGTTTTCAGCTGTGGAAAAGTACCATCGTCAAGGTTGGCAAATCGCGGCCCACGTTCAGGGAGAACGGGCTATCGCACAATTTCTTGATGCAGTTGAAGCCGCCCAAAAGAAGCATCCACGCAAAGACCATCGCCACCGCATGGAACACAATGCACTGATTACAAAAGCACAACTCCAAAGAGCCACTCGCCTCGGTGTGACCACAAGCTTTTATATCGAGCACATTCGATACTACGGTGATGCGCTCTACGAAGCCATCGTCGGTCCCAAAAGAGCCTCGCGTTTCATGCCCATTCAATCGGCCAAAAAGGCCGGACAACGTTTTAGCATCCACACAGACACGCCCTCTTCTCCATTGGATGTTCTTCGGGCTATGCAAACAGCTGTGACCCGTAAAACCCGTTCAGGCAAATACCTCTTGGGGCCAAATGAACGGCTCAGTGTCAAAGATGTGATCAAAGCAGTGACCATCCACGCCGCCTGGCAGATCTTCGAGGAAGATTCCAGAGGCAGTCTCTCTATAGGAAAGCTGGCAGATTTTACGATACTCTCTCAAAATCTGACAAAAGTACCTCCGGAGCAATGGCTTAAAATCAAAATTGTCGATACCTATATCGCCGGACATCGCGTCTCAAAGAGCTGGTGGTCTGGAGGCAAAAAAGCACTTCTTCAAGAAACTGCTCCTATCTGGCTGGGGTTACTTTTTGGATTTGTGAGTTTACTTGGATGCCTCTTTTTACTGATTGCCTTTATCTGGAGAAAAGTGCGCTCCAAACAACCAACAAGTCAATCGCAATCTCTTGAACCCGCTCAGAAGGGAAAGACAGACCTCCAAAAGGTTGTGCTCTTCATAGGCATTCTTCTCGGAGCATTCGCAGGTGTGTATACAGGTACGGCTCTAGGAAACTTCCTCAAAGATTTTTCAGCTCTCGAACACATCTATTTTCTGCTCCTGGGTTTATCAACCACATTGAGTGGTATTGGAGGCTCCATGATTGGAATGTTATTGGGTATGCTCATCGCACGGTTCTTTCAAGCAGAAAAAGCGGCTCAGATAGATTCCTAAAGGTCATTTTGAGACCTATATCGGGTTGCCTGAACGATTTCTCTTCCGAATACAAAAAGCACAGCTTGCCTCATCAGCGTCATCCATTTAAAGTATCTCATTTCATCAAAGTTACAGCAGCACTTATCATGAAAAACAAGAGGGGATTTGTATGTCGTTAGAAGTGGAAATCCTGCTAGACAAAAAACAAGAGGTTGTCTACGCAGAACAAGAGTTGATGGGTCGTGTACGCATCCAAGCCCAAAAAGATATAACGTGTGGCGCAGTAAGCATTTCCTTATGCAAAGCTTTGCATACGGGAACATTGGTATTGGTAGGAGAATTCCACCATCAACTCGCAATTCGAAACATCACACTTTCCGAAGGTGAAGAACTGGAGGAAGGACAGTCCATGGAATGGGAGTTCACTCTTTCTCTTCCTTCGGGACCTTACACATACAACGGAAAGCATCTTTCTGTCGCCTGGAAACTGGAAGCAGCGGTGGAACTATCGTTTGCAAAAGATCCAAAAGCATCTTTGGAACTGGTTTTAGAACCTGGAGAAGATGCAAAAGGAGATGAGATCCTAAATGAGGTGCAGAGAGAGGACCTAGGTGGGCGTCCGGTGGTGGATCTGTTTTTACAGCAGTGGTCTACCACACCCGTATTCTTCTTTATGGTGATACCTTTTATCGCACTTGGAACCATCATCATCTACTACACCCTCGCAGGTTATCAGGCATACCATTTGGGTCATGCTCTTCTAGGAAGTGGGCTTATCTCTTTGGGTCTCTGGCTTGCGCGTCCCATCTGGAGTGGCATTCTCATCAAGAGACGGATGGGGTCTGTGGACTTCGACTTTTCGCCGATCTTGTGCCCAGGAGACACAGTCCCTATCACCATTGCATTTCGACCCAATGCACCTATCAAGTTTGAACAAGTGAATGTCACACTCATCGCAGAGGAATCCCTTCTATCCGCAGGAAACAATGCAAGAAGGAAACATTCGGAAATTCACAAGATCAAGGAAATCCCTTGTACACAAGAACACCTGGAGCTACGGCCCTACCGGAAGGACGAGCAAGTCGAGTGGAAAGTCCAGGCGCAGCTTCCGGATGATGCGCCCTATTCTATTTTGGGACAGGATTCCCTCGATTGGTCTCTGTTCCTGGAACTTCAATACAAGGGTATTCCCAAGCGCACGCTGAAAGTGCCATTTTATGTCATCCCCAATGCAGCAAGAGAAAACGCTCTGGAACAAATGGATTCTTCTGATTGATGGGGCTTATGGACGAAAGCGAAGCCAAAAAGTAGACCCTTGATAGACCATCATCACGAGTCCTGTGGTGGGCTCGAATTCGAGATATCCATTCACAAGTTTAAGCGGCCCACCTTTAAGCACTTTCCACTTGTTGGTTTTGGGATCATATACGCGGGTATCATCTCCCGTAGGACCCGAAGCAAGATACACATCGTACGTCGAGATATATGTAATTCCTTTTCCATGTATATCAGTGTCGGGTAGCCTTTTGTACTCCCTGGTGGATGGATTATAGGTACACACTTCTTTGTTGCCTCGGAACACCCACAGGTCTCTTTTGGTATCCCAGGTCGAACGCGCACCGTAAAGCCGACAAGGACTGTCTTTCTTGGGCTTCACCTCTTTCCAGATCTCTGTCTTGAGGTCGAATTCAGCATGGTCTCTTCCCCGGCTATCGACAAACAGTAGGCGATTTCCCTTGGGCCAGTATCGCAGATGGGATTCATAAGGTGAAATCTTTCGCTTAAAAACGCTTCGCACACTTCCATTGATGCGACTCCACCTTTTTTTGGTGATATCGTACTTCCAGGTCGATTTCATATCCACATTGTAAGCGTTATTGGCTTCTTGTGTGGCTTTGGTGGTGATTTTCCAGGTGGCTCCCAATACGAGATACACAGTATCTGTCTTGGGGATATACGCCATACCATCGTACGTGTGACGGGGACTGGGCGTGGGATGGCTCTTAAAACCAGGGACGAGACACCCTCCTCCATATGAACCACCTCCCCAATTGAGAACATCGATGGCCTTTACCTCATTGGTTCGCGGATTCCACTCCATCATCGCATTGGAATAATAACCCGGATAGAGTTCACAAATCCCCTTTCTCCTTTTGGCTGTGGCAACACCCGAACGAAAAAGAACAGTGTTGGTCTTTGTTCTAAACACAGAGCCGCAAAACCCATCTGAACGAGACCACCGAAGACTTGGGTGATTTGGAAAAGCAGGTAGCTTGTAGGTCGCTTTGGCAGCAAACCACTTATTGAATTGGGAAACAGGTGCATCGCCTCCCCCGGGTTGCTCTCTTGGCGTTTCCGGTGGATTCGAAAGCTCAGGCCGAGCCACTTCTGGAGTGGAAGGTTCCTGAACTGTATTCTCTGGGGTGGATTCTTGCTGTTGTTCAAGGATGGATGGTTCATGTGGAG
>Ga0213833_1002583_pt1 | contig 11614 bp, 6 predicted proteins | sample SWATP21_FD_160575 | JGI IMG/M metagenome (GOLD analysis project Ga0213833, IMG submission 160575) | Coastal seawater microbial communities from Marineland, Florida, United States - SWA TP2 #1 | ecosystem: Environmental > Aquatic > Marine > Coastal | place: USA: Florida | collected 2016-08-14
CAGCGTAACGGCCGAGCGTTACGATCAACATTTTACGCCCCGCGGCGCTGCACTCTCGCCAGACCAGAAACGCTGGTTTGCCAACCTGTCCCAACGTGTGGGCGACAGCTACCTCAATCTCGATATGCAAAGCACCAGCAGCTTAACCAGCAACAGCCGGGACCTCAGCTACAGCGCCAGCTACAGCCTGAATTTCGACAACGGCCTGATTGCGAACCTGCGTACCGGTGAGCGCATCGGCAGCGGCTTTGGAAGCAGCACCCGAAGCGATAGCCAATCACTTCAACTGAATTATGCGCTGAGCGCTAACCACAGTGTAAGTGGCGGGTGGCAAGGCGTAGACAGTAAAACCCGCTTTTTCAGCGGCAAAAGCCACTCTCGCAGCAGCGACTGGAGTCTGGGCTCGCGCAGCTCGGGTCAATTCTGGGGAGGACAGGGCTATATAGCACCGACGCTGGTCTGGCGCGACCTCGACAGCCAAACCCTCGACAGCCGCGAGTTTTCGCCCGCCATGTCACTGGGCTTTCGCAAGAACAATCACGACCTCCAACTACGCTATGACGGCAGCTTTCGGGAAGCCGACCCGGTATTCACCCCCGCAACTCGCCGCAACAAAAACCGCCGTTTCAGCTTCTCATACGCCTACCGACACAACAACACAGACTGGCGCGCCGAAATCGGCCGCTTCGCCAGTCACAGTAACCTGATTGGCGACCAGCGAGAAAACAGTGTGATACTGAGTGTCAACCACCGATTCAGCATCGACAATCAGGGCCGCTCCCTGGTCCGTACCGGCAGCAATGAGTTTGAAGGCGTAGTCGACCCGGTGCTGGCCCTCGGCGCACTAATAGCCAATGGCGAATATCAACTGGCTCAAGATATCGCCAACAGCTTTAATCCTGTCAGCCGGCAGCAACAGGCTGACAGGAGCGTCTACAGCGGATACTTCATTCGCAACGCAGGAACACCCCAGCAACTGGAACTGCATAAAAATGGCCGGTTTCTCGACGAGGTCCATCTCACAATTGATTTACGTGGCATGGACGCGAATCGGGTACATCAGCTCTTCGAAACCCTCCACGCTTACCTGCACAGCCGTTTTGGTGCGCCAGATACACAACAGGCAGCTGGCGACTTTGACGATAATGTCTATGCCGCCGTCAGCAGCGGACGACTGGTGCGCCTCATGCAGTGGCAGCTGGGAACCAGCGAACTGCGCTTTGGCCTCCCACCCTCCGGTAGCGGTGACTTAAAGCTCCGGATCAGCCTGAACAAGCATTTTCTGTCGGCCCTCAACGGCCTGTGGCAGGGGTAATTCCCAAGACAATAAAAAAGGCCCGCAGTGCGTTCACTGCGGGCCTTTTATTTGCGAAATAACTTACTGTTGCGGAGCAGGATGCTTGGCACCCACCTCTTTCAGCAGGGTTTGCAGCTCGCCATTTTCATGCATCTCGCACACTATGTCGCAACCGCCAATCAGCTCGCCCTCCACCCACAATTGCGGAAATGTTGGCCAGTTGCCCACTTCCGGCAGCTTGGCACGAATATCGGGGTTGGACAAAATATCAACAAAGGCGAAACGCTCGCCGCAGGCCATAATGGCTTGGGAGGTACGGGCAGAAAAGCCACATTGCGGCTGATTGGGCGAACCTTTCATGTAAAGAATAATGGGGTTGTCCGAAATCTGCTGTTTGATTGTGTCGATAATATCCATGCTTCACCTTACTACGTTAAACGATTGGCCCCTCAGGCAGGCCGCCATTGTACCTTTTCTGCCCGCCATTCGACAAAGAGATTAGTAAATGTTCCACCTTCCCTGCTACTCGCCCCGGAGCCCTGCTATATTGGCCAGATTAAACCGCTGCTAATAAAGGATGCTGTTTTATGCCTGCTGCACTGCGCTACGGACTCTACTCGCTTATCGGGCTGGTTGCGCTTATCGGGTCACTGGCGGCCGCCGTTGTATTCCTGCTCAACCCCAATGATTACAAGCCGCAAATTGAAGCGCTGGCCAAAGAACACACCCGGCTGGAACTCAACCTCGAAGGCGACCTCGGCTGGTCGCTAATACCATTAGGTCTGGAGCTGAATGCCGTCAACGCGCGTCTGGATAATGCACCCTTTCTTGAGCTTGAGCGGCTGGTAGCACGGGTTGGCCTCATGTCGCTGCTGAAAATGGAACCCTCGGTGCACACCTTCGAGCTACAGGGCTTAAGTGTTGATTTGGTGCGCGACAAAACCGGCAGTGGCAACTGGGAGCGCGTTTTACCCGAGAGCGAAGACAAAGCCGCGCCAGACGAGAAGAAAGCGGCCCAAACCGAAGGCACCAAAACACTCGACTTTAAAGTCAGCCAGGTGAATATTGGCGACGCCCGCATTGCCTACCGCGATGAAACTACCGGGCAGGCCGTAACGCTGGACGCGTTCTCGCTACAGGCTTCCGATATCGAACTCGGGCAGGCCTTTCCCTTGGCGCTCCAGTTTCATGTGGCCAATGCCGAGCCGCAAATGGATATTCGCGCCGACATTCAGTCTGTGCTGAAAACCAACGAAGCGCTGGACATTTTTCAGATTGATAAGCTCGATAGCCGCTTTGAACTGGCCGGCGCCCCCTTTGGCGGCAAGCAGGTTACGGCCACCCTGAAAGGTGTCGCAAAAGCTGACCTGGAAAAAGAAATCGTATCGCTCGATCAGGCAGTCATGACTCTGGCCAACCTGACAATGGAAAGCGGCCTGACTATCAGCCAATACAGCAGCACGCCCACCTTCAGTGGCAAACTCGCCATTGCCGAGTTTTCCCCGCGCGATTTTCTCAAGGCGCTGGGCCAGACCGTTCCGGTCACCAGCGATCCAGGCGTACTGAAAAAGCTCGCACTGTCGGCTGATATCGGCGGGGAGCCGGGCCAAATTGATCTTGGTGCCCTGAATATCAGGCTGGATGACACAACCATCAACGGCAAGCTCAACTACACACTCGATTCCGGCGCAGTGTTCGCCAGGCTCAACCTCGACAAACTCAACAGTGATCGCTATTTACCGCCGTCAACGCCCGAGGGCGAGAACCAAAACCAGCAAGCGGAGGCTGCACCCGAGCCGGAAACCGATTTGTTGCCGCTGGACACCATTCGCTCGCTGCAGATGGATATCGGCCTTACCGCTGGCCAGCTTATCGCCAGCGAAATACCCGTCACCCAATTGAAACTGCAAGCCACCACCGCCGATGGCATTGTTCAGATCAAGCCGCTAAGCGGGCAACTCTACGAAGGCACATTTCAGGCAAACGCCACCGTCAATGCCCAGAACGCCGCACCCCGCTGGCAGCTGCAAGCCACCGTCAGCGATGTGCGAACGTTGCCCCTGCTAACCCAACTGGCCGACATGCAGCAGTTTTCCGGCCTGGCGAATATCAACCTCGCCATCAACTCTGCCGGCAACCGCGTATCGCTACTGCGCAAAAACGCCAAGGGACAGGCAGATTTCAGCATCAAGCAGGGCAAGCTCGAAGGCACCAGCCTGGCGGCCATGGCCTGTGAAGGCATCGCCCTGACCCATAAAGAAAGCATTGATACCAGCACCTGGCCCAAAGTCACCCCTTTCGAGGATTTAAGCGGCGCCCTCACCATCAATGGCGACAACCTCAACAACACCGCCCTCACCGCGCAGGTGAAAGGCCTCGCCGTGCAGGGACAGGGCCTGATCGACGCGCAGCAGTTGACCCTGGACTACAAAGCCGGACTGAAAATTCTTGGCGCTATTGACGAGAATCCATCCTGCCGGGTGAACGAGCGCCTCGAAGGCGTGGTCATTCCCGTGAAGTGCAAAGGCGAGCTGGCAAGCGAGAAGGGGCTGCCCTGTAAATTCGACACCGCCAGATTCCGCGATACCCTCGCAGAGATGGCCAAGGGCGAGATCAAAGCCAAGGCGAATGAGGAAATTGACCGCGGCCGCGAAAAGCTCAAAGACAAGGCCAGAGAAAAATTCAACAGCTTCTTCAAGTGAGCCTCAGACCACCGGCAATCGCCCGCTAAATGGCATTGCCTGCGCCGCTACTTGGCGATATGATGGTCTGTTCGGATAGGCAGCAAGCGCTGCCTTTTTGCGTTTTTGCGCGCGAACTATTTACTTTAAGGACTCTGCCGCAATGAGCACAGGCACGGTGATGTCGACTTATAACCGCTTGCCCGTGAGTTTTTCTCACGGGGAAGGTGTTTGGCTTTTCGACGATAATGGCAAGCGCTACCTCGACGCCATCAGTGGCATCGGCGTTAATGCGCTGGGCCATGCGCACCCCGAACTCACGCGCCGCCTGCAAGCCCAGGCCGGTGAGCTGCTGCACACCTCCAACGTCTATGGCGTGAAAAACCAGCAAGCGCTGGCCGATGCGCTGTGCGCCGCCTCGGGCATGGACAACGTGTTTTTCTGCAACTCCGGCGCCGAAGGCAACGAAGCGGCCATCAAGCTGGCCAGATTGTACGGCCACAGCCGCGATATTGACCGCCCCACCATCGTCGTCATGGAAAATGCCTTTCACGGCCGCACCATGGCAACCCTGACTGCTTCGGGCAATCGCAAGGTTCAGGCCGGTTTCGAACCCTTGATTAACGGCTTTACCCGCGCGCCCTATGGCGACATCAAGGCGCTGGAAAACATCGCCAAAAACAATCACGACGTGTGCGCGGTACTGCTCGAACCCATACAGGGCGAAGGTGGCGTTAATTTGCTGCCCGAAGGCTTTATGGAATCCCTGCGCGCCCTGTGCGACCAGCATCACTGGCTGCTGATGCTCGACGAAGTACAAACCGGCAACGGCAGAACCGGCAAATACTTTGCCTACCAGCACAGCAGCGTGCTGCCCGACGTAGTGGTTACCGCTAAAGGGCTTGGCGGCGGCGTACCCATTGGCGCCTGTCTGGCCAAGGGCACTGCGGCCTCCCTGTTCAAGCCGGGCAATCACGGCTCAACCTTTGGCGGCAACCCGCTGGCCTGCGCCGCCGGTCTGGCCGTGGTAGAGAGCCTGCACACAGAAAAACTGATCGACAATGCCGAGGCCATGGGGCAGCGACTGCTCGACGGCCTGCGTGAGCGACTTGCCAACAACAAGGGCGTTATCAAAGTGCGCGGCAAGGGCCTGATGATCGGCATTCAAATGGCCGGAAGCTGCGGCGAACTCGTGGCTCAGGCCCTGGAAGCAGGCCTGCTGATTAACGTCACTGCCGACAAGGTGGTGCGCTTGCTGCCGCCGCTGACTATTAATGAACAGGAAATTCAGGGGCTCATCGACACACTGTGCCCGCTGATAGACGCCTGGCAGCAGCAACCGTCTGCTGCCTGAGGCAGCCTTTATACAGAGAATCAGTACACACATGACAATCCGGCATTTTCTGAGTTTAATGGATTGCACGCCGGCGGAGTTGCAGCAATTAATTGCCCGCGCCATTGAAATGAAGGCGCAGCGCAAAGCTGGTACCGAAACCCCGCGCTTTAACAACCACGTGCTGGGTATGGTGTTTGAGAAATCCTCAACCCGTACCCGAATCTCCTTCGAAGCGGGCATTGCCCAGATGGGCGGCCACGCCATTTTTCTGGCGCCCGACCACACCCAATTGGGGCGCGGCGAACCCATTGAAGACAGCGCGCGCGTGATGTCATCCATGGTCGACATCATCATGGTGCGCACCTTTGGCCACGACATTATTGAAACCTTCGCCGAATACTCATCGGTGCCGGTGATCAATGCACTGACCGATGACTTTCACCCCTGCCAGCTCCTCGCTGATATTCAAACCTATGTGGAACATCGCGGCAGTATCCAGGGCAAAAAAGTCGCCTGGATTGGCGACGGCAACAACATGTGCCAGTCCTACATTAACGCGGCCATTCAATTTGATTTTGAACTGGCCATTGCCTGCCCGCGCGGTTTCGAACCGGGCACAGATCTGGTGAAAAAGGCAGGCGACCGGGTTCGCATCACCACTATTCCTTCCAAGGCTGCCAAAGACGCCGACCTGCTGGTCACCGACGTATGGGCCTCCATGGGGCAAGAGAAAGAAAAGGTACAACGTCGCCGCCAGTTCGCCGGTTTTCAGGTGAACAAGGAGCTGATGCGACACGCCAAAAGCGACGCACTCTATATGCACTGCCTGCCCGCACATCGCGGCGAAGAAATATCCGCCGAGCTGATGGACAATCCCGACACCGTTATCTGGGATGAGGCGGAAAACCGTCTGCATGCACAGAAGGCATTGATGGAATTTTTGTTGCTGGCGGCGAAAGGTTAAAAGCGGCTATTCGCCTGCTGGGCAGGCTCCCACGGCTTTGCCATACCCTGTAGGAGCCTGCACGCACAACACCGTAGGCCGGCGTAAGCATCGCGTTGCCGGCAAGACATTGTAGGAGCCTGCCCTGCCGGCGAACACAGACAAACATGCACAACACCGTAGGCCGGCATAAGCATCGCGTTGCCGGCAAAACACCGCAACAAGGTTAGCCCGTGCTACAAGTCAACCAGATCCAATGCCAATACGACAGCGAAACCGTCATCGAAGACATCAGCTTCCATGTCAATGAAGGTGATATCTGCTGCCTGCTCGGCCCCAGCGGCTGCGGCAAAACCACGGCTCTGCGCGCCATCGCCGGTTTTCAACCCGTCACCACCGGCGACATTACCCTAGGCGACACCCTGCTGAGCAAACCCGGCTTTGCCCTGCCCCCCGAGCAACGCGAAGTGGGCATGGTCTTTCAGGACTACGCCCTATTCCCGCACATGACCGTGCGCGAAAATATCTGCTTTGGTTTTCGCAAGACCTCCACCGCGCAACAAAAAAAGATCGTGCAGGGGCTGCTGGAACTGGTACGCCTGCAAGGCGTGGAAGATCGCTACCCCCATGAATTGTCGGGCGGCCAGCAACAACGCGTTGCCCTCGCACGCGCCCTAGCGCCAGCACCCAAGCTATTACTGCTCGACGAACCCTTCTCCAACCTCGATGCCGAGCTGCGCAAAAGCCTGAGTCTGGAAGTGCGCGACATCCTCAAGGATTACGGCATCAGCGCCATCCTCGTCACCCACGATCAGGAAGAAGCCTTCGCCTTCAGCGACCAGATCGGCCTGCTCTACCACGGCGCGCTGCAGCAATGGGACACCCCCTTCAACCTCTACCACGAACCCAGAAATCGCCTCGTTGCCGATTTTGTCGGTCAGGGCTGCTTTCTGCCCGGCGTGGTCACCGGCCCCAACAGCGTCAAAACCGAGCTGGGTGATTTGCACGGCAATCGCGCTTACCCCTGGCAGCCGGATACCCCCGTGGAAGTACTACTGCGGCCCGACGATATCACCCTCAGCGACTTTGACGGTATAGAAGCCCGCGTTCAGAAAAAGGTCTTCTCCGGTGGCGCCACGCTCTACACGCTGGCCCTGCCCACCGGCAGCGCCGTGGAAGCCCTGCTGCCCAGCCATCGCGATTTTCAGCTCGGTGAAACCATCAGTATTCAGGCCGACGTTGAGCACCTTATTGCCTTCGGTCACCAGAGCTGAAAATCGCTAAAGTCTCAAATCGTCTAAGGCATCCCACTTTTATAAAAAGACGATCTGAACCCTGAATTTTCCTCCATGTTGACGCTGTTTTAGCGAAAATCAGCGTTCATGGGCCGCTCAGGGTTAGCACCCACCAAACACCCGGCTTATCCACACCTTGTTCACATGCTATACCCAATATTTAGTGCTTGCACCCCAGGCAAAACCGCACTATCTTGTGCTCTTGACTGCACGGCCACACGGACGGACGGCAGCCAGTCACGGAGATAAAACAATAAGATCGATGCAGTTCGCAAGAATTTCTACGACGATCACCATTATTTCTCCGACGATTGGCGCAGGCAATCAATCGGATACGGCAGCAAAATAACTCGTATCGACGGCAATACTCCATGTAGTAGTCGGTACACCATCAGACACCAGATATAGCAACGGCGATGTTCCGCCCACACGAGCTAAAAATGTCCGGAGAGCACATGCAAACCCACGTCGAAAGCCAGCCTAACAATCCGGCGCAACGCGCCAGCAGCACCTCACCTGCCGAAATCCAGGCCACCGCCCCCGGCCAGTTGCGCGTTATCAAGCGCAACGGCACCGTAGTGCCCTACACCGACGACAAAATTACCGTCGCCATTACCAAAGCCTTTCTGGCTGTTGAAGGCGGCACCGCCGCTGCCTCTTCGCGTATTCACGAAACGGTTGCCAAGCTCACCGATCAGGTCAGCGCCACCTTTAAACGCCGCATGCCCTCCGGCGGCACCATCCATATTGAAGACATTCAGGATCAGGTTGAACTCGCCCTGATGCGCAGCGGCGAACACAAGGTAGCCCGCGACTACGTGATTTACCGCGCCGCCCGCGCCGAAGAGCGCAAAAAGGCCCAACCCCAGGAAAAGGCCCACCCCAGCATTCGCGTTACGCTGGCTGACGGCAGCAGCGCACCGCTGGATATCGGCCGGCTGGAATTTATCGTTGAAGAAGCCTGCGAAGGCCTGAGCGACATCAGCACCGAAGCCGTGCTCAACGAAGTGCTCAAGGGCCTGTACGACGGCGTGGCCATGCACGAGGTCAACACCTCGCTGGTGATCGCCGCGCGCTCGCTGGTCGAAAAAGAACACAACTACAGCTATGTGACGGCGCGCCTGCTGCTCGACACCCTGCGCGCTGAAGCCCTGAGCTTTCTGGGCATTGCCGACTCGGCCACCCAGCACGATATGGCCGAGTACTACGCCAAGGCCCTGCCGGTTTACATCGAAAGAGGCATCGAGCTGGAATTGCTGTCACCCGCACTGCGCGACTTTGATCTGGTGCAGCTCGGTCAAGCGCTCAAGCCCGAGAACGATTACCAGTTCAACTACCTCGGCCTGCAAACCCTGTACGACCGCTACTTTATTCACAGCAACGACGTGCGCATTGAACTGCCGCAAATTTTCTTTATGCGCGTTGCCATGGGTCTGGCGACCGCCGAAGAAGACAAAAACGCGCGCGCCATTGAGTTTTACGAACTGCTCAGCTCTTTTGACTACATGAGCTCCACGCCCACCCTGTTCAACGCAGGCACCCTGCGCCCGCAATTGTCGAGCTGCTACCTCACCACCGTGCCCGACAACCTGCACGGCATCTACGGTGCCATTCAGGACAACGCCATGCTGTCCAAATGGGCTGGCGGTCTGGGCAACGACTGGACCCCTGTGCGCGCACTGGGCTCCTATATCAAAGGCACCAACGGCAAATCACAGGGCGTTGTGCCCTTCCTGAAAGTGGTGAACGACACCGCCGTTGCGGTTAACCAGGGTGGCAAGCGCAAGGGCGCCGTGTGTGCCTACCTCGAAACCTGGCACCTCGATATTGAAGAGTTTCTGGAGCTGCGCAAAAACACCGGCGACGACCGCCGCCGCACCCACGACATGAACAGCGCCAACTGGGTACCCGACCTCTTTATGAAGCGCGTATTCCAGGACGGCCAATGGACCCTGTTCTCGCCGAGCAACACGCCCGACCTGCACGACCTGTACGGCAAGGCCTTTGAAGAGCGCTACGAAGAATACGAGCGCATGACCCAAACCGGCGAACTGAAACTGTTCAAGCGCGTTAAAGCTGCCGACCTGTGGCGCAAAATGCTGAGCATGCTGTTCGAAACCGGCCACCCCTGGATCACCTTTAAAGATCCCTGCAACCTGCGCAGCCCGCAGCAGCACGCCGGTGTGGTGCACTCGTCCAACCTGTGTACCGAGATCACGCTCAACACCAACAACGAAGAAATTGCCGTGTGTAACCTCGGCTCGGTGAACCTCGCCCAGCACACCGACGAAAACGGTCTGGATCACGCCAAACTGGCGAAAACCATCAAGACCGCCGTACGCATGCTCGATAACGTGATCGACATCAACTACTACTCGGTGCCACAGGCGAAGAACTCCAACCTCAAGCACCGCCCGGTTGGCCTTGGCATTATGGGCTTTCAGGACGCCCTGTACCGTCAGCACATTGCCTACGGCAGCGACAGCGCCGTGAACTTTGCCGACCGCTCCATGGAAGCCGTGAGCTACTACGCCATTCAGGCCTCCAGTGATCTGGCAGTTGAGCGCGGCAAGTACCAGAGCTACGACGGTTCACTGTGGAGCCAGGGTATTCTGCCCATCGACTCGCTGAGCAAACTGATTGACGAGCGCGGCGCGGATTACATTGAAGTGGATCGCACCGAAACGCTGGACTGGAAATCACTGCGCAATAAAGTGCTGAGTGATGGTATGCGCAACTCCAACGTGATGGCCATTGCACCCACCGCCACCATCGCTAACATCACCGGTGTGTCGCAATCAATCGAGCCCACTTACCAGAACCTGTACGTGAAATCGAACCTCTCCGGCGAATTCACCGTAGTTAACCCCTACCTCGTGCGCGACCTGAAAGCGCGCGGCCTGTGGGACAGCGTGATGGTTAACGACCTCAAGTACTACGAAGGCTCGGTACAGAAGATCGACCGCATACCGCAAGATCTGAAAGCCATGTACGCCACCGCGTTTGAAGTGGAGCCACGCTGGCTGGTAGACGCCGCCTCGCGTCGCCAGAAATGGATCGATCAGGCCCAGTCGCTCAACCTGTATATCGCAGGCGCCTCGGGTAAAAAGCTGGATGTGACCTACCGCATGGCGTGGTTCCGTGGCCTTAAAACCACTTACTACCTCCGCGCACTGGCAGCCACCTCTACCGAAAAATCGACCGTAGATCAGGGCACGCTCAACAAGGTGTCGTCCCAGGCCGCTGCACCGGCAGCCGCACCCACGGCAGCGCCGGTACCTCAGGCCTGCTCGCTGGACGACCCCGATTGCGAGGCTTGCCAATAACCCCTCTCCCCCGGGAGAGGGTTAGGGTGAGGGGAAAGCCCCCTCCACCCACAACCAAATACAGAAACAGCAGTACCCGTTAAACAGATAACAAAAGCAATGAAATGAGGTGGGTATCGATGCAACAAACCAACACAGTAAAGAACCAAGGGAACACGATGTTAAGCTGGGACGAATACAACACCGACGACGCCTTAGACGCGCTCACCTCAAAATCCAAAATGCCACCGCCTCCGCCGCCTGCTGAGAAGACTGAGTCCTCGGCCGGTGGTGCACAACCGGCATCTGCAGCTGCCCAGCCCGAGCGAGTACAGGAACCCGCTCCGGCTGCGTATACCGAGACACAGCCTGCAATGCCGGCGGCGGAACCAACAGCCGTTGCGCCCATGGAATCTATCGGCGAAGAAGAAATTGCCGACGAATCCCTGCAGGCCCGCGCCGAAAAAGCCCTTGAGCAACTCGACGTAACCGCCGGGCTGGAAGAACTGGATATGGGCGCCGCCCGCATTCAGGTAGACGACAAGCGCATCATCAACTGCCGCGCCGACGTTAACCAGCTGGTGCCCTTCAAGTACGACTGGGCCTGGCAGAAATACCTCGACGGCTGCGCCAACCACTGGATGCCGCAAGAAGTGAACATGACCGCAGACATCTCTCTGTGGAAAAACCCCGAAGGCCTCACCGAAGACGAGCGTCGCATTGTTATGCGCTCACTCGGTTACTTCTCCACCGCCGA
>Ga0213833_1002584_pt1 | contig 11611 bp, 8 predicted proteins | sample SWATP21_FD_160575 | JGI IMG/M metagenome (GOLD analysis project Ga0213833, IMG submission 160575) | Coastal seawater microbial communities from Marineland, Florida, United States - SWA TP2 #1 | ecosystem: Environmental > Aquatic > Marine > Coastal | place: USA: Florida | collected 2016-08-14
AATGATCACCCCAGAACCATTCGTATCCTTCAGATTTTTCGGTTTCCTCTTTCTCATACACCGAAGCTTTTATAGTATCGGGAAATTCATCGGGTAAAGTAGAGACATCGTATTCCTTATCGGCCGGAAAAACTTCGGTAGTATATACCTGGGTTGGTTCGCCGGTGGATGCATCGTAAAATGTTACCCGGGAGCCTCCGTTCTTATAGATATCAAGTACTGCAAATCCTTGCTCCCCACTTACAAACTTTGCTCCCTTACCAAGGTTTACTGGCGCTCTTTTCGCCCCGGAACCGGAAACGATCTGTCGTAGAGATTCTATTTCTATATATTGTAAGGTATGCTCATGCCCGGACGCAAAAATAACTTTGTCATTCCCAGAAGCAAGAGTTATCAGACGGCGCATAAGTTCGTTATACCTGTTGTTGTACCTGTCCTGAGGGGACACACCTCCCTGAGAACGTATTAGCGTTACTAAACTCGCTATTCCCGGCAAAGGGATGTTGTTGTTGGCAGCGAATATATGCTTGTTGAAATTATAATATCCTCCATGTAAGCCATACGTATATGCCGGATGATGCATTGCGATAACCACTGTCTTGTCGTTGTTATCCTTGAGTTTATCTTCTACTTCCAGGAAGAAACCCTTTCTGGTCTTTATATCACAGTCGTCATTTATCGTGGGGTATTTGTCCCAGTCTGCGATATACCATTGTGTATCCAGTACCAGGAGTTCTATATTATCGGATAATGATATATTTTCCACCGGGCATCCATTTTCCGGCTGGAAGGCCTCATTATCGTCCAGGGCATCTTCAACATACTCTTCCTGCCTCTTCAGTCCCTTCACCCCATTGCTATACCAATCGTGATTTCCGGGTATGAATAGGGCCTCACCATCAAATTTCTTGGCGGCATCCAACTGAATTTCCAACCGGTGTTCGGCTTGTTTTCGATCTTTATGTCCTTTAGCCGGCAGTCCGTTGTCATATATATTATCACCCAGGAAAATTAGATGATCCTCTTTGGTGTTAGATTTAGAGATCAGCTTCTCGAAAGCTTTCAGTGCCAGACTGGTTTCATTTTCAGGCGCATAACCGGCATCACCCACCAGGTAAATACGTTTTTCAATTTCTGAATTTGTTACGGTTGCAGGAGTTGGATTTTCTTCAGAAATAAATTTCGGTTTATAACTTCCACAACTTAATATCAGCGAACTTAAAACTATAATAATGGATTGGTAAAAAAACTTCATATCAACAGACTCGAGGATTATTTTTAGTATTTTGTGCTTCTAAAGATAACACCTATGAACGACATTGTACAGGCAGCAGATGATTATATCTTAAATCTATTTAAGGAGGAGCTTCCAACAAATTTTCTCTATCACAATTACACCCATTCCAAACGTGTTTTAAAAAGTATCAATGAGATCATAGAAAATTCTAAGCTAAGCAAGAAGGAAAGTCTCGTTTTGAGGCTATCTGCCTTATTACACGATACAGGCTATATTAAATGCAGAGATAACCATGAAGAAGAGAGTGCTAGGATCGCACGGGAGTTTCTCGAATCGCAGGAAGTAGAGAAAGATGTTATCGACGAAGTAGAAAAATGTATACTTGCCACCAAATTCGATAAGGATCCAAAAAATAAACTTGAAGAAATGATCAAGGATGCCGATGCATCCCATTTTGGAAAAGATTATTTCGAAGAAGCCAGTGAATTTCTTCGACAGGAATTAATTGCTCAAAATATAAAGACATATAGCCCTAAAGAGTGGCGAAACGAAAATATCAGGCTTCTTGTAGAAGAACACCAGTTTTACAGTGAGTATGCCCTTAAAAAATGGCAGCCGGTTAAAGAAAGTAATCTGGCGAAACTGATGAAAAAACGAAAGAAGGACAGGAAAAAGTTAAAAAAGGAAAAACTCAAGGCCGAGTTAAAAGCAAAATACAAAGATGCGAGTCCGGAAAGAGGCATACAAACCTTTTACCGAGTTGCATTGCGTAACCATATAAAGCTAAGTGATATTGCCGATACCAAGGCGAACATCTTGCTTTCGGTTAATGCTATTATCATTTCACTGGTGCTGTCTAACCTCTTGTCGAAGTTGGACACCAACCCTTTTCTTATTGCACCTTCTGCTATTTTTGTAGTATCGAGTACAATATCGATGATCCTGGCAGTGATCGCTACCCGCCCAAATGTAACCAGAGGAGAGTTTACCGAAGAGGATGTAAAGAACAAATCTGTTAATCTTACCTTTTTTGGGAACTTTCATAAAATGGAGCTCTCTCAATATCAATGGGCTATAGAAGAGCTATTGAAGGACAGGGATTATGTGTATTCCTCCCTCACCAAGGACCTCTATTTCCTGGGGAAAGTTCTTGATCGTAAGTACCGAATTTTACGATGGACTTATACCATCTTCGTATTGGGAATAATAATATCTATTATTGCGTTCGCCGTGTCTTTTTCTCTCGCCGAGCAGACAGTAACGGTTGATAATTTAGTTAATTAAGAGCTAAGTTGTTTCATGAGATCATCATAAGTGTAGTATTCTTTTTTCTGATCATCCAGTTTTTTAGAATACAGCACACTTACCCGGATCGCTTTTAAACCGGTAACCCCTTGAAGATCCTCCAATTTCAGGATCTCTACATCCTTATCCAGTAGTTTTTTATGTTGCAAGAAGCCGATATATTTTAAATATTCTTTTTCATCAGCTCTTTGCGAATATATGATGGTTATCTTACCAGGTTGAGTGATCCTCTCTTCTGTTCCCTTGATATGAGCCTTGTCCACGCGCTTCTTTACTACTTCGTATCTGGCATTGTACGTACCATCCACATCGAATCGCTTCTCGTCCATTCTAAAACGAAGCGAAAGAGAGGTGTTGAAAACAAGTATCATGGAGGCGACATCAAGGGCAACCGGTAACTTTTCCTTTAGATGATAAAAACTATTCTCCATTTCACACATGGCCTGTAACTGCCATAATCTAAGGTTATAGAGGTATATCTTATTGAAACTATCATCTTTGGTTATAGATTCACCTATGTACATATTGTGCTCAACCCCGTCAGTTTTAAACCTTTCAAAGTAGTGCGGGTACATTGCCTGTGCATGCCTTTGCTTTATGTCCAGAATGTTCGCCATGTGCTTGTTTACCTGCATGACAGAATCGTCATAATCCTTGCGGTATTTGTAAACAAAACCTTTGTCATTGTCGATCTCCTTGTAATAATCGGCGATCAGCTCTGCCAGGACCTTGTTCTTTTTACTTAGATGATCGTATAAGGGAACGATCTCTTCTTTCAGGAAGTTCAGCACCTTGCGTTCTGTATCCACTTCCAGTTGGTCCTTGATATCGCTCAGGAATTTATTGATTCTGAAATTGATCTGCTCATATATAGGCAGGTCTTCCACTTTGTATATCTTCTCAATGATCTTCTTTACCAATTTAAGTTGTAAAACAAGATCGTGCTTGGTAGCGTCGTTTCTGGCAATAGATGAACCTTTAATATCCATCTGACCAAATAAAGGGTAAACATTCTCAAAAACTATCTCCCTAAACGATAACTCCGTATCACTATAATGTCTGGATCGTAGGACTCGTTCGGCCTCTTTTTTAAATTTCCAGTGAACACTGGGGTGAATAGATGTACATTCTTCCTGAATCAATAATTCTATTTCATTTCGCTCCCGTTCTACCGATTGCCTCACCGAATCCACGAGATAAGGCATGATGTCGTGCAATTTATTTGCGTTCACAGAATTTAACTCCTGCGCGTTCGGTGAAACCAATTCCATAACTCCCAATAGCTCTCCTCTGCTTACCAATGGCGCCAATATGGCACTTCCCATCTTCTGTTCGTTTAGAGTCTTGTATAGAATATTATCGGGATACAATTCGTAAAACTTAGCTACATCAGAGATTGAATAGAATTCGTTCTTTACAAAAAGTGATTCATACGAATGAGGGCATAAGGCGGCTGTACAAGCTTCACTTTGCTTTCCATTTAAAAGATAACTTTTGGGTGTGCCCAGCATAGGTGGAGTATGAAACTCCCTTTCATCTGCATCGAACATTGTATATCCAACATCCAACGCAGGTAAATTGAAGATAGACCTAACTATGTTTCGGAATTTCTTGGTAAAATCTTCATCTTTCGAATCCTTCGAGATCAAATTAGACTTAAATGACGACAGCGATACATCCATGGTCGCGTCGTACATAGTCGCAATTACAAATCCTTTAAACAGCCAGCTGTTGGGAGGAAACTTTTCCTTCCATAATTTGATATTACCAAAGTTGTCGATCAGTTCGGCTACGTCTTCCTTGGTGATGTCGATCGAGCGGTCGGTCTTCTCAATATCAATAAAGTCCCCATTGTACAAGACTTTGTAATGTCTCATGATGCCGTTTGCATCAGGGATATCATAATAAAATGGTCTTCTAAAATCTACTTTATAGCCGTAATAAGCATTTAGTATCATAGAACATCCCATCATATATGCCTCGTCGTCATTAAAATTGGTTAACTGGGCTTTAAAATCTTCCCCGGCATGGGCCACAATATTCTTGAACCTCTCCGATGATCTGAAAATCACGAACCTGTATGGAATAGAAGCTATTTTTATTTCATTCTTTGCCAGTATACCGGCAAAGAAATCTTCCAGCACCAAATGTACCTGCGATTGATATTTCGCTAATGTTTCCTCATCATCAAATCCTTCAGACAAAATGGGATATTCTTCGGCAACCTTCAATATCTCTTCAGCCCGTTCCTTTTGTAAACCACTCATACTGTCCAATGATTCTCTATACGAATCAAATAGCTTACTAAAGCTCACCTTGATCTTGAGAGGAAATTGGGTCGAAGTAGTCTTATCTTTCATTTTCAGTTGTTTAACGCTCAAAATTAAGCAATTTCGTTCATGCACAGAATAATGAGCAAATAATTAACAATTATTTGAGTATTCCATTTTTGTCTGGCGAAAATTACAGCTATTTTTGTACACAAACTTATCTATATGAGACGATATTTAGCCCTTTTTATTACAGTTTTATTGTTTTCTTGTTCTGAAGACTCGGAAAACTATACCCTGGATGGTACAGCACAAGGATTCGCAGACGGTACCCAGCTCGTTGTTTATTTCATTGAGGACAACAGCCAACCTGTTCCTGCAGATACCCTTACTATTGAAAACGAAAAATTTAGTGCCAGCTTTCCGAAATCCGATAAACTTCAATTAGGATACCTGGCTTCCGAAGACCCAAGAGGTACAGTTATCTTTTTCCCGGAAAATGAAAACCTCAAGGCTACTTTATACAAGGACAGTATGATAGCGTCTAATGTAACCGGAAGTCGCCAAAATGAAATGTACACTCAGTTTGTAAAGCAGATGAAGGAATTCAATAAACGCAAGCAGACTAATTCGCAACGTTTCCAAGAGGCTCGCCGCCAGCAGGATAATATTTTAATAGCAGAGATCCAGCGTGAAAATGTAGACCTGGTGAACGAAGAAACAGCTTATAAAGTAAATTTCATCAAGGAGAACGGCAATTCTATTTTTTCACTTATGCTAACTTCCGAACTGCTACAGCGAAAAGAAATTAGTGTTGACGTGGCAGACGAGATCGTTAAAAATCTGCCTCCTAAAACCGCCTCCTCTTTACTTGCCGGTGACATAATGCGAGAGGTGGAAAAGATGAAAAGAGCCGATATTGGTGGAGTTGCACCAGATTTTGCCGCACCCACACCTACCGGAGAAATGCTATCCTTAAAAAAAACTCTCGGCAAGTATACAATAATCGATTTCTGGGCGTCCTGGTGTAAACCCTGCCGACGGGAAAACCCCAATGTGGTTCGAGTATACGAAAAGTATCATGACAAAGGCCTAAATATCATAAGTGTGTCCCTTGATCGTGAAGGACAGAAAGAGCGTTGGCTTCAGGCTATAAAAGACGATAAGATGGATTGGTATCACGTTTCCAACCTAAAGTTCTGGCAAGATCCAATAGCTCGTTTGTATAACGTGAGGTCTATCCCGGCAACATTCCTGCTGGATGAGAATGGGAAGATCATCGCCAAGAACCTTAGAGGTCAGGCGCTTGAAGCTAAAATTTCTTCTTTGTTAGGTCCTTAATTATAGAAGTTCGAAACTAATATAGATAACCACCCGTACTTCCATTTCACCCGGGGCCATGGTCTGCTCACCTCCTCCCGAACTGTCCATTTGCATGGCAGATCGATATAAAGGTGTTGGCGGTGAATAGTTTACGTTTTCCCGTATAGAAATGGCTTTTCCTACTCCCTGGTTAAGCACTCCGGCATATTCCTTGGCTTTCATCAGCGCATCCGCCACCGCTTTTTTTCGGGCCTCCGATTCTAAGGCCGACCTTTGAGATGAAGAAAATGAAATACCATCAATGCGGTTGATACCGCTCTCCATGAGGCCATTCATTAAAGTCTCGTATTTATCGAGATCTGTGAGTTTCAAAGAAATGGACTGATTGGCTGCGTAGTTGTATTTCTTAGTGTTATAGTCGTAATTCTTACTTAATCTAATATACTCGGTCTTTACGTTTTTATCCTCGATCTTCTGAGAACGAATAAACGACAAAACATCATTTACAATTCTATCATTCTGCTGCTTCAATTCCTTTGCGTTATTTCCGGTATTTTCTACCCGAAGGGAGATGGTTACTTCATCAGGAACTACCCGTACAATTCCTTCACCCGATACCTCAACCGTGGGTTTAATTACTTCTTGTGCCATAAGGGAACATGTTATAAATAAGGTGATTATGGTTACTAAATTTCTCATTTTTCAATTAATTTTTAAATTTTACCTAGCTTATGTAAGATAAACAATAAAATGATAGGTGCTGCAAGTAATCCAACGATCCACAAACTGTGTTCCAATAAGGAAGGGACAAAGGCTATAGTGAGCAAATAGCCCGCTATTGCGCCGCCAAAGTGAGCATCATGCCCAATGTTTCCATGCCTGGAACGCATCCCGTAAATAGAGTATAGCAGATACAGAATACCAAATATCCACGCAGGGATGGGGATAGGGATAAAAAATAGGTATAATCCCATATCGGGGTAAAACAATATAGCAGCATACAACACCCCGGTAACAGCTCCGCTCGCTCCAACTGCACTGTAGTGATACTCGTCCTTATGGAAGTAGAACGACAATAAGTTTCCAACGATCAAGCTGGCGAGGTAGATCAGAACAAATTTTGTAACCCCTACCGAACCAATAACCACATTAGCGAAAAAATAAAGGGTAAGCATGTTGAAAAGCAGATGAGCATAATCCACATGCAAAAATCCCGATGAGAACATCCGTATTTGTTCTCCCCGACGGATCCCGGCAATGTTGAATTTGTATTTTTCGAAAAACGAAAAATCGCTAAAACCCTTTAATGAAATAATAATGTTCGCCGCAATTATTACAATTGTGGCCGGATGTATATTCTGCATAATAGTTTCTGAAGTAGATTCGTGATAACAATGCAATAAATTTAGTTAGTTTTGCTGTAAAATAACCTATGCGGCGACTGGTTTATCTGATTATCTATCCAATATTATGGCTAACATCCGTCATGCCGATGCGATTGCTATATATTAAATCGGATATCTTGTCATTTATTGCCTACAGGGTGATTGGATATCGTAAAAAAGTGGTACTCGATAATCTACGATTGGTGTTCCCTCAAAAATCCGAAAGCGAACGCAGAGTGATTGCCCGAAAATTCTACCGTCATTTGTGTGATATCATATTCGAAACCATCAAAAATCTAACGATTTCAGAAAAGGAAATAAGAAAACGGTTTCAATTTGAGAATCTCGAACTCATCCATGATCTTTATGATAAAGATCGTAGCATCTTATTACTATGTGGCCATTATGCCAGTTGGGAATGGAGTGGTATCCTGGGAAAACAGATCCAATACAAAGGTCTGGCGGTGTATAAGAAACTGGGTAACGAATCCTTCGACCGGCTTGTTAAAAAGATCCGCGGTCGCTACGGAGCCGAGATCGTCACGAATAAAAAAATTGTTCCGGTTTTATTTAGACTTGCTAAGGAAAATATCAAATCCATAACCCTAATTCTTGCCGATCAAACACCAAAACCCGGCGCTTTTAAACATCGTGACACTTTTATGGGTATTGATGTACCTGTATTTACGGGTTCGGAAGAACTGGCAAAAAAACTCGATTTCGCCTCAGTTTATTTAAAAGTCAATAAAGTAAAACGTGGTTACTACAGAGCCTCCTTTGTACTTCTCGCCGAAGATCCTTCGAAATTTCCGGATTATGAGATTACACGGGCCTTTTTAAACGAAATTGAAGATCAGATCAAAGCTGCTCCCCAGTTTTATCTATGGTCACACAAGCGATGGAAACTTAGGAGTTAAAGCTCAAACCAGCTGGGATCTAAGGGCGAATATGGAGATTTAGATTCTAATTTGTGGGTAAACTTTCCGTTTGTAAATTCATAATCTGCAGCTAATTCCTGGTAATTCTTGGCCAGATCGATCACACTATCACAGATATATTCAATTTCTTTATTTGTAATGGTAGGGTGAATCGAAAGTCGTACCCATCCCGGTTTCATGAGACGCTCGCCTGCATTTACTTTTCCTATGATCTCGTCAGATTTCTCATGATCGATGCCCAGAAGGTAATGACCATAAGTACCGGCACAGCTGCAACCACCCCTGGTCTGTATGCCGTAATAATCATTCAGCATTTTAACGGCCATGTCGTGATGCAGATCACCAATAGTGAAGGATATCACGCCCAGTCGGTTTTTATGCTGCCCTGCCAGTATGGAGATCACTGGCTCCTGCTCCAGCCGATCGAAGATATACTCTAATAATTCTTCTTCACGATTTAGAATATTCTCAACGCCCATTTGCTCTTTGAGCTTGATCACAAGCGATGTTTTTATAACCTGAAGAAACCCGGGGGTGCCTCCATCTTCTCTTTCTTCTATGTTCTCGATATACTTATGGGTTCCCCAGGGAGTCGTCCAATCTACGGTTCCTCCTCCGGGGCAATCGGGAACAAGGTTTCGGTATAGCTTTTTATTGAAAATAAGTACTCCCGTAGTACCCGGCCCACCAAGAAACTTATGTGGGGAAAGAAAAATAGCATCCAAAGATGCTTCTTCATCTTCGGGATGCATGTCGATATTTATATAAGGTGCCGAGCAAGCAAAATCCACGAAGCATAGCCCGTTATTACGGTGCATTAATTTTGCCACATCGTGATATGGAGTTCTAAGTCCGGTAACATTAGAACAACTGGTAATAGAAGCGATTTTGATTTCTCTCGATTTATACTTCTCCAGGAGTTTCTTTAAATTATCAAGACAAAACAAACCTGTCTCGTCGCAAGGAATAACCTCCACCGTAGCAATGGTTTCCAGCCAGGAGGTTTGATTACTGTGATGTTCCATATGCGAAACAAAGACAACCGGCCTGTCTTCTTCCTTTATACTTAGCTGGTCTTTTACCTGTTCGGGGATCTTAAGCCCCAGGATCCTTTGAAACTTATTCACCGCACCTGTCATCCCTGTACCGGTAGTGATCAGCACATCGTCCTTCCCGGCATTTACATGCCTTTTTATTATGGCACGGGCCTCGTGATAGGCGTGCGTCATGGTGGTTCCGGTAACCGTAGTTTCGGTATGCGTATTAGCCACAAACGGACCAAAGGTATTGATCATTTTGTCTTCTATAGGCCCATACAACCTGCCACTTGCGGTCCAGTCTGTATACACAATAGTTTTAGTACCAAAAGGCGAATCGAAAGTCTGGTCAATACCTAAGATATTTTCTTTGTAGGGGGCAAAATATGCCTCCAATTTAGTTCCTAATATTTCAGTTGTCTTAAGCATTGTACATGACCTATTATGTAAAAGTACTAAATCTTAACTATTCGCGATCGATTCTATTTCGGCGATGAACCTGTCGGCTAGCACATCGGATTCTTGCTGCGATCTTGCCTCTGTGTATATCCTTACTATGGGTTCTGTATTAGATTTCCGAAGGTGCACCCAGTATTCAGGGAAATCTATTTTTACACCGTCTATAGTATTTATTTCTTCGGAAGCGTATTTAGCTTCCATAGTCTTTAAGATCTTATCTACATCTAGCTCCGGCGTAAGCTGTATCTTCTTTTTGCTCGAGAAATATGCCGGGTACCCTTTCCGAAGTTCACTTACAGAAACATTACTTTCAGCCAAATGACTTAAAAATAAAGCTATCCCTACCAGACTATCGCGTCCGTAATGCAGCTCAGGATAAATGATCCCGCCATTTCCTTCGCCGCCTATCACGGCATTGGTGTCCTTCATCATCTGTACAACATTCACCTCTCCTACAGCACTTGCCGTGTATTTTCCTCCATGTTGTTCTGTTACATCCCTCAGGGCCCGGGAAGAAGACATATTAGATACCGTATTTCCTTTTTTGTGTTTCAGTACATAATCTGCAACTGCAACCAGGGTATATTCTTCGCCAAACATTTCGCCATTCTCATCCACAAATGCGAGTCGGTCCACATCGGGGTCCACGACGATCCCAAAATCGGCTTTTTCGGCCACTACCTTTTCCATGAGGTCTGTTAAATGTTCCTTTAAAGGTTCCGGATTATGAGGGAAGTGACCGGTAGGTTCGCAAAATAATTTTACGGCATGAACGCCCAGGGCTTCCAGTAAAAGCGGTACGGCGATCCCTCCGGTTGAATTCACTCCGTCCACAACCACTCTGAAATTTGCCTTGTCGATGGCGTCCTTATTTACCAATGGCAGATCCAGGATCTCGTCTATATGCATATCGATATAGGCATCGTTCACAGTAATACGGCCCAACTCATCTACTTCAGAAAAATTAATATCTCCTGAAGCAGCCAGGTCCAGGATCTGCTGACCGGCTTTGGCATTCAGAAATTCTCCGTTGTGATCCAGTAATTTAAGGGCATTCCATTGTTTTGGATTATGACTGGCCGTGAGGATGATGCCCCCGTCTGCGTGTTCCAGAGTAACCGCCATTTCTACAGTAGGAGTTGTGGAAAGGCCAAGGTCGATCACATGAATCCCGAGCCCTACCAGGGTATTCATAACCAGTTGCTGGATCATTTCTCCCGAAATTCGAGCATCGCGTCCTACTACTACCCTGTAATTCTCTTTATTTCGTTGCTTTTTAATGTAAACTCCATAGGCTGCTGCATACATTACGGCATCTAAAGGAGTAAGATTCTCTCCTTGTTTTCCACCAATTGTTCCGCGAATTCCTGATATAGATTTGATTAGGGTCATGCTTCCGATAAATTTGCAACAAAGATACTTTTTATACCTAATATTCATTCTCCGATTTTGTAAATTGTGCTAATGAATTTTCTCGCACATATTTATCTTTCGGGTGATGACGAAGGAATTACACTTGGCAATTTTATAGCCGATGGAATCAAGGGAAAGCGATATCTCAAATATCCACCGAAAATTCAGAAAGGTATCCTATTACACCGCGCCATAGATAGTTATACAGACGCACACCCCACCGTACGGCAAAGTACCAAAAGAC
>Ga0213833_1002587_pt1 | contig 11598 bp, 8 predicted proteins | sample SWATP21_FD_160575 | JGI IMG/M metagenome (GOLD analysis project Ga0213833, IMG submission 160575) | Coastal seawater microbial communities from Marineland, Florida, United States - SWA TP2 #1 | ecosystem: Environmental > Aquatic > Marine > Coastal | place: USA: Florida | collected 2016-08-14
CACACACACACACACACACACACACACACACACCTGGCCCATTGTGCCGAATGTGCTTTCATAGTAGTTGACGAATGTGTCGTGTCGGGCGAATGGGTGCCTCTGCTTTGCGTCCTGGTGGATGCTGTGTGTTCAACAGATACCACCTTGCCGGCGAGTTGGGTCTTGCGCTGCCCCGAGTCGCAACCTTGTTGGGGGGTGAGAGTTCGGAGTCGGAAGGCGACGGGGAAGGCGATGAAGCTGATGTGGCGGAACCCAGCGCCAAGCGTATGAGGTCGTCAGAGCGGCCCATCATTCAACCGGGTTCGGCCATTTTGAAGGTTGGTGCACGCATGACGGCACTGGTTAGCTTGCTTATGATGTCGTGGCCCGAATTTCATGCAGTCTCATAGTTGGTTCGATGATGAAAATGACACGCAGGTTGATGGAGATGCGGCCTGCGGTGCAAATGCCACGATCCACGTTTCGCCTGATGGTCGTACGGCGTACAATGCCATGCTGCATGTGGCAAACGTATGTGTAGGGGTGTGTGTGTGTGCATGTATGTGCGTGTGTGTGTGTGTGTGCATGTGTTGTGGGGCTCAATGTGGCTCTCGCTTCGTCGTTTCTGACATGACAGCTGCAAACGGGAGTGAACAAGTTCTACCAAGTGAGTGCGCTTCGCCGCGGTGCCACCACTGGTTCTCTGCTTCTCACTTGACCGCCATGCACGGGTGTGCTGATTGCCGCTTGTTCTCACAGATTCAAGTCATCAAGAACAAGCGCTCGTTTGTGTTCTTCAAGAAATGGGGACGTGTGGGCTCCGGCGGTTCGTATGGTTGGCGTCCAAACCACCGATCATTGCGGTGAGTTTGCGGATGCTGTGTCGGTGCTGCCACACCTGAAACCATCTGGGGGCATGCTGCTTGCTGACATACCATGGACCCGTGGATGACACAGCTGTGGCGAAAAGCGGGCCATCGCAGAGTTCCTGGCGCACTTCAAAAAGTTCACTGGTAACGAGTGGGAGGATCGTGACAACTTCGTTCAAAAACCGGGCCTGTACCAGATGATCAAGCTTTCTACTGGCAACGAAGAAGCGGTGGGTTGCATCAAGCACGCGCTTACACGCCCTGTGTGTTGTCTTTCGCCCTCTCACTCTTACTCTCACTCTACCCCACACACCCTGCTGTTTGTTTGGTTTGCCGCGTTGTTTCGTTTGTGCAGTCGGATGATGAGGGTGAAAGCGGCGTCAAGAAGGAAGAGGAAAAAGAGGAGAGCTTGGCCCAAATCAAGTTGGATCCACGAGTCCAAGAGTTCGTCAAGTTGATTTTTGATGTCTCCATGATGAAGAAGGCCATGGAAAAGCAACACATCAATCTTCAAAAGATGCCTCTCGGGTGCGTGGTCGCGCGGATTGAGCCCCTGTGTGGATGGGACTTGTGTTGTGACGCTGGTGGTTTTCTATTCCCCGCGTTTGTTGTTTTTTGTTTTCCGAACAGATCGCTGAGTAAGGCCCAAGTGAAGGGAGGGTTTGCCATCCTGAATGAAATCCAGGCCATCCTCAACGAGGTCGACGAATCTGGTTCAAATGACGCGACGGATTTGCGCCTGATGGATGCGTCCAATCGCTTTTACTCTGTCATTCCGCACACGTTTGGGGTACGCGTGTTCGTTGGTGTGAGCAAGCGAAGGTGCACTGCAACGTCTCATTGGTGGTGGGTTGTGTATGCATGTGTTGTAGGTACACTACGCGCCACCCAGCATCAACTCACGACAGCTGTTGAAAGAAAAGATCGATTTGATGCAGAGCTTGATGGATCTCGCTGTCGCTTCGTCGCTCATGAAGTCTGCTCGTGGTTCGGCCCTGTCCAAGCACGTCGCCAACTACCGCGCTCTCAATTGTGGCTTGCAGGCATTGGAACACGACAGTGACGAGTTCAAAATGGTGTGCTGCACGGGCACGGCCGCGGTGTGGAAGGTGGCTGCGTGGAACTGCACCAGCCTTGTGGTTCTCATGTGGTTGTGCCCTTGCTGCTACACTCAGGTCGACACGTATGTCCAGAACACCCACGCCAAAACCCACTCCTCATACACGTTGGAGGTGTTGGATGTGTTCCTTGCTGATCGTGCCGGTGAGGCCAAAAAGTATGCCGCGTGGAAAGACATGCACAATCGTCGATTGCTTTGGCACGGTTCTCGTTTGACCAACTGGGTCGGCATTTTGAGTCAAGGGCTTCGCATCGCTCCTCCCGAGGCCCCGGTGACGGGATACATGTTTGGAAAAGGCGTGTACTTCGCGGTCCGTTGCTCGGCTTGTGTGGTCGTGGTTGTGCCTGTCGGTGGGTTCATTCACCAGCTGCATGCTCCAGGACATGTGCTCCAAGTCTGCGAATTACTGTCCGTCGCATGTGGTGATGGGGCTTGTGCTGCGACGCACTGAGGTTGTTTGTCACCCATCTTTCTTTGTGTTCTAGGCTTCACGAGTGCTGCGAGCCCCGTTGGTGTGATGCTGTTGTGTGAAGTTGCTTTGGGTGCGTGGGTTGGTCGGCGTTTCGTTGTGCGTTGCGCAGTCGTCTCATTGATTGTGGGTGGACAGGGGACATGTACGAGCGTACCACTGCAGAGTATGTCCTCACTTTCTTTAGCGTGGGCACCGTGGGTTCGTGGACTTACCATCTGTTACCCCCCCCCCCGTCGATGTCCAACAGGTTTCGTGCCGACTTGTCATGCAACAAAGCCGGGTGCCACAGTACTTGGGGAATTGGTCAGACATACCCCGATCCCAAGGGCAGTATTGAGACGGATGATGGCGTGTCGATTCCCACTGGCAAGGGCATGTCGGACTCCTCCGTCAAGTCATCCTTGTTGTACGTGTCAAGTGCGCGCGCGCCTTCCGGTGGCCGTTGACACCTCTGTTTCCACAGGTACAACGAATTCATCGTCTACAACACTTCCCAAATCAAGATGAAGTACGTACTGAAGCTGAAGTTCCACCACAAGCAGTCTTGGTGATTTGTTACCAAAAATAAAACATATCGACTGCAGTGCAACACGCAGCAGCTCAGCCGCTGCACGAGTTGACCTGCTGCTTCCAGCTTGTCAAGATGAAGCGGCTCTGGGGGCGCCTAAGTGTGGTTGCTATTGTGTTGGGTGTACTGCTTGTTGCTACGCAGCTGGCGGCTTCCCATGAGCCTGCTCTAACCGCCCACGACACCGCGGTGTCAGAGCTGCGATCAGCACGCAGCCGCACTGTACGGGCGCTTGCTTCCCAGGACGATGACGAGGATGATACTTTACCCGACCCTGATGAGGAGAAGGAAAGCTCAGCCACCAAGGTTCGCGAACGTGGGACTGAAGAGGCGGGGAAGAAGCCGCCCAAGGCGTCAGAGACTCCACAGCCGAGCAACAAGAAGAAGGCCAAGAAGAAGAAGAAGAAGAAGAAGACGACTAGTGGAAGTGCTGTCCCTCGTGGAATTGTGCCTCGTAAGGATATTCGAATCACACTGGCAGAAGCTGTGGATGTCGACGAGGTTGAGTACTGCAAGGAGAACCCATTTGACTACGACAAGTGCTTCAACTTGTGGCTTCGGGTGTTGCACAGTCGTGCGCGGTCTCGCAAGCTTCGTGGCAACCGAAAGAAGGTTACCATGCGGTACGTGCGAAGAGGGTCGGTGCTAATGCATTGGCTCAGCGACATTTGGACTGCCTTTGTTTGTTGTGGGTATCAGGGACGAAGTGGCCGCGGATGAGACCTTTAATGACGGTCCCATGGATTGCGCATCGTACCACATTGGTACGTGCTGATCTTGATGGCCCACGTGCCAAGTGGTGACAAGTTGGTTGTTGTGTGGCGGGTGTGGGCGTGGGCGTGGTTGTTGTGATACAGCACGCATCCTCGGCATTCCACGAGCGGTGCCATGTGTGTCTGTGTCCTGGAGCTTGAGGGATCTGCAGGAAGAGTACATTCCCTGGTTCGATCAACGCGAGTGGAAGGACTCCAAGATTAAAAACTGGTTCAAGGACAAGCACAGTCGCAACAAGAACCTGATTGTTTCGTCCAACGACCTCATGTGGTTAAAGCGTCGTTTGTGGCTGGCGAACGTCCAGAACAGAAAACAAGCCAAGGTACCGCGTTGTGACCGTGTTGCTATTCTGCCGGAGTCGACATGTTGAAGTGTTGTGGTGCTGTTGGTGCGCGGTATCGGCAGGTCCCGTGGGATTGTGGCACGTTCGCACGGGTTCAATTGGACAAAGGGTGGTTCAAGCACTGCGACAAGAAGAAGTTTGACAGTTCCCCGTCTGCGCGATGCGTCGAGCAAGCTGGGGACGTGATGAACATGATGGCCTTTGATTTTATCATCGATAACCATGATCGATCGGGCAATTGCTTCGTAGTCGACAAGCGCTTGGTACGTTGGTAGTGATGGTGATGGTGACGGTGATGGTGATGGTGATGGTGATGGTGATGGTGATGGTGATGGCGAGCGCAGAGGTTTGACTGCTTCGTGTGTGACTCAGATCGCGCTGGACCAATCAAACGGCAACTTCCACCCTCGGCCGAAACCCAATCGCATGCAGCCTCCCCACCTACGCATTCGGCCAGTGGTTGAAGCGAAGCAGGTCTCCAAACACAAGTGGGTCCTTTTCATGTTGCTTGGTGTGTGTATGTGTCTGGGAGTTGACATGTGGACTTCATGCTGTGCAGGAAAGCGTGCACTGCCGAATGTACGTTGGTGGAGCGATGGTGGGGCATTTCAAACAGCCAATCAAGCATTGCCTCGCAACTGGCGATGTCTCTTGAATTGGATCCGGACATTAACGTGACGGGCTCGCTGTTGCAAGCGTACGTTGCCAGGCGCTGATGCTGTGAGCACCGCATGAAGTGCCTTTGACGCGTGTGGTGGTCAGGGTGGTGGAGCGTCAATCGCGTTTTGAGGTTCTGGACAACCGCATGAAGGCATACCTGGCCTTTGTGGACCGGTGTATCGTTGCGTTTGGGCGCCGCCACGCGTTGTTTGGCCCATGCAACGTGCTGGCAAAAGCCGGCCACGAGCCGATTGAAGGGACTCTTCTGCCCACCGCAGACCCAAGTGCCGGTAGCGACGTGGCAGATGCACCCACGACTGCTGGTGGTGGCGATGGTGAAAACGATTCTGGATCTGATGTTGATGATGACGATGACGATGACGATGACGATGAGTGATTGCATGTTGTATTGCTTTGATTTGTGGTAGTTTCGAGCATCACCGCAGAGCGAAGAAGCCGCGCGCATACCATGTCAAAATCCGTTGTACTTGTAAACGCTTGTGTGGTATCAGTGGTTCATCAGTAATGCATGGTGTGTCGCGTGTACCCTCGCTCTTTCGTGCCACATTACACCACCACTGTGTAGTTTCCAGAACACTCGCGTGTGTGGTGCTGCTTGTCACAATCAATACTACGGACACATTTGTTGTTTCTGTTGGTGCCACAACACGCGCAAAACAACCCGCGGCGCCATTCAACTTCTTCTGTGGCACCGCCACCTGCACACTTTACTCATCGCTTCCACGTCCAGCCTCGTCATTGTCTACATCCTCACCCTCATCATCCTCATCATCCTCATCATCCTCATCTTCCTCTTCCTCTTCGGGAGGATTGAACACAAGCCGGTGCCCCTCACGGGTTAGGTGTGGTACAACCGCGATCGCAATCTCCTTCGCCGAGCACGTCTCCACGTCATCCACCGGCACGTCGTCGGTGTTGATGATCCCCGTCGCCAAGTCTGCATCCACCACACGTGTGGCAGACACCACCGCGGCCCGTGGCGCAATGACCATGTCCACAACGTGCGCTTGACCGCTGATGCGGTGACCACCACGGTACCGTGTCCCTTGCGCAGAGACATCCTCCCCCGACGGCGACGCCACCACCAGCGGCAATGGCAACGGCAACGGCTGGTCCGGCGTGGACGTGGACGTGGACGTGGACGCGGACGCTGACACAGATGCTGATGCTGCTGCTGCTGCTGCTGCTGCTGCTGCTGACGCTGGGGGTTGCTGGGCAGCGCGTGCCAAACTGGACAAGAAATCGATGGCCTCTTCCTGCTCCCTGGCGTTCTCGGCACACCGCGTCAACCACCGCAGGGCCTCCGCATCCTGTTGCGCCTTCTTGCGCGCCGCCTCTGCCTTGCGTGCCGCAACCACCTCGGCCCACGCGGCGGCTGCGGGCGAATCCATCGCGCCTCCCTCCGCGCCCTCTGCGGCGTTGGCGGCGTCGGCATCCACACCAAGGGCTCGACCGAGCTCCGCGGCATGGCGCAGGCTGGTCGCCGCACTGGCACGACGCGATGCCAAACGGTGGGCGCGGCGTGCGTCAGCTTGGAGCAGTTCGCGCTCGAACTTGCGGCGTTCTTGGTGCTGCAGGCGACGGTTCAAGTGACCACGCTCGACCTGGGCAAGACAAGCCACAAAGGGGGAAAACAACGAAACAGATGATATTCATGCACACACATTTTTGCACGACACACGAACACACCACAAGGCCGCGACGACACACCTTCTTCTTCAAGAACTCTGCTGCCTGGCGGCGCTTGATTTGATGCTTGCCCCACGGCGTTTGGTCGATGGCGTGGCGACCAATCGTCCACAGCGCATGCTTCGCTTCCGCTCGGCGCCGCCCGTGCTCGGCCATGTGTTCCAAGTGCTCCGCCGCACTGGCACGACGCTGCGCGCGAGCGGCCATCATCTCCAAGGACTCCACAGCCGACATGCGGCGGCGCTCGCGCTTGAGGTCAGCCAACGGCGGCACGTCGATGTGCAGCACGTGTGTGACGGCGCGAGTTGCGGCCCCCACCACAAGCTGCTCGACCTGCTGCTGCTGCTGCTGCTGCGGCTGCTGCTGATCTTGTTGCTCCACGCCGGAGGAAGACGAGGCGGCCTCCACACGCAGCATGCGTGCCATCTTCCGCAGCATGCCCGCGCGGCGAGACTTGGCAGCCGGGTGGTTGGAGGTGAGCAGGGTGAACAGCGCGACCGGGGACCGCAGCGACAGCGCCCGCGTGTGCGCCGCTTCCTCTGCCTCCTCCGCCGTGGCGTGCACGTCCACCTCCTCGCGCGTGACCACCACGCCACACTTGGCCTGCAACTCCGCCGCCGCGAGCCGCGTCAGCGCCTCGGGCTTGGTGTCCAGGTCGTACAGGTACGCCGCGGAGCGCAACGCTGACGTGGACTGCGACTCGCGCAGCTCCAGGTCCGCGCCCGTCGCGCGCACCGGATCGTAGGCGCGCAGCAACAGCCACATGCCGACCTCCACCGCGCTGCCACGGCGCAAGGCCAGCGACCGCCGGCGCTGCTCGCGGTGGCCGGTCGTGGCGGGCACGTGGCACAGCAGCACCTGCACCTGGTACAGGTGGCCGTCCTCCAGCTTGGTGGCGCAGCGGAACACGCGCCGGCGCACCACGCCGTCCGTTTCGAGCGCCGCGGCCTTGGCGGCTTCCTCGTCGCGCGCCGCCTGCTCGCCGGCGTTGTCGGGAAGGCTCGCCACCAGCTGCTGCACCGAGGCGCCGCCCTCGGGGCCGGTGTACACCACACCCGGACCCATGGCCACGCCCACGCGGTGCGGACCCGACCGCGCGCGCGCCGCCGCGGCCGCGGCCGCGGCCTGCTTCGAGTCCCAGATCATGGTGAGGCGGGGCAGGACGGCGGACACGGCGGCCAGGCGACCCGACCGCCGCGCCAGCGCACCCGCGAGTGCCTCCTTGGACCGGCCGCCGTCGGCCTCCGCCGGCTCCTCGATGGCCATGCACGCCACCAACAGCGCCGGCGTGAGCTCCAGCGAGTGCTTGGCCGCGGTGGTGGGGTTGTACGTCAGCAGGCGGAGCTCCGCCGGCGCCAGCGTGGCCGGGTCGGTGTCGGTGGATCGGTCCACCGGCGGGTCCTGGAGGGTGCTGTCAAACACGGTGGCCAGCAGGTGGATGCCGTCCACGCTCACGCCGTGCGTCAACAGCTTGACGCCACGCCGGCGCCGTTGTTGGGCAGAAGGCGCAGAGGCAGAGGCAGCAGAAGAAGCCGAGGCAGGAGCAGAGGGTCCATGACGTTGCACTGCGCCACGGATGACGACGCTGCGGTCGCGCTGCGCCTGGGCATCCGCGGCCCCGTGCGCCACCAACGGCGTGACCTTGTCGGTGCCAAACAGGTGGTCCCGGTGCAGCAGCACCGCGAAGGACGGGATGGACGGCACCACCGTGCGCTCTCCCGCGAGGTACGCGGACGCCGTGGTGCCGGTGGTCGGCGCGTCGTGCAGCACCCGCACCGCCTGCGCCGCCTCGGCCTGCGCCGCACGAATCTCCGCCAGTCGCGCGGCATACGTCGGCGCCGCGTCGGCAGGACCCACCGCCACACGGTGGTTGCCGATGAACGCGGCCATGTCCAGCACGGCGGCGGGGGTGGTGAGGTCGTCGCGCCCGCCCAGCACCTGCGTGAACACCTCCTCGTCGAACGGCACGTCGTAGGCGTCCAACTCCTGGCGCACGGGGTCGTACACCTCGACACGCACGCCCACCAGGGTGCCGGCGCGTTGCCACAGCGGCGTCGAGCCGTGGCGTGCCGCGTGCACCTCCTCCTCCTCCGTCGCGGCCGGTCGCCGCCAGGGCACCTCGACATCGGCGCGCAGCTCGCGCACGCGGACAGAGACGTACGGGTCCTCCTCCTTGCCGCGACGCGTGGTCTCCGCCACCTCCGCCTGCGACAGCAACTTGACGTCCACGTCCGAGGTGCCCAGCGCAAAGGCCTTCGGCAGGTTGCCGCGCTTGTCGCGGTGCAGCCGGTGCAGGCGCCGGGCGCGGTGGAAGAGGGTGGCACCGACGCTCCATTGGGCGTCTGGTGCCTGGGCTTGCGCCGCGCGGGCCAGCTCCACGACCGACTCGAACACGCGCTGCTCGGCCGCATCATCGTCAGTCGACGTGGGTGGTGCCGCGCCGCCCTCCGCCTGTGCTGACGCCGGCGTCTCGCCCTGGGCTTGCGGAGTGGCCGGGATCTCACCAGCGCCGGCTTCCGCTTCACCGTCACCGTCACCAGCATCGCCACCAGCATCAGCATCGCCACTCGCCGCTGCATCACCGCCCTCCGCCGCATCCGTTGCTGGCTCCACACCACCTTCGCCCTCGCCTTCCCCGTCGCCACCATCCACCACACCCATGTCCACACGCCGTGCCCGCTGCTGCTCCGCCGCCTCCTCCTGCAACCGCACCAGCGTCTCCACCTCAATGTCCTGCTGCTCCCGAGCACGCCGCGCCGCCGCGGCTTGCCGCGCCGCCGCCTCCTTCTCCGCCTCCGCCGCGGCCATCGCATCTGCCAGCGTCGCCGCCGCCGCCTCCTCCTCCGCCAGTCGCGCCGCGGCCTCCGCCGTCGCCCGTGCCTTCGCCACGGCGTAGCGCTGCTTGGCCTTGCGGAACCGCGTCGCGTGGTCCTGGGCCTCCTCCCGCCGCGCGGCCACCACCTCCGTGTAGTGCCGCGGCGCGCTCGGCGGCGTCGCCACCCGTCCGCACCGCACCCACCGCAGGATGGGCACCGCGGCGTCGCGCTCCCGCCGCGCCACCTCCCACGCCCGCTTCGCCGCCCGCAACCACGCCCGCGCCCGGTGCATGCGCCGCGACGCGCGGCGCACCGCCGGACTCGGGTGCTTCAGGATGTGGCGCTCCGCGAGCACCGCCTCGCAGGTGCGCGCGTCGGCGGCGCGCTGTGCCGCCGCAGCGGCGTGGTACGCCGCCAGCGCCTCCTCGTACTGCGCCTGGACGGCCGCCAGCACGGCCGGGTCGTCGCCTGGTCGGCCTTTCGGCGGCGGCAGCGGCTTGTCCTCGTCCTCGCTTTCGGACAGGTCGGTGGCCCAGCCCTCGGGCTCCGCGTCCGTGTCCTCGTCCCCGTCCTCCTCCTCGCCGCCGGGTGTGCCCTGCGGGTTCCTGCCGGGCTGTCGGAACACGGGGCGGGGGGCGGCCCACTTGAGGCGCTTCACGAGCGTGTGCATCGCCGTGCGGGTGGCCTGACCAGCCGTGGTGGGCCACGCGATGGGGGGCTTGGCTTTGCGCAGCAGCGCGCGCACCTCGTCGTGGGTCATGCGCAGCAGCCACTCCTGCTGGGACTGCGCCTGCGTCACGCGCAGCTGCAGGCCCACGGCGTACGACTCAAAGGCGCCGCCGACCAACTCGCAATTGACGGTGACAAACTCGCGGTCAATCTGTCGCGCGGTGCGGTGCAGGCTGCGGTTGAGGTCCACCACCGTGCGCGGCTTGCGCGGCATCGGCATCGACGCCACGAACCGGGGCTCCGACGCAATGCCGTGGGCCAGGCCAGAGCCCAACGCGGTGGGGTCACGGCCTTCGCCCTGTTGGTGCTCCGGCAACACCGTGAAGTGGCGGGGCTGCGCTGCTTGTGTGTGTGCTGCACCAGCAGCAGTCTCCGTGGCCTGCACCACCTCCTCGCCCTTTTCTTCGGGCGCGCCCACACCGTGCTGCTGTGGCTTGGTAGGCTGTGCCCCTGCCTCTGCCTCTGCCCCTGCCTCTGCCTCTGCCCCTGCCTCTGCCTCTGGTGGACCACCAAGTTGCCCCGGCGCAAGCTGCAGGGGGTGGCAGTACGTGAGGCGCAGGCGCGCGCGCAGGCGCTTGGCGATGGTGCGCAGGATCTTGTGGCGCTGGCCAGAGTTGAACACGCGCAGGATGAGGCAGCGCTCCAGGTTGGACAGCCGGAACGTGAAGCTTTGCTGCGTGGCGGGCGTGTACACCACCACCGTGGTGAAGCCGCCCATGGTCTCGTAGCACGTCACCACCCGCACAAAGCCGCCGATGCTCACCGCCGTCTTGCCAATCTCCCGGCCGCCTTCGCCCACGCAGCGCAGGGACAGGGACCCCAGCACCTCGCCGCGGCGCCGCTTGAAGGTCAGGCGGTCCACCAACGCGGCGCCGATCTGACGAATGTCGCCCGACGTCAGCGCCGCGCGCTCCGACGGTGTGGGGGTGGCCATGGAGATGGCCGCGATGCGGGACTCGCCGACGCGGTACGTCAGCGTGCGCGAGTTGGACGGCAGGTACACGTCGAACACGATCTGGCCCGCCATCTCCTCGAACACCGTGATGGTCATGTACGTCGAGTCCACCTTGCGGGTCTGCCGCAGCAGGCGCACGCGCGAGCGCTGCAGGTGCAGGATGCGGCGCCCGGACAGCGGCTCCCGCACAAACCGCAGCAACTCCACGAGGCGGGTGTACACACCGCGGGCGACCTGGGGCGCCGGCCGCGGGTCCAGCTTCTCGATGGAGTTGGGCGCCAGCAGCTCGTTGACGTGGAACAGGTCGTCGCGCGTGGCGACAAACCGGTGGGTGGACGACGCGGGGTCGTAGGCGCCGAAGAACAGGCGCCGGCAGTCCCGGTACGCCGACACCATGGCAAACACGTTGCCGACCTTCTTGGCGGCGGAGTACACCTTCATGTCACGCAGCACGTTGCGCAAAATGTCCTCGTACGCGTCCTTCCACCCGCCCTCGCCGTCAAAGCCGCCGTCAAACTCCGGCGGCGCCTCGGTGGCCGGCAGCACCGTCGGTGCCAGCGTCAACCCCAACGCACTGGCCTGGCGGCGCCGCATGTCTCA
>Ga0213833_1002588_pt1 | contig 11598 bp, 13 predicted proteins | sample SWATP21_FD_160575 | JGI IMG/M metagenome (GOLD analysis project Ga0213833, IMG submission 160575) | Coastal seawater microbial communities from Marineland, Florida, United States - SWA TP2 #1 | ecosystem: Environmental > Aquatic > Marine > Coastal | place: USA: Florida | collected 2016-08-14
GGGGGGGGGGCGGCGGAACAAGGATAAATCCTCATGGAACACATGAAACGAGGTTTGGCAGAACCAGTACGGTATGCTGCGTACGCTGCACCAATGGTGCAATCTTCTGCATAAGGATTGTTGTGCACGTCCTGATAACTTCGTTCATGGAGGTTGGCAGCTCTGACAGGACCTGAATAGCATACAAGGACCCTGACAACAACGGGTGTGTGTGTGTGTGATGGACTATCACTGATGGTGGCTGGTAGGATCACAACCTTTCCGCGCTCAGAAATCACGTACTCTGATCCACTCCGAGCCACAAACCTCCAATTTTCCATCTAAACAACCAAGCGGAGACAACACTGCTGCGCGAGAGCAACAGCGACAGGAACAGGAGCAGTGCCCCGAGAAGCAGTGCGATCACCACGATGTCGCCCTTTCCCCCTCGCCTTCCAGCACCCTACACGGCGGCTTCGCAGTGGAGGTGACAGCCTGTCAGTGTGTCAGGCTGTCACTGACAGGGACATAACACCAGCAAAGAGGATCTGTCACTAGCACTGGTGACAGCCACAATCAAGATTGCCGTGGCGCAAGCGAAGGTGCAGGACATGGGCGAAGCGGATCCAGAAGCACTACACGGTGCGAATCCACGTGTGTACGTGTTTCAGCTTGAAACTTTCAAGCTCCAACCGCTCCCCCGCCCCCACGGTGCCCCACCGACAGCATAGTCCAGCTGTTGCCTCGCACACGTGTGCGCGCCTTGAGTTGAGTTGTGTTGGCGACTTGTGCTCTGGTTTGAGAATTCCATGATGAACGTCTATGTATGTTGGCATGTGATGCGCGCGTAAGAGTGTTTTGTTTTTGAAATGATCACGTATTTCTGGCCGCTGCCATGTGTCACTCGGCCCGGAACATGGCCTCCTTGGTGCTCCATTCCTGGCCTGTATCCCGGTTATCAAGTAGTCTTCTTGTGCAACACTCACTTGTGCAGCATGTCGCCCGGCGGGGGCTTCGAAGCTTGACGTGCGGCTGCGAAAGCCCGCGTCCCCGCAAAGGTGGCCAGGCACCGCGTGTGGACTGCAACGACCGTCCGTACAACACCTGGATGAAGCGCCTTGCCTTTTCCGGTCGCTATGAGGACGCAATTGAATCAATGAGAGAACGTGCGAGCGTGCGTGCTGTGTCCACCAGGCACCTGAACACGCTGCTGCGCGCGGTTGCGGTGGCCTCTCCTCGTGAGTTGATGGGCCGTGCCATGAGCCAACTCAAGTTTGCTGGCGTGGACCCGGAAGAGCTGAAAGAGGCCGACCTAGCGGAGGTGTTGGAAAGTGCATTGAGATGCCGTGACCTGAACACCGTGCTGGAACTACCGGCGGTGGCTCGGTTGCGCTCGCACGGGCACGGTGCGGCCGGGGTAGCGGCAGCCAAGGCACGGCGACGAGAGGCGCAGGCCCGGAAGCAGCAAGAACGGCGGCGGAAACAGCAGCAGGGGCTGGCGCCAGGTCCTGCAAGTGGCAAGAGTGGTTGCGCGAGCCGTGGTCGTGGTGGCAGCGGTGGCAGCGGTGGCAGCGGTGGCAGCGGTGGCAGCGGTGGTGGCTTCCAGCAGGACATTGCACAGCCACGCGCCATGAGCGTCGTCGCGAACGCGTCCGCAGCGGCACAGCGTGCAGGTCGATCCGCGGCGCCCGATCGCCTGGCGTTGGTGGACAGCATCGTCACCAGAACCCAACATGATGCCCGGGTGCAGCTCAACGCGGCGTCGTACGCGCTCATGTTGGCCGCTGCAGAGGCGGCGGGAGACACTGCCACTGGCCGCAGGTGGTGGGAACAGGCAGCCGAGTCGGGGGTCCTCGAGCCATCTCGGCTGTGGTCTGTCTTCCAAGAGCCGTTTGCGCAACGGTTATTGGATTCAGGAATCATGCAGCCAGAGGAGTGGGCGGCGGGCTGCGCCCATCGCGATGCGCACGGCGGGGTTGTGTTTGACGTGATGTCAAGCCCGGTCGTATCCAATCCCTCTGCGGCAGGCCTCTTCGCCGTTGCCCAAACGGCTGCTCGTGAGGGCACTCAGCGGGGACAAAAGCACGGCGCAGTTGTGTTCCACGACGGGGAGGTGGTGTGCCTGGGTCACAACCATCACCACAAAGGCAAGGTGCTGCACGCAGAGCAGCACGCTTTGTTGATGTGTCAGGAGCTGCGGTTACCAGACCGATTCGGCGGCCGTTTCAGCACTCTTCAAGAGCTGCTCAGCCATGAACGTACTAGCCTCTGGGTTGTCGAGTTGGATGGCGATGTGGGTTTCTGCAACTCGGAGCCTTGCGGACCATGCAACATTGCCATTTTAGATGCTATGGTTCAGTTTGTGCACTACAGTGATGGTGCTGGTGGAGTGGCGGAGTTGTGCTTTGACTAGCACTCATGTCACTGGCACATAGCAAAGAGAAAGAAACAAATTGCTTGCATCGTATCTGGTGCTGTGTCAAACTCACCTACTCTCGAGCAGGCTTCTGCTTCTGGTACCACGGCACACACCCACACAGGTATGCTTGCGGCTGTTCAGTACTAGCACTCCCAAAGGAGCTCGCTCACAGCCCACGCACCTGCCCACGAAGGAGCCCAGACATGGACAGAAGAGCCGCAAAGAACAGAATGCCAGAGTACAAAGGTCTGCACCACCACATGCACACATGTAAGGGAAGGATGAGGTGCAGAGAGGGCTGCAGCACACCTGTGAGCTAGCCATGCCAAAGCAATCGTGACGGCAGAAATGGACACTGCCACAAGCGTCGCAGCCACGCAGATGCCGCACGACAGCATCGAGGAAATGAAGCCTCCAATGAAAGGAACCACCTGTACGCACGCCCAGTGGTGAGCATCGTGCGCCAACTTGCCTTATGGACAACCGCGACACCGACACTGGTCGGTACCTCTGGTGCCACTTGGAGAGGAGACAAGAACATGAACACGGAAACCAAGACAAGAAAGAACCCAACCACGCGTAGGATGAGGCACATGGTCTGGTTCGCGGCCTTTTCGTTGTCAAACATCGTCGCTGCATCCACGTATCCCCGGGTGACCTGGTCAGCCAGACAACACACACAGCGGCACAAGTACGGCCAACCTCGTGTGACAGTTACATGTAGGGCATCCAGCATGAACGATGTGAATATGCCACGCTCTCTCTCTCACCATGAGGATGTCAGCCCACTTGGTTTCGTACGGCACGACTCCGTTACCCTGCTGCATGCCGACCACCGAAATCGAGTCTGGTGCCGCCACCTGCAGGTTGCATAACTTGGTAAGCCACAGGCCACACCATACGAAGCGGAGGGAAACGCATAAGCACGAACCGTCCAGCGAACACGAATGTCGCCCACTCGTGGGTCTCGGGCACTTCCCCTCATCAAGTACAGGTAGTTGCCGACGACCTCCACGTCACCGGAGCGAGTTGCGGCGATCTTGCCGTCACGGATGCGGGCTTCGTAGCTTGCGTCTAACCGAACCGCGGAAAAATCTTGCAGCTTAGACAGCACATGACCACCCAACTCCCAAGCGTTCATGGTGGCCGTACGAACGGTGTTCGTCGCTGCCTCCACGGGCCAATACTGGTGATTCCAGCACGCATCGAGTGTGAGTTTTGTGGCATGCGCAGGAACCGTCGCCACATGACCCAAACCAGGAACGAACAGCAGGGTTGCTGTAGGAAGGATCGTCAAAGTTCCTTGAGTCAATGTGCGAGGAGGACCAGTCCAAGTAGTACGAGTACGTCTAAGGTGTGCCCAAGTATGCCGGCGACGAACAGAGTGACTGACGAAGCGAGCCACGTACACGAAAGCGAACCACACGTACTCGCTCCTCAATCTCGCCACCATGCCCATCCTTTCGACGACTTGTCCTCACACTTTCGTGGGCTTGGTACATTTCCACATGGCGCTTCAGAACCACTCCAGGAGCTTGCACACCGAACTCCTCGTCAGCAAGAGTCGGGCACGTCACATGGCCAGACACGTGCACAAGCTGTTTGTCATATCATGTGTGCCAACAAGAGTAAGTTACGCTCATTGCAAAGGCATACGCAAAAGAGAGAGGCGACGTACAGCTCCATCGTTGTGCGGAAGAATACGATTTGACGGAACGGACACCACCTGCGAAGCAAGGACACCCATCATCTTCGCGGTTGGTATCCAAGCAACCAATCCAGCGCATACCTTGCTGAGTCCTTCGTTCAAGGCGTACTCATTGCGTACGACATTTCCCTCGTTCCAAGCAAGGAGGCAGATGCCAGCTAGAAGCACAAAGCCAGAACAGCTGCGGCGGAAGTGCAGATGGAGGTGAGAACGCCCATGACACACACCAAGTCGCTGACGCACCACAATGAAGCGCACAGACTGCTTGACATTCTCTCCCCCCATGAACGGTAGCGCACCCTGGTGTGTCCGCCAACCATACGTTTACGTACAGCCATTGGCATCGTAGCTACTAGTACTGGGAACACACACGCTGCACACAAGTGCGCGCACAGGACACATGAGACATGACGGTCAACACAACAGTAGGTGTATTTGTATTGATGAAGCACTCACACCTGCACAATATTTTGGCTGTTTATGATCTACGACGAAGACGACAGCTCGCGCAACGCCAAAGCGGCAGTGAAAAGCACATCGGAATCCTCGTCACCTGCCAACTCGCTGAGCGTTGGCCGAATGTCCGACTCAATCAGAGCCGGTGCCACCACCTTCGACGCTTGGTGCAACACCTTCGCGGCAACATATCGAACGTTCGACACGCTGTCCTTGGCACCCCGGGCAGCGATACTAAGTGCATCGGCATGGATGGCGGACATGTCACCGGTGGATCGGAACAAGCTCTGCAAGGCAAGCGAAGGCACACCCCAAGAGTCACACCCCACGCTGTCACAGCATCGAGCGAAGCGCCGCCACTCACCTCGCAAGCATAAAGAACTGTGATGCGTTGGAGATACGCGGATCCAAACTTTGCAGAAAGCTTGGGCATAATACGAGCGGAGCACCACGCTCCGCCAAAGGTAGAACCAAGGCCCTCAAGCGCACGGCACGCGCTTTGTCGCACGGCTGCAACTGAGTCGTGGAAGTATGAGAAGTACATCGCCAACAGCTTGGAGTCAAACACACTTGTGCCCTGCAGACATGCGGGTGAGAGCAAGCCCCAAGCAAGGTCGCACAACACACCAAATCGCCCACACCAAACCACTGCAAGTTGTCAACGTACAACAATCTCGGCCAGCAAAGGCATGCGTGTGGCAACTGACTCACGAACACGCCATTGCGAGTCAGAGCTCAGAGAGATGATCGAAGGAACGATTGTGGACAGAACCAACTCTGAGCCGAGCACTTCCGTAAAGCCACGGAGGTCAGCCAGAATGTTCAAACGGATTTCACTTTGCTGGTCACGCAGCAGCTGCATCACAGCTTGCATCAGCTGCTTGCCGAAATGCTGTCGACCCATTGACTTGGCAACTTCCACCAGCACCTTCGAAACCTTGACTGAAATAACCAATAACCAATCAACCCTGTCAGAAATGGAGACCAATACACAGGAACGGCTGCAGCGTACCTCGAACATTGACCGCTGTGTCGACCGACAGGTCACGAATAACAGGAACGATATCAGCGTTGAACTTCGCCATACCAATAAACTCCGCATAGCCAGGCAGGGACGAGCATCCCGCGGCTCTTACTGCGGCCTCTGGATCCGTCAACAACAGTCCAAACAACGGGTGCAGCTCTGTTGTGGCCTTCTCCTGGCCCAGCACCTTTGACAACTGGAAGAAGTCCTGTGCGATCGTCAACCGCACACGCCACGACTTGTCCTGGGCGCACACTTTCACAATCTCCAACATGTGTGTGCAAAACTCGGCCTGGGACAACAGCTTCGACAGGTTGCCGCATTGTCCAACAGCCAACAAACGGGTGGAGTCCTGGTCGTCGGAAACAAGCGCCTTGAACAAGGGAAGGAACTCGGACATCAACTGATCGTGGGGGATAGCATTCGCCACGGCATCCAGCCTGGCAGCGGCCGCACGCCGAACCATTGGTGTGTCATCGCGGCAAAGGCGTCCAAACACGGAGCGGAGTTCCGCTTTCGCGTCGGCAGACGTGATCTTCGCCAGCAGCGGAGCACAGAGCGATGTGGCGCTGACTCGGTTGGTAAACCAGTCGGCACCGGCAAGTTCGCTGACGGCCGGCAGCGCATACGTTGCCAGCTCCTCGGAAGACATGGCCTCTATCACAGCGTTCATTGATGCGGTCGCCTGGGGGAAGGAGAAAATCAACAACAACAGTCAGACATCACGATGCACCGGCCAGCATGCCAACTGCAACGACACACCTCGTCCCGCACGACTGTCTCCTCAGTGCCGGCAATCACCGTCAGGGGCGCAAGCAGCACACCAGCATGTCCCGCACCGACCAAGGACGACATTGTGCCCAACGACTTCGCCAAAGCAAACAACACTTCGTCGTCGTCGTCCGTGTGGGCCGCGACAACATCCATCAACTTGGTGCGAGCGGTTTCAGGGCCCACAGCTTTTGCCACAAGGGCCACACGGCGCATTGCTTCTATCCTACGCTCGATTTCATCGCTTTTCAACTCAGCGCTGAGAAGGCCGAGAGCCTGAGCTTCTGTGGCTGCAAACAAGAGACAATCACAGGGATGGGGAGGGGGGTGAGGGCGAAGAGTGGAGACACCACCGCCAATACGCGACCGGGCCCAGACGGGGCACAGGCAGAGCGCGTACCCATGATTGCGGACAATCTGTTGCGAAACCGATTGACCAAACTGTCACGCAATAGCTACAGGTGCGAGCGAGGCAGCACGCTGCCCAGGGTCACCAGCAATGGATACGATGCCTGCACGCAGCAAAAGCCACACAACACCAAAGTGAGCAACGCGTCCCCCAACCAAACACCACGTGGCCAAGGCACCCGCTTCCATGCACGTCATGTGTGGCGTGCATGCTTGCAACACACACACATGGGGACACCACGAACGTACCACAGTCCGCCCAGGTGTCGAGTCTCTCGGAGGCCCTGCTCACTGACGGCAACCGAACAGGGTGCGTGGGAATTTGAAATGAATACACATATTGTTGTGTTTTAAACTCGACCAGCCAGCCAATAAAATGAGGCAAGCACCTCCAACCACCATCGGCGATTGAGCGAGCAGTGTGCCATCAGCAAGCAGGACAGTTGGAGGAGTCTTTCTCGCCCGTCGGAACCATGGTGGTGCGTGACTGCGTGCATTGCGTTGTAAACCGTGGTGTACAAGCGGTGTGCGGCGTGGCAAGGGGCTCCGGGTGCTGTGGCCGAGCTGGGTTGCCACCAAAGTGCACGCGCAGTGTGGACCGTGTGTATGTGCGCAGCAGAACCTGACCTAGTTTGTGCGGCCTTGTCCTTGAACAGCTTCGTCAGTATCAGATCGTTGGCCGTCGTCAGCCCACAGAGACGAACCCGCACCCGCAAATCTACCGCATGCGTGTGTTCGCCAAGAACGAGGTTGTCGCCAAGTCTCGCTTCTGGTACTTCCTGCACCAGTACTCGAAGATGAAGCGCTCCACTGGCGAGATCCTTGCCGTTAACGAGGTGCGCTCATGCTTGCACGTACTTCTATTTGACACGTGCCGTTGCCGGCGCGATGCCGGACGATTGTGTCTTGCGTTCCCACTTGCGTGGTCGTTTGCCCGTGCCACCGGGCGGACATTAGCACGTTTGCTCACACACATATGTGCCACGTCTGCAGATCCGCGAGCGCAACCGCCGCATCGTGAACAACTACGGCATCACTCTGCGCTACAACAGCCGCAGTGGCACCCACAACATGTACAAGGAGTTCCGCGACGTCACCCTGAACGATGCCGTCCAGAACATGTGTACGTTCGTTTTTGTTTTCGTTTCGCTTTTTTCGTTTCGCTTTGCATTTGGCGTCGCTCACACAAACTCCCCGCCTGCAGACATGGACATGGCTGGTCGCCACCGCGCTCGCTTCTCCAGCATCCAGATCCGTGACACCAAGATCGTGCCGTCTGGTGTGCGTGCCGCCAAGCGTGACGCCTCTGCCCCTGCTGCCTCTTCGGACAACGTGAAGCAGTTCTTGAGCTCCAAGATCAAGTTCCCCCTGGCCCACCGCGTTCCTCGTGCGTCCCACCGCTCGAACAAGACCACGTTCAAGGCCAACCTGCCCACCACTTTCTTCTCGTAAGTGTCTGGTACCGGCCCGTGCACTGTCCAACCAGTGCACGCGCATCATGCGCGCTGGCGGTATCTTCGCTGCCTCCGCCGCGTGACGCAAATGTTCCGAGATTCTGCTCCTGCTGTCTTAGCCACCGCTGCGCCTGCCCAGTCTACGTGCGCAAGGTTGCTTGGTTGTGTTTGTTTTGAGATGCTTGGGGGTGACCGTGTTGCCGTCCACAACTCAAAACGCACATGGCTGTATCACTTGATTATCACACACCGCGGGTGTTTCTGCTGCTCATGGAAGTGGAGGTTTGCTATCTACCCCCTGCCTTCGCAACGCGTAGTGCTTCTTCCATCGTCATCACACCCGGACGATTTCGTGCGATGAAAGCTTGCGTGTCGGCCTTGGACGTGTACGGTGTCGCGGACGATCCCCGCCCTCCCATGTTCGTTCGGAGCCGTGCTTGTCGTATATTTTCACGCAACATCGCCAGTCGTTGCTGCAGCATGGCATGTGACACAGACAGGTTGGCCTGAAACGAAGCAAGGCCTGGAACACAGACGACGCCAGGGTCAATGATTTCCCAACAACAAAAACACGTTGCATGTCACCACACCCGGCCTTACCCTGTGTAGAGACTGGTGTGCCGCGTTGGGGAGCAGGGGCACTTGGATTGCTATTGTTTGGGGTGCCAGCACCTGCATGGTCTTGTGGGCTTGCGCTCTTGGCGCCAGAACCAACTCCGGCGCCTGTCGCACCGTCACCGGCACCTGGGGCGGCACTGTCGCCCGTGGACGATCCACTGCCGACCCCACTGGACGCTCTTTGGGTTGCAAGAGCAGCCGCAAGGAGCCGGGCGTAGGTACCAGAGGACGCTGCTCTTCCAACAGGAGGGTTGAAGGGCGATGAAGCTGCGCTGCCAACGCCTGATGGGGGCTGGGGATACGCGTAGGCCGCACTGGCGTGCGGCGCGTAACCGGTGGGTCCCCAGGCGTACCTACATGCATCAACGCAGCCGTTCAGTCAGCCCACATCATACGAAACACAGATACGTTGACACGCATACATTGCCAACACATCCCCTGCCACTGCGATGGGGACACGCATACGTACGGAGGTGGTGGCGGCGGGGCATAGAAGGGCTGTGGATAGGATTGCGGGGGGTACCCGTACGCTGGATAGCCGGGTGGGGGCTGGGGCGGAGCGTGTGGGTGTGGGTGTGGGTGACCGTACGGGTACGGGTGCGAAGCTGTCTGAGGAGGAGGAGGAGGAGGGGGGGGAGCAGGATAGGCTGGGTATTGTGCCTGGGCATAAGGTAGCGGCGCTGGATCCGTCTGCAGGCCACCCACCGGGAGCACATGTGCAAAACGTGAAGTGAGACTCACAAACCACACACACGCCACAACACCACGTACCTGCACCCCCACTTCGCATGTTCCGGGACGCGAGCTCCAGGCCACCCTCGGTGTGACAGAAACAGTGCGTTGTTGACTGGCCGCTGCTGTGGCTATCGTCGTCGTCGTTGCTGTCGAGGCGACAGACTTGCGGGGAGCGGTACCGGTGGCAACGGGAACGGTCGGTGCAACAGCTCGAACTGGAACAGAAGCAGGCGCTGGAGCAGGCGCAGGTGCAGGCGCTGGTGCAGGCGCTGGTGCAGGCGTTGGTGCTGGTGCCGGCGCTGGTGCAGGCGCAGGTGCTGGTGCTGGAACTGGTGCTGGTGCCGGAGCTGGGGAAGGCGCAGGAGCAGCGGAAGGCGGTAACACGAGGTTTGTCGCCGAAGCAACTCCGGAAGCCGCCAGTGACTCAAAGTCGTCATCCATGTAGCTGTCGAAATCGTCTGCGTAGCTGTCTTCTCCCATGGAAGAGTGGCGACTCAGCACTCGCGGTAGGGAGGTGGTGGATGCAGGGGCGGGGGGAGGGGCAGGGGCCGGCGCTGGGGCAGGGGCAGGGGCACGAGCGCGCACCTGTGTGGGCTGTCGCTGTGACTGCGGTTGACGGGATGTGCCCACCTCATCTGGAACGCCTTCGCTCACTTCATCTGCCACGCTCTCGAACCCGTCCGTACTGTAGCCGTCCGCCTCAGACTCTGAGGCAGGGGGAGGCGGAACATGTGCAGTCACCGGGTCGCCGCCGATGCGAGGGGGTGACGTGTGATGAGCCGCTGGCTGCTGCTCCGACAGCGCATAGCCATCAACTTCGTCGTCTATTTCCTCACCAATGTCCTCACGAATGGACATGTTGGGGTCAGTCAGCACAGACTGGGACAGTTGCGCCAACGACGGCATCACCACTTTGACTGCCCCTCCCCCTTGCCTGTCGGGCACCTGACCGCCTGCTGGTAGCCCAACGCCCTGAGCAGACGAAAAGGAAGAGGAAAGCACAGGTACGTCGTCCTCCTCCTCCCAACTCACGTAGCGGTGCCCACTGACAGGTGCCGGGGCAGGAGCAGGTGCGGGAGCTGGTGCCGGTGCGGGAGCTGGTGCGGGGGCAGGGGCCGGCGCTGGGGCGGAAGCGCCCAACAGTCGGACAAACTTCAATGGCACTCGGGACTCGGAGTCGCCATCATCGTACGCAACACTAACACTCCCATCACGATGGATAAGTGACACCTGAGCTCAACCCACCCACACAATGTGTCAGTACACATATGCGGGGGGCTGGTTTGTTGGCACATAGCTTCGCGCTCACCTTTCCTGGGAACCAATCATCTCCACCCGCGTACGCAGCCTCGATTTTAGTCCCCACTGGAAATGTCTCACGGGTGATGTCGGCTGCACTTTTCCGAGAAGCGGCCTGGCGAGCAATTTGTAGCGCCTCGGAAGATACTTCCTCCTCTTCCACTGGGACGTCAGCTATCATGGCGTCGAGGTCTCCAATATTGCGCACATTCCCCACCGTTTCCTTCCTGCCCCACTCCACAGCACGCAACGATGAGCACAAACTCGTGGAACCTTCATCTTCACACATGCGCAAGCACGTGCGCCAGGGGTCAAGGAGCACACAACAACAACAACACACCCGCACACACCTGGCCGGGACAGGCTCCTGCTGGCGACTGGACACGTGAGAAGACGGCCGCGCCGTTGGCGCTAAAGCGATGCCCCCTGCCATTACAGTCGGCGGAGGGGACAACCCCAGGTCGATCCCCGCCCCGCCAGCACTGGCCTCAAACGAGTCAAACTCCTCACTGCCCGACACCGGCTCGTCTCGTCCGCCGCGGTAGCCGCCAACGGAGGGCTGCGGCCCCAGACCACCGTCGAACGTGTCGAGCGTCATGCTTGTCTGAGGACCCAAGGTGGAGTCAAGCTCTCCCAGGGCGTCGCTTGTGGGGACAGGGAACTGCTCGCCGCGCCGTTGTCTTGTCAGCCGCCGCCTGAAAGAAGGGGGGGGGGGGGGGGGGGGAAG
>Ga0213833_1002589_pt1 | contig 11594 bp, 7 predicted proteins | sample SWATP21_FD_160575 | JGI IMG/M metagenome (GOLD analysis project Ga0213833, IMG submission 160575) | Coastal seawater microbial communities from Marineland, Florida, United States - SWA TP2 #1 | ecosystem: Environmental > Aquatic > Marine > Coastal | place: USA: Florida | collected 2016-08-14
CCGTGTGGGCCCCCCCCCCCCCCCCCCCCCACACACACGACCCACACACACCTGTGGGCGAAGCACTTGTTGGTTGCGGATGAACTCGGCTTCCATGAGCAGGAAGTCCTTGATTCGCTCCAGTTTCATTTGGCGAAGCTTGCACTTGGCAGTGGGGTACACTGGAGGAAAGCAGGAATCAGGCATGCACTTGCAACATATCACATGCATGTACACATAGAAATACACCATACAAAGGACCAGTTTACCTTTTGGAAGCTTCGTCGCTTGAGCTGGGCCACGCTTACGCTTCTTCTTCCCGATGCGGGAGGCTGGCTTCGGCTCGAAGCGGCGGCGGCGGCGCTCAGCCTTCGCCTTCTTTTCCTCTTCAGTTTCTTTCCGCCCACCTGGCCCCGGAGGTCCCATACCCATGCCTCCCATGCCCATTCCACCCGGAAGGTTGCCCATGCTGACAGACTGTCGCGGAACAAGGCAACAAACAATGTGAAACAAACCTCAACTCGCACACATGGAACAACCTGATACGAACACCGATCTTTTTTAGACATGACGAGTTATGATGGTATTTATGATACACTTTTCGTGTGGTCACGGCTGGCTTCGTCACCGCCGTCGACTTCGCGTGTCACTTCCATTCTGTTTGTGCAATGCACATTGCCATTGCACCGGCGCCTCCTCGCTCGCCCCAAGGTCTTGGCATGCGACAGCGCCTGCCAGCTGGCGTAGGATAGCTTGTCAACCACCAGCTCGCTCCTTTCGCGCCTTCCGTCACCCATCTTCAGCTAGAGCCCTGTGCTCCACCCATCACCCCAGCGTGCCATGTTGCGTGCCTCTGCTTTTCTGCGGGGCACAACCCTGGCCCCACGTCGTGTGGGGCACACATGTTCCGCGCGTCTACTGTCGCATACTTCTTCCTTTCGTCGCGTGATGGTGCGTTGCCCGAAGCCGGCTCTCCGCCGCACCACCCCACCCACACCGCACCACCACCACCCCACCACCCACCCACCAGACTTCGACCAACCGAGGCCACGATTCACACAGGCGTGGCCGGGCGTCGACTTGCAATCGCGCTGAGCAGTTGAATTTCTCTTGGAACGTATGAGTCCTCGAGTGTCGCTGCACTTCATGACGTAGATGCGAAGCAAAAAGTCTGAAATCGACGTGGCTGGCGAGCCCACTTGACCTCACTGCCCCTTGCTCCGGCAAGGTGCGGCGGTGCTGTGTCTCGTGTTGTGCACCCAGATCCGCGGAATCTATATTCCATAACCTCGGCAGAGTCACTATGTGACCTGGATCGCCGCAGGCAAACCATAGAGGATACATTCCCAACACACTCTGCCACACACCACATCACACCCACACCACGCTTCTTGTCACTCTTTTTCTCACTCTTTCTTTGTTGCAGGCCCCTTCATCATTTGCGCGCACCTCGCGAATGGCGCCCCTCCTTCGCGCAACGCACCAGCCTGTGGGCCTGGTGCGCAGGCTGAGCACCCACGACGAGCCTCGCACATCAGCCAAGCAGATCGTCGCCGTTTTGCTGCGCTCGCTCTGGCCTGCCGGCCGTACTGGCCTGAAAGTTCGAGTCTTCATCGCGTTGGGACTTTTGGTTGGGTCCAAGGTTGTCAACATCCAAGTCCCGTTCTTCTTCAAGTCGATTGTGGACCAGATGAACGAGGTCACGTCCGGCGTCAGCAAGGAGGATGTGGCGATGGTTGCAGTGCCTGTGGCCATGGTGATTGGATACGGCCTGGCACGCAGTACTGCGGCTGGTTTTCAAGAGTTGCGCAACGCAATTTTTGCCACCGTGGCTCAGAAGGCCATCCGCAAGATGGCTCGACAAGTGTTCCAGCACTTGCACCGCTTGGACATGAGTTTCCATCTCAACCGTCAGACCGGCGCGTTGTCACGAGTGATCGATCGTGGGTCCCGAAGCATCAACTTCGTGTTGAACTCGCTAGTCTTCAACATCGTGCCGACGGCCTTGGAGATCGGCCTCGTGGCGGGCATCCTTACGCAGAAGTTTGGAGCCCAGTACGGCGTTGCCACGCTGTCCACATTGGCAGTGTACACTGTCTTCACCATCGGGATTACACAGTGGCGGACGCAGTTTCGTCGTGACATGAATCGTTTGGAGAACGAGGCCAGTTCCAAAGCGGTAGACTCGTTGATCAACTACGAGACCGTCAAGTACTTCAACAATGAAGACTACGAAGCCGACCAGTACGACAAGTCTTTGAAGGGCTACCAATTGGCATCTCTGAAGACCCAGACGTCACTGTCGCTGCTCAACTTCGGTCAGAACGCCATCTTCAGCGCCGGCCTGACGGCGATGATGTACATGGCCGCACATGGTGTCATGGACGGCTCCATGACGGTGGGTGACCTCGTGTTAGTCAATGGACTCGTCTTCCAACTGTCTGTTCCCCTGAACTTCATTGGCTCTGTGTACCGCGAGGTCCGCCAAGCTCTCATTGATATGGAGGCCATGTTCGTCCTGCGCAACCGCGAGTCTGTTGTGCAAGATCTTCCCAACGCCCCGGACATGCATGTGTCAGCCGGCGAGATTTCGTTCGACAATGTCCAGTTTGCCTATTCGCCCGAGCGCCAGATCGTGAATGGTCTGACATTGTCCATTCCCGCTGGCGAAACCGTGGCTGTTGTCGGCCCAAGTGGTTGCGGCAAGTCTACGCTGATTCGACTTTTGTACCGCCTTTTCGATGCCAACAACGGCACCATCTCGATCGACGGCCAAGCGTTGCCGGATCACAGCATGGACAGTCTGCGACGCAGCATCGGAGTGGTCCCGCAGGACACAGTGCTGTTCCACGACACGATTTTCCACAACATTCAGTATGGAAACCTTGATGCCACGGAGGAAGAAGTGTATGAGGCTGCGAAGTTGGCGAAGATCCATGACTCGATCATGTCCATGCCGAACGGGTACCAAACGCGTGTTGGTGAACGTGGTCTCAAGCTCTCCGGGGGCGAAAAGCAGCGCGTTTCCATTGCTCGCGCAATCCTCAAGGACGCACCGATTCTTTTGTGTGATGAAGCGACGTCTGCGCTCGACTCTCCCACGGAGGTGGAGATTATGGCGTCCCTCAAGGCTCTCGCGAAGAATCGCACCACGATCCTGATCGCGCACCGTCTCACCACCATCCAGGATGCTGACCGCATTGTGGTGATGGACGGTGGCAAGATCGTGGAGATGGGCAAGCATGACGCGTTGCTGAATCTTCAAGGGAAGTACCATGACATGTGGACACAGCAGCAGAATGCAGCCTTGGGGATGGTGTCTGGTGACGAAGAGCTCACAACTGTTGGTGAGTTGGAAGAGGATACTGTTGGTGTTACTGGTGCCAGTCACAGCAAGCACACTGCTGGTGACACCCCGCGTGGCTAAGTGAACTCAACACACAATTTTATCAAACACGAGCAATGGTAATCTCGTTGCACACCATCACTTCACCAGGTGCGTCATTCGGCAGCAGCTTGGGGAGGGGGGTCACAAGTCTGGTGAGGACAAGATACTGCGTTTCCTAGCCCACAGTTGGAAAACGAACGCAGAATCTGTTGCGTGGTTTCGTGCCCAGACACACTGGCGTTCTCCAACGCATCGTCGCCATCTTTGTCCGTGGCAGACAGCTTCGCACCCGCACCGAGCAGCACCTGTGCGACCATGACCGAACAGGCATGTCGAGCATACGTGACCGAACCACGACGACCACGAAGTGTGACAAACTGCTTTCGACACGACACTAATCAAACAAAGGCTCAGAACCAACCTTGACCACCGCATCGTGACCTTGTGCTGCAGCCCAAATCAGAGCTGTGGCGGCATCATGGCAATCCGTGGCCTCGATGTCCGCGCCTGCTTGAACCAGACACTTCACAACACCAACATGCCCACGCTGGGAGGCCAAAATCAAGGGCGTACAGCCTGCCACAGCAAGCAACAGGGACGTGACTCGTCAGCAAGCACACAACGCGGCAAACACCACCACGCCAGGCTAGCCGCCTCCACAACCGACCTTCGAGTGTTGCCGTCGTGCTGGCACCTGCACGCAGCAGCACGCGCGCACAGGCAACGTGGCCTTTCATGGCACTGTAGCACAGTGGGGTGCCGCCATTCCATTCCTCCGGCGCATCATCCACATGGTCAGGGTCCGACTCAAGAAACGCTAGCACTGCGGTGTCATTGCCAACGTAGGCGGCCTCATGCAAGGTGTCACACGGAGTGGACGTGCCGGGCTTCACCATGTCCTCCGCCTCCGCCTCCCCTTCCTCACGCTCTTTTGCGCCACCAGCGCCGCCACCTCCATGCCGTGACGCCGCCATTGTATCATGCAAAGGAATGAGGTGAGATTTAAGCGGCCGGCTCATGCGAAGCACGCATCTCGAAGCCCACCAACGCTCTTCCACGAGCTCAGGCGCCAGATGTGGAAGCAAGGCCCCCGCCACTTCATTGAGAGATTCCGAATATCCGCACTGAAAGCAGCGAAAATATATGAAATGCGTCTTCCCGAACGTGTTGTATGGTATTTCTGTTGTACTGACAAGTTGAAGTGAGTGCGTGAAGTGTGTCAGGCAAGCGCGTGTGGCACACCCACCCACATTCACATTCCACCTCTGACCCCACACAACACTCAGTAACCCACTCCGTCCGTGCACCTCGTGTTGCCAAACATAAGCACTGAACCGTGAAAGTATCCCTTCTTGAGCCACCCTTTTGTGACGCCGGTGCGTGGCGCAGCGCGCAACGGAGTGGTGGATGTGATCCGCATTGTTGTTCTCGCGCTTTGCTCACTTCTGTGCGCGCGCTTTCTGCTCACCACAGCCATGGCATCCCAGCAAGCCCCTGCCGCCACACGTTTAGAGCTCTTCAAGTCCAGGTGCGAGGCTCGGCACCGGGCAGCGGTGTCGCCAGCCCGAGTGCCTGTTGCGGAGAAGCTGCGCCGTGCAGAGGCAAAGAAACAGGCATCACTCAACGCGCGTGTGAAGTCTGCCGCTGCCGTCACGGCCCACGCCCGAGCCGTGGCCACCACCGTCGCACAAACTGCCGCCTGCGCACCGCCGCACAGCGAGACCTGGAGGCGCGGATGCAGCTTGCCGCAGCAGCCAGGGCCACACGCCTGTTCCGCACACAGGAACGTGGTGTGGCTCGGTGCGAGCACGCAAAGTGCGTGGCGCGCCGCGCCCGTACCGCACGCTCGTCCATGCTCGCTGCGCGAGCCCATGCGCTGAAGCAGCGCATGGAGCGTGCGGAGCGGCGCCGTGTGGCGTTTCTTGGCGACCGCACACACTCTGCGCACGTCGCCAACATGCGGGTGGCGGACGTGATGGAGCGCAGCCGTCAAACCGCGTCGGCCGTGTCTTCCGCCTCTTCTGACAGTGACTTCGGTATGTGCGGCACTGCCGACACAACCGCAGCCGCCGCCGCCGCCGCCCGCCACGAGCCTGAGGAGACCGACGGCATTCAAGTTGTCGTCATGGAGTCCTCCCCTCGCCGACACCACACCTCACAACAGAGCACCAGCAGCACCAGCAGCACCAGCACCAGCACCAGTGCGAGCATGGACAGCACAGGCACAGGCAGTGGCATGGGTGCTGCAACCGACGATGGTGCTCCACGGTCCCCTCCACGCCAGCGCCGGCGGTTGATGGGCGCCGGAAACCCCGCTGGCGGCGCATCCACCACCACCACCACCACCCTGCGCTGGTTCGACGCTGCGGCCTCTCCCCGCCGCCGTCCTTGTCGTGCACACAACCCCCGCACTCGCCGTGCCGCGCGACGCCGGGCGCAGCAGCGGCAATACAGCGCCCGCCGCCGGCGCGAGGCGCTGGCGCAGGCCCGGCTGGACGGACGCAAGCGTGCGCGTGCCGTTGCGTGTGAGCGCGTCGCGCGGGTGCAAGCGTGCCAAGCGGACCGTCTGCGCCAAACCCGCAGCCGGCTGTTCGAGCAACTGCGCCGCGCGACGCGTCGGCGTGCCGGGACGCAGCAGCGCATTGTGAGCCGCGCTCGGGCGCACGTGGCTCGCGTGCAGCAACGCGCTGCGCGGGTGCGACACGCACGCTCGGTGCTGCGGCGCTGGGTGGTGGCACACCTGCTGCGCCGGCGTCGTGACTACCACCACCACCACCACCACCACAACCCGCGTCACGTGGCGCGTCACGCCGCGAGTCCGAGTCACCGCCGGGCGGACGCATCGCCGTCCGCGTCGTCGTCGGGGACAGCTCCTCCACCCCCACCCGCAGCGGCTGCACCTTCGACATCGTCGACGCCCATCCACGCACCCGCGGCGGCTGCGGCGGCTGCTACGGCTGCGGCGTCTGATGCATCCCACAAGGTGCACGATGAAGGCGCGGACAGCCCCCGCCCCCAACGTGCCGGCACCCCAGACCGTGGTCAAGGCGACCAGCACCGCGTGCAAACAGCCACGACCGCGACCGCCGCCGTCCGTCGTGTGCGGGAGTTGGTGCAGGGCAAGACCATGCGCAGCATGCTGGCCACGCTGCGCGCCGTCCTCCAGCGCTCCAGTCCGTCCGAGCCCGCGGCCACGCGATACACCTTCCCCCGCTGCTCCCGCACGTTCCAGCAAAAGAAGGTGGTGTTGGCGTTCCGGGGCGTGGTGGCCTTGGTGGTGCAGGCCACCGAGGGTGTGCTGGGCTTCACCGGTGCCCACGCCGCATCGCGGCGAGCACCACGCGACCGCAGCGCCCGCACACTCATGGCGTCGGTGATGATCGCGCACTACCCCGGCGACATGTTTGACGCCGCGGCGCTGAAGGACCCGCAGTCGCGCGAACGCCGCCTGGTGCACGCCGCCCAAGCCGTTGTGGGCTGCCTGCGCGTGCTGGGGTGCGGTGCAGGTGCCGGTGCAGGTGCAGCAGGTGCCGGTGCAGCAGGTGTCGGTGCATCGACTCCACGTGAGGGCCTTCCATCCGCCTCTCGAACAGAAGGAGGTGACGAAGCAGCTGACACCGCCGCCGCCGCCGCCGCAGCAGCAACAGAGGCAGCAGCACCGGCGTCAGCACCAACGTCAGCACCAACGTCAGCATCCACACCAGCCTCTCCCACGACCACGACGACGACGACACCACAGGCGGTTGTGGGCACCGTGACCGCGTTTCACGCGGCGTGGCTGGCGTATATGGACGCGTTCTCCGACTGGAAGGCCCATGACGGCGCCACGCTGGCGGCACAGATGGTGCCAGGGTTCATCCAGCTGGAGCTCACACGCCGCATGTACGCCCGGCAGTACGACGAGCTGCGGCGCGACACCGACCTCGCCGCCGCTGCCGCCACGGCCGAGTCCCCGGCGCCGGCGCACCCGCAGGTGCTGGCGACGCAGCAGCTCCTGGCAGGCGTGGGGGCGCACATGACGACCATGCGGCGGCAGGTGGTGAACCTGCTGGGGCAACAGGGTGCGCGGGCGTGGGAACGCGCCACGTTGGCGCGCCTGGAGCGGGAGCTCGGCGATGGCGACCTCCCCCCCCCACCCGCTGTCACACTCCGCGCCACTGGTGCGGGTGCGGGTGCGGGTGCGGCAACGGACGCACACATGCGGAAGGAGAGCACGGGCAGCACGGGAAGTGCCGGCAGCGGGGGCAGCTCCGGCAGTCGCTCAGCCACGCGCGTGGCGCCCAGCTCCACGATGCGACACGTCGACCCGGCGTCGACACCCACGCGCGTGCTGCGCACCCCGACACGTCGCCACGGCAGCGGGCGCATGGCGCGCAAGCTGATGAGCAACGCCGCGTTGGTGCACAAGCTCGTGCTGGACCCGGCGTTTCGATTGCCGGTGGTGGACCAGCCACGGTGCATTGATCGCGTGGTGCAAGGAGAACCGGCCGCCGCAGCAGTGGGACCCACAGCAGCAGTCGACGCGGATGCGGCACCATCGTGCACATGCCCTGCTGGCTCCCCGTGGTGTGCTCAAGGTTGGCTTCGGCAGTACCGTGCCGCAGCAGCAGCAGCGTCTCACGACGCCATGGCGGATGCGGTGGTGGCGGAGCTGCGGACCGTGAGGTCGAAGCTGATCAAGTTGACCCCGAACCGCCAGGTACGACGCCACCACACGTGTGGGTGCCATGGGGCATACTGTTGTTGTGCTGCGTGGGTGGGGAACGGTATGACACCGGATTGCGCCTGGTTGGCCCAACTGACACGTTCCTGCTTCTTCGTTTCGTCCATTGTTGCTGTCGTCATCGTTGTTGTTGTTGTTGTTGCTGTTGTTGTTGTTGTTGTTGTTGGCGGCGGCGTCCAGGACCTCATCACCGAACTCAAGCAGGCGGTGGACCTCAGCTTCATCGCAAACAACTTCCGTGCCGGCGCCTTTGACGCCCGCTCCTTCGCCGCGCTCGTGGGCTTCCTGGGCGACAAGTTGGCACACCTGGAGGCCCCAGCACACGAAGCCTCCACCCGCGCGTGGGTGCGACAGTTCCAGGCAGCCGTCGAGGCGGTGGCAGCCGCAGGTTCCGCCCTTCCACCCCTGCGCCTGTTGGCTGCGGTGACGGCGTGGCTTCACTTCAAGCTGGCGCAGATCCACGTGGACATCTCCAACTTCCAGCTCAGCACGCTGTCCCCGTACCTGGCCGCTGGCGGCCGTGGCAGCGACTACGAGCGCAAGAAATTTGACGAGGCGCGCGCGCAAGGGCGTGTGACACTCGCCGGCACCGCGTTGTGGCTACGCGACAGTCTCGCAGCCGCCTTGACCGTGGCGGCTCCCGCAGGTGCCACGACCACTGCCACTGCCGCTGCCACTGCCACTGCCACTGCCACTGCCGCTGCTCCACCCCCGACCACCACCACCACCACCACCACCATGGCCACGCGTGATGGGCTGCTGCGCGAACTGCAAGCCGGCAGCGCCGCTGTGGCGACGGATGTGGTGGTGAACGGCACCGTCGGGTTGCTGGCGCGTCCGCAGTCCCTCCTGTCGCTCGCGCGCGCGCCGGCGCAGGAGTCCAAGGTGCCCGAGACGCTGCACGCCGATGTCCAGGACCTGACCCACATGCAAAACGTGCTGCAGCGCCTCGCACTCGGGGCGGCGCTGCTGGCGACGGTGCGACAGGTGCTCCACAGCACCGCCACCGCCACCACCGCCGCCGCCGCCACCCACACCGCCGCCACCGCCAAGACAACGAGCGAGAGCCGCCCTGCCAGCTGTGCCAGTGCCAGTGCCAGTGCCAGTGCCGGTGCCGGTGCCGGCGCTGCGCCGTTGACGCTGGCGCAGTTTGCGACGGATTTGGACGCGTGGCTGCGTGCGGATGACATGGTGCTGGCGGACCTGCAGGAGGGCGTCGTCTCTGCCACGATCGCCATCGCACGGCACCGCCACCAGTGCCACCACCAGTGCCACCACCAGTGCCGCCAGGGCCGCCAGGGCCACCAAGGGTGCCAGTGCCAGCTTCACGCGGCACTGTCCACCAACCAGGTGGACACGCTGCGGACGGCAGTGGCGCACTCGGTGGACGTGAAGCACCCGGTGTTCGCAATCTTCCTGCGGCGGTGCGTGCGGGCGCTGCGGCACCTGCTGCGCGCCGAGTTGGCGCTGCCTGCCGAAGCCGGTGCCGCGGCGCACCTGGCAACCGCGCGACGCAGCCTTGGTGCCACGCCCATGGTGGAGCTCCAAGACACAGCCCGGCGGCTGGGACGCATCGTGCGACACAACCTGGCGGTGCATCGGCCGCACTACGATGCCTTGCTGCGCGCCATTGCGGCGCACATGAAGGAAGCGGAGGGGTCCAAGCAGTGAGGTAGTGAGTCGTGGGTCGTGAGTCGTGGGTCGTGAGTCGCGGGTCGTGGGTGTGCGTGGTGATGATGAGCAAGAAGGGGACGTGTTGTTCATGTTTTATGTTTTGTTTTTTCTTGGGAAGTGACGAACGGCATGCTGGTGTGCTGCTATTCGCGCTTCTGTGGTGTGAACCACAACTCAAACTGCATCGTATGTGTCTTGCTTTCTTATCCAACCCAACGAACCACGCAATACCCACGCACCCCCTGACACACTGACACTTGTGACGATACAAACGCCGCGGCAACGCATCAATGCCCGAGCCCCATCTCGCGACGCTTGTCCTTCAACTTCTTGCGGCGCGCTTGGCGGCGCTTTCGCTTTTTCCTCCGCTCCCCGCGCTCACGTTGCAACAACGCTTCCACTGGATCTGTGGGCGCAGCTGCCGCACCACCCGCACTACCACTGCCCACACTCCTCCCTCCCTCCTGGCTATCTCCAGCAGACGACCCACGTAGCTGCCGGAGGGTGTCTTGCATGGCTTCAGAGTGCTCGTACGCCAGCGCCACGGCGTCATCATGTGGCGCCGCGGTGACAATGGCGTCAGCGGCGGCAATGCAGCGCAGCAACTCCTGGGTGCCGCGGCGCGGCTTGTGCATGTGCAACAGCGCAAGCGCTTGCAGATGGCACGCGCGCATGTCGTGTGGATCGAGCTCCAGGGCTGCTGAAGCCTCGGCTTGCATGCTGGAAAAGCTGTGAGGAACGGAACACAACACGACTCAGGTGAGGCGCAGAGTGCATTCATGGGGGGAGTGGGTGGGTGGGTGGGTGGGGTCGAGCGTGGCTTGATCTCATGGCGTGCATGACGTGTACCGCACCCACACCGCGTACTCCTCACACATGTATGACAGCTCTGAGAACGTGCGGCGGTACCCTGGGTGCAGCGGGTTCAACTGTGTTGCCACCTCCGCGTACTGCTTCCCCAGCGTTGCATAGTGCAGGCCCTGCTTCTTCTCGGTGATGGCACGACCCACCCGCATGTGCAACAACGCCAGCTCATAGGCAAAGCTCGGTTCCATGGGGAACCTGTGACAGCGCGATGCGCACGCTGTGGTAAGGCACTGCCCGCATTGTCACACACCGAACAGACACAATGGAGTGGCTGACACCCACACCACACCACACCACACCACACTACACTACACTGGACGCACAGCACAGCCGCCTCCACAAGTCCGCGGCGGTTTCGGACGAAGTCGCGACCGACAAAGTACTTGCGGTACAGATGCATATCACTCGCGTCACCCTCGGCATCGGACAGCTCCAACGTGGCTGCTAGGTCAAGGTCTTCATCATACCTGCAACGCAGTGCACGGTGATACGACCGTGACGTCAAGGGAACTCGTGGTGGCCGGTGCAGAGGTGGGCATGGGACTGCGGCGTACGCAAAAGACTCTGCTTCCCCTTCGTCTTCAACACACTCCACCTCCAACACCATGGACGGCTCCAGAGCGACAAAAGATTTGTAAAACCCGCTGATGTACAAGGTACACACGCAGCCTTGTTAGTGCCAGGCTCCATCCATCCATCCATCCATCCATCCATGGCATCACTACGACAAAGCAGCACGCACCCAGGCACAAACAAAGCTTCGCCAGCCTCCAAGTTACATTCCCAAAACACACTCCCCACCCTGTTGCCACCATGGCCAACCACACGCCAAGTCGCCAACCGCAGCAGCAGCCACCGCCGGTAGCAACAGCCGCAGCAACAGCAGGCGCCGATGCAGAAACCCGCACAGCCAGCAACCCACAGCACCACATCAACAAACACACACACACGCGCGGTTGATGA
>Ga0213833_1002592_pt1 | contig 11588 bp, 6 predicted proteins | sample SWATP21_FD_160575 | JGI IMG/M metagenome (GOLD analysis project Ga0213833, IMG submission 160575) | Coastal seawater microbial communities from Marineland, Florida, United States - SWA TP2 #1 | ecosystem: Environmental > Aquatic > Marine > Coastal | place: USA: Florida | collected 2016-08-14
CACACACTCGGCAGCTCTGTTCAACTAGCTATGATACGACGTTTTCGATTTTCAAACGGTGTTTGTGTTCCTCGCATGCTCTACATCACAAACACAAACGACTAATGCTGTGTTGACACGACGGCATCGAGCACCCCACCTACAACTGCCACCACTGTTGGTGCAACTGCAATCAGACAGCCACTCCAACAGGGACAGGACATCGGAACGAGAAAACGCAACGGGATGCAAACCAACGAAAAAGCTATTGTGGGAGGAAACGAAACACAACGGACACAGGGATGCCTCAAGGAGAGTGAACGATCGGCACCAATCGAACGGAGGAAGGGGTTGTCATGGCGAACAACATCTGAGCTTCCTCCACTTCATCCGTGGAGGCAGTATCTTCGCCTGCATCTCTCTCTCTCTCATCACTTTCTGGCACGGTCACCCCCTCGCTTGTTGACCCGGCAGTCGCAGCAACAGCTTCAACAACAACACTGGCTGCAGCAGCAGCAGCAGCAGCAGAAGCAGCAGCAGCAGCAGAAACGGAAGCAGAAGAAGGGGCCAGTGCATGTACCGGCAGCTCTGTGAGTCGCGGTGACGCCGCCTTGTGAGAAGGAGACACCATGGCGTGGAGAGAGCCATCAGAGGAGGATACGGTGCTGGAGTCAGAAGCTTCGCCGCCGCCCGATGAGGCATCCGGTGAAACAAAAACGTGGTGCGCCGGACTGGCCGCATAGCGTGCCGGCAAGCCAGCGACAAACTGACTGTCGGGCACGTGAATGTGCAACGGAACCTCGCACTCATGGTCTGCAGTGCCGCGGAGGTTGGCACCACCACCATCATCACCACCACCACCACCACCACCATCACCACCACCACCGCCGGCCACGACAACCGCAACGGGAACGGCAACCGGCGCATGTGCGCCACTGACAGACTTGCGGGACGTAGCGGAGGCACGGCGTGACTTGCGACGGGAGCGGCGGCTCTTGCCGGATGCCGACTTGCCCGTCGCCGCTTTGTGACCAGACACTTTGCCACGCTTGCCGGCCTTGCTAGGACCCCCGCCGCCACTGGTGGTGGTGCTGCTTGCCTTTCTGGTGCGTTTTGGAGTTCGAGAGCCGCTCGCGCGCCGCTTTCGGCGGGATCGACTTGCGGACGCCGACGTACGCGCCACGGGGGACGGAGTGGTCCCGGCCACCGAGGATGAGGTGGTGCCCACTCCCTCCGAGGCGGCACTTGTCGTGGACCCGCGCAGCCCGACTGCCGTGCCCACCCCCGTGTCTCTCTGCACTCGTGGTGAAAGGTGGTACCCATGCAGCGCAGTGGACTGTGGTGTCAACGAGCGCGAACGTTGCGGGCCTGCGTGTGCGTGTGCGTGTGCGTGTGCGTGTGCGTGTAAACTACCGGACCACGGGGTGTTGGCACTGTGGGGGTCGGGTGCACCGCGGAATGGCGACGGCGCACCACCAGACATGCGTCCCGGCGAAGCCGCCGCATTTACATTTGCCATGGCCGACGCCACATCGATGCGCAAGGTCCGGCGGGCCGATGATGACGACGCTGCTGCAGCGGATGAAGGAGACGAAGCGTCACGCGTGTGTGTGTCCGCAGCGCCTGCCAGTCGCATGTGCTGCGGTTGGGCGTACACTTTGCCGTGACCAAACCGCACCACAGCAGTGACCTTGACACGCGCGCTTCGCCAGTGGTCCGTCGCGCGATTGCTGGCATCGGCACCAACGCCAGCGACAGTGCCGGCGGCAGCAGCGGCAGTGCCAACGTCGTGGCCATGACTCTCTTCTCCGATGCTGCGACGCAACTCCACTGGGGACATGGCTCGGCCCACGATGGTGCCTCCCAGCGGAGAACCGACAGAGTAGGAGCGTGCGCGATGCGAAGCACTGGCGGCCACACGTACATCGGGCGGGGTTCGGGAAGTGGTGAACGGTGCACGTGCGTGTGCGTGTGCGTGTGGTTCGTTGGTGGGGGACACATGGCTTGGCGGGTGGTGGTGCTCAAGATGATGGTGCGCCTTGGCCTTTCCCTTCCCGCCTTTGCTGGCCTTGCCACCTTTGCCCGCCTTCCCTTTGCCACCTTTGCCCGCCTTCCCCTTGCCACCTTTCCCCCTTTCCTTCCCCGTTTTCCCTTTGTGCTTCGACTTGGACGACTTGCTCTTCACCTTGTGCCGTGACTTGCGGCGACTACCACGGCGTGCGGACTTCTTGCTGTGTGGGGACGACACAGCAGCAGCTGCACCGATAACCCCCGTGGCCGAGTTGGCAACCACGTCTCCATCGCCAGGCATCACGCCAGACAACGTGGTGTGTTGCCCTTCCAGTGCTGTGAAGGGGTACCGAGCTTCGCCCTCCCCATCCCCATCCCCATCCCCAGCCCCATCCCCGCCCTCCCCTCCTCCGTCTTCGTCATCTTCGTTCGCTGCCCCGTCACCACCATCGTCGCCAATACCGATGCCGATGCCGATGCCGATGCCGACGTCGATGCCGTCGCCGTTGGTGTCGCGGTCCGCGCTGCCAGGTCCGTCATCGTTGTCCGCTCCCTCAACTTGCTTGCGCGTGTCCGCGCCTTCGCCACCGTTGCCACCAACAACCGACCCACGGGGCCCCGTCATCGTCGACGCTACCGCGTCACCACTCCGCGAGCGGCGAGGCGTGGAACCACAGGCGACACCACCCGAGGGCGCGGTTTTACTCGGCAGAGAGGTGCTGCTCACGCTCACACGGCCGGGGGGCGGTGGCAGTGGCAAGGGTGGCCCATGGGCATCGGGCGGTGCGGGATGCGACTCGTTGCCGATGGGGGACACGTGGTGTGGCGCAGGCAGCGGTGCCAGCGCGGGCGAGGCCCCGAGTGACCCAACCCGACGGCGGTGGGCGCCTCGCGCACGAAGCCCACCAGAGCGAGGCGGCGTGGTGAACGTGCCGAGGTCTGCACCGGCGGTGGAGGTGGGGGTGGGGGGCGTGGACATGGAGGTGGGGGCGAGGACGGGGGAAGGGGAGGGGGAAGGGGAAAGGGAAGGGGCACCGCTGGCGCCGGGACCCCCAACAACACGTGGGGAGAGTTGATGGTGGTGGGGTGTGGGGCTGCCAGCTAGTGGCTCCAGGCGCCGCAGCAGTGACGACCGACGCGGTTCTGGCGCCGACGACATCGAGGGAGCCGGCACCTGGGCTCGCCCGCTACTGACATGACTTCCTCGCCTGCCGCTGCAGTTGTTGTTGTGTGCGGTGTTGCTGTTGCTGTGGTTGTCTGCGCTACCAGTGCTGCAGTGACTCCGCCTTCGGGTCGAGTGTGGTTCCATGGCTCGGTCGGGGGGCAGCGAAAGTGTGAGGACCCGCCGCGGACCCGACGCACTCCCTGCATGGGTGACATCGTTGTGGTCGACCGCGGCACCAGCAGTGGTGCCCTTGTGTTGAGCCGGGGTCACAGCCCGGGTGACTGGATGATGATCTCTGGTAGACGTGCGCAGAGCAACACCTGCGGACACTGGCCGCAGGTCACGCGCTGGGTGAGGGTTGCGTGTCGGCTGCGAGGGTGTTGCGGTCGCCACATTGACAGCAACCGCGCCCTTGGCGCTACTTCCGTCCACCCACGTTGCCCCACCATCAGTGCTCGTGTCACCAGCATGGGCTTGGGCATCGATATCGGCACCTTCAGCGTCGGCGTCGGCGTCGGCACCGGCACCGGCATCGTCGCGAACGAGCGCGGCGCGCACAGGTGGCTCACCAATGTCCTGCATGCGTGCTGCCGCGGATCGCTGGTGCAGTGACTCCTGCAACCGCGCCTGCAACTGCTGGGGATGCAGGGAGGAGGGGGACGACAAGGATGCGGCAGCAGAGGTGCTGGCTGCGCTGGTGGCGGGCCGCCCGCCCAGGCCAAACCCGGAGCGTGAGGACTTGCGTGACAGCGACCCAAACGAGGCGCCGGGTGCCACACCCGCGATGTGCGGGTCAGCCACACCATGGGGGTGGCCGCCGAAGAACACGCCGCTCCCGACGGGCAGGGGCGAAGACGGCACGGATCGAGACCCGCGCTGCGGCGTGTGAACGCCGCCGGTAACAGCACCGGCACCGGCACCGGCACTAGCACCGGCACCGGCACCAGCAGCCGCAGCGGGGCTGTGGAGGGACACTGTGGTCGGCAAGGCAGGTCCGCCACCGACGGGCGTGTGCAAACGGTAGGTGCTGGGCGCACGAACGAGCGACGCGGCGCTGTCGCCAAGCTGAAGGGGGCGCACAGAGGCGCCACCACCAAGAATGGAGCCCACGGACGGGGACTTGGCCAACAGGCCGCTGGTGGCTGTGAACGGTCGCTGGGGGACACTGCCACCACCCAGCGACGCCGTGAACGAACCAGCGGCACCCCAAGAGGGACTGGCACCGGTGGTGGTTGGTGTGGTGTCACCTGGCCGTCCAGAGGGCGTGCCAGGTGCGGAATGCATGCTGCCCGTGCGACGAACCCCAACCTCGGCGCCGTTTCGATGGTTGCTTGTCGGACTGGCCCCTCCAGGCAATGTGGACAACAGTAACCTTCTTTTCAATCGTCTGGACCTACGGAAGGAGCCTGGGCGCGAAGCAACACAAACACGTGCACACCCCAGGACGCCACAACGCACAACAAAGGACGGAATATGGTGAGCGCATGCGTGCACCACGCGATAGCTTCGCAACACACTCATAACAACGAGGTATCCACAGGACAGAGGGACGCGGGGGGGGGGGGGGGGGGGAGGCACTGTGCGAACGAACAAGCACCGTTGAAAGAGCAACACCACTCACCTCGATGTCCCCCCAGACCTGACGGGCCCAGCGATCCAGAAATCACGCCCTCTTCGTCGTCGGTGCCACTCATGCCAACGTCGTCAGCGGATGCATCACCTGCGTATGAGCGCCCGGATGAGCCACTGCGGCGACGCAGTGCTATGATGGAGGGACTTGCGGAAGGGCTCCGGTTAGGATGGGACAGAGACTGCGACGACTGTACACGTGGGATGCGCCGGGGGCTGCAACACCACAGGAAAGATGAGAGCATGCGGGAAAAGAAGACGGGGAATGCGGGCCACACACAGTGTGCACCCTTCGTAAACAAGCAGCACGGGTACCGAGGACACCCACACAGCGCACACAACGACCGAATCAAGCCACACGTACCCAGAATCTGTGTCAGCTTTGCGAAGTGACAAATCGCTTGCTCGTCGCGGCAACACCGCAGTGGAGGAGTTGCCCCCCGGCTCTGTGTTACTCTGGGTGCCACGATGAGGCCCATGGTCCCCGTCCGGCACCGGTCCTGCTGCTGGTGCCATTGACGCGGCGGTGGCTCCAGGTGACGCCGCACCACCCGCAGCTGCAGCGTCTCGAGGCGCCGAGTGTGGTGTGGAGGAGGGAGACTGCCGTCCGGACGGCGTCACGCGGTTGCTTCCTCCCGCGACCCACCCGTCTCCCCAGACACCGCCCTTGCGCATGCGGAGGGAAGGTGGGACCAAGTGAGCCGCTCGGTGGCGCCGAGTTGACCCTGAGCCCGAGCCCGTGCCCGAGCCCGAGCCTGGTCCCGACCCACCAGAACCACCACTACCAGTGGTGGCGCGGGCAGCCACCCCCTTTCGCGTGCCTGCGCCCGACCCAGGGCTGGAGTCCGGCACGCCGTTGGCCTTGGCGTGGGGGTTGGCACCCGTGTTTGTGGTTGTGTTTGTGTGGGCATGGGTGGCCTCCCTTGCGGGTGCATGGGGAAGCTCAACATCACCGTCCACACCCGCTTCCTGCACAGACAGCGTGTCGTCACCATTGGGTGGCGCGGGCTTCCTAGAGGGTGCCACAGCCCCAGATGGAGACGGGTGAACAGCTTTCTCGGAAGGTTCCCAGCCCACGCGGGTGGCGTGCTTCGTGTGCCTGGCGGCAGCTTGGGCTTTGGTCTTCGACCCTCGATCTGGGGGGCAAGGCAGTACAAGACACGACACACATGTGGCACGGCGTGCAATCGTTCGTGGTTCGTGTGAGGGGGCCATGGTGCACATGCACCACCGATGAACCCACACCATACCAGGTTTGGAGCCAGAGCCGGCTCTGTCCACGCGGTCCTCGTCACTGTCATCACTGTCCATCATCAGAGGCGACGCAAACAGCTGCGTGGTTGCCGCGCGTCTGTGCCGTACAATCCACGGGTGCAAACGCAACGACGGAAGAGTAGCTCGGTGCTCGGGATCGACAGTCAGCAGTGCGCCGATCAAGTCACGGCACGCTTTGGAGGCAACGGATGGAGAGTCGTACCTGATGTTGACGCGACACACACAAGGCAACAGGCACCGACCGGACAAGGTACGTGGCACCCGGAGGAACAGTTCAGTGGCTGCTGCAGCAGCAAACACAAGGGAAAACAACCCACTGAACGCACCCGTAGCTTCCAGTCGTGATGCGTCGGACAAGCTTCGAGCGGTTGTGATGCTCAAAAGGAAGCCGTCCACAAACCATGGCGTACAAAATAACTCCTAAGCTCCATGCGTCACGAGGAGGGCCCTCGGCAGCACCATCCTTGAGCACCTCCGGAGCGATGTAGGCCAAGCTTCCGGCTGTTGACGTGGATGTTGACCCAGGGCGGTACACACGCGACAGACCAAAGTCTGCAATCTTTGCGTTGGAGTCGTCATCAAGCAAGATGTTCTCCAACTTCAAGTCGTGGTGCACGATGTGACGTCGGTGACAGTAGCTGCAACACACGTAGCACAATCGACAGTGATGCAATGATTCACACATTCAACAAGCAAGGGAATAAACGCACATAACCCCATCCATGATACTCGCAAACAAACGTGCGGCTTCGGACTCTGGCAACCGGCGTTCGGCTTTCACCTGTGTGGACGCAACCACAAGGTTCGTTCAACATGTGCGCACGCACAACAAACACGCATGCGCACACAAAGTTCACAGGCTCACAACATGGCACAAACCAACCCAACTCCCACATGCTGATGACCCAAACGAACCTTTTGCTTGAGATCCCCACCGCCGGCGTACTCGAACACCAGCGCGACCGCACGGTCCGTGTTCAGGACTTGGAAGAGCTTGATCACACTGCGGTGCTGAAGTGTTTCCAGACAATGGATTTCAGTCGAGATTCTCTCTGCATCAGCAATGTTGCCCATGGAGAGCTTTGAAATGAATTTGATCGCCACAAGCTGACCTGTCAACTGGTGCACACCCTTGTACACCTTTCCATATGCGCCCCGGCCCAAGTAGGCGACCAAGCGAAACCCGCCAATGTGGTCTGGCCGCGTGCCCTTCCTGGTTGCAGCGTCACCTGACAGTGCTCCACCTGACCCGTCTGGTCCACCGCCGAAAGGCACAAAATCCTCCCCACACGATACAAACAGCATGTCCCCGTCGTCCACCAACATGAGGTCGTCGACCTCGCCCCCATCAGAGTTGAACACGCGCTGGACGTGGAGCCCACCCAGTCGTTGCTGAACAGACTTCAAGAAACCAGGTAACGTTTGCAGAGGGTTCACATACACAGTCTATTGGCGTGGAACACAACCAGAATCAATGCAACGCGGTCAGCATAGCAAATGCTGCGCACGTGTGGGGAAAACGCGCTGCAAAACATACCGTTCCTTGGGCCCCGGGCTTGAACTTCCCATTGACAAATACAATTGTCTTGCGAGCTGCCTCAGGTGGAACATCATCCATCGTAGAACAAAGGAGAAGGCTGCAGAATGCGACGTTCCGCCGCGAAAGTGCACCAGGTCAAAACGTCTGGGCTGTGACAGTGGTTTGCACGCTGGATATGCACCACCGACTCGGCGGGTGGGTCCCTAACCCCAATGCATGGACTGGAACGACATTCATGGTCAAGCCATTGTGTAACGAAATGATTCACCCCAGCCCCAGGGAAGGGTTTCCCAAGGGCTCGAGCTCAGGACACTATGGCACAGTCAGCAGGTGGAGACAATTGGTACGTTTCGCATCGAGCATTGAACGCGCAGTTTCTACTGGCACACACTCGGGACGACAGGTCCTTCGCCGAATGAAGAACGGCACACAATGTGCACTAAGCTGTGCCAGGTGCAAGGTGCTTCTCGCGGGCCAAATCCAACGCCACGCGCGCCGCTTGAAGTCGGCTGCTGTTCTTCTGCAGTGCCAAACAAGCAAATCAAGAGCATTTTCGCAAGAGTCGACTTTGGTAATTTGACGTGACTATTTTGATTGACGAACACACACACTGTTGCGGAAACCACAAGACCACACAATTGTGGCGGCGCTGGTCGCAAGCAGCCACACTCACCACCGTCCTCCTGCCCGTTTAGTTCCATCCACCAGCCCACTCCCCGTCACAATGCCGTCCAAGAAGTCGGTGCGTTAGCCATGCATATGTTTTGCACTCAGGGTTGGATGGTTGGCTGTGGAGGAGGACTGTGTTCGTGTCTAACAGGGCTTTGCTTGTGCGTTTTGCCCCCAACCTCCGCAGAAGAAGAACCAGGAGTCGATCGCCAGCCGTCTGCAGCTGGTCATCAAGAGTGGCAAGTACACTCTGGGCTACCGCTCCACCTTGAAGACTCTGCGCTCTGGCAAGGGTGCGTTGTCGTGCTCGCGGTTTGGATAGGGTGCTGTTTGCTCATGCTAGTTTGGTGCTTGTGTTTCCTCCAGCCAAGCTCGTGCTCATCGCCGACAACTGCCCGCCCCTGCGCAAGTCTGAGGTTGAGTACTACGCCATGCTTTCCAAGACTCTGACTCACTACTTCACTGGCAGTACGTTTCGCGTTTGCTTGAGTGTTGTTTGAGCAGGCGACAGGTTGCAGGCGGCGGGTTAACACGCTTCTTGTTTTTGCAGGCAACAACGACCTCGGCACTGCCTGCGGAAAGTTCTTCCGTTGCTCTGTCATGTCTGTGACTGACCAGGGTGACTCTGACCTGATCACCAGCCTCGAGAACTCCGCGTAAGCTTTCTTTTCTAGGTGTCGCACATGGGGCTCTTCCATGTGCTTTTTTTCAGGTTGGCCGGGCTACTCTTGGCGGAGTAGCTTGGCCCGGGCGAGTTGTTGCCGTGTGCGAGCTTTCGTGCATGTGTTGTCTTAGCATTGGAGGGTGGAGAAACAAAGAATCGGTGACGGCGGCCCGCACAGGCCGTCTCCCTTTCTTGTTTCAGAGAAGCCTTTCAATATCTTGTCGCACCCCCACATCCACACACAGAACACGCACATGGTAATTTGCAGGTGATACTGACGGCGCAAGGCCACGCGGTAGGCTTTGAAGACGGCGCAAAGGTTGATTCAGGAGATAACGCGAGTTTGACGTCAACGAAAGAGTATTCATGGCGGATGAACATTTCAGTTACATTGAACGCTCGTCTAGCTGGCTGGCTCGGGAAACTCAAATGTCGTCATAGCTAATGAGACCTCGCCCATAGTCTACCTTGGGTGCCGGTGCTGGGCCCGAAGGTGCATCAGCATCCCTGTAGTTTCCTCTAGAGTCACGGAACGCGCCAAACCGTCGGAAGTTGCGACGAGGTCCGCGCGAAGCACGTGCACGACGATCAGGTCGGGGTTTTCGAGGTTTGTCGTTCTGCGCCTCCCACGCTTGCAGCAGGGGTGCGACGCGCCCATCCCATGGGAAAGGTACTGTTGTGGCCTGCTTCCGGAGGTTGCTGGGCATTCCGGGTCGCTTTGCATCTGCCAAGTAAGCGTCCAACTGGATTTTGTCCACAAGCGCCAGCGTCATGGTGGCTTTCAAGAGCTCTTTCGCCTGCAACGCCGTGCAAACATGAGCTGTGTGGCCGTCCACACAAACTGATCCAGCTGCCCTACCTTGTTCAAAGCTTCCGCAACCAACGCTTTGTGCTTGTTGTGCAAGTGCTTGATCACGTAGTATCGAGTCTTGAAGTGCTTGTTGTGTGGCAATCCACACCGGAAGATGTTGTCGTTGGGGGGCTGGCCTGGCAGGCAGTATGTCTTGTAGAACGATGCCAACAGCTGGTGAAGAAAACATAACACAACAGAAGAATCCAGAGGCATGATTGAACAGTCTTTCATACAGCGATGTGCTGAGCAACCAACGCCTCGCAACATCCCCAACGAACCTTGTGCTGGGGGGCTTGTTCAACCAATGCGGTGCAACGCGCCAAGATCCTCTCTGCCTGAGTCTCCACATCAACCACACCATCCGTGTGGCGCTTCTGCGCCAGTTGCTTTCGAGCCTCTGCAGCTTGCACGATATCCTCAAGAGCCTTCTTGTCAGCGTCTGCGGCGGCCACAAACAAAACAAAACACAAACGAAAAAAGGAACGCCTGAGTCACAAGATCGGAACACACTCGGGTGGGGGGATGTCTTTTGTTCTCGCTTCGTACCTGTGAGTTCGACCGTACTAGTCTGCTCCTTCACCAGTTGAAAGCCGCCGGCGCTGCCAAACAGCATCGATCCACCGGTGTCATACTGCGTGCCTGAGTAGAAGCAATACCAGTGCACAGTGCGGAGGTAGTGCACCACGAGGTTCAATCGCTTGGCTGTGGGTAGCGCCTGTACTTTGGCAAGCCTCATCAGGCTCCCAAACCCAGCCACGGCGGCAGAGAAGGCATGTGCATCTTGAGGTGGATCGTCACGAGAGGACACCACACGGTACTCCAGATCCAACGCGGTCGCCAACTCCGACGCCGCACGAAGATGCGCATCCACCCGGCTGGGGTCGCAAGCGCCTTGTGGGAGAGGGAGACAGTACCGGCGCCGCCCGAACGCAAAACTGAGTGTGGCGGGGGCATCAGAGTCCGCGTTGGCGGAGCGTGTCAGCACGGGAAGCGCCATGACAAACGCAACATCTGCGAACTCCTTGGCGGTAGCGTCTTCCTGCGGCGGCGGCGGCGAGCCAGTCGTCGCGGGGTCTGCGTCGCCGCGGAGTGCGGCCGCGGCGTCAGCATCCATGGAACTCGCCTTGAGCTGGCAGAGAAGCTGAAACCCAGCTCGGAAGTCAATGGGTCCAGGGTAGGGCACGCCATGCAAACGATCGCGTGCAAGCAGCGCGTGCTCCTCAGAGTCGAATTGAATCCACACACTTCTAAAGTTGTGCCTGCGCCAACACAGGCAAACGCAACCAATAGCACTCAAAAGCAATGTGCAGCGTGAGGCAGCGTGAGGCAGCGTGATGCAGCGTGATGCAGCGTGAGGCAACGCACGTGCGTGGACCCGCGCGGCACTCGAAGAGATGGACGAAGCCCTCTGCATCGTCAAACATGGCCGTAAGCGCCCGCGACGTCACAGAGCAGGGTACAGCTGCCAGGTACAAACACGTCTTGTCGAGCTCTCTGTGGGCGGTGGCACCAAGTGAGCTAGGACAAACGAGAGACCTCCGCACCTAACGCACTGTGAGACCAATTTCCTCTTCTTTCGCCTTGCCAGTGCCCGAGACACAGGTGCGCCACCCTTGCCCTCTCCATCACCAGGCCCAGAACCACTGACAGCATCACCGGAAGCATCTTCACTGGATTTGGCAGCCTTGGTCTCTGATACAGCAGCTGCGGTCCCACCCATGTCTTCGGCACCTGTGACTGCCCCAGCGGCAGTGGCAGCGGCAGTTCCCGCGCCAGCACCAGCTCCAGCTCCAGCTCCAGCTCC
>Ga0213833_1002594_pt1 | contig 11577 bp, 2 predicted proteins | sample SWATP21_FD_160575 | JGI IMG/M metagenome (GOLD analysis project Ga0213833, IMG submission 160575) | Coastal seawater microbial communities from Marineland, Florida, United States - SWA TP2 #1 | ecosystem: Environmental > Aquatic > Marine > Coastal | place: USA: Florida | collected 2016-08-14
GTGGCCACATCTTCCCCGGTACAAGTGTCCCCGTTCCGGTCACCAGTTGCTGCCCGTGTGGCCAGTGGTTCCTCGTTTGGTGCTGGGTCCTACGTGGTTGTAGCTGCCCTTGAGGCGGAATCCGGGACGTTGCTTCGTGGACATGTTGTTGGCGATCCGTCTGTTGACCTGGAAGTGCTGTCTCAAGTTGCGGGGGCACAGCTGATTTCCGCTCCAGCTCTCAAGTCGTCCCTAGGGTTGGATGATGGTGTTGTTGTCGTTGGTGCGGCACGTGGCGAAGTTCGTTCGACACTGATGGCAACCCTTGGTGCCAATGCGGGTGCAATGTCATCCCATGACGCGGGGGATTTCATCGTGTTCCATGCTGGCGCCGGCTTCAGGGCCCAGCAAGAAGATGATGCAGTGTGGCTGACGTCAGAATCCGCGACTTCGGTTACTGACCTGCGCCCTCAACCCGGACCGGTGGAGGGTGATGGCACGTACGTGGTCCAGTTTGAGGTGTGGCGCAGTGACGGCTCGACACCTGTGAGTGGTGGATCCTGGCGGTCTCACTCAGAACACGGTTCTGGTGTCACGTTTGAGGTTCCCGCACATCTTCAGCGTGCTCAAGTTGACGCACCGCAGCGCTGGATTCTTATTGAAGCTCCCGTCACAGCAGCTTCCACGGGGGCCGGGGCTCATTTTGGCGCAATCGGAGGCGAGCACATGCTCGACAACCTTCGAGTGTTTTCACTTCATACAAGTGGTAGTCACGTGGACGTGGGCGCAACATGGCGAGTTCGTCATATCCGACTCGTACCACGTTGTTCATCGTGTGTGCCCTGTGGCCAAGTGCCTGTGCGGGCTCAGCCTGTGGCTTTGATTCGCCCGGAAGCCCCTGAAAATCTGGCTGGTGGTAAAGTCGCCCTCCAGGTCCTTGGAGGAGATGATCTTCTTCCTCGTCCCATTGACGCTTCGTCACTTGTGGATACTACGTGTAACTGCTTGCGTGGTGCTGTGCTGCAGTGGGAACAGACCGCTTCTGCACCGCTTGCTGCCTCCGTCACGCTATCTTCCACCGATGGCATGGACGCAGGTGCCACGACACTCGAGGTTAGTGTTGAAGCGGCCACGGATGCAGCCTGGGACTCGGTTTCCGTGGTTTTCGACCTTGAAGACCACACCCACGTTTGGAACATTGACTGGCATTCTCTGGCCAGTCTCACTTTGGAGGTTCCCATTCCACACGCGGCAGTGAACGGAACTGTACCCGCTGAGATCTTTGAAGTGCGCAACATGGTGCTGCGACGCACGTGTCCCAAGACAGACGTTGTGTTGCATCCCCGCCCGACAGTTGTGGGTTCGTCCTTTGCTGTGACTCGCAATGAGGTGAAGATGGAGCGCGGTCAGCCGTACCGCATTCTGTCCGTGGAAACAAACATGTTCGGACAGGATGGGGTTCCCATCTGCAGCCCACCGTTCATTGCTGATGACACCCCTCCTGATGTCTCAAACGCCACAGTCTTTGATCTCGATGCCACCGACATCGCGCGCATCAACCCTCGCGTGGATGTGGCTTTTACGAGTTCTAAGCAACTGACGATTGCTTGGGATGGTTCCTTCTCAGACCCGGACAGTGATGTTGCTGGTGTGTTGATGTATCGAGTATCAAAAGTTGCGGTTGGGTCTATCTCGGGTCCTCTGCTTGCTGGTGTTACCAGTGAGGAGAAGTTGCTTCCGGTTGTCAGTTCTGAAGATGTCACCACGGCTGCACTTCCACTGGAAGACGGTGAATTGTACTTCGCCTCGTTGGATGTGTGCAACGTACGTTGTGTTGTTCATCGTGTGGCTCCGTATGTGTCTTGCGGTGTGGTGTAATTGCATGGTGTCCACGTCTTGTTGTTGTACGTTTCTTTGCCTGTGCTCACGTATGTCCCCTTGCAACACACAGCTGGGTGGTGTCTGTACGTCTGTGCCGTCGACATCTGGAGTCACACACGACTCGTCCCCCCCATTTTCCACCGCTGTGCGCGTGGTGTCTACGCCGGCAGCACCGATCGACACCCAGCAACCTGAGCCCCCAGTCTACTATCAAACGGATGCCACCGCCATCCACGCTTCATGGGTCGCTTTCACTGACCCACACACTGCTCCTGTGTCCCTAGAAGTTGGTCTGGGAACATCTGGGTTTGGGACCAACATCATTGAGTTCCAGTCCCTCCCTGTAGCTGCGACCAGCATTTCGCTTACACCCGCCGCGCCGGCAACTGAGTTTGATTCTGGTCTTGCGTACTACGTCGTTTTCCGCACTGTCAACACTGCTGGAGCCAGAGGATTGTCGCGTTTGTCTCCTGTCGTGATTGACAAGTCACCGCCCGCATTCGACTGGGTGGTGGATGTGTTCCCAGTGGAGGTGGCAGGACTGGACACGCATTTCACAGACGACAATTCCTTGGGTGATGTGGACCTGACGGATGCTTCAGCAGTGCGAGCGAAGTTCCGTTGCACTGATCCCCAAAGTGCCACGAACGGCTTTGTTGACATTACATACGAGTGGAGGGTGTGCAACACCGCGCTGTGTGATGACGTCGTGTTCCAAGACTGGGTTGCCACCGGAGAAACCCCCAGAGGTGACGCTGATGGCAGCATGTTTGCTGCTGCTCTGGCGGCTGGCACTCTGAGCGATATTTTCGTGAATGCACGATGCACAAACGGTGCAGGGCTGTCCACAATCGCTGCGAGTGATGGTGCCAGCTTTGACTTGACACCCGCCGATGTGTCTTCGGCCGGAGTTTTGGATCTGGACCCCAATGGTGGAACGGATGCCGGAGATATCGACTGGTTGAATGGTGACATCCTCGACGTTGCTTGGTTTGGCTTCACAACTGCTTTGGGGAGCCCATCGATTGTGGGATACAACTTTGCTGTGGGTTCTGCGCCTGGCCTTGCGGACATAGCTCCGTTTACTCCGGCGGGACTCTCATCAACAGCTTCCACAAACGTGGTGCAGGGCGTGCCGGACGGTGTCGTTGTGTATGTGACGGTCCAAGCTGTGACGTCCGCTGGTGCCATCAGCAGTGTGTCAAGCGACGGTGTTGGAATTGACCGTGTGTCACCCGAGCCCACAGTCACAGACATCACGGGACCATTCGTCGCCACAGACACACGCCGATGCGCGCCACACCTCACATGCATCGACTTGTCAAGCGCTCCACCAGGCTCAGCTACGGACATCTCCTTTGTTGCCTCCCCCAACGCATTGTCGTTTGCAATGGTCAGCAGAACAGGCACAGCGCCGTTGGCGACACTCGGATATGGCGCCAGCAGCTGTGACCCAGCAGAAGCGTTGCATCTGAATGTAGTGCCGCTTCACTTGGCTGCAAACCCGGCGGATACGAGTGCAACCATGGACAATCTGTTCTTGCGGCACGGGCAAGAAGTGTGTATCGTCGTGTTTACGACAAGTGTCACGGGAGCAGGTGGCTTCGGAGTATCCAATGGAGTGGTGGTCGACCTGACTGCGCCGGTTCCACATTTGGTCCATGAAGGGCCTTCTGATCTCGTGGATGACGATGTGGTGGGCGTGCTCGACTCTGTCACTCTAACTGTGTCATGCAGTGACAGTGACTCCGGAATCCACCACGCCGAGGTGTCGTTGAGCCGGGTTGCATTTTCCAGTGGCACCGTCCTTGACACACCACTGCCGTGGACCCCAATCGCAGGATCCTCTCAGCCTGCATCTTCCAGCGGAACACCCGTGACCACAACACTGACTGGACTGTCCTTGACCATGGGAGAGTTTTATGTGACTTCCTTGCGATGTGTCAATAACGCTGGCGCTACCTCGACCAGGGACAGTGATGGCTTCTTCGTGGATACGTCGCCACCTGATGCTGCCGCTGCCAGGGTCCAGCACTCTCTACATGACCTCGTGGTCACCGCCCAAACCGAATCTGGCCTACTTCAGGCTTCGTGGACTGGGTTTGTGGACGTGGAATCGGATGTTGTTGGCTTTGCTTGGGCTATTGGAACCACACCCAGTGGCGAGAATGTTCTAAGTCGAACAGACCTTGGACCTGTTAGCTCTGCTGAGGCTGCCATTGACCTGCAAGATGGTGCCACGTACTTTGTGACAGTGTTTGCTACAAACGGCGCTGGTTTGGCGGCAGCCGTGACGTCAGCGGGTGTAACAGTGGATTCCACTGCACCTCCACCCGTGACCGATGTGGAACTTGCTGCCGACACGGACAACGACGGTGTGGCATGGGTAGTGTCGGGTTCAATTGTGACTGCGTCCTGGGCAGGTGTTGCTGACCCCCACACTGACGTCACATATCGGTGGTCGATTGGTACAACACAACACGGCCAACAAGTGCTGCCTTGGACACCTGTGGGGACAGCCACCAGTGCCACAGCATCTGCGCTGCAATTGATCCCCGGCATGAGATACTATGCCACCGTAGAATCCACAAATGAAGCCGGGCTGCGCACTCATGTTGCTTCTGGTGCCCTGGCAATCGATCCATTGGCGCCACGCCCAGGCCGTGTCGCGAACGGACCATCATTGTCTAACCCCATTCGATTCCAGACCAGCACAACCACTCTCGAGTGTGCCTGGGGAGAGTTTGTGGACACTCTGTCTGGCGTTGAGTCGTTCCATGTTGGCTTCGGAAGTGCTGTTGGTGCTGCAGATACCGTCGCATTCTCTGTGCAGCCTGCTACCGTGTCAACTTTTGCTGCGTCTGGGTTGTCTCTTCTCTCTGGAACAACCTACTTCTGCACAGTCGTTGCATACGATGAGGTCGGAAACTCCGTATCTGTCTCGTCCATGGGTGTTGTGGTGGACAACACCCCACCCATAGCTGGGGCGGTGCTCGACTCGGCACCGTCCGCAATGCTGCAGGGGCTTGGAAACCTAGACTTGGACAACCTTGTGGCTCCATCTGCTCTTGCTGCCTCGTGGCCTGGGTGGGATGATCCTGAAAGTGGCATCGTGCATGTGGAGTGGGCATTGGGAACGTCTGCTGGTGGCACTGACGTTTTGCCGTGGACTACAGTTTCTCAGCCGCTTTCCTTTGCCACGTTTGACATCACGGCAGCTGGTGTGGATATAGCTGCTGGCTTGATGGTGTATGCCAGCGTGCGCATGCAAAACGCCGTTGGACTTTCCACCACGCTGACATCTGATGGTACCTTGGTACACGCAGCACCTGATGCATCGGCGACGACAGACTTGATCGTGGAGGCGCAAGTGCTGCTCATCCCTGCAGCCCCGACTTCAAATCCAACCGACCGTGACTGGTGCTCTTGTGGTGACGCTGATGGCGCTGCCGCGGCGAGTGGTGCTGTGTTTGATCCTGTGTCCGGCAGTTGCTCGTGTGGCCCAGGGTCTTTCCTGGATGCTGCCACGGGTCTTTGTGCTCCATGTCCGGCTGGCACGTGCAAGCCAGCCATTGGAAACGCAGAGAGCTTGTGTGACGCAGCTCTTTGCGGCGATCCTGATGAGGTCATTCCCACTCCGCCCCCACAAGCATCCAGCTTGCCACCATGTGGAGATCCGGCACTCGGCCGGGTTGTCCATCCCGACGATTCGAGCTGTGTTTGCCCAGCGGGAACCTACACCTCTGGAAGTGCTGCACAGTGCGTTACCTGTGCTTCTGGGACAGTGAACCCGCTGCTCGGAAACATCAATGACTGTGGGGTGTGTGGCGAAGCAACCGTTCCCGATGCCATCCTGCATGTGTCCTGGAACGACTACGCGACACAAACTGGTCAGTCTCTTTCGTCCATAGTCGTGTCTGTTGGGACTAGTCCGGCAGCGATGCGGTGGCAACAAGTGCTTTCTCCGACTGCTACACACGCCCAGTTCTCATCAAGAGATAGTGATGCACCACCGTTTTACCATGGTTCGCAACTGTGGGTTCGAGTGCGAATGGAAGTTGCAAGCGTGCGACGCCGTCTTGCAACTGGAGACCCAATCGTGATTGCGGACGAGCGTGTGAGCGTGGATGTGAGCTTGTCACCACCCATGCCAGGCACTGTACTTGACGGCCCGTCACTAGTTGACAGTGATGTGCAAGGTTCGGGTGAGACAATTGCTGCGTCATGGTTCGGCTTCAGCGGCCAAGATCTGACGTATGAGGTGGCGTTTGGCACTTCAGCATTTTCCGCGGACGTGTTGGACTTTGTGAATGTTGGAACGGCTTTGCAACACACTTCGTCCGCCAACCCTGCGTTGGCCGACGGCACAGTTGTGTTTGCGACTGTACGAGCAACTGGCGCGGATGGAGCGTGGGCGTGGGAGTCTTCCGATGGTGTTCTGGTGCAATCGGTGATCGCAGATGGCGTGGTGGCCATCGTGTCACCCGCTGCTGCAGCTGTTGCTGTGAGTGGAGCACATGAACCTGCTCTCACGGATGCATCGGGCATTGCCACAGTGTGGCAAGTCGACAACCCCTCTGGCCTGACTTTCGAGTGGTCTCTTGTTGATCTTGACACACTGGATGGAAGCGGGGAGCCGTCGCTGGTGTTTGACTTTGTGCCGATGGGCCACGCCAGCTTTGCTGTTGCCCAAGTGGACGGAGATGCATCTCCCAACGCTGTACAATTGCCAAGTCCCCTGTTGGCTGGGCATCGCTATGTGGCCCAAGTCCGGGCGGCAAACGCTGCGGGTGTTCAGCGCATCCTTGAGTCGCCACCAACGATCATGGATGTCACTGTCCCCGGCGCTCCCACGGTGATCTTGACGGCTGGCACAGAGCCCAGCCCACTGCACGCCAACCCTACGTTCCGAACAGCCACAAGCGTGATGGAAGTTCAATGGCAATGCAACGACGGTGATACGCCTGCGACATATGTTCTGGTGTCAGTTGGCAGCGTGGCAGATGGCTCCCAGGTCCACGACCGCACCCCCTATGCGGTCGGATCCTCGCCACTAACTCTCACCGAGTTGGAGCTTCACCATGGCCAATGCTACACAGCTCAAGTACAGTGCTCTTCTGAGTCATCATCCTCGCAGACCGCCAAGTCAGCTCCCGTTTGTATCGATACGACGGCACCAGCGGCTGGTGTCACGATTGTACACCCGTTGGTTGCCGCGGCGACCAGCGGTACTGCAACCCCCGTGGATGTTGTCCTCCAAGCTACGTCCGTCGATGCGAATAGCGAGGACGTAACCGCTGACCACGTGGCACTCATTGCATCCTTTGCACTGGAGCATGCACAGATGTCTGCCGACCCGGTAGTCCACGTGTCGCCCTCCCTCGATTTGCCTGCCGTGCTGCATGTCGCTGCCTTTGACGGTGGCTCCGGTGTGAGCTTTGTGGACTTGGCATGGTCTACAGAAGGCGGTGGGTCTGACGATGATGCAGTGGACATGCATGCGGTTGTACCACGTACTCCAGTCTCGTTGACCCGGTTTGACTTGCTGGGCCAGGGGTCTGCTAGTGCTGGTGTCAGGTTTGCAGATATCGCTGCTGCCGTCACAACCGGAACGCCAGTGTTTGCGCACTACAGGGTGTGGAATGGAGCAGGGAGTGTGACACGAGCCACGTCCACTACGTCTGTTCGCTTTGATGGTACGCCCCCTCAGCAGCTGGTGCCTATTTCTCTGCCGACGGTACAACCTTGGAGTGACTCGCTACAGTGGTCATGGGCATACACTGACGAAGAGTCTGGAATGCTCGGGTACACATGGGACGTGGTTGATTCAGCTGGTGTGGTCGTTGTTCCAGTTACCTTTGCCGGACAGGCAACATCTGCATCAGCCTCCGGGTTGTCCCTTCTTCATGGCCACACGTACACCGTGCGAGTCACTGCCTGCAACAATGCCCTTGTGTGCCGCACAGATGATGCAGCTGTCACCATTGACGCAACGCCCCCCATTCCGGGAACCATCTACCTTGGGTCACCGAGCGCTGCACTAGAAGCCGATCTGTGTGGAGCTGTTGACCGCACGGCAGGAGCACCTTGCATGATGGGTCCACCGTCCACTGTCACTGGTACCGCAGTCTCATCCCTGGGACAGGTGTCGTGGGGGTCTTTCTCTGATGCAGAGAGTGGAGTAGCATCCTACCAGCTGATCCTTGGCACAGTTCCTTTCGGTTCTCAATTGGGTGGTCCTGTTCAAGTCCCATCGTCAACCCTGACGATGCCACTTGCCAGTTTGATGACCTCGCCGGGCGCAGATGTACAGCTTGTTAACGGAACGTCGGTGTATCTGTCAGTCACTGCAGTCAATGCACTTGGTGACACGAGTGACATCACAGCTTTGCTGGTACATGTGGATGGCGTTCCCCCGCTGGTCCACAGCGTTAATGTGGCAGGCGTGCCGGCAGTGCCCAGCGTTGATGCAAGCCCAAGCGTTGGTCAAGACATGGGTACTTCTCTTGTCACTCAAAGCAACACATCCACAACCACCATCATGTGGGAAGCTGACGCTGACGCAGTTGAGTTTGCTGTGGCATTGGTGGATGAGCAAGGAGGTGTTGCCGCCGGCCCCTATGTAGTGGCTGGTGCCATTCGCAACGTCACCTTCCAGGGCTTGTCATTGGCACCGTCAACGTTGTACATCGCAGAAGTCAAAGCATTTGATGCAGCCGGCAACGTTGGTGTGTCCCGGTCTGGCACACGCCTTGTCGTGGACATCACGCCACCGAAACAGCTGGGAGTGCACGCTGGTTTGACAGTGGGCGTTGTCAATGACGGACTGGTGGCTGGAAGCGACGTCGATTGTCAGACCCGTGGTATTCCCGCACCCTCGTCCGGTGGTGAGCACCTTGAAGTCACTGTCATTGATCTTGTTGCGCGGGACATGTTTATTTCCAACATTGGTAGCCTGATCTTGGCTGCAAACATCACCGGCGAGCTGTTGGAGCAAGACACAGAAGACAACCCAGCCAACGCAAGCACCTTCAATGTGACCATCGACGACACTTTCTACAAGAACAAGACCGTGTTGCTGATGAATGCAAATCCTTTCGTTGATCCCGAGAGTGGCATTCTCTCTGTGGAAGTGGCTGTAGGGACGTATCAGCTTGGAGATGACGTTGTCGAGTGGACATCTGTTGGATCTACTCACTTGAACGCCATAGAGCTCCGGTTCCCAAAGCAAGATGAAGGTACGATCTTGTACGCTTCCCTGCGTGCCACGAATCCAGCAGGGCTTTCATCTGAAGCCACTACCGATGGAATTCGGTTGCTTTGTGACCCGAATACGGACTCATGTCAGTATGACGGCACGTTTGTGTGTATTTGAGAGACAGCGATGTTTGGAGAGTCATGTTGCATACTCGCAGAGATGTTTCACACGTTTTGTCATCGAAAATACGCCACTAGTGCTTCAGTGAACTTACATGCACACACTAGCAGATGAATACTTGCTTGCTTCAACAACCGTGAGGTTGGTTCGTGTTTGCAAGGGAAACAGGAGGTGCAAGAAGTGGTTGGTGGTTGAAAAGTACAAGAAGGTAAAAACAAAGAGGGGTCGCCGTTAACCACGATTCCCGAGTGGCCCCACCTCAGTACCGCGATCTCGCAGCAGCTTGACTTCGGAGTTCGGATGAGATCCGACCCGATCATCCCGTAGACTCTGCTGCATATGAACGGTGACACGAAAGACCAGCAAAAGTGTTTCAGGACCTATGCCAGAAGTGTACCACACACCACATCAGTACCATTGGTGCACCACACAGCATGGTGACTGTCGCTTGGTCGCCGGGGAGGAATAATCAAGGTGCGTGATGTAGTGAGCGCACACTACAACAAAGAAAGAAAACGCAAAAGCATCCCACAGACCCTTCAGGCCCATCCAATTACAACTAACAAACTGCAAGCCAGGCCCTGCAGTGGGGACTGAGTGAGGGACGGTACCCTGCAAAGTGGATTCAGGTAAGGGTGAGAAACGACGATTTCATGTCAAAGAAGCCTCCCAATTCGCCTGCTGCTGTTGCTACCGTCAGCAAAACTTCGGTTTCAACTGAGTGTGGCGAACGCTGGTCATACCATCGGATCTCATCCGAACTCAGCCGCTGTGGGGTCGCCTGGGTACTTGTACCTGCAACACCGCTGCGTCGGACAGCCTGCGTCTCTCGTGCGCCGCGGTGGCAGTGTGCATCCGCCCGATAGCCATATGGTCCAGTGCTCTAGCGTTGCGCGGTGCGTAACAAACAAGAAGAAGAAAGGAGGGGGCAGGGAGCGGCGTTCGTTATCCTTCCCTTCCTCTTGCCGCCACATGTACCGTAGCTGGGCTGCGAGCGCATGAATATCCTCTGACAAACCCAACGAGAACAGAATGCCAAACCCTTTTCCGATGGTGTGACTGCCCACCCCAACACACCCATGGCAGCTCCAGAGATGTCTTCCTCCCCATCCCCACCAATGTGGCACCCACCCATGCCAGTGCTGCCATTGTTGACACCCTATTGCGTGACGGCAGAGCCTTGGAGTCGCCGCCATTGCCCGCCACGACCTGCACACGCGCCTATTGTGAAGAAGGTGTGCGTGGTTGTGGCACGAGCTAGCCCGTGACCATAGCCTCGTTTTGTGGCCCTGATGGCATGCGGGAAGCCCCCACCGACGCCACCGCCACTGTTCAACATGGATCGAGTCATCAAACACATGCATGCGTAGAGAGTCTACCAGAGACTCCCGTTGCTCTGCCAACTCCAATACCGACACCACAACACAGCAAGTTCACAACCTTTCATTGTTCGCCGCAAGCGGGGTTGACTGTACGGACACTCCTCGCCCACTTGCATTGGCACTGGTCACATACACCAGCTGGCAGCTGCACTCCATCTTGTTTTTTTCTTAAAATTGCGCTGCTGTCTACTTGGATTCCAGCGTTGAATCAACGCCATCGCTCTGTGCACTGCCGATTCGGTACATGTGTGACTGTTCCTAAAGGGCCATTCCATTTGTACCCATGTCTTGCAGCAGCCCTCAAGACTCTTGCTGTGTTGCTTGGTTCTCAGAGCCATGGATTCGTTCACATGTAGTGATTTTTTCTGGAGCACACCGAAGTGGTGCTGGTGGGCTGTGCCGCTGCCAGCCTGTGCGCCGTCATCCTTCAACACGGCTCGCTGTTCCCGTTTCCCATGCTGCATGGGCCATGCACAACGCCATCGGCTTGCGTGAGTCATGCAGCATGACAAGTTGTCATGACAACACCATGGACGGTGTACTTGTGCATTCAGCGGCATGGTGGCACTTCCGCATCCAATTACACTGGGGTTCAAGTATTGGGAGTCCGCCGTTCCCGTCTCTACGGTGTCAACGCAACATACTGCTCGAGGGGCCGTGGTGACTGGTTCCTACGTCGCGTCCAGATCCGTGTTTGCGAGCCGATGCCATCGGCCCGAAGGTGAAAACCATCCTCTGGCTATGCTATGAACCATGTGCAACCAGTGGCCTACCACGCGCGCGGGCAGGGGACACGAAGCCTGTGGGCGTGTGTTGCGTACATTTGGTACTTATACGGAAGTTGTTGGTCTTAGCGTGTCGCCGTTCATATCCAGCAGAGTCTACCGGATCTCATCCGAACTCCGAAGTCAAGCTGCTGCGAGATCGCTTAGTACTGAGGTGGGGGACCACTCGGGA
>Ga0213833_1002596_pt1 | contig 11565 bp, 19 predicted proteins | sample SWATP21_FD_160575 | JGI IMG/M metagenome (GOLD analysis project Ga0213833, IMG submission 160575) | Coastal seawater microbial communities from Marineland, Florida, United States - SWA TP2 #1 | ecosystem: Environmental > Aquatic > Marine > Coastal | place: USA: Florida | collected 2016-08-14
TCAGCAACTGTGATTGGGTGTTTCACCTACCACGCCGAACCTACCATTCCCGTGCGGTACAGGTGACGCTGCACGTTGCGGTTTTCGAAGTAGTGTCGCAGATTTCGGTCGAACAACGCGTTGTACTCTGGGAGCTTATCATTTGCGACGTTCAGGTTAAACCCTTGTTCCCGGTGCCTGTTCACCATCTTCTTACGGGACCTACTCAAGCACGGAACGTGGACCGTGTTAGCGAGCGACACTGGGTGCGCAGCGTGCGGCTATGCGCTCTCACCTTGAGCGAGACATCCTCCACGGCGTGGGAAGCCACAAGCGACAGGGTACGGTATCGATTCACGGCACCTGGCCACTCACGTCATCCACAGAAGACTCGAATTAATGCTACCGCAAACAGGTCCGTCCACGAGGCCGAAGACCGCCAATGGCCGACAGGTTGCTGCGCGAGCTGTGTCCTGGCGCCGAAGTCCGCGACATAACGAACAATGGAGAAACTTGCAATGCATGTATTCATCAACAATCACGTTGCTCGTTGTGATCTTGACGCACGTTGTGCAGCTCGCCACCCGCACCATTCTCACCACCCACGGTTGCTGCTACTGCTTCTTCGACAGCTTGTAGCACCTTGACGTATTCGTCTATGTAAGGCGTGGTACTGTTCTCCGTAACGGCTCCCCGAAACGAGACATGGCCGCCCGTCTGCCATCGTCACCAATCGTGGTGCAGCCCGCGCAGCACCGCTGTCGCCGGCGGCGACATCGCCGCCGCGTGGCACCAGCAGCGCAGCCCGTGTCAGTGGCACCTTTGAATGAGACGTTGGATGAGGACGACGAGAAACGGCTGATGGAGGAAGTGCTGGCGTCGTCCTATCAGCAGTACAAGCGGCCGCGCATGCCCATCTCGTACCTGAAGGGCACGTCCATGATGGCGCACGACCCCGGACCCGGCGTGAAGCCGTCATGGTGCCACCCCAGACGTACTATGAAACTTGGCGTTCCCATCTGGAACCGCCCTGTGACCGAGCGCGAGCGCCTTGCGCCCCCTGGCTCCACGCATCGACCCGGCGCAGGTGTCGGTTCCAGTGCCGGGGTGGGTGCGTCGCGGCGTTCGGCTGCTGGGGGTGCCGCCGTGCGCCCGTCGACGGTTGGCAGTGGAAGAACTGGCTCCTCTGTGCGTGGGCGTGGTAGATCAGGCCGCTCAGTCGCCTCCACCACCTCAAACTGGTCGCGCCGATCGCCAGGCTCGCGCGGCTCCAGCCGCTCATTCGACACCGTGCGCAACGGGACGAGCCTGAACATGCCGTCGTTCCACAGATTACCCAAGGGGCATCCTCAGTCCATTTTGTACTCTGCATTGTTTCCGCATATGCCAATCAGCCACATCCAGCGACCTGGCTCCGCGGAGCTGTCCAGTGTGTGGCAGCACACACGCCAGAAACAGCGCACGGTGCGTTGGCTCGCGCTGCCCGCATTTGTTGATGCGGACAAGTTGGCTTACCTCGACGACATTGTTGCCTTGCGTGTGCGCTGTGTGGTCACAGGTTCCAACGGCTACGCTTCGAGCTGGGTTCCATCCCAAGAGCAAGAGCACGCTCCTTACCTTCGAGCCCACGACCGACGACACATTTCGCACGAGTGCGCAGCGGTCGTACCAACGGCGCGAGTTTGATGAGGGGCTGGAAAATGTGTCTGAAGCGGAGAAAGCTGGCAGGATTGGAAAAGGCATGTTCACGACGTATATTCGTGCAGCAATCATGCAAAATGTAGAGTACTACAAGGTCGGGCACTAGTGGAGGCACCGACACACGCTTGCGAGTTTCTACCTGCAAGCCCAACATACGATCGTTGTCGTCAGCCTTTGTCAGGTGCATGTGCGCGATCGCGCGCGTGTGTGTGATGTGCTTTTATCCGCACCGGCACCGGCACCGGCACCGGTACCAACACCAGCACCGGCACCAACACCAGCACCAGCACCGGCACCAGCACTAGCACCAGCACTAGCACCAGCACTAGCACCAGCACCGGCGCTGGCACTGACACCACCAGTCGGTACCTCATCAATGAACATGAACCCACACACCCAAATACGAAATGCAGCAGCAGTGTGAGCACGAAGATCAAGCGGCCGCTTCACACCAGGTCCTTCAATGTGGAAAGACCAAGACGAGCGATTTGCATTGGTGCGAGTGCCGTTGGCCGAGATGAGTTTCCTGTGACAGCACACGAAAAGAAGGATACTCGGATGTCACCCAGCACGAAGCGGAGGCAGCGCTGGCGAGAGACGAAAACGTACGGATCGACAGTGCATCGCAGGAGATCGATCGTGTATAGTGGTGATGTTGTCTTGGACGGTGACGTGCAACACAGCAAGTGCAAGTCGGACTGCAACACAAACCATCGTCGCTTCCAGGACTTCATGCGCCTCCCACGCTTCGACAGCCATCCGCACACAACAGGCTGCGAGCTGGCACAAGGCAAATCGTGCGCAAATCCTGCACCGCAGCATGGCAGCATGGCAGCATGGTTCAAGGGGAGGGATATGTGTGAGTCCACGTTGCCCCGCCGTTCCAACCGCGCGCTGCTTCTGCTGCAGGTACTTCACCCACCCTCTTGTCTCTGCAACATGGATCGGCGTGGCCGCGACGAAACCACGACCCTCAAGGCTTGAACTGACGCCCAGGATATTAGATGGGACAACAGCAAGCGTCGCAACACGCGCAGGTGGGCACGTGGACTGATGCCATGCTCAGCGCGGAAGGTGGCGAGGGCTGCATGCTCACTCGTGGACATGGGCCGTCCACGACGAGTGGTTGCGTGCGTCATAGCCACAACTGCTTGGCCGTACCTGGACAGCGCACCAGCGACGACACCAGAACGCCGCGCGCAGACAGCACAGTGGGATTTACACAGTTGGCGGCAACCTCAGCTTCATTGTGGGACGGGGCAAAACACGTACACTTCGTCGACTTGGTCCTGCGCTGCGGCGGAATGCGCAGCATACATTTGGAACTGTGCAAGTCTGTGCAAGTGTGGGTGGTGCCAGAACAGAGGTGAGGCAGGGTACCTTTTGGAGCCAAGTGGCGGTTGCGGAAAGACGGTCACGCGGAAGGATAGACTTGCTGAAATGCACTTCGCCGACCCCACAGCCCGAACGAACCGTTTCTCATCCTTCCGTCGACGGAGGTCGCGCACGTGTGCACCCATGGCAGCGTTGGCGGAGTACCGACGGCGCACACCAGGGGGTGCCGCGGCGGCGGCTTTGTGCTTGTCTGCAGAGCCGGATGCGCGACTACTCTGGCTCTCGTCGCGAGATGGATGATCCGCGCCAACAGGGGCACACGTCACAAGCATTGACCTGCCGAGCAACTGACATCGGCACCGCTATCGTGAAAATATTGCAAACGGTGCACGGCGGACGGCTCGACGCGCCGCACCTTTCCTCCCATGGTACCAAGGCCAGAGTCTTCATGTGCATCAAGTATGCTATCGATGATGTCCTCATGCGCTTCAATGCAAGGAAGGCAGGTTGGTGACAGTCCCAACTGTCCACACATGCACACACGCTTTAGTTACACAGTGCGAACATTGGCAGGGGGCCACACTTACCTCAAGCATAATGGCACCATGCCGATCCGATGAAATGTTGTGCAAGTTCTGGAAGTCTGTCAACGACTTGATATCTGCGTCGCTTAACTGGCCCGAAGAGACGATGCCGACAACGAAGGCGCGATACACATCCGATCTGCCATGACGACAAACCAAGGAACACACACAAGTGGCGTCAGTCCAAAACCATCCCCCACAGGATGAAGAAACACCAGCCGCACCGGCGTGAGGCAGCTGCCTGTTCCAGGGCCTGGTACGCCTTTCGTTGTTCGAGCTTTGACGTCCTGAAGATAGAAAGGAGAAATACATGTGACTGGGTGGGTGGACACGCATCGAAGCAAAGCACACGGCGACGGCGGTACCGATTCTGCAGCATGCGCGAGCTGGCACGCTGCCAAGCGTCGGCGATATCCAGTGCTAGTTTGCGTGAACTCCTTCGGTTCTCAGCTGCCTCACTGTTGTCGCACTCTGATGTTGCGACGGCAACAACAGGCGTGTGGTCGACATTTGACACGTCTGCGCTGCCATCTTCTTCTTCCTCTTCTACTTCTTCTTCGCCGCCACTACTACTGCTACTTGACCCTTGAAACACAAACAACCTCCGCGTGGTCACCCGCTCCTCCGCAACCTGCACCACTCCAGTTTCCACCCCAGTGTTTTGGAGGACTGGCGATGTGACGGCAGCAGCTCTATCTACCGACATGCTTGGCGGTGAGGTCACTTGTCGTGCGGTGTCAAAGCGTCTCTCCTCACCCCCAATGCGATTGGGCGCCATCGATGAAGGAAACCTCGTCACCACTTCAGGCGGACCCCCTTGTGGCGGACCCCCTTGCAGCGTAGCACTGTCTGGCACCGCCATCGTTCCTGCCGCCAACGTCGCGCCGTCGCGCTGGGAACGGTCGACTGGGCCTGATCCACAGTCGCGCAACGCACCAGCAGGAGACAGCACCGATGGTGCCGTCGTGCTCAGACTGCGTCTGAGCGCCTCACGTCGCCGCCGAAGCATCGCAAGGCGGGACACGCGCCCGGCAGCAGTGCTGGTGTCACGACGGACGCCAGTGGTACTTGGTGCATCAGCGCGCTGGCGCGTGTCTCCACGTTGCTCACCCCGCCTCTCACGGTCGCTCACACCCACGGAACTATCATGAATCGTGGCACGGCGCGCCATACGTCGCCGCCTTCGGTGCATGGCGCGAGCTGCGGCTGCCGAGAGCGCACGCGGTTGGGATGGCGCCGGACGGGGCGGAGCACTGTCGGACACGCCCACGCGCACGGAGCCACTGCTGGGTGCGGCAGACGCAGACCCAGGTTGTTCTGGTGGTGGCAGTGCAACATGCACATCACCAGCGAGCACAGGATATGACTTGGACGTCGCCATAGCTGGTGCGGACAACCACTAGCACTGCCGCGGTCTCTCGCAGGAGACAGCCAATTTCGCAAATTTCCCCAGACATTGAGAGCACAAATTTGCGCCAGGGGGGTGTCACGGCAGCGGCTGTCACACACAATGGCCGCACAAGCGGCTACCCCACACCCCGCAGCAGAGAACAAAGAAGCCAGCGGTACAGAGATTAGAAGCATCGAACAGGCCAGGCTTGGTTTTGTGACTGTACAAGACCTGCAACATGTACTGGAAGCTGAATTCTTTGACTCCGCTGCAGGTGGGTGTAGCGGAATGCACGCATCTGCCCCATATGGATCCCTGACCCCCCTATCTTGTTGCCTTGCCCGTTTCAGGCGCCAAGATCAGCAGTAAAGCAAGACTTTATGGAGTCAAGCGTTTGCAAATTCAGCGCAAGGTGTGCTGGGAGCACTGCAGCCATTGTTCACCCCACACTCACGGTTCTGTTGTTGTAGGCTGTCATCCATGCAAATGTCACCCTGCGGGGCGACCTAGTAGAAACCAAAACGGCAGAGTCTTGCGCTATCAAGATAGAGTCGTACGCTTCTGTTGGCCGCGGGACCGTTGTTCGCCCTCCACATGTCACCAAGAAGTCCGTGCTGGAAGCTTTTCGCCTCGCGTGGTGTGTTCGCTCACGTGCCACAAACCACAGAGGACGACTGCAGTTTTGCCGCCAAACGATCCGCCGCCACGTGAGCATTGGACAAAACTGCGTCATCGAAGCGGCATCCATCGGAGACTGCGCGATTGTCGGAAACAACTGCGTTATCGTGCGTTTACGGGTGGCGGAGGTGTGTGCATGTGGGTGTGTGATGTGTGGCAAGCTTGTTTCGACAGGGCAAGCGTTGTGTGCTGCATGATTATTGCGTTATCGAAGAGGGGGCTGTGGTGCCAGCGGACACCGTCGTTCCCCCTTTTGGAGTGTACAGAGGCGTGCCAGGTACGTTGTGTCTCAGTGTGAGTTGCTTGAGCATTCATGACTAGTGCCTTTTCACAAATCTCTTGGACAACAGCACGGTTGGTGGGATTTGCAAAACCAAGCGCAACAACCGAGAGAGCTGCTGCTGCAGTACGTCGTTTTGATTCTTTGTTCAAGTCAAACAATTCATCATAAAGTGACGCAACAGCCGAGACGCCGTCGTGTTGATTCTGTGTTCAAGTATCAAGTCATCACATCACACGCTCAGCATGCGTGCCAAGCGCTGAATGCTGTTCAGCAAATCGTCACCATCCTTCACAATTTGCTGTCACAAGCAACACGCAATCACAAAATCAGCACAAGCAGCGCAACAAGTGATGCACCCTTCTCGTACCGTGTACTGCGCGTTTTTCGCGTCTGGGCGGTTTGTCTCAATGATGCCAGCAATCTGATGAAACAAGGACAGTGACTTGGGGAAGTGGCACACATGGAGAGCAACAAACAACAGCCAACCTTGTCAATCTTGGCATGGATACGGCCCACTGCAATGAAGCGAGAAAGTTCTCGGTCCAAGAACTCAACAGATACGCCGAAGGCGGTGGCCATGGACGTGGCCGTGACCGATTTGTATGACTCCAGGAATTGAGCGTACGCGTTTACTCGAACCTCTCGAAGGTACCACTTGGCGTGTGCGCTCAAGAACCGGTCTCGCATGATGTATGGGTGGATTTCAACTGTGACAAATCATTCAGGGTCAGGTGACTCGAGACAACGAAACGACACGGCGACATCGTACTCAGAGCAGCAAAAAAGTCTGCGTAACGGCACTCGTAGAACGACATCAGCAGGTGCTCAGCATATGGAAGCTCGCGGATACACGTCAACACCTCTGGAGACTTAACCACCTGGACACAACGCAGTTGCGTCAGTGGAAGAGTTCATAAAACAGGCGGACAGTTTCATCACCTGATTGCGGAGCATGGGTCGATCCAAGGCAATCAAGGCAACAACCACCAGGTAGAAGACAAACTTGTTGTACGAGTACATTTCGTCGCATGTGAATGTGGCAACGGAGTCCAAGAACAACTTTGCTGCCTTGGCAAATTGCCGTGTGGCCAAGTAGTAGGTCCCCTGATAGACCTTCAATCTATTACGGCGGTCCCAGTCGCCCCCCTTTTCGCACAACCTGGAACCAAATCCACTCCTTAGTTCAACCAAACCAACAAGAACAAAGCTCATCACTCCCCACATACACTCTCGCATCGTCGATGTGCTTCTTCGCGGTCGGCAGGTCGTTGTGAACAAGACACAACCGGATTACATGGAGCACTGTGTCTATCTTCTGCCCAGAAGACACCTTTTGCGTCCGCTTTTCCAAGAACAGCCTAACCGCTTCTTCCTACATGACCACATTGATTAGAAGCGCGTGGGGAACACGAGCGCACTCCGCGCACCTTGTTGCCAATACGGCCGTGGAACTCTGCCAGTGCATTCATCGCATCAAGTACCTCGACGTCCCCATGTTTCTCCTTTGCCTCTTCAATCGCTGCGGTTTTGGTCTTCAACTCCGCTTCGTTCTTTGCACTGCGACACAAACAGAATCAAAGAGAACCCAATGCAAGCTCACCACGCACGGAGCAACAACACGCACCGCATGGTGGCAGCAAGTTCCTCATCTACTTCCCAGCCCAACTGCTTGCACATGGCTAGGTACAATGGGCACATATCTGCACATAACCATAGCAGTGTAAGAGCGTGACAGGTCGGCGCTTGCACCAATCAGGCCATACCATCGGCGACGATGAGCTCCATCGCCTCTTCGCGCACGGCGTCCAAGTCAACACCAGGCAGTTCAGGGTGTGCCAGCCGGAACCGAAGCTGTGCAAGGTGCATTGGTACCCCAAGCTTTCGCTTCATCTCACGTTGCTTTTCCTCCTTGCTTTCTTCTGACATTGTGGACGTCAACAGCGGGCAACAGTCGTCCGAGAAAGAATCAGCGGTGGAACACAAAGCCAACAAGTCAAGCACTGCGGGGGAAACTGCAGAAACATGTATTGATCAACTCGCGTGGAAAAAGTATTCAGTCCCCACGTGTTCACCGCATATTTAGTGACGTCACTGGTACCCACAGCCATTGGCTTAAATGTTTTACGATGGTCTGACAAGGATTTGATTTCCCGACCGTGCACAACAAACCGTTTCTTCATCGCATTGATTCCAAGCACGGAAACTGTGGTGTGACGCCTGAGATTCGCTCTTTCTTCACACCTGCTTCCGGTGATTACAAGTTCTTTTCTCTGTAACTTGCCATCTTGCCGATGTCCCGATGACCAGTGTGGAATGTACCGCACCGCACGTGTGTGCCGACGACGCTTCCGCTGTCACCGCCGCCATGCACATGGACGCGCACCCGTCCGTGCAACCTGCTGCACAGATATTCTGCTCGGACGACTCCGTAATTCCAGTCGCCGAAGCAGAAACAGCTTCAGAGTCTGAAGACGGTGGTGATGTAGTTGGTACTCTTCCTACTTTTGCACCCGCGTCTCCTGATGTCGGACCTCGACGCTACAGCCGCCCTGTGTCTGAGTCCATCCGGATGGTCGCACGACAGTATTTGCCACAGTTTGCGCTGCAGGGTGAGTCATATCGCTTTGTGAAGCAGCGCAACTGGGTGCCCTCTGGTACTTTGGCATTGGAGGATCTTCGAAGGTGGACGGTAGATCGTGTGCATGCCTATGAAAGGTAGGTGGTGTGGCCGTTGGTGTGACGTGGGTGGGTACGACACTTTGACTGACAGTGTTGTTTGTTGACTCAACGACAGCCATACTGGAAAGTATGCGAGCTGGCGCATTGCCCTTTTCCCCCTGGTTTCGCTCATACCATCTATTGCGCCGTTCCTTGTTCCATATCCGCGCGTGGAGGACGGGTTTTCCGCCAGCGTTCCCTTTTTCGTCTCGCTGGCCATTGGCGCTTGGCTGGTGTACTTTGCCCCCATCGCAATGATCAGCAACTTGACCAAGATCCCCATACGTACCCATCATCGTGTCCTTGTCACATTTTGTTGTGCATTCGCTTTCGGGTTGTCCTCCTTTCTGCTCGCCAAGTTTTGGGTGTACCCCGTGCCGTTCGTGACGATCATTGGCGCGTTCCCGGGCTTCGTACTTTGTGTCGCGCTGGTGTACCTGCTGGTCCCGAAGCGGCTCCGATCCTATGCCCACACACGCAAGGCCATTCTTGTTGGTGTCAGTGTGAGCTTGCTCTCTCTCGCGATGATGCTCGCGTGGGCAGGGGTACGCGTGGCGTTCGTGGCAATTGAGAAGAAAGGGCAGTGGCAAACGCTGCTTTGCATGTCCATTCCAATTCTCAAACACCTTGCACGGTGCGTTCGACCGTGTTCAGAGCGAATCAAATCATACTTTGTGGTGTTGCTGACACTGGTGTTTTGTACACTGCAGAGCGCTGTTCAAGAGGCTTGCTGCAACAGTTGACCCCGACCTGTCCGCCAGGTAATACCGGGAGGCACAATGCCCCTGTGTTCGTGCTCACCCCATCTCCGTTCCCACACCCACACTCACCTTGGTTTCTTGTCTGTGCTTTGCAGCTTCACCTTTATTGTTGAATTCTTCAATGGCATTTTCGTCACCACGATGCTAGCGGACGCCACGCTGCTTTCTGGGCTGTTCCTCGTCAGCATCGAGTTTCTCACGAACGTGTACGTTTGCGAAACGTGGTTGATGCATGTGCGTGTTGTTAGAGTCTCCTGACGTACGCACACACCCCAGTTGCAAGACTGTCAGGCTTTGCACCGGCAAATCGGTACTGTCCCTCGCGTGGGAGTATCTTATCCGCAAACCAACTCTCCAAGCACACGCTGGCGAGCGCCACCGTTCTAGCACTGCCACTGCGCGAACGAGCGTGAGCACACAGACAAGCACGCCTGCGCCGCTCTCAATTGATCCTATTCCCAAGCGTCTGCAGTCATCCGGAATGCTTCCATTGGCGCGGTCCTCGACGACCATCGCGCCATCACCGATGGCTTTCGCTCGAAGCCCCGCCTTTTCCACGTCCGCCCCAATCACCCCCGTGAGAGCGGGACGACGTGGCTCCCCAGTACAACGATTTGCGGTGGCCGAACCTGATGTGACACTTTCGCCGGTGTCCGCGTTCCAAGCCCCAGCAGCAGGCGAGCCTGCGGCGAGAAAGACAACCACGCGTCATGGACGGCCAGGCACACCGACCGGCTTTTACCCGGACAAACACCCAGCGGCAACTCACGAAGCCAATGAAGCCGCTGCATCTGGGCAGCCGGCTCTGGATGAAGAAATGGCCGTAGACCACAACAGCAACCGAACTGGAGACGATACAAGCGGCGAAGCGTTGTCTCGAAACCGCACGTTGCTACATCGAGCGGAATTGTTGATTCTTGCAGAGTCCGTGATGCGCCTCAGCGGTGGTGGTGCAGCTAGCAGGGCCATGGGTTGTCATGACGCGTGTGTGCCAGGTATGTGGAGCTATTCGTGCCCGTTCAGTACCTGGTTTTCATGATCTTCGCCTGGTATGGGTACAACAAGCACGCGTTCACACTCACCGACTCTGTTGAGTCCGACTCGGAGTTGTGGGCTGCGTTTGCTTGGGTCATTTTGCTCGTCGTCATGGACTTCGGGAGCACTGCCCTGACCCACGTTGCGGTCGCAAGAGTACAGGTGTGTCGCCATGTGTGCCAAGCGCAGTGTGCACCCTCTCACGATTTGGACCACCAGAAAATCAACATGACACGCCTCTTGAGCTTCGTACTCAGTGAGCACTGGTGGTTCCTCATCTCCAACGTCGCGTTGATGTACATCTTCGTCATCAGCCTGGTACGTGCCGCCGTGGTCAGTCATTTCGGGGCGCCGCTCTCACCGTCTCCATTGTACGCAGGCACTTCGCCCAGCTGCTGCCGACTTCACCTTCAAGTTCGAGGGGGCCACATCCGCGTGAATCGCACCGTTTTGTGCTTTCCTTTCTGGGGGCAGTCGACACGCTGTTGTGCACGAGCTGCGCGCAGCTGTTGCGGCGCCCCCTTGTTTGTCTTTTTTCTCTTTCTCGTTTCGCTGCGCTTGTTTTTTCGGAGGCAGTCGTTCAATCGTTTCAGCAAGTTAACATTGCTGCTTTTGTTATGACTTCTGGGGCCCACCAACCCGCATGGCCATGGCACACGCACGTCAGGCTGCAACCAGCTGAGCGGTGACATCCACCTTCAAGTTCGACAGAAGCAAACTGTTTGATTCATTTTTTGGTGGTATTTTTGCAGGTAGGCGTTGGCTTCGGATCGCGGAACATGGCTCGCCCTTCACCCACCTTTCTGCGCGCCCTTCACATCGAACGGTGCCTCCCCTGAGCCAGCATAGCGCTGTTGGCCCATCTTCCAACTTTCTGTGAGAGTGCTTACACACATTGGACACCATGCGCCTCACATTCGCCCAGCTGCACGCCCCCTCCATCGTGTTCACTGCCCTCGGCCTCTGGGGCTTCGACTGTTGGTCTTCGCCGCTCATGATCGCAGCTGTCGTAACCGTGGGCTTCGCCGCGGGCCACCTTGCGATTGGAGCGATGGCCCTCACATTGTCACTGTGGCACACCTATGTCACTGGCAAGCCGCG
>Ga0213833_1002597_pt1 | contig 11563 bp, 12 predicted proteins | sample SWATP21_FD_160575 | JGI IMG/M metagenome (GOLD analysis project Ga0213833, IMG submission 160575) | Coastal seawater microbial communities from Marineland, Florida, United States - SWA TP2 #1 | ecosystem: Environmental > Aquatic > Marine > Coastal | place: USA: Florida | collected 2016-08-14
CCGCGTCAGTCAGTCAGCAGTCAGCCGTGAGTCACGCAACGCCGCGAGAGGCGCCTCAACCGCGCACGCTGTACCACGAAGCCAGGACGGTGCCGCGAGTGCGGGATCGACACGCACAGCCAACCAACACCAACACCAACACCAACACCAACACCAACACCAACACCAACACCAACACCAACACCAACACCAACACCAACACCAACACCAACACCAACACCAACACCAACACCAACACCAACAAGATGATGCCGTGCATCGCCGCCACCAGACCGCGAGTGTCAACCACGCTGCCCCTCCTCCTTCTCGTCCTCATCAACAAGACACGGCACTTGGTGGTGCTGCTGGGCGCGCCACAGCCTCGAATGTCCACCGCACACGCAGTCCAGACGCCCACGACGGTGGGAAAGACCCTTCCGGGCGCAGTTCGGTCGAGGGTGGTGCTGTGGAAGGTACACTCAGTGTGGAGAGCGGCGTCAGTGACAGTGACGTGGCGCCTGCTGGCAGCGACATGGCGAGCGCAGACAGTGAAGCTTCCAATCACGGCGACGACAACGATGGTGATGGTGGCAGCGTCTATGGCAGTGATGGTGGCAGTGGTGGTGGCAGTGATGGTGGCAAGAGCGGTGGCAGTGGTGATGGCAGCGATGGTGGCAGCAGCAGTGGTCATGACAGTGGTACCGACAGCGGCACCGGCAATGCCTGGTCCGAGGAAGATGGGGGCTCACAAGTGGGCGTCGGTGCTGGTGGCGAGCACCACCACCACCCCTCTCCCAGCACCTCTCTCCGGGGCGGGGCGGCAGGCTTTCTTGATCCCATTGATGAGATGGAGGAGGGAAGTGGGGGGGAAGGTTCGGCAAGCTCGGATGTGTCAGACGTGGGATCCGCGCCGGCGGGTGGGGATGATGCAGCAGGCGCTAGCCCTCAGCATGGCGATGTTGATGAGGACGAGGACAGCAACAGTGACTCTAAGCGCGGTAGTGAGTCTGCTTCCACACACAGTGGTGCATCCGGCGAGCCGGATGCGCTGTGCGACGAAGATGTCGAGTACCTCGTGAATGTCATCGTCAACCTGGATCAAGCGCCTCTGATCAAACATGTCAAGGGTGGCTGGTTCGCGCGTGCTCATTCTCGCGTATTTTGGATCGACAAGGAACCTGGTGGTGGATCTGTGCTTCTCATGTACGTTGTGCACGTGTGTATGTGTGGCGGGCCAAGAACTTGTGGCGTTCCCTGGAATTGTTGGTGTTTGTGGCGGGTTGCTGCCGTTTTGTGAAGGGATGACTCAAACAGCCTACCAGGTGGGGAAAGACGCGACAAGATCCGGACCCCGCGTTCATCCGGCTCGGTGACATCACACATGTCACTGTCGGCATTAACTCACACGTATTCCAGCGCTCTGGCAAGCAGTCTCTGGCGGGGAGGTACTTCTCCTTGCATCTGCCCGGCCGAACGGTTGACATTCAGGTTCGTAGCAGCCTTGGTTCGCCGCTGTTGGGGACTGGTCCAGCATGTGCACAACACACACGTGCACAAACATCGCACAAGCTGCCGTTGTCAGTCAGTCACTGCAATCAGTAACGCCTTCTGCTGCATGGATGTTGCAGACGGAGTCGGAACCTCAGTGCCAGGCGTTGGTGTGGGTAATGCGAACTCTGATCAGCCACCCTCATATCATGGACGAGTTGCTGGTTCCTGATCATGCTGACGCTGTTGCCGCTTCCGCGGCACTTGAAGCGGGTGCGGCAGCAGGCAGTGAGAGTGATGACGAGCGCTAGCTGCCGATCGGTGCACGGTGGCTGTGCCGTTACATGAAAGAGCTTCACATACGAGCAACAGCGTGGCGGACATGTTGCACAGACACGACAAACGCGTGGAGTGTGCCATGCCATGGCCTTGCTTGAGAGTACAGGTTGTAATCGGTGAAGAAAGAAAACAAGTTGGAACCAAAAAACATGAGGACAGAGCTTCATGCCACAACACCACACAACAGGGTGGGCACACTTGACACGACAAAGACAAAAACACACACACACAACAGGGTGGGCACACTTGACACGACAAAGACAAAAACACACACCACCAACCAACCAAAAACAAACCCAATGACAAACAAGGAGAAGATGACAAAACTAAGGGTACACGGCCGGGCCCGCCACTGCTGTGGTGGTGTGGTGGTGTGAAACACCATGTGATGAATTTCGTGGGCTTGTGAATCAATTTGTGGAAATTCATCACCGTGACGGGCCGGGTGCGAACGTGCGCAAGTTGCGCAGCGCAACGGTTGTGCTGGGGGGACCGCACAAAGGAATACGGCATTGGTTCAGGGCTCATCGTCCGGGCTCGCTGTCCTGTTCCCACGCGAAGGCAACTCCATCCAGTGCTGTTCCACCGGCGGCGTCGTCAGTGCAGCAAGAAGTGCCACCGGTGCTCAGGCTTTCTGTGAGCTGTGTGGGAAGCGCCAGCGCTGGATGATCGAGCTCCTCACCACCACCAGTGCAGGCAACAGCACTGTGCCGAGCACACATCGCTGCACCCGTCTGCCCAGGCTCCATCGGGGCAGTGAGGCACGAGCAGAATGTTCCCGAAGATTCAGCGCGACGGTTGTTGTTCAGTGTGCGTGAGCACACCCAATCAACACCGTGCCAAGCCGGGGCGGAGTCTTTCCACTCAATGTCCACCTCCAGGTCACTTGGCGCCACTTGTTCACGACTCACACTTATCGACCGAGCACCGTTACAGCCGAAACAGGCGCCCATATCATGTTCAGCTGGACACAGGCGATTGCGAGGCAGGCAGCTGCGCAGTTGGCTCAGCAAGATTCAGCAAGAGCATCTTCGTAGCTGCTGTTTTTGACAAAAGTGTGTGACAGTGTGCGCACTGTGCTTTCGCCCTGAACCCCGATACGTTGATGCGCGATGGCTGTTGTCCGCATACACGCGGTCTAGCGAATGAGGTGTCAGTTTGGAGCGGCCATGCAACGGAATAAGGCTGCGTTTGGTTGTGTTCGCATGACACTTCGGAGGAAATTGAGCTTCGCTGGAAAACGCGTAAATTCGTCATCACGCGCAATAAAACGCAATAGATTGCGGTTCCTCCCACATTGTGAAAGGGCGCATCTTCGACCCACTTCCGCAACCGTCTCGCTATTGCACGATGGGTGCCTGTACCAGCCGCCAAGGCGACGCAGAAGTTTCGACCAGAGATTTGTCAGTAGACTTGGAGATTGACGGGCCTTCCGCGAAGGTGGGCACCGCATCGATGATCAGCTTTGACAGCGACGCGTTGGGTGCGAGTCAGCGCAGTGTGGTACCCGACCCAGCTGTACATGACAGCTCTGACACTGGCGCCCAACCGCCCCAGGGCTCACCCCAGCGCACCAAGTGGATATCTGCGACCGTATGGGACACTGGGGCCCTGGCAGGAGCCACCCAGTCACCTGTGCGCCGTGCAGCGGCCATCGGAAGGTTGGGTGCGTTTGCGCAAAGCTACGAGCGCACCCAACACTTGCGCCAGGCTCGCTACCTGCCGTCCGACTCACGTGGCTCTGAAGGAGATTATCCTTTGAACTCCCAATCGACGGGCAATGCGCGCAGTAGATCGGTGTCCGACCCCACCCCTCGGACATGGGTTCCGACACCCTCCCACCCCGCAACAGGAGCTGACCAGATCCGGCCGTGCGCCATCACAGAGGACAGCCTCAGCACTATGACCGACACAATGTCCCTTGCCACCGACGAGGAAAGCGTATTTGGTGCGGGTGTGGGGTATGATCACGCTCCCCCACTTGCGGAGTTGGGCCGATCCGAGACGTCATTGAGCGCGTTCGACAGGAGCATGGGTGAGGCCGTACCACACTCCAGGTTCAACTGGTTCGGCTGATCTTCCCCTTTGCCTCCTTCTTTCCTCTGTTTGCAGTCGTTTTTACTTTCTTCTTGCTGCTGCTTCATGTTCTCTCTGGCAGTCCACTCGGGCTCGCTCCTCCACTCTTCCTTCCCATGTTTTGCATGTCTCTCTGTCACAGAGAGCTTTCTTTTTGTTTCATTTTTGTCAACTCGGGCAGGTGTGGCTCTGATGACTGTGCCTTGGCAGCGTCTCTGCCACGTTCTATGAGCGTGGTGGTGCTGTTGTCTTTGCGAGCTGGTCACCACACCTGGTTGCTGTGATGCATCCGATTTGTGGCAGTTGCTGTGTAGCGCCTTGCTTGTGCTCATGAACACTGTGTACCCATCGCCATTTCCACTACACACTCCATCAACAGCCATTTACAAGTCGTATGTGTGCCCAGCACGAACTTTCGCGGCGTGAATGGGCTGACGGGGAAGCGTCCGATGAAGGGAATCGGAAAGCTGCCAAGTTGGCAGTTACGGAAAATCTTGGCGTTGTGTCAAACAAACAAGATACGTGTGTAAGATATGATCGCGGTGCTGCAACCTTGCTGAATTGGGTTGCTGCAACGCGCAGCAACGGCGCGCGAAAGTGAGCACAGCCGTCGGAGCCCGCTCCGCTGTGTGCTCCAGCACGCACGCTCTTTTGTTTTGTCACACCATTTGCGTGCGCGTGCCGTTGGTCCTTGACAGCACCACGGTGTGTTCCTGATTGCCTTGGCCCAGCCGTAGCGGGGAGAAGAGGCAGACAACCGTTGCTGCTGCTTCAGCCGTGCGACGGTGTTGTGGTACAACCATGGCAGCCGCCGCATCTGGGCTCGTGTGGGCCCCGCAGCCAGGCCCATTTTCTGTCGCCCCTTCCTCTGCTACACCCTCGGCGGCGATGCGTGGCGTCCCACCCACACCACCAGCACCGCACACCCGCGCCACACGCTCCGCTCACGTGGCCGGCGCATCGCTGTGGGCCATTGATATTTCTGCGCAGGGAGCACAGTTCGCGGATCGTGTGCGGCACACACCGCTGGCAGTTGTGTCCACCGGCACTGGTGCGGTTGATGTCGGCGTTGCAGAGGATCAGACGCCACCGGCAGCCGCTGGTGGCGTCACGAACGCCGCAGCAGCCGCAGGCTGGACTCCCACCCTTCCGTATTCTTCTCCACCCCACCCTCCTCCTCATTCCCATCATGGGCACGCCGCTACCCACAGAAGTGGTGTCGTCAACGCTCTGTCACCCCACACCTTTCCGCAGGCCCCACACATGCCCGCTGCGTCTCCAATCGCCGCGACAGGCGCGGCTCACACGCAAGCCGTGAACCCGCACCTGCCTGCCCCATCTTTCACCGCTGCGTCTCACCATCAACCGCATTCAACTGGTGGTGCCTTGCCACCAACGCCAGTCGTCGCCGGCGCGCCCACAAGCAGCTACGTGAACGCCAACAGTGGCGGCGGCGGAAGCGGCGGCGGCGGCGGCGGCGGCGGTGTGGGTGACATGCTGGGAGCCATCACCAGCTATATCATGCAGTCGGCTCCGACGGGCACCCTGCTGTCAGAGGAGCAGAAGCGCGCAAAGCGGCGGGAGCAGGCGAAACAACGCGCCAAGGAGTTGGAGGAACTCACTCGGGAGCGCACGGAGGAGGAGAAAAAGGCACAGCGACGCAAGGAGCGCCAAGAGCGCATGATGCTCAAACACACACTGATGCGTGCCAAGATGATGTCACGGCAGGCACTGGCCACCGCTAAAGCTATGCGCGCCGCGGCGCGTGACGCCAAGCGTGAGATGGGCTACGACATGGGTGCCGATGGGCTGGAGGATCTCAACCTCGAGCAGTCCCTGGCCAGGGCTCGCAAGATCGCGGCAGCGGCACAGGACGCGGCCGAAGAAATGGAGGATCGTGCAGAACGCATCATGGAGAGACGCCGACAGCGACGGCGGAACGACTCTGGGTATGGGTATGGGTACGGCGACGACGGCAGTTCCGCAGGCGGCAGTCGCTGGAGGCGAAGCGGGAGCGGGGGGACCGGCGGCAACGCCGGCCGCACCCGTGGTGGTGGTGGTGGCGGTCGTGGCAAGGAACGTCGAGGACGTCGGCACGACTTCGAGGATGGTGATGCGGACGCTGATCGGTACAGCGACCAACGCTCACTCCCGCCGCCGCCGCCGGTGCCGCCGTCGGTGGACTCGTCGTTTGATGGTGGTGGGCGCCGTGGTACGCGCACACGGGATCGTGACCGCAGCCGCCGTCGAAATCGTGACCGTGACCGTAGCCGTCGTGATCGCGGTCGTGGTGGTCGCAGTGGTGGTGGTGGTGGTGGTGGTGGTGGTGGTGGTGGTGGTGGTGGAAGTGGCCGCAATGCTTTGCAGAAGACGTCGACGATGGCCAAGCTGGCGGGGTTGTTTGGGCGGTCCTCCAAGAAGACCAAGGCCCAGGGCCGGGACTCGGACAGCGTGGACAGCGGGGCTTCGGGCGCAAATCGTCGTTCGAGTGGCCGCGACCGTGGCAAAGGTGGTGGGAACGGGAAGAAGCTGGGGAGCCCGAAGCGGTCACTGCGCCACGCGGCACAGGTGGCTTCGTGGAGCCGCCGGCAGCAGAGGGGGGCACGTGGGCGCCGGGATGGTAAAGCGGAAGCAGACGGAGAGTGGGATGATGGCGATGCCATGACGGATGCCAGCAGTGACGTGTAGTGGTGTTGCGCTGCAGAGCGTCGCAGAACCCGTTTGTTTGTGTGTCGCTGTGTGCTGCGATGAATGAAACGAGTCTCAAAACACCAGCCAGCCAACCTACCAACCAACCAACCAACCAACCAACCAACCAACCAACCAACCAACCAACCAACCAACCAACCAACCAACCAGCAGAAGACGAAACAAACGACACCAAAGAAAAGAAAAGAGCACACGACGTGCGCCGACCAACTACGAAACTGGATGGCGCTAGCACCGCTTCTCCCCAAGACACCGCGACGATTCAGCGCCTCCTGCACCTGCACCTGCTGCACCCGCACCGGCACCTGCGCCTTTGTCAACGCCGGCGCCAGCATGTCCATCACCAGCATTTCCATCACCAGCATCTACATCAGCGCTGGCACCTGTCGCAGCGAGTTCAGCACCGGGTTCGGCAGCGGCGCTTCCCTCCGTGTTCTTCGCGAGCCACGCCAGGTAATCTGGTGACCCGGCTTGGATGGGCAAAAAGATCACTTCAGGAACATCGTACGGGTGGTGAGCTTGCACGAAGGTCGTCAACGACAACTGGAGCGATCGTCGCGTCTTGATGATCAGCATTGACTCCTCGTCTGTTTCAACGTTGCCCTTCCAGGTGTAGACGCTTGTGACGCTCGGGAGAATGTTCACACAAGCCGCTGCACACACACAAGGCGTTGGTCACACAGGGGATGGGAACACGTTGCAGTGGTTCGCGCGGAGAAACTCACCGAGCTTGGACGACACGATGGCGCTGGCAAGTGCCGGCGCTTTGTCTTTTGGTGCCGTGACATACGCAACACTGAACCCTTCGTCTCCTTCCTTCGTGTGTGTGGCGGTTCCTGTCGCAGCAGTCGGCATGCTGCAACATGACGTCGCGTAACAGTGGCGTTGTGACACCACCACACAACGTGGAGCCCCAAGTTCAGCCACGCCAACGCGCCATCGGTTGACAGGACCCAACAGCCGGGCACAAGCACGGAGGTGGTGGACAAGTGAGGGCATGACAAAGGGGGAGACCACCAGTGGTGGCGTGGCAACAAGTGGCGGTGGCAAGGAAGACGGCAAACAAATCAAGAGAAACCAACGTCAGCTGTCTGTTCAACACCCCCATGTGCGATCCAACCCCAGGATCTTTGTATCTGCGTGGCTGAGTGCCACAGTGCGGCGTGCCTGCCGTGCGCACCGCACCTTTCAGAGCACGCTGCACGATGTGTGGAACAGAAGCTGCCGCTGGCTGCGGCCGTGGTGGACAGTAAAAGGGACAATGCGAGGAGCACGGTACCCCACTGGCGCGTTGCTACCAGTGGATGTGTATGTATCCTGGCTTTGGCGTGCATGCGCAAGAGTGCTGCGCTCGAACTTTGGGGCTGGGGCAATTTTGCTGTTTCTCTTACGGGACAGCGACGAGTTGTAAGTGCATCACCCAGCTGACAGTTTGTTGAGGGGGGATCCCATCACAGGCTGCCTAGCCCGTGTGCGCCGCTTGAAGAGCCTGACATCGAATTCGACAGTTGGCGCCAGTGGCCCACTGGCAGTGGCCCACCACAGCTGTACGCGACGAGCAGGAGCAAGAGACAAGTGATCGTTGATCGGAGAACGGGGCCTGGCTTCATCCCCGGAACGTTTGGCTGTATGCTCGGCTGCCAGTGCGTCTACGTGGCTTTGCATGGATGGAGGTGCGTCATTACGAGCCCTGAACTCCACAAGCCCTATCAACTCGTCGGCTTTGCTACATGTACTGTGCGTCACAGGCTGACTCACAGCAGGCACTTGGGCGGGAAGACTCTCGCTGTGACTCAGCGTGTGAGTGTGGCCCATGTGTCACGCTCACCCACAGACGGAGGCTCCAGCGAGCCTCTGTGGCGAAGCGCAGTGCCGAGAGCGTCCAATGTAGAACGCAGGGCGCAGAGCTCTCATGCGAGCTCTTTCTAGAAACCAAAGAATGTGAACTGGATGCCGTGGGCCGTCATCAAACCTCGTACGGACGGATTGTACCACGGGATGGATTTCCGCCATCGTGTATCCAAGGAGTAGCACTAGTCGCGAGGCAACGAGGGGTGCGCTGTCTGGGCCCGAACGCGAGGCAAAGCAGTTGACAACTTCGATGACAAGCCTTTGTTCTCACAGTCGAAGTTCGGAGTTTGTTCACTTGTTCTCGAGTCCATGGTCGAAAATTATGCGTGCTGCTCTGGACAGCGCCTTGGCCGGCTTTGGGCGCTGTCACTCGTATCCTCGCGACCATTCGCAAGAACACACAGCAGATTGAAGATGGCCTGGTGGAGAAGGGAGGACCGGTTGCAAGATGCGTGCAGTGGTGTTGGTGGCACCAACTTGGTGCCTGGTTTGGAGCTGCGCGTTGCTTGCACAGTGCAAGTTGCACTTGATGGTTTGTGTCCGTGGGCAAGCTCAACATCGTTTCATTGATTAGAAGTCTACACAGGCACCTCACCGCAGACCTCATCGCAGAGGCGCTTCTCCAGGTTTGGGCGGAGACCAACGGACTGCATGTTTCGGCACATGTGATTTGGAGGGACACGCCCTTTTGTGATGAAACAATGTACGACACGACATTATACGAGCCACGCGCAGCTGGTAGTCGCTACCAGCTGCTATTTTGTGCAGTAGGCGCACGTAGCGAAGTGCTCTATGCTTGATTTGTCCGAGGAGGGGTCCACAATGGGCATGGAGTGGTGCACTGTCGTGTGCTGTACATGACGCGTACAGTGGGGGCAACTACACGACGGACGAACGCACACATAACTCAATTTAGGTGTATTCGTCATCATGCTCACCTGTCTCACGCTGCTCAGTGAGACAGCATGCATGCGAAGCTGTCGACACCGCACCAATTCACTCCTTATCCACCACGTCAACCCCCGCCACCAACAGCCGCACTCCACCTCCCCTCCGCCCCCCGGCGCCCATTGGGATCAACAAGCTCTTTACCTCTGTTGCTTCTTGTTGCACCACACCATGACCAACTGCGTCCTATGCAACGTGAGCGAGAACACTCTCATCGCCAACGCGAAACGAAAGGACAAAACCCGTGGAACCAAGCGCAAGCGCTCAATCCGACTCTGGGACATCCTGGATAGCATGTTCCATGTCAATTCTCCCACTGCACATGAGGAGTACAAGCTGTGTCACCGCTGCTGCAACAAGCTGCGCCGGTGCGGCCAAAAGTGTGGTAACCAGTATCACAAGGAGTGCCGAAAGGGCAACTTGAAGGCGCAGTGCGAGGAAAACCTTCGTACTGTTCTCACGAAACTCCCACGTGGCTCATACGCCATTGTTCCCCACTTTTTCAAGGTGAACGACTCCATCCCAGCGTGCCGCGCGGCCCGACGTGCAGCACATCGCGACGGTGCCCCCGCGGGTGTGCCCGCTTCCAAGCGCACCGACACGACTCGCCGTCTGCCGCGCTCTCGTGGTTCACGTACGCGCAGAAGCACGCGCACTCGCGCTCGGTCAAAGTTGTCCCCATGCTCCCCATGCTCCTCCACCAATGGTGGGAAAGCAGCATCCGGAGGCGAGCAGTCGTGGCGTCTCAAGCGTGAAGGGGAACCCAGGCGACGCTCTCGCCGCCGTCGTGTCAGCCACAGACGGAGCGTGTCTGTGGACAATGTGGGCGTGGAAACGCCTGGGGAGCCCTCATCCAGTCCTTTTGTGTGGTCAGAAACGGATGGGGCTGTGAAAACCTGCACCAGCGACGTGTTTCTGCCGACAGAGCTCCTCCCAAACACGGGCTGTGCGTCCCCGATGTCCATGACCATCGCCTCCCCGCTGGACCTCCTCCACGAAAAGCTAATGTTGACCCCCAGTGCCAGTTCGTCTGAAGTGGTATCGTCTGACTCCATGATTGTCGTTGCTGCGGACGCCACGAGCCGCGGAACCGAGACGCTCGGTGAGCACACACAGCAGCCACTTGGCTTGCAGCCACCTGGGGACCAGCCTAATGATTACGCACCCATGTTCGTGGGACCCAAGGCATTCGGTACTGCTACTGATAGCCCACAACTGTACCAGCAGGAGGAATTCGTATTTGTTTTCGATGATTTTTCTTGCACACCCGCTGCACCGGATATGTGTAAGCTGGAGCGTAGCCACTTCCAACAGTGTTGGGATGCGGTGTGTTGAACTTGTGCGTTGTTTGCCACAAGAAGTGCATGTACAGTGCTGTTTCGTGTCCATTACAAAAACCAAAGTGTTCTTGAAGCAAGTCAGTCATTCTTGACACGCTGCTTGTGGCTCTTTCCCCTTCTTGGCAGAAGGGGAAAGAGCCACAAGCAGCGTCTCTTCTTGAGACCTTGACATGATACATGAGAGGAGGAGCTTTGTGAGGACGGTCGATGTTTCAGTCACCGCACACACTGCTTTGCTACGTGGGCAACATCCCCAACGAAACGAAAACTAATGAACTTCGCTGCACGCCAACACACATGGCAATGGGATGGGCATGCGCCTATTGCTTGGTTGCCTTACGCGCTTTCTTTGCGGCTTTCTTGGCAGCCTTCTTCTCAGCTTTCCTCGCCGCCTTCGCCTCAGCCGTTTCTTCGACTCGCTTGCGCTTTTTGCCCACCCCGTCTGCGGAGGAGGCTGTGGCACTATTCTGTTGCTTGGCAGCAAGCTTGGCTGCTTTTCGGGCAGCCTTCCACTTTGCAGCCTTCTTCGCTGCCTTCCGTGCCGCCTTCTCCGCCTTCCGTGCCGCCTTCTTGGCAGCCTTGGTGTCAACAGCGCCAGTGTCCTCGTCGCTGGAACTCACGGAGGCCGATTCCGCGCTGTTGTCATGTGTGGGAGCAGCAGCAGCAGCTACGCTCGTCGGTGTGGACATCACGAGCATGCTTGAGTGGTCTACATCCACTCGCACACCAAGGATGGCACTCAGGTCTTTGCTCGAGTAGCTTTTCACGTCCTTCGCGCGTAGAACCTTGTGGTAGCTGCACAGTCCCCCCCCCCCCCCCCCCCCCTCGGCTCT
>Ga0213833_1002599_pt1 | contig 11558 bp, 11 predicted proteins | sample SWATP21_FD_160575 | JGI IMG/M metagenome (GOLD analysis project Ga0213833, IMG submission 160575) | Coastal seawater microbial communities from Marineland, Florida, United States - SWA TP2 #1 | ecosystem: Environmental > Aquatic > Marine > Coastal | place: USA: Florida | collected 2016-08-14
CAAACATGAAACAACAAGAGCCCCACCCACGAATGTCACCCACGAATGGACACAAATCGCGGAGGCACTCCCGCAGAGGAACGTCGCTGCATCATCTTACGCACCCCAGTGGAGGCATCCATGAGGCGAAACAACGACACGGCGGCCTCACGAGGCGTCAAGAAGGGGTGCTGCATCGCAAACGCCTGAGATGCCAGCCCCAACCAAGGCGGTGGTACGTGATACCGTGAATTCGATAATGTTAGAGTGGGTGGCAGGTTACACACACACACACACACACACACACACACACGCACACACACACACGACAGAAGTGGCGCACCTGCAATGCCACACGCCCCATGATCTCCACAAACTGTGCAAACGTCAAGAGGTCCACACTCGCAGACCCAGGTCGCATCTGGTGGTGGCAACAGCGGAGTGATGAGGCATGACAGCACCAACCAAACCAAAAATCAAACAACCACAACAAAGGAAAAACACGGTTCAACTGTGGAACCCACCCCCACAAACAACACACGGTATGCATACGCACAGATGCATTTCCTCGACTGCGGTGCTCTGCTGTGGCCACAGCGTCAAGTTCGGTAACCTGCCGGAACAGGCTGAGCAATCCCTTGAGCGACTGCAAGTGGGGGACGACGTCGAAGTCTTGAGCCAGTCGGGTGAGGTCACCGAACGTGAGCACATCAGCAGGTGCAGCTCGACTGGTGCACAGAGATTATGTTGGTCACAACCACAAGACGCATTCGCGTACACAACGAAACCACCCTTCCCATCATCCATTCAACGCTGACGAACCTGCTTCCATGGCCAGCACGGCGTTGGATGGAATAGAACGCAAAGATGCTCCGCAGCGTCTTCATGTCGCGCATGAACACGTCTCGCAGCGGCAGCACGTTCATGGCCCAGCGTTTGCCCTCCTCCACACTCCGCAACAGCTCCGCGTCCTTTTCACGCACCGCCGTCACAACAGCGGCTGGTCCCGCAGTCTTGCTAGGTCTAGGTCGGGCAGACCCGTTGGTGGCCTTCTTGCTGCTGCCATGCCTCCTGGCTGCGCTCGCTCCACCACCACCGCCACCAACACCACCACTACCACCACCACCATGATGTCCCCTGCTTCCGTGACGGGGGCTACCAACGCCGCTCGACGCCGCACCAGTTGATGACGCTGTACCATGGCGCGACGATGCGGAGGTGATGTTGTATACCACGCGTTGGTGGGGGTTCAACGCGGACTCCACGTCGGGAGCCAGCGACGCAAAGTGCTCACACAACAGCCGACGCAGGCGGATGGCCGCGAGGGACTGGTTGGGCGGGCGTGACAGCAGGGGGTGGGACGGGAAACGCTTGGCCGCAAGGATGTGCAGCACGGCCACAAACTGGGGAAAGGACAGGCGACGATCGGCGGCTGTGGTGTCACCGCCGGAACCAGAGCAAAGGGAAGGGGTGTACAGCAGATACTGTGCGTGGGTGTCCACACTGTGCTGGTACACGGCATGAACCAACGACCTGATGGCAGCCAGAAAAACAAAAAAAAGCGCCACCGAACCCCCCCGACAAACGGTGCTATCGTTCAGTTCTCCGGGAACACACGTGCAGCACAACACAAGCACACTCGCCCATGGAGAGAGCATGGGTACGCACAACATCACAACATAAAGGAAGACAACAAGAAAAGAAACAAACAACCACGCTGCGATGCACATGGGTGCAATGGCGCGTACCGAATGGCTGAAATCTGCTTTTGTCCAGACGTGGGCACCTCACTGGTGTTGTATGTGGCTCTTCGTGCTGCCGGAGAGGATGACGTGGCAGGGCTGTGACTGCTGGACGCAGCCATGAGCCTCGCAGTGCGCCGCCGCTTGTCCATCGACTCGCGGGATCCATGGGGGTTCGTCACACGGAAAAAGACGACGTCAATGTCCGCCAACACCAGCGCGTTGTGGCCGTTGGTTTGACCGCCGCGAGTGAAAGACGACGACGCAGCGCCGGGGGTGCCCCGAGTGTTGCTTGAGTTGTTGCTGCTGCTGTTGCTGGAGGTGCGGCGTGCAGAGGCGTCGACGACAAGTGGGGGGGAGCAGTCGCGGACCATGCGGTGAAGTTTCGACAGCGACATGCCGCCACAGTCTGCGTCGTACGCAAACCCGGTGTACCTGACACAACACACAAGGAAGGCAACACCCACCAGCACCACACAAAACGAGAAGAGAAGAAACAACAACACAACACAACACAAAAGAGTCACTGCAAGACGAACAATGCATGGAGAACACGCGAGGAAGACGTACTGGCGGAACAAACGCCGAAGGGAAGGCAACGCGGACACGATGACATGCATCAGATCGTGGGGAAGCGTTTGTACCACCGCATGTGGCACCATGATGTCGACTACCGAGGCGTCACCAGTGGCGCTTGCTGCCTTAGAGGCCTCGCCATTGTGCTGTGGCGTGTGCTCATGCACATCATCTTCATCCATTGAGGGAAGGGCTCCAGCCGGTGCATCTCTTCGGCGCGATGATGCATCGGCTGTCCTTCCATCAACAAGGGCACCGGAGGCAGCACCTGTTGCTCCGCCGGCGATGGAACCGCCGCCACCAACCGCCTTGTGCTCTTCCTCGCTTGCATGAAGTTGAGACGCGTCACTGAGGGACTGCTGTTGCGACAGAGCAAGCTGTGACTCCAGCATCTGTGGTGGGAACAGCAGCACCGGCATGAGAACAACCGCATCGTGCGCCTGCTGTGGCTGGAACAGCGACAAGGAAGAAGACACATGCAAGAAACAAAGGAAAGAAGAAAGCAAAAGAAGACGAAAACGCCCAGCGAGACACGCAAGCACGCCATTGTGTGTACCTTCATGTGTTCCTGCTGTGTCTGCACAAGTGCCTCCAACTGTTGGCTCCTCCGTTCCGCTAACGCTATGCGGGCCGTCTGCCAAATCAGTGACAGTACATCAGACACAACACATGGCCCAGAGCTCGGCACGACAACGACAGGTCGCAACACCACAAGCCAAGCCAAGCCAAGTCCAACCTTTGCAAACAACACGACGAATCGCGCACACTGGACACACACCTGGTCAATCGACACCGCAAAGTGTGGAGGCGGCACCGCACTACTACTACCACTCCCACGACCGACCACACCAGCTACCACGCCATCACCCTCACCCTCACCACCACCACCACCACCACCATCTATCCCACCACCCGCACCATGCGGTGGTTGGGGTGAAGAAGGGGTGGGGCTCAAGCCACCAGAGGACCGAGATGTGGGGGACGTCGTCGAGGTGAACAGGGCTCTGGCGGGGGGTGCCGGGGCACTGTCGGGTTGAAACAACACCGCCGACAGTTCCGCGGACTTGGACGGAAACAGGGGTGTCATGGGGGGCGTGCATCCATCTGCGCCCACCACTGGCACAGGTTGCGCGCTTGGCCGTGAAAGCACCACTGGTGAGTGGTCTGGAATGCTGTCATCATCTTCTTCCTGCGCACGTTGGCTCTCAAGACCATCACGTGGCTGCTGTTGCGGTTGTGGCTGCTGTTGTGGCTGCCGGTGCGGCTGCAGTGGTTGACGCAGAGCCATGTTCGGCGGTTGCTGCGGATGGTTTGGCTGTGGCTCTGGCTGTGGCTGGGGTTGCGGTTGAGCAAATGGCGCTGCAGTGCCAACCCCGTCCGGTTGGGATGCAGCTCTTGCGCCGTGAGGAGTGTTGACACCGGCGCTGGACAAGCCAAAGTCCATGTCCCATGCTCCTACGACCACCCTGCTGGAGGTTGTTGCTAGACGGCTGTCATCTGGGACGCGGGAACCTTCCATGTGGCGTCGCTGCTGCAAGAGCATGTTGATTTGATCGCGCTGAAGCACAAGCACCGCCCCAACAGTGTCACACATCCAGCAACCAGACACCAACATGCCATGGACAACAAGTGAACACACACTTGGTCAGCGTTGCCAGCCCTGGGGGCTTGTGCACCGTTGTGAGACACACAACGCACCGCTTGCGACAAGTCGCGCTCCAAAGCGAGGCGCTCCTCCGCCCAAGTTGCGCCCGCAACCTTGTGCTGTGCGCGTAGTTGCACTTGCTCAGCCTCCAAGAAGGTGACCTGTGCTTGGGTACTGCGCAGCTCCTCCTGCAGTCGCTCCGTTTCCTGTTTGGATGGGAACCGTGTGCGATCGCAACAACACCCGCAACGGCAGCCACACAACAAGCCACACGCAGCCGAAAACAGCACAGCGCGTGAGATGCTCTGTCCAGCGATCCAACACCTACACACGCGACGCTTTCCCCCCAACAGCCACCGCTACGAACCAACTTTGACTCGCGAAGAAGCCCCTCCGCGGTTTCCACCTGTGATTCAGTGGCTTCCACCTGCTTCTGACTGATACCCAGGGCCTCCGAGACTCGGGCCAGTGCTTGCGCGTCACGTTGGGCATTAGTTTCGGCATCCGCAATGCGCTGCTTCAACGCCGCAATTTCCTGTGGACACACACACAACACGACGGCATCGCGCCGGCACAAGAACAAGGAGAAGAAAACAGGGTCAAGCAACGCGACAAAGCACACGACTCGACTTGTGGAATGACAGGAACAAAAGTGTTGAACAGGTGCGCCACCTAGAATCATGCGAAAGTGCGCGCACCCGCACCCGCACTCACCTTTGTCGCAGAGTCTGCCGCAGCGTCTGCTGTTTCTTCCGCCTCCGCTCCAAACCTGCAACGAGCCGCACACAAACAAACAACGGCACAGCGACAACTGTGGTGAGCAACCCAGCCCAGCAGCAAAATATGCCATCGTCACTCGCACACGCACTTCCGCGCCTCGTCAAGCTCCTCATTCAACTTGCCCATCCCCGTACGCAACGCGGACAAGTCCACCACAAGCTGGTTTCTCTCCGCTGAGGTTTGCTGCAGCTGCTCTCCCAGACTCGTGGCGGTTTGGCGCGCCGATTCGGCTTCGGCAAAGGCTTGGTCCGCCCGAGCAGTGGCCTGTGCCACGTCAGCCGTGGCGGAGGCGCGAACATGCGCCAACTGGTGGTGTTGGGGCACCGACATCACACGGCAGCGAGTGAGGGGCAAGTGCACGGCGGTGGTGGTGGTCTGGGTGGGACGCCAAACGCAAGGCAAAAACAAAGCAAAGCAATGCGAGCACACACGCGTGCGCAAAGGTGCATGTACGTACCTCGTCACGTAGACGTTGCGCCTCTTCGGACAAGCTGCCCATCTCCAGCTGTGCTTCTTCCCGGACTTCTGCCTTCGTCCGCTCCACAATGTCTTCCAGTTCTTGCTGCATGTCACCCAGCTGTGCGCAACCAACAACAAGCACGCACCACACAACACAAGGCACAACACAAAGCACGTGACTTTTTGCACATGATGAACAAACCCCCCAAGGCTACGTACACATTGTGACAACCGAGAAATTTCTCCGCGCAGCATGCCCACTGTCTCTGCCGTTCTCCGCCGTTCTTCGTCAGTTACACCACCACCACCGCCGCCGCCGCCGCCGCCACTCCTCTGCACGGGGGGTGCCGGGGCACCGTCCTTCTGCAGGGCGTTGTCACCACCGCCGCTGTTGGTTTGGCCCTGGCTGGTGCCAGCGTCGCCGAAGGAAGAAGAAGGTTGTGAGGCCGAAGGAGCGCCTCCAACGTTGGAGGCGGCTTCCGCGTCGTTCGATGGCAGCGGCGCGCGTGTCGCAAAGGCACTGGCACCTCCACTCCCACCTAGTATGGAGCGAGGCTGTTGGGGGCCGACTCCCTGGTTGTCCAAGGAGGCGTCACCCGCACCAGCCACGTCGTTGTCGTTGGAATCGTCAACGATGCCGAGTTCCTCTGGACGGCGCTGTGTGTTGCCAACAGGCACAACATCGCTGCCATCACCACGAAGCAGCACTCCACCGGATGGCGTGGCGTCAGGCACATTTCGCGGTTGTGACATGGCCTCGAGGCCACGCCCATCCTGCGGCTGCGACTGCGACTGCGACTGCTGTGCGTTGTCACTGCCGCTGGCAGGTTGCCCAAACGAAGACGACAGCTGCACCATTGGCTCACCGAGCAAGTTGTCCGTGTCTGGCGGCAGAGAGGAAGAGGTGGACATGGGAGAACCCCCTCCTCCTCCTCCTCCTGTTCCTTCTTCTTCCCCTCCCCCTGATGTACACCCAGGGGCAGGGTGTGGCGGTGGATGTGTTGCTTGCTCGGAAGATGCGGTGGTGGGAGGGTTGCTGGGTGGCGCGGCGAAGGCAGCGGCGGCGATGGGAGGACGAGGTGACACGCGCTGTGAACCCGCCGGTTCCGCGTCCACAACCACGGATGCCCCAGCCACATCACCGTCGCCGGCGCCGGCGCCGTCGTTGTTGTTGTTGTTGTTGTTGTTGTTGTTGCTGTGCAGCTTCGCGTGGCGCCGGCGCTTCTGACTCGGGTGAGTAAACGCGATGCCCTGCTCTGACATCGACACGTTGGGCTCTGGTCCAACTCCTGCACCAGTAGCAGCAGCAGCAGCAACAGCAGCCACCGCCGCAGGTTCCGCAGGTTCCGCAGCTGCGTCACAGCCATCCAGGGCAACCACTTTGCCATCCGCAGCGTAAACGGCGCCACTGTCGTCACCGTCACGAGAGCGAGCAGGCACGAGGGGGAACCCACGTGAGTGTGCAGCAGCGGGGGCGTGGGCAGTGGTGGGAGGTGCAACGTCGGCGGCGGTGGGTGGAGTCGGTGGCGGCGAGGAACGGTGCTGACGTTGAGCTGTGGGCGTGGGTGTGGGTGACGGTGAAGCACCAGTGCCACGATGCCCAAAGTGGCCCGCAGTGGGCGCAACAAAGTCGGCCTCATCACGCGAACGCTGGTGCTGGTGCTGGTGCTGGTGCTGGTGCTGGTGCTGGTGCTGGTGCTGTGGCTGTGGCTGTGGCTGCAGGTGTTGCTGTCGCGACTGCGCTTGCGGTTGCTGCGATGGTAACGACGATGGCAACTGCCCCACAGCCGGACCCACAACTGGACCGCCCCTGGCACCACCAGTGTCAGCACCACCAGCAGACGGTGGCACTGCTGTGGAATGTGCCGGCACATCGGACGGCGCTGTAGCCACCCCTCCTGGAACACCTGACTGGGACGGGGTGGCGCCTGTCGGCGTTGGTGGAGGCTGCGTTGTGTCACCCTCGTCGAGCAGCTGTGACATGGAACGACCACCGGCGAGCGGGTCTTCGGCTGGTGCGTACAGGCTGGTGCCGCTGCGAGTGGCGACAGAAAAGGAGGTGCCGTCAGAGTGGAGGCTTACGACGGGGAGTGGGCCGTACCGAGCCACCCAGGCAATCGACCGCATCCACTCCTTCATGTCGTCCTCTGTTTGTGCAACCAGAGAGTAGACACGGCCATCGGGCTGGGGGTGCATTTTGATCTGGAAGAAGTACTTGTACTTGGCGTGGTGCCCAGTGGTCACCGTGGCACCGCGGAGCTTGATCACGCCTTTGGGTTTCACGTCACCTTTCGCAGCAAAGTACCTGCATGCGAGGCGCAGCACAACACCAGCACGTGCGTGGAAGTCACACCAAGCAGTGTGGACGTATGTAAGCGGGTGACGTACAATGTGCAACCAGTGCACACAACACAAACACAAACACAAACACAAACACAAACACAAACACAACACCCGACCCACGCACGCAAGGCGAGTGCCCTTCAACTCAAAGTGTCGGTTCTTCCAAGAATGTCGCCCTCGAAGCCGCCTGCCACCCCCGCCTTTCTTTTTCAGAATGCCCGACACACGCGACGGGATCGGGCCCTCGTAGGGTTGGGCATCCAGGCTGCCGACCCCTGCACCACCATCACCAGGCACCTCCTGCCTGCCGCCATACCCGTGCCACGCAGCGTCGGGTCCACTGTACACACTATCGTTCACACCACCAGTAACATCCCCGCCACCAGCCACACCACGATCACGTTCACGTTCACGCTCCGGGTCTGTGTCCGGGTTGTACAGCTGGTCACCTACACCTTCGTACACATACTGCTGCTGCTGCGGCTGTTCATGCTGTCGGTCACGTCGCTGCTGCTGCCGCTCAGGGTACGCCGCTTCGTCTTCCGACGCCGGTGTTGATGTGGCTGCAGTCGCATCCACTGCTGATGTTGTGGGCGCGTACCCGTCATGCTCGGAGCCAAGTCCCACAGCTGCAGCCCGGCGCTCATCATCAACCAGCCCACTTGCATCACTGCCATGCTGCAGGTCGCCCTCAGCTTCTGCACCCACCGTCCGAGCGAGCTCGTGTGGCAACGAGGGTGGGTATGCAGCACCCAGGGATCCGTGCCGACGCGGTGTGGGGTTGTGGAGTGCGTCCTCCTCTTCATCCAAGTCGTGCACAACCACGCCCCCCGCGAAGGCAGAGGCGGCGGCAGCTGCGCGCGCATACGTTGCCATGGAGCGTCGGCCTTGCTCTGTCGCCGGCCGCGGCGGAGTGCTGTGTACAGGGCTGTCAGTCGGCACGTGGCTGGCGTTGTGTGACATGGCGGCCGATGCACGTTGTCACGGCACACCAGCGAACCACGAAACTGCAACTGTTGTGTGGCAGAAGAACAGCAGGAGCAGAGAAAGTCGCGTCAAAACCACGGCAAACCAATGCAACAGCTTCGTCACATGTCCGTCTCCGGGTGGCCTGTCGTGCGTGTGTGTGTGTGTCGACGCAAAGCCTGAATCCAAAACATCTGTGTGAAATGTACGTGACGATTTCATCGTGCGCTGCGCAGTATCACGACTCGTGTGTCAGACAGACGCTGTCGCTGTCTGCACGATGGCGGTGGGTATCGGCTGGCTGCGCCCAACTGCCGTGCTTGTACTCGGACTTATTGTTACGCTGCATGGTGCGGAGTGTCGGGGTGTAGTTGGCACCCAGCCAGAGCTGTACATGTGACTGAGCTTGTTGCTGCTTCCAGGTTTGCACGCGCAAGAGCCACCCGCAGCTGCCGGCGGTGAGAGTGGTACGTCACGGTGCTGGACGAGAGCAGGGTAGCAGCGTTATTAGATTGCAGTGATGGTTATGCAGCGTGGCCTGCCACGTGCCGGCCCGACTGACGTTGCTTGTTCTCGCGCTCGTTGTTGACTGTCGCAGCCTACTCGGTTGCGTGTGATGCGGAGACGTTTGCTGCCGAAACTCTGCCCGGCTTTCTGGCGGGATGCTTTGAAATCTTCGCTGGCAATGATGATGTGTCGGTGAAAGCGGAGGACAACGACGACGAGTGCGTGGCCGCTGCTGTTGGGTGCACGCAAGCCACGATCACGGCTTGTGCCCAGCGATGATGCTTGCTTGACCCTGACCTCATCCTTCTCCATGCAGCGACGATGAGGAGTGCCCTTATGCATGCCAGGGGGCGCTGGAAGACTTATTGGTTCCTGACCAGGCCAGTTGCTTGGCACAATTGGTGCATGAGCCCGAGAAGGTACGGGGTTTCGTTTTGCTGTTGCAAGCCGCGCGGGGAACTGTGGGGTGACCTACTTGGTTGGTGCCGTGAGTGCCACAGTTCGCGGGCCTCGGCATTTTCGGTGCTTCCGACCTTGAAAAGCGCATCACCGACGGTATTCCGGACTTCCAAGCGGTTCGTGCTGTGCGTGATGCGTGAGCGGGTTTGGAGGCGGGCTTATGCGCCCATGTTTGCGATGTCAGACGGTCACTGTGCAAGACAAAACAGCCAAGCTGTCCCCAATCGTGTTGGCCTCAGGGTTCTTGGATGCAGTCACCACGTGTACCTCAGAGTATTCAGCGATCAATAGTGGTGTGTGTGGAAACAGCGCGTACGAGGTGTTCACCGGCACTGTGGTACGCTCAAGTGCATATTGACACCATCCATTTTGTTGCGTTGCCGTCATCCCTCTTTGCTTGAAGGTAGCAAGCACCCTGGGGGGTCATTGACGCATGACGCATGTGTATTGGTGCCTCCTACAGGTTCCAGCACTGCGATCCGCCTGCACGGGCGAAAAGAATGCACTGCTGCTGCATCCTCCGCGCTGCAGTCCCATGTGTGGCTACGCATACTATCACCTTCGCCTGTGCGTGTCGTGTTGTGGCGTGTGGCCAGCTGTGTGTACACGCTCCGCTGGGTGCTCCACTTGCAACACGCGCGTGTTCTTGTGCGTTGAGTAACGGTGTCGGACGTTCCATGTGCATGCAACTTGGACAGCGATCCGTGCTTCTCGAGGTACTTCACAAGCGTCGATCAAGCAGCCACGAACATGGTGAGATTCGTTACGCGGCGGCTCCGTTGTGTCTTGTGTTGCTCTCCATCCTCACATGCCACGCCGAGGTTGCATCAGTCCACATTGGACATCATAGATCACCGCGCCGCCGCGTTCCAAGCTGCCGTTGGTTCACGACCACACCCAGACAAGGAAGCCGTGAAGACACGGACGTTGATCCGCAATGGTGAGAAAGTTGGTTGGAATACTTCGTTGTGCCGAGCTCACACTTGGATGTGACACGACACCGTTGTGCATTGCTTGCTGGTGGATGTTCGTTCGTCGCAGCTGCCCGCGTTTGTGCGCCTCCTGCCAATGGCACACACAGTACGTGTTCGTTTCGTGTGTACTCGTGCTAGGCGGGAGTGGGGGGGGCTTGTGTTTTCAAACCTGACTCGATGCTTCGCACCCTGCCAGTGCCTTGCACTGGAAGCACGTATGAAGCGTTCCTTGCGTTGTCAATCAAGCCTTTCCATGACTCATGTTCAACCATCGTGAACAACGAGGATCCCTCTCAGCGCTACTGCGCAAGGAAGTGCGATGCCATGCTACAGCAGGTACATTGTGTGTGGGGGGGGGGGGGGGGGGGGGGGCAGGACCGGGGCAGAGACAGACCTGTGAAGTCAACTATCGTCTCGGCATGCACGTGCACTGACATGCCCTTGTTGTGTGGCTCTGCAACAGGTGTTGTGGGAGCCGTCTTGCCTTTCCACATGGAGCGCCTTGGAAGCGAAGAAGATGAGTGAAGGAGTGCGTTGCTCGCTGTTGTGGTTGATACATTGGCGTGCTTCGACTTCACCTTTCACTGCACGTTGTTGCGCGCGGGTGCCTCGATCCAATCAGCATGGGACTCCAGCGGAATTGGTCACTCTGACGCGCGCTATTCAAGTGTGTGCCGTCGGGCGCGATGTCAGTACGTCTTGACGCAGCCACACATATCTGTGTTTGTTTCAGCGTTGGTTTGTTTTGCTGTGCTTTCTTTCACCGCGAGAGGTGTGTGTGTTTGCACAGAGTACTCGGTCGAGCGCCAAATCCACGACAATGATGATGAGCCAATCTATTCGTTCAGGACTGGCGTGTACGTCTTGCTGCACTTCTACGCTCCGGCTGTTTGCACGGTGTTGTGGTGACCCGGTGTCTGTTTGATTCGCAGCACATCGCACCCTGCCATGCGCACCATGTTTTTCTTGCTGTTGGGCGTCTTTGTGATTTTTGTGGCGACGATGGTGTACTACCAGCGTCGACGGTTCTGCCGCGGCCGTGGTGTGGTACGTTGCCGATGCTGTGCTTGTTTTGTCTGGTCAGGGTTGCCTTATCACATGCGTCCCCGCGTGTGTGTGTGTGTGTGT
>Ga0213833_1002602_pt1 | contig 11554 bp, 8 predicted proteins | sample SWATP21_FD_160575 | JGI IMG/M metagenome (GOLD analysis project Ga0213833, IMG submission 160575) | Coastal seawater microbial communities from Marineland, Florida, United States - SWA TP2 #1 | ecosystem: Environmental > Aquatic > Marine > Coastal | place: USA: Florida | collected 2016-08-14
TGTAGCTCTGCAAATGCTTGTTCCGGTACAGGTGGACGTTGTTACCGAGTGACCCAGACCTTGAACTTCTGCTTATGCCGAAGCGATAGCGAGTGTCTGTCTGGTCAGGTTTGTAACAAAGGTGGTCCTTTCGGTCAGCAAGCAGGTGCATGTGCACCAAAAGCGCCACCGCAAAAGTGTAATGCTGGTTTCGATTGTAAAGATGCAGGTGGTGGTGGTCTGAAGATCTGCCAACCTGGTTCAACCCGCGAAGTTGGAGATGAATGTGGTTCCAATTTAGGAGGTTGTAAGCAAGGCCTACTCTGTATCCAGGCAAAACAAGGTGCTGCCAATGGAAACTGCTTCGAAGAGTGTACCAGCACCCGTAAGTGTAAATTTGGTGGTCAATGTGTACTGCAAGGTGGAAACAACCGCTTGTTCTGTGCATGTCGCTCTGATAGCGAGTGTCAGGCTGCTGGCTTGAAGTGTAAACAACTCGGTGGCTTTGGCGTTTGTAGCAAAAATGGTGGCTCCACTGTCAAATGCGGTGATGGCAAGTGTAATGGTGGAGAAAACTGTGCCACTTGTGCAGCGGATTGTAAGTGTGCTGCTGGGCAAAAGTGTACAAATGGCGCCTGTGTCGTTGCAACTGGTTGTGGAAATGGCAAGTGTGATGGCGGCGAAAATTGCGGTTCTTGTGCAGCGGATTGTAAGTGTAATCCAGGAACTGCCTGTAAGAACAACCAATGTGTAGCAGCTACCGGTTGTGGAAATAACCGATGTGACACTGGTGAAACTTGTACCACTTGCGCGCAAGATTGTAAGTGTGCCGCTGGCCGAGTCTGTAATGCTGGACGTTGTGTCAAACCTGCTCCTGGCTGTGGAAATGGCAAATGTGATACTGGAGAGAATTGCACCACTTGTCCTCTTGACTGTAAGTGTCAGGCTGGTCGTGTGTGTCAGCAAGGTGCTTGTCGCAAACCGACACCGTGTGGAAATGGTACCTGTGATACAGGCGAAGATTGCTCCACTTGTGCGGCAGATTGTAAATGTCAGGCAGGTCGCGTGTGTCAGCAAGGCGCTTGTCGTAAGCCTGGTGATGAACCTACGAATCCAGGAAACGGTACACCTGATGCGGGTGAACCCAATCCTCCCTCTGCGGCTGCGGGCTGTGGTTGTCAGGCTGTAGAAGGCTCACCTTACAATACACTTTTCCTTCTGTTCCTCTTTGCTCTTTACGCGTTGTTTATGGGCTATCGTCGACACCGTAAAAGCTTGTAACGACCAAAAAGAACACCCTTCCCAACACTTCCTTCGCAAATGATTCTCTTTCCTACCCCTGTCATTGCTTGATTCTGTCCCAGGAAAGCACTACTATTCCTCATGAGTTCGAGTTTTTGATAGCCTTTTTTGAGGCTCCTTGAGGAATATTCTCAAATTTCAATTGATCTGAGCAAAGAATGCAGCTTATTAAGAATTTTGCATGTATATTGTGCTGTTATGTGATCTGTTGTGTCGTTTCTTTTCAGGCAAGCGCCTGGAATAGTCAGGTTCGCAATGGAAAGTGTAAAAAAAGCCAGAGCGCATGTTCCGGTACCATCGGGAATGCAGGTGACAAATCTGCGTGTTGTGATCCTCTTTCAAAAGAGGTCTCTGAGTGTGTTCGAACCAATCCTTGTGAGGGGGGAAAGCCTTACCTCTGGTTTGCCCAAGATTTACCTGTGGTTTGGTTTTTCAATCCCAATGGAATGCCTGGAAAAGGCGGTTTCAAAGATGAATCCCAAAAGAAGTTGGAAGACGCACTGAAAAAAGCTTGGGATGCCTGGACCAAACCTTCCTGTACATCCTTTCGCCATAAATACAATGGAATCACCACCACAAAGCCCAAAGTACAAGGTTCCGGTGATCAAAAGGTTGTCTTGTATTTGCCTACACCTGCAGAGTGGGCGCTGATGGGAACTCACTCCAGCGTTTTGGGTTTTACTGTCCCTCGGACAGATTCCAAGACAGGGCGTTTCAATGACGCTGACATCTTCTTTAATCCTGGTCCCTTTGGACAAGCAGGTAAGCATTCCTTTTACTGGGGAACCGATCCTGTGGGCCAAAAAGAAATGGATTTCACAGAGGTTGCCTCCCATGAGATCGGTCACGCCATTGGTTTTGCCCATACTGAATTCACGTCTTCTTTGATGTACTTTTCTGTGCGTTTTGGAGGGTTTGGGGCTATTTTTGCAGTGCATGGTTTGAGTCTTGATGAAGTCAAAGGCGTGTGTAGCAAGTACCCAAAACAGGGTCCTTGTACAAAAGATTCCGATTGTAGTGGTTGTCAAAGGTGCCAAAATAAAGTGTGTGTTCCTTTGAAGTTGGCAGCTGTGCGTAACCTCTGTAAGCCTTGCAAAGAGCCAAGCGATTGTGGTGGCGAGCGGGATATCTGTATCCGCATGAAAGAGGGGAACCGTTGCGCACAAGCTTGTGATAGTCGCGAGTGCTGCCCTGAAGGATATCGCTGTGTCAAAGTGGGTCTTGGAGACAAGATGTGCGTTCCCGACGCAGGCAGCTGTCCAAGCATTTCTTGTAAAAGCACAAAGGATTGTGGACCAGGCGAAAGTTGCGAGCGCAATGTGTGTCGTCCTCAAGCTCCCAAAGCCAAACCCAAAACGTGTAAGACCTGTCAGGATAAAGCGGATTGTGACAGCGGTAGCTTTTGTACACACATCGGATGTGGTGTGTCTCGGTGTGTTCAACCATGTGTTGCTGGTAACTTTTGTCCAGAAGGTTATGAGTGTCAGACAAGCCAACACGGACGAGTCTGTATGCCGGTGGACGGGGTCTGTCCTTGTAAGAGCGCGGGAGATTGCGATAAAGATCAAATCTGTCGTTCGAAGACATGCCAGAGAAAAGGGGGTGGGACCTACTGCGATATCTGTAGTGATTCCGTCATGTGTGCTGCTGGATATCGTTGTTTTCAGACGGAGGGTTATCCCATCTGCTTGCAACCTTGTGGCGAAAATGACCGTTTTCCCAGTGGTTCGCCAGGAAGTGTGTGTGCAAAGGACAAAAAGTGTACCGAAAAGAGTGAGTGTCTTCCCAAATCTGGCGGTGGAAATATCTGTTTAAAAAAGTGTACGTCCCATGCGACTTGCGAAGGTTCTGGGCGCTGTTATCAGCTCTCTTCGTCAGGAAATACACAGAATTTTTGTATGTGTCGGGATGACAAAGAATGCCCCAAAGGCCAGAGCTGTAATCAAACACAGCTTTCCAAATTGGGGGCTTGCGCTCCAACACCAAAGGCACCTGGCTGTTCCGATGAGTACGTGTGTCGTTCTGCTGGAGGGAGTACCAAGGTATGTCTGCCTAAGTCTGGCCAGAGGGATATCGGTCAATCCTGTGATGAAAAGCAGATCTGCCGTGATGGATTGCTATGTGTGATCACCACTCAAGGAAGTGAACAAGGCGTGTGCATTGAAGATTGTACATCTTCCAAGAAGTGTAAGTACGGCGGCGAATGTCGAAAAGTGACTGAAACAGCAAATATTTGCTTGTGTGGGCAAAGCAATTCTTGTCCAAAAGGTCGTACGTGTAAAGTGGTACTGCCCAATTCCAACACAGGTGTTTGCCAGACAGATATCTCCAGTTGTCAAAATCGAATTTGCGAACCAGACAAGGGTGAAGATTGCCTCTCTTGTCCTTTGGATTGCGCGTGTAAACCAGGGGAAAATTGCACTGAAAGAAAGTGTGTGGCTTCACAGCCTTCCGAAGGTCCTTCTGGAGGTGATGCTGGTCCAGTGGACGTTGGACCTTTGGTATGTGCTGAAAACGAACAAATCCTTGTTTGTGATGAACAATTGGACAATTGCAAGCCTGTCTGTGCACCCAAGGGATGTGGATGTTCTGTGGGAACACTCTCCACCGAAAGCTCTTTGATGTTGTCTTTCTTGTGTTTGGTGTTGTGGTGGATGCTATTTCGAAGAAGAAGACGAAGTGTGTATTAATGGGGTAGGGGATTTTTGCTGGAAGGATCTGGTTTGTGTGGGAAGGGTGGATTAATCGTCGTTGAAGTGCAATCCCAAATCACTGATGTGCAAGGTCAGTGTCTGCTCATCATCATCCATATTGTGGCTCAGACCTGTGGGCTTGATCCCGCCTACCTGAAATGTAGGAGAGATCAGGAAGCTTTGGAAGATCGTGAGGAAGGCCAGGGCTGCATTGACCATCATCTCTTTATCTTCTTGCATTTCCTTAAGCTTTTTCTTGCGGATAGGTTTGTCCGAGTGATCGAATCGATCTTTGAACATACCGTCAAGCTGATGGCCTCGCTCGGATGGCGTTAGCTTTTCGATTCCACCTGCCTGGCAATAAGCCATGACATTCATTAAAAGTCTACGTTGTTGGAGTTTGTCTGTGAGATGATAGCAGAACAATTGTCCCAAGATACTGCCTGCTTCGTGAAGACTTACAGCAGCCAAAGCATCGAAAAGGATTTTGTTTTCAGCTTCTCGGTCTTGGCGATACAGACGAACCAGCGTTAAGAAGATCGCATTTTTGAACAATTGATAGAGTCTGTGTGCTTCATCAAGCTCATCTACCTGGTGGAACTTAGAACGTTTTTTGGGTTTTAAGCAGTTTCCACTAGAGAGAAAGAGCGAATTGAAGATCATCCGAAAGTAATCGTGGTTGTCTTGTTTGACAATCCGCATATCGAATGTATTGTCCAGGCGATCCGCGAGTTTAAGGGTGGTTAACTCTGGAAAGTGAGCGGATTGTTCCAAAAGACGTCCCAGGTACTCTTGATACTCTTCTTCGTCTCTACGGGTGAGAGACTTCATGCGCTCTTCAAGAAGCCAATTTTCGTGTTCGTCCAGGTGTTGTTTGACTTTTCCGAAGTTGTGATCCAGGTGCAATCTGGTCTCTTGATTGAGATCGGGTGTGTAGATATCTTCGTAGTAATCGTGCAGGAAAAGTGAAAGGATATCTGTTACTTTTGGTGTTTTGCTTGCCAGGACCAGCAGGTGAGTGGCCCGCAATGGATGCAGAACTGCAAGAGGTCCTAAACGTCTGGAACGATTGGCATAAGCCAGGATCGCGTACTTGATCCCTTCCAGCATGGCTTCTTTCGAGCCAGTGACTTCGCAACTTCCTAGAATTTTGTCCAGGATGGCCTCGGGACAGGGCCGACGTGCTGACAATAGATAGTTGATCTGAGCGGAGATCGTCAGGAAATCTTCTACAGACAAAAGCTGTTTTTTAATCATTTCGGGTTGAATCAACATCTGCATTTACCCCTATAGACTCCTCAATCTGATAAAGTCGATGCCATTGCAAGATGGAAATCAACAAGCCCCAAGCCCGTTGCACCTCTCTCTATTGAGATATAGGCAATACAAATGGGTTTGGCTAGTTTTTTGACTTCTTTCCTGTCTTTCCGGCGGGTCGGCAAAGCAGTTAAACAACCGGATCTCTCTGCCACTCGCTCGATGGCAAAACATTTTTGCACCCCAGTCTATTTCCCGAGTGCGTCTTTTTTAGATTCTATGGAATGAGCAGGGATTCAGTTGCTTTTGCGAAGTTCTTTGAGGAGTTGGTACATGTCGTCATGTAACCTACTGGTAAAGGTGAGTTCTTTTTGTGTGATGGGATGCACAAATTGAATTTTATGAGCGTGAAGCGCGTGACGGGAAAACTCTGGAAGATTGGGAAATTCTTGATCGCGTAACCTACAAGCCTTTAAGTAAACAAAATCGCCAACTACAGGATTTCCTTGTTCGCTGAGCTGGATGCGGATTTGGTGTGTTCGACCCGTTTCCAAGAGGCATTCCACATAAGAAACGTCTTTAAAACGCTCCAGCACTTTTGTGTACATGATGGCTTTTTTGGCACCCATTTTTCTGGCTTGCCTTTGGACCACCGCACCCCGATAACCATCTCCTCGATCTTCTACCAGCCAGGATTCCAAGCGACCGCTTCGGGGAATGCCTGCCACAATTGCGCGATATGAACGAACAATTGTGTGATCATCAAATTGCTTCCGAAGGATATTGAAGGCTTTTTTGGAGCGCGCAAAGACCAAAACACCACTGGTATTTTTGTCGAGGCGGTGAACCAGGAAGAGGGGGGCATTTGCGTTGCCCTTTCGGAGCATCTGCAAGGTGCCTCGTGTCCTGTGCTCCAGGCTGTCAGGTTCTTCCTCATTGTAGGAAACAGTCACCAATTCTGCTGGTTTGTCTACCACAACGATGTGCCTATCCACATAGAGAACCTGTTCTGGTGTCAGCTCTCCAAACCCAGAGACCCGAGGTGTACTCATTCGAACCTCAAGCTTTTTTCCTTTCTCATGACGTTTTGCAGGATCGGTGATCCGACTTTGGTCCAAAAAGACTTTTCCTGAGCGGATTTGTTGCTTGGCTCGATTCCAACTGATCGATTCTGGTGCATATTTTCTGACGATGGCTGCGTAAGTTTCGCCTTGATCTTCTTTCGTGAGAAGACAAAACCAACCATCTTTGGTGACTTGTGGGACTTGCCCTTCTTTTTCACTCATGATTTCGTTCGCTGGATAGAGGTCAATGAAAGTATATGGAAGACACAGAAGAGTGTGTCTTGAGCAGAGGAGAAGAATTGTGGTGTTTCTGGTGAGAACGTTGTCCGGTAAAGGATCTTATGCGTCGTCGCCCATACGATTTACGAGCTTGGTGAGACGGGAGATCTTACGGGAAGCAGTGTTCTTGTGGATAACACCTTTGGAAGCAACGTGAGAGATCATGCTGATAGCAGCTTGCAAGGACTCTTGTGCTTCTTCTGTTTCTTGATCTTCTACTGCGAGGCGAACTTTTTTGATGGAAGTACGCATAGTGGACTTCCAGTATCTGTTGCGCTCGTTTCTCTTGGCGTTTTGTTTGATGCGTTTCAATGCAGACTTATGATTAGCCATCTGTTTCTCCAAAAAGCGAAATAATTGGATGTTGTATATATAAATCGTTAAAACTAGACGAATTTTTTGTAGATTGTCTTCGCGGGAGCTACAATCGCGCGGTCTAAACACAGGATAGTAGAATCCAGAGCTGAAGGTCTATAGCAAAGTCACAAGACTATGTCAAGCATACGTCCCTCTAGGTTGTATAAATACGTCGCTTTTCAACAGCTCGATCTTATTTTGCCCGGGATCTTCTTTTATTTAAGTGTTTGAGAGGTAAAGCTTTTTATGTATGATAGGATCTCCTTTGAAGAAAAGATCGAATATACCGTAAAATTGCACCTCTGTGCCTTTTCTTTCGGGATCTTTGGCTCGGATTTTGGCCATTTTTGTCCCAGAGGTTCTTCGTCTTTTGTCTCTACAGATGAAGAATGAGACAGTGTTTTAGGCGAATATTTTTCTATGTAGTTTGAATTTGGTGTATAATCTGCTCCATTCGCGTCCGGGAATGGTGGATAGTGTAAAGTCTTGCCAGATTGCATGATTTCTCTACCGACTCCATGAAGGACAAAGTTCGTCAATCAAGCTCTACACGATAGCTCTGGAAACAAGTCCATGCAGACACCAGCACGAACAGTGTTCTCGCTCTCAAAGAACCCTCGGCTCCTCTTTTTTTCCCCAATCCTTCTCATCGGTTGTCTTCTCTGGCTTTCGGGATGTCCTTTCAAGTTTTATTCTCGAAGAGATCGATTTGTCAAAAAGGTAGTTGGGAGTAGTTTTCCTATTGCAAAACTGCAGCTTAAAGCTCTTCTCGGAAAGCCTACGAACGATCCTTCTCCAAAAGGTTCGGTCCGCATCCAGAAATCCAAAGAAGTCGTTTTGCGAGTCGCTTTCCCCAAATACAAAGGGTACTGCAACTCCATCACTGTTTACGTGCCCAATAAAGCCAATGAAGAGGGGCGTTATCGGATTTGGATTGGTCCAAAGATCGAAGGACCCTGGCAGGTTGTCGGTTATGGCACAGGCACCAAAACGTTTGACATCGATGGCACTTCCTTTTCGAAAACCCAGTTTATCCGAGTCCAAGATCAGACCTTGGCAGGAAAGACAGTTCTCTTAGACACTGTCTTGATACGCGTACACACCAAAGAGTGGTATCCCTTCCACAGACGTTCCTCCAAGCTTCCACGCAAAAAAGCACAGGCAAAAGCTGAGGAGCATTTTGTCAAAGCAAAAAATCTCTTTCACGAACAGAAGTACAAGCGTTCTATTGAGGAATTGAATCAGGCCATTCTCCACAATGGGCGTAAAGCCAAGTACTATTATCTACTTGCTGGTGTACACAATGCCAAAGGCAGCTATTACCAGGGGTTGAGAACTTACGAATTGGCCCAGCAATTGAGAAAACCTGCCGCTGGTGATCTGGAAGATATCGGTGAAAGTTACATCAAGCTGGGCCTCCCCAAAAGAGCCGAAGGATTCCTCTTTCAATGTATTCGCAGTTATCCTTTGTATCCAGGTTGTTATAAACACTTAATACACTCTATCAGCTTGAATAAAGAAAGAAAAAAGAAGCTTAGACGACGTATGTTTGTCTTTTACCGGGATCAATACTTGATCATCCAGAAAAGAACCCATATCGCAAAGCGTTCTATGGGGATGGACGATTTTTTCCGTGTGCTCTTCCGGCAAAGCCCTGTCATCAAGCAGGTCCCCCATATCTTTGGTTATGAAAGACATCTGGAGTGGTACACATTTCTGTCGCGTATCTTTCCTCAAGACAAAGGCAAGATCTTCTTTTCATCACTTAAGCTTCTACGAAGCCGAAGAGAAAAACAAAAAGGAAAGGAACCCAAGCTGAGAGGGTTGATGTATGAGGCCTTGTTGTACCACAAGCACAGAAGGATCGGTGATGCCATCAAATTGTTTAAATGGCTCACCAAAAAGGTGAAAGATCCCACGATGGGAGCTCACATCTATGTCAACCTTGGTAAACTCTACATCTCTAACAACCAGGCCGAAGAAGCCAAGTTCACTTTTCGGAGAGGTTTTGAGCGATTTGGCGCGTCCAAAGAAGCCAGCCAATTGCTGCTACCTCACTTGCCTAATCTTGCGGCAGAAGCCACCACACGCGTTCCTGAAAGACGTAAAGCACCCCCCAGAAGACGCGCTCCTGAGAAAAGGACGCCACCCCGAAAAGCACCCATTCGACGTGCTCCCCCACGTAAGGCACCCCCCGCGAGAGCACCCGCTAAACGCACACCAGCCAAAAAAGCGCCCACTAAACGCGCACCCGCTAAGAAAACACCCGTTAAGAAAACACCCGCCAAAAAGACTCCGGTTAAGAAAGCGCCCGCTAAAGCTCGAAAGTAATTCAATTTAGCACCCTCATTCCACATGGTTTAAAAGTATACACAGGTCCCCTCTCACCACCTCAGGGAGAAGGGCGAAAGTAAATAGATTTTTCCCTTTTTGTAAGTGCGTAAGCTTAACAGATTCCAGTTAAATGAGAGCTTCTCAAGAGCGAACAGCTTGCTGAATACAAAAAAGGTATTCAGAGGGGTTTCGGATGCTTCTTTTTGGAATGCGGTCTGGGTGCTTGGGATAGGAAAATTGTTTTTAGAAGATTGTGCAAGGCTTTGAAAAAAGGGTTGTTTTTTTGCCCCTCTCCTGAAGTGGGGAGAGGGGATTTGTGTGGAAGTGTGCCAAAGTGAAGGGGTGAGGGGGCTAAAACGAACTAAACCAATCAGTACTTGCGTTTCATGGCACGTTCGATCTGTCTTTTGGCATCTCGTTTGGCCATGTCTTGTCGTTGGTCGTGTTGTTTTTTCCCTTTACAGAGTCCCAACTCAACTTTGACCCAGGATTCTTTGAAGTAGAAGCTCAAGGGGACAAGTGTGAAGCCTTCTTGCTTGACCTTTTGGTGGAGTCGCAAGATCTCCTTTTTGTGGAGCAGGAGTTTTCTGGGACGGTCTGGATTGTGGTTGAAGCGATTGGCGTGGGTGTATTCATCGATGTGGGTATTGTGCATCCAGACTTCGCCGTCTTTGATGGAGGCATAAGCATCTGCGAAGCTCATTTTGCCTGCTCGCAAGGATTTGACTTCAGTACCATTGAGGACGATCCCTGTTTCGAAGCGTTCTACAACTTCATAATTGTGTAGGGCACGCCTATTTTTTGCGATGTATTTTTGTTTGTTTGCTGCTTTCTTTTTGCTCATAGGATGTCCTTGGCGTGCTGAGAAGCGATTCGTGACTGTATTGGCGCTGCGCTCTAGTCTGGCCAGGTGTCGGGGATGAGAGACTATTCAATCGTATCCAGTGAGCACGGGCCTTCAAGAGGGGCATTGTCGATCAGCCGAGTTTTACCGAAATGGACCGCTAAAAACAAGCGATCTGTACCAATGGCAGTTCTGTTTACCTCCTCAGAACCCACTTGTAGGAGTGTGTTTGCGTCGCGTAACTCTGCATAATCGAGCTGTCCTAGAGGTTGTTCTTGAATCAGCTTTTTGGCTGCACTGACCAACTCGATGCTGTCGATGTTACCCGAAGCAAATTGTTGTCGAACGAGACGCAAAGCGCGGTTCAGACAATTTGCTTGTGTGCGTTCTTCTGGAGAGAGGTAGACATTTCTGGAGGAAAGAGCCAATCCGTCTTCTTCCCGTATAATGTCGCCGCCCAGGATCTCGATATCCATGTGAAGATCTGCAACCATTCTTTGGATCGTGACCAACTGCTGGAAGTCTTTTTTGCCAAAGACCGCAAGATCTGGTGTGACGATGTTGAACAATTTGGTGACGATGGTTGCAACACCTCTAAAGTGTATAGGACGCGAACTCCCACATAATGGTTTGGTGACTTCTTTGACTTCCACAAAAGTCTGGGCGTCTTTGGGGTACATATCTTCGACGCTGGGGAAGAAGATCACATCGCCGCCTGCTTGTTGAACCTTTTCGTGATCACCCTCCAGATCTCGAGGATAACAATCCAGATCTTCGCCTGGAGCAAATTGTGTTGGGTTCACGAAGATGCTGACGATCACACGATCTGTGTGGGCTTTGGCTTTGTGGATAAGCGAAAGGTGCCCCTGGTGTAAAAAGCCCATCGTCGGAACAAAACCGACGCGCAGATCCTGTTTGCGCCATTGTGCAACTTGTCCTCTAAGTGCAGAAATAGAATCAATAATCGTAGTTTTTCCGCTCATTGTTACCTACTTTGTTGATTTGGCTCATCTTGAGATGAGCGAGGTGAGGGACAAAAGGGATGAGGGTACAGGTTTTGGTTTATGAGAAAGAGTGTTGTTTGGTGGGGAAGGTCTCATCTTTGACTTCGTCGATGTAATCTGTAACGGCATTGGTGATCACATCGTGGAGATTGGCGAAGTGTTTGACAAAGCGAGGTGTGAAGTCAGGATTCATACCCAGGAGATCTTGGATCACCAGGACTTGTCCATCGCAATGAACGCCTGCACCAATTCCGATGGTGGGGATCTCCAGTAACTCGGTGATACGTGTTGCGAGATCTGTTGGGATACCTTCGATCACCAGTGCACATGCTCCGGCTGCTTGTACTGCCAGGGCATCTTTTTCGATTTGTTCGGCTCTGGCAGCATCTCGGCCTTGCACCACAAATCCGCCAAAGGCATGCACGCTCTGTGGGGTGAGAC